>WNGF01000480.1_pt1 | contig 84123 bp, 89 predicted proteins | sample 5400641 | NCBI WGS metagenome assembly WNGF01 (sample SAMN13153371, study PRJNA577476) | soil metagenome | isolation source: 80 cm soil or saprolite under grassland replicate 2 | place: USA:California | collected 2016-06-15 | reverse complement strand
TCGGCGATGCCCGGCGGACGGTCGATCACCTCGAACACCCGCTCCGCGCTGGCCGCCGCCCGCTGCGCGAAGCCGAACAGCATGCCCAGCGACTGCAACGGCCACACCAGCATGACCAGATAGGAGTTGAACGCCACCAGCGTGCCCAGGGTGATCTCGCCGTCGACGGTGAGCCGGCCCCCGTACCACAGGATCGCCGCCAGGCTGACCTGGGGCAGAGCGGCGAGCAGGGGAGTATAGAAGCCACGCAGGCGCGCCGCGTGCAGGTTCTCGTCCAGTAGCCCCTGGGCCTCGCGCTCCAGCTTGGCGCTCTCCTCGGCCTCGCGGCCGAACGCCTTGACCACCCGCACGCCGGCGGCGTTCTCCTCCACCACCGTGGTCAGGTCGCCCTCCTTCTGCTGCACCCGCCAGTAGACCAGGTGCAGGCGCCGGTTGAAGCGCAGCGCGCCGTACACCAGTGGCGGTGCGAGCCCCAGTGCCACCAGGGTGAGCCGCGCCGACAGCGTCCACATCTGCGCCGCGGCGATCCCGAAGGTGAGCAGGTTCAGCACGCTGAACACCAGACCCCAGGAGAGGAAGTAGCGCACCGAGCGGATGTCGGAGGTCGCCCGCGACAGCAGCTGGCCCGTCTGGATCTGGTCATGCCACGCCGGCTCCAGCGCGAGCAGATGGCGCGCGAGCCGGTTGCGCAGGTCGTACTCGACGTCAGTGCCGACCCGGCCGGAGATGTTGCGGCGCAGGCCGCCAAGGACCCAGCGAAGCAGCGCGAGCGCCAGCAGCAGGCCGAGCTCACGGCCGAGCACCGCCGTCTGGCGCCTGGTCAGGCCCTGGTCGATGATCGTCCTGGTCACCAGCGGGATCACGGTGGTGATGGTCATCATCGCCACGCCCATGGCGAACGCCACCAGCGCCCGCCGCCAGTAGGGGGCGAGCAGCCGCACGATGCGGCGCAGGGTCGCGAGGGCGAGACCGTCCGGGGGCGGTGTGCTCAGGTAGTTGGGCAGGGGCCTCCCTCCCTCGGGCTTGCTCGCGCTGTCGTCTCTTCAACGTACCTGGGAAGTGCGACAATCCGCACCCGTCGCGTTGCGTGGCTCCCTACCGCCCCGCTGGCGTGTTAACGTGGTAGTACCTAATTTACTTTGATCTAGAACACAATTCGAGGTGAGGCCGGCGGTGACGACTTCCTACCAGCCGACGGAGCGGACCAGGGTCAGGCGCCTTCCGGAGCGGGGGGTGTACGACCGCGCTACTGTCCACGCGATCCTCGACGAGGGATTCCTCTGTCACGTCGCGTTCACCGTCGACGGGCAGCCGTATGCGCTCCCCACTGGCTACGCACGGGTGGGGGAGACCATCTACCTGCACGGGTCCAGCGGCAGCCGGCTCGGCGTGCGGCCCGGCATGGACGTGTGCGTCACAGTCACCCTGGTCGATGGCCTGGTCCTGGCCAGAGCCGCATTCCACCACTCCTTCAATTACAGGTCCGCGATGGTGCTTGGTCGTACCCGCCTGGTTACGAATCCCAAGGAGAAGGACGAAGCGCTGAGCGCGTTGGTCGAGCACATCGTGCCGGGCCGCGGCGCGGATGTCCGGCCTGGTAGCAGCAAGGAACTGGCCGCGACTGCGGTACTGGCCGTGCCGCTGGAGGAGGCCTCGGCCAAGGTTCGTTGCGGCGACGTCAAGGATGATGACGCGGACTACTCGCTGCCCGTGTGGGCTGGGGTTCTGCCTCTTGCGTTCGTGCCGGGTGACCCTGTCCCCGATTCTCGCTTGGACCCGGCCATCACCGCGCCGCCCTACGTCGCCGCTTGGCAGCGCGGAAGCCCAACAACGGGCCGTCAGGCCTCCGAGTGACCCGCACGGACGGCGCTGCTTCAGGTCTACGACCTGCGACGCTTCATGGTGGGTCTCAGCCGGGCCACCTCGGCGGCCAAGGCCTCGGCCACCTTCCTCTTGCCAATCCCCGCTCCAGGAGTTAGTCTATGCGCAGATAGTCTACGCGACCACTAGGAGCGACTATGTGGGTACACGAGCACACCGCTGAGACGGCAGCGAGCCCCAAGGCGGTCTGGCAAGTCCTGCGCAACCTCGACGAGTGGGAGTCATGGGACACCTCGCTGGCGTGGGTCCGGCTGCAGGGCCCGTTCCAGGTCGGCTCCCAGGTCGTCATGAAGCCCAACGGCCAAGACCCGATCACCTCGGTGATCGTCCAGGCGACCGAGAACCGGGTCTACGCCGACGAGACCACCCTGGGCGAGGTCACGCTGCGGTTCAGCCACACCCTCGAGCCACTCGAGTCCGGCGGCACCAAGGTCACACACCGCCTGGAGATCACCGGTCCGGCCGCCGAGGAGTCCGGCCCCCAACTCGGGCCAGCCATCACCGAGGACTTCCCGGAGGCGATGGACGCGCTGCTGACCCGCGCGGAGTCGTGACACGCTACCCCGAGGGCCCGGCGGGTAGCCCCGGGTTCCTGCTGTGGCACCTCACCCTGGCCTGGCAGCGCGCCGTCACCGCCGTGCTGGAACCCCTGGACCTGACGCATGTGCAATTCGTGCTGCTGGCCTGCGTCTGGTGGCTGGGCGGGCAAGGGCAGGTTCCCAACCAGCTGCAGCTGGCCCGCCAGGCCGGTACCGACGTCAAGATGGCCTCGCAGGTGGTGCGCAGGCTCGAGGCCAAGGGGCTGCTCGAACGCGAGGTCGACCGTGGCGACACCCGCGCCAGACGACTGCGCCTGACCGCCGCGGGAGCCAAGCTGGCCGATGCCCAGTTCTTCGGTACGGAGGCCGCCGCCATCACCGCGCTGCTCCAGCGCATGATCGGCCACGGGCTCCCGCGCTGACCGGCGCTGGCGCCTGGCGTTGACCACCGACGTTCACAAGTAGTGCAGCGGGTTGAGGCTGGGGGGCCGGGGCAGGTGGAGGGTGTCCCAGCCGATGGCGGAGAGAGCAGCCTGCATGATCGCGAAGCCCAGCACCAGCGCCACGATCGCGCCGATGGTCTTGTAGCGGCGCCCGAAGGCGGCCAGCGTGGCGACGATCCCCATCGCCAGCAGCAGCACCAGGTAGCCGAGGGTCGTGCGCAGGCTGGGCAGGGGACTCTGGCCGAGGGTGTAGACGCCGACGGCACCGAGGACGAAGCCGCCGGCGGCGCGGTTGCGGCCGAGCAGCGCGGCGCCCGTCAGCGCCACCAGCGCGGGCGTGGTGATGCGCACGCTGCTGACCGGCTCGTCGATGGTGAGGGTGGCGACGTTGACGGCCGCGAACGCGGCCACCAGAGCGAGGTCCCGGAGCAGGCCGCCGGGGACCAGGTCCGCCAGGACGGTGCCGCGCGGGTACCTGCGCGCGGCGGCCCGCTCCCGCTCCTGGGGCTCACGGCGGCCCTCCTGGGTCGCGCGGTCGCGCTCGTCCCCGGGCTGGCCACCGTCCCCGGGCCAGCCGCCGTCCCGGTCCCGCTCGGACTCCGACCAGGGCCGCGCATCGGGGCGGGCCGCCCGCGAGGAGGCCACCGGCTCGCGAGCTGGAGCGCTCCAGTGGCTCGCCACGGGTGCCGCAGAGGCGAGCTGCGGAGTCTGGTCCGGCGCCAGGGATACCGGCACGGTCGCCAGCCCGGCCACCGGCATCGCGGCGACGGGCGGGACCCGCGGCATCATCCAGGTGCGCTGCACGACCTCGGTGGCGGCGGTGACCGGGTCGGGGGCGACTCCACCGACCCCGTCGACCCCGCCGACCAGCCGGACCAGCAGCGCCCGGGCGCTCGGGCGCCGCTGCGGGTCCTTGTCCAGGGCGGCGAGCACCGCCTCGAGCAGGCGGTCCCCGAGACCCCGGACGTCCGGCTCCTCGTTCAGGATCCGGTGGGCGACGGCGCCCACCGGGCCGCGGCCGAAGGGCGGGTGCCCGGTGGCGGCGAAGGTCACCAGCCCGCCCCAGGCGAACACGTCGCTGGCCTCGGAGGCACGACCGGTCCGGAGCTGCTCCGGCGCGAGCCAGTTGACCGAGCCGATCACCTTGCCGGTCTGCGTGAGCGTGGTGGAGTCCACGGGCCGGGCGATGCCGAAGTCGATCACCTTGGGGCCGGCACGGCTGCTCAGCAGCACGTTGCTCGGCTTGAGGTCACGGTGGACCACGCCGGCGGCGTGGATCGCCTCCAGCGCCTCGGCGACGCCCACGGCGAAGGCCTCCAGCCGCCTGCCGGCCAGTGGCCCGCCCTCCTCCACCGCCTGCTCCAGGGTCGGCCCGGCGACGTACTCGGTGACGTAGTAGGGCCGCTCGGCATCGAGGTCGGCGTCCAGGACCCGCGCGGTGCAGAAGCCGGCCACACCGGAGGCGGCGCGGACCTCGCGCCGGAATCTGGCACTCAGCTCGGGATCGCTGGCCCGGTCGGAGCGGACCACCTTGATCGCCACCAGCCGCCGGTCGGGCGTCTGGCCCAGGTACACCACACCCATGCCGCCACCGCCGATCCGGCTGAGGATCGTGTACGGCCCGAGCTGCCTCGGGTCCTCGGGCCCGAGTGGTGCGGCGCTGCTCATCTCAGCACCTTATCAACTCCCGAACCGGCTGGCGGGGTGGGCTCGGCTGGCGGGTGGGCTCGGCTCAGCGCGGCTGCTGGACCGAGGGGTTCTCGCCGCCGGTGCCGGTGGCCGCGTGGCCGGTCGCGCCGACGGGTTGGCGCTGGCCCGGGACGCGACCGAGGATCTCGTCGACATCGGTGCCGTCCACGGTCTCGCGCTCCAGCAGCAGCTCGGTGAGCCGGTCCAGCGGGTCGCGGTTGCTGCGCAGCAGGTCCAGGGCACGCTGCTCGGCCTCGCGCAGCAGCTTGGAAACCTCCTCGTCGATGACCCGTTGGGTCGCCTCGGCGTAGGGCCGCGAGCGGACCTCCTCGCCGCCCAGGTACATCGGGCTGCCCGAGGAGAACCCGACCGGGCCGAGCGCCTGGCTCATGCCGAACTCGCGGATCATCCGGGTGGCCAGGTCGGTCGCGCCGGCCAGGTCGTTGGCGGCGCCGGTGGAGCCCTCCCTGAACACCAGCAGCTCGGCGGCGCGGCCGCCAAGGCGGATCGCCAGCGAGTCCTTCAGGTAGCCCTCGGAGTACAGGTGGCGCTCGTCGACGGGGAGCTGCTCGGTGACGCCGAGGGCCTGGCCGGCGGGGAGGATGGTGACCTTGGCGATCGGGTCGCCGTGGGTCGACAGCGCGGCCACCAGGGCGTGGCCGGACTCGTGGACGGCGACGGCGTGCTTCTCGTCGGGCAGCAGCGCGTTGGAGGAATCGCGGCGGCCCAGCAGGATGCGGTCGCGTGCTTCCGAGAAGTCGGTGGCGGTCAGGGTGTCCCGGCCGCCGCGGACGGCGTGGATGGCGGCCTCGTTGACCAGGTTGGCGAGGTCGGCGCCGGAGAAGCCGGGGGTGCCGCGGGCGACCACGTCCAGGTCGACGTCGGGGCCGAGCTTCTTGCCGCGGGCGTGCACCGCGAGGATCGCCTTGCGCTCACGTTGGGTGGGCAGGGGGATGACGACTTGGCGGTCGAAGCGGCCGGGGCGCAGCAGCGCGGGGTCCAGCACCTCGGGGCGGTTGGTGGCGGCGATGACGACCACGCCGGTGGTGGGGTCGAAGCCGTCCATCTCCGACAGCATCTGGTTGAGGGTCTGGTCGCGTTCGTCGTTGGAGATGACCTGGCCGCCGCGGCGCTGGCCGATGGCGTCGATCTCGTCGATGAAGATGATCGCGGGGGCGCGCTTGCGGGCGTCGTTGAACAGGTCGCGGACCCTGGCGGCGCCCACGCCCACGAACATCTCCACGAACGAGGACCCGGTGACCGAGATGAACGGCACCTTGGCTTCGCCGGCGACGGCTCTGGCGATGAGGGTCTTGCCGGTGCCTGGCGGGCCGACCATGAGCACGCCCTTGGGGCCCATCGCGCCGGCGCGGCGGTAGCGGTCGGGGTTGCGCAGGAAGTCGACCACCTCGGTGACCTCGCGCTTGACCCCCTCGTAGCCGGCCACGTCCGCAAACGTCGTGGCCGGCCGCTCGGTGTCGTACACCCGCGCGCGGGAGCGGCCCACGCCGCCGAGCGCGCCGAGCTGGCGCCGGGTCGCGCGGCCCAGGTAGATGAACAAGCCGAGGAACAGCAGGAAGGGGAGCAGGCTGCCCAGCAGCACCGACACGAAGGAGCTCTGCGCGCCGACCGCCTTCACCTGGACCTTGTGCTGCTCGAGGAGCTGGGTGAACTGCGGGTCGGGCAGGTTCACCGGGTAGGACGAGCGGAAGCGGGTCCCGTCGGTGAGGACGCCGGTGATGTGCCCGTCGGAGCCGATCTCGACCGACTTCACCTGGCCCGCGATGATCTTGTCCTTGAGCTGCGGCTGGTAGTTGAGCGTCACCTCGCTGTTGCCGCTCATGCGACCCGGCCACAGCAGCAGGATCGCCAGGGTGAGCATGACCCCGATCCATGGGAGCCAGGCGCGCCACCTCGGCGGCGGCGGGGGAGGTCGTGGCGTGGGCGGCCGGTCCGGCGGCGGCGGCTTCGCCTGGTTGCTCAGGTGCACTCTGGGGTGCGGACCCTCCGACATCATGGGCTCCTCGCGGGCGAGCAGGTTGCACCCCCACGGTAGCGCCCGCGGCACGGAAAGGGTATGGCGTTCGGACGGGTCAGCCGGTGTACGGCACGCGGCGGTCCGCGGGAATGTCGGCGAGCCGGGGATTCCGCCTGTCACGGTCGGAGAGGATCGGCTCCGGGTCGGGCCAGACGATGCCGAGATCAGCGTCGTTCCAGGCGATCCCCAGCTCGTCGGAGCCGTCGTACTCGTTGGTGACGAGGTAGGTCATGGTCACCTCGTCGTGCGCGTAGAAACCGTGCGCGATCCCCTCCGGGATGTAGAGGGCGACGTCCTCGCCGCCGCCGAGCTGCAGCCTGGTGTGCTTGCCCTCGCTTGGCGCGGCGATCCTGGTGTCCACCAGCATCGCCGTCACCCGACCGGACTGCACGAACCACAAGTCGGCCTGGCGGCGGTGGAAGTGCAGCCCGCGTAGGACTCTGGGGGCTGAATCGGAGCGGTTGGCCTGGACCATCGGCTTGGCGAACGGCAACCAGGAGGCCCTGTAGGTCTCGAGGAAGCGGCCGCGCAGGTCCGCGACCGGTCCCACTCGGATCAGCCAGACCCCCTGGATCTCGCTGGACTCGAACACGTCGGCCACGCACACCTCCCCCGCACAAGTCCTCGCGGCTTGGAGGCTACACACAGGCCGGCGGTTCGCCAAGAGCGGTTCGCCAAGAGGGTGAGGGTCTGTGAGCGTAGCCCCTCTAGGTGGTATGTGGGCGTGCCGAAGTAGTACTACGGAGTCGGTTTCGACTCCGGTCCAAGCCCTCACTCATTTCGGGACGGACGACAATGCCCGAGGTCGCTGCCGCGCTGGTGCTCTTCCGGTTGGGCGGCCGTGGCTATGCCTGCCCCCGGGACAGGGTGCGGCAGGTGGTCGACGTGGGCGCGGGCCAGCCGCCGGTCCCCGGCCTCGAGCCGTCCAGCCTCAGCGCGCTCGAGGGGGCACGGCGGCCGCTGCCGCTGGTGAGCCTGCGTGTCGCCCTCGGCCTGCCGGACCATGGGCCGGAGGGGCGCATCCTCGTGGTCACCACCAGGCATGGCCCGGTGGGCTTCCTGGTCGACGAGGTGGTGCACGTGCTCGAGGTGGACCCGGCGACCACCCGTGTCCGCGAGAACCGCCTCGGCGCCGGCTACGTCATCGGGACGGTCGAGGCCCTTGGCGCCACCTGGCTGCTGGTCGACTTCGAGTCGATACGGCAGCTGCCGAGCCTGCTCGGCCACTGAGCAGCGGTGGCACGGGCGACTCGGGTGGCATGGGCGACGCGGGTAGCATGGCGCCAGCATCGTCCCTGCCGACCGGAGAAGAGCGCCAGTGCCGACCAGCCCGACCTCGCGCGAGTTCCGTGACACGGTCGGGTTGTTCACCACCGGCATCACCGTGATCACGGCCAGCGCGCCGGGCCTGACACACGGCATGACCCTCAACTCCTTCACCTCGGTCTCGCTCGACCCGCTGCTGGTCCTGGCCTGCGTGGAGCGCGACGCGGTCATGCACAAGGTGCTCGAGGACGCCGACGGCTTTGGGATCTCGGTGCTCGGCGGCGACCAGGAGCACCTGGCCAGGTACTTCGCCGACTCGAGCCGGCCCTTGGGCATGGGGCAGTTCGCGGAGGTCCCGCACCGGCTCGGCGCGGTGACCGGCGCGCCGCTGCTCGACGATGCCCTCGCCTGGCTCGAGTGCCTGGTCGAGCGCGCCTACGACGGCGGTGACCACTCGATCTTCCTCGCCCGGGTGGTCGGGCTGGAGTGTGGCCACGTCCGCGAGCCGCTGCTGTTCTTCGCGGGCGCCTACCGCAGGTTCTCCACCATCCTGAGGAGCGCCAGCGGCGAGAATGGCTTGGTGAAGTAGTCGTCCGCGCCGGCGGCGAGCCCGCGGTCGCGGTCCCGCTCCTGGGCCTGGGCGGTGAGCATCACCACGACGATTCCGCGCGTGTCCGGGTCCGCCTTGAGCTGCCGGCAGACCTCGATGCCGTCGAGGCGGGGCATCATGATGTCGAGCAGGATCAGGGTGGGACGCTCGCAGCGGGACATCTCGAGCGCCTCCGCGCCGTCGGCGGCCTCCAGGATGACGTAGTTGTCGTCCTCGAGGGTGGCCTGGACGAGGGCGCGCACGGCCGGCTCGTCATCGGCGATCAAGAGCTTCATCGGTCGCCTCTCGAAGCCGGGCCGCTGCGCACCGGCAGCGTGAACGAGAACCGCGAGCCAGCCCCGAGCCAGGATTCCGCCCGGATCCTGCCGCCGTGCATCTCCACCAGCCGCTTGGTGATGTAGAGGCCGAGGCCGGTGCCACCGGCACGGCGGACCTCGTCGCGGTCGACGCGGTAGAACTTCTCGAACAGCTGGCTCATCTCGCGCGGGCTCATCCCGATCCCCTGGTCCCGGACGCTCACCTGGAGAAACTCTGCGTCGTGCTCGACCGATACGAGGACTTCGCCCCCAGCGGGTGAGTATTTGATCGCGTTGCCTACCAAATTGGTCAACACCTGTTCCACTTTGTCGGGATCACCCCAGACCAGCGGCAGCGTGGCCGGGACCTCGGCGCGCAGGGCGTGACACGAGGCCATCGTCCGGAAGGGTGACAGGACGCGGTCGACCATGCACGCCAGGTCGATCGGGCGCGGGTCGATCACCAGCCGGCCCGACTCCATCCGGGAGACGCTCAGGAGGTCGTCGATCAGGCGGCCGAGGCGACGCGAGGCATCCAGGATCTCGGCCGCGGCCGAGCGTTGGCGCTTCGGCGTCATGTTGTCCCGCAGCGCCAGCAGCTCGGCGAAGCCGTGGATCAGGGTGAGCGGGGTTCGCAGCTCGTGCGACACGGTGGAGATCAGCGCCGACTTGACCTCGTCGATCTCGCGCTCCTGGGAGACGTCGCGGACCACGTCGACCGCGCCCATCACGCGGCCGCGCGGGTCCAGGATCGGCGCCGAGCTGACCGCCACCGGCACCCGCTGCCCGTGCCGGCTCATCAGGTTGACGCCGAAGCCCTGGTCGCCGGCGGGCCGGCCAGTGGCGATCACCCTGGCCAGTGGCCGCTCGCCTGGCGGGATGGGAGCTCCCTGCTCGTCGCTGATCCGGAGGACGTCGCCGGAGGCGCGGCCGCGCGCCTCCAGCTCCGTCCAGCCCGACAGCGCCTCCATGGCACGGTTCATGGCGGTGACACGGCCGTTGGGATCGGTCAGCAGCACCCCGTCGGCGATCGCATAGAAGACCGCCCGCGCCTCGCCCGCGGCCCGCACCGCCTCCTCGTAGCGCAGCAGCGCCACCAGCGCGCCGGCAAGCTGGTTGCCGGCCAGCCCGAGCAACGCCTCCTCCTCCTGGTCGAGCGGGTGCGGCTCGGTCCAGAAGAGCCCGAGCAGCCCGAGGAAGGTGCCCTGGGAGCCGAGGAACGAGCCTTGCGACACCAGCGGCACCAGCGCGCACGCCTGCACCTCCGTGTCCCCGGCCAGCCGCCGCAGCGGCTGGCTGAGCGCCTGCCGGTCGAGGTCGCCGATGCCGATCACCTTGCCGGCCCGCAGCGACGCCATCGGCAGGAAATCGCGGATCTGCTGGTCGGCCTGGATCATCTGCTCGGCCACGTCGTCGTCGGGGAAGCCGGCGACGGCGCGCAGCCGCAGGTGCCCGTTCTTGCGGACCACCCCGAGTACGGCCCGGCTCGCACCGACCTCGGGGGCGAGCCCGGCCAGAGCGACGTGGCACAGCTCCCCTGGGCTGGTCGCGCCGACCACCTGGGCCGACAGCTCGCGCAGGCGCTTCATGCCCTCCATGCGGTGGGCCAGGCGCTGCCGCATGGTTTCGAGGTCGCCGGCGACCACGCCGAGCTCGTTGTTCACCCCCAGCTCGATCGGGGTCTCCAGGTCGCCCGCGGCGAGCCGGTTGGAGGCCGAGCGCAGCGCGACCGCAGGGTGCCCGACCGTCCGTCGCAGGTACAGCGAGAGCAGCAGGACCGCCCCGAGGACCATGCAGGCAGCGGTGAGGGCGAGCCGCTGCGCCGCGCGGTAGGTCGCGCCCTGTGCCCGCGCGGCCTCGACCTGCATGCTGGAGAGCTGGCTCACGAGCGCCCGCTGGCGCGCCCGCAGCACGGTGAAGTCGCGTCGCGAGCGGGCCAGGTCGCCGGTCAGCGCCCACCGCGGGCGGTCCACCCCGGCCAGCCGGCCCGCCCTGGCCGGCTGGCTCGCCCCGATCAGCTCGCGCCCGGCGTCGCGGCGGGCGTCCACCTCCTCCTGCTCGGTCCTGATCCAGGAGCGATAGGCGTCCGCCACCGCCTCCACCGTGGCGGTCAGGTCGGACCAGGGTGCCGCGTCAGTCCGCACCGCCGCCATCAGCGCCGCGTTCTCGCGCTTGGCGGTCTCGTAGCTGTCCAGCGCATCCTCGTCGCCGGTCACCAGGTAGTCGCGCTGGCTGGACTCGCCCTCGACGAAGCCCGTGCCGAGTTCGTCGACGTCGCGCCGCAGCTGCTCGCCGTGGTCGAGCAGGGATTCCAGCGTGGTGCTCGACCCGGCCGCGCTGTGGGCACCGAGGAACACGGTGGCGCCCCAGGCGATCACCAGCAGGCCCAGCAGGGCCAGCAGGACCGTGATCTGAACCCGGAGGCGCCGCACGCTCGCTCCTCTTGTCTAGTTCGTCAGTTTAACGATTGAACCGCATTATAAGGGACTTTACCTTATCGAGCACTGGGCGCCGATCGAGCTCTGGGCGACAATCCTCCGCGGGCGTCAAGCCGCGTCCCGGACGCTCGAGATCCCGTGAGGGGGACGAGGGGGAATGGAATGGAATGGAATGGAACCGAAACGAGCTCGCGCAGGCGGCTGGACCGCAGGCGCTGGTCGAGCGGGTGGCCGAGCTGGGACCCCAGCTGCGGCGGCCGGAGCAGGGCCACCATGGCCACGGCACGGCGACGGAGAGCACCCGTGAAGCGTCGCTGCTCACCAACCCGATCACGCCGCGGCAGACGCTCGACGTGGGCTGACCGTCTCAGTCACGCATCCGGCGGAAGGTGACGCGCGTCCTCAGCGGCGTAGGCCATCCCCCCGCCGGGCGTCCTGCTCAGAAGCCGGGCCTGATGTCAGCGGTCGTAGTGCTTGCTGCACGTCAGCAGGCGCTTCCTTCCATCCGCCAGCCGAATGAAGGTCACCCGTAGGGAGTCCGAAGCAGCGGCCGACCAGAGGCCCTTGAGCTCACCCCGCAGAGCGTGAACCCGAAGCGACGGATGCTGCTCGTTCGCGTCGAGAAGTTGCAGCATCTTGCGAATGGCGCGGCGATCCGCAGTCGTGAAGTCCCTCGATCCGAAGGTTTCGAGAAAGGTGTCGGTGAAATCGAGAGTGCGAAACGACTCTGCCATGCGCGGCACCCTACCACAATGCCCTTGTGCCACATTGTCACACAGCCACAGCCTGTGTACAGTGAATCTGCCGAACAGCGCTGACCACCCTGCCGTCCCCGCGCCGAGGAGCAACATGAGGACCGTCACCATGAGCCCGAACGGACGCCTGACACTTCCGGCCGAAGTGCGGCAGAAGCTCGATCTGGAGGGTGCGACCGAGTTCGACGTCGAGGTGACCGGCGAGGGCAGTGTCGTGCTGCGACCAGTGGTGGTGCTCCCGCGTGACGACGCCTGGGCCTACACGGCCAAGCATCTTCGCCACGTCGCCAAGGCGCTCAGGGATGTGCGTGAGGGGCGCGTTCACCGGTTGTCTGACGAGGATCTCGCCGCATACGACTGAGTTCGGCAGGATCGTCGGACAACCGCCTCAGGTGCCGAACAGGCGGTCGCCGAAGTCCCCCAGACCGGGGACGATGAAGGCGGTGTCGTTCAGGCCCTCGTCGACGGCGGTGGTGACGATGTCGAGGGCCGGGTGCTCCCGGGTGAGGCGCTCGATGCCCTCGGGCGCGGCCACCACCGACAGCAGGGTGACCCGCGCGGGACCTTCCGGGAACAGGCTGCGGCAGGCGGCCGCGGCCGAGCCGCCGGTCGCCAGCATCGGGTCGAGCAGCAGCACGTAGCTGTCCTGCAGCGGCGGCAGCTTGGTGTAGTAGGCGGAGGGCTCGAAGGTGGCGTGATCGCGCTCGAGCCCCAGGTAGCCCACCGCGACCTCGGGGAACAGCTCGGTGACCGCCTCGAGCATGCCCAGGCCGGCGCGCAGGATCGGCACCGCGACCAGGGGCGCGGCAAAGCCGGTGCCATCGGTCTCGGCCAGCGGCGTGGTCACGCGGCGGCGCTCCACCGGCACGGTCCGGCTGGCCTCGACCGCCAGGGTGAGCGCCAGGCGCTTGGCCAGCAGCCGGAACAGCGGCGGCGGCGTGGACGCGTCCCGCAACGCCGTCAGCATGGTTGCCGCCAGCGGATGATCCACGACCGTCACAGCCACGGAAGGTTCCTCCTCGGGGTCGGCCTTGGGGTCGGCATGCGCAGAGCTCGTCTCACCGGCGGGCCCGGTCCATGTGGGGGGAGCTCGGTCTCCGAGTGTCAAACTTCCTGTACAGCTTCCAGTCGCGGGACATGCAGGGAGGGTAACAGCCATGGAGCAGCCACCATGGGCCCTCTACACCAGAATCAGCTACGCCAGAAAGCCCGACGGCACCATCGACACCCTCGGCGTGGAACGCCAAGAGCCACCCTGCCGTGATCTGGTCACCCGTCAGGGCGGCGAGGTCGCCGGGCGGGTCGTGGGATCGCGGTGTGGGACTGCGACCGGCTGTCCCGCAACCCCGACCGTGACAACGCGCGGGTCATTGAGGGTGTCCGCGATGCTCGTTGAGGGTGGGACACGGCCAGGTTGTCTTCACGGTTCACCGTTGGCTGTTGGCCGAGCTTGGGCGGTGAGAAAGGTATCTGCTGGGCAGGCCGATGGTGGCGCGCCTTGATCAACCTAACCGGAGGGCTACGCTGGCGTCGTGATCACGACGTGGGAGCCCACGATGGCCGGGGTGCTACGACTGCCCTCGGGTCGGCTGGTTCGCGGTCGGGGATTACGCCGACCCGTTCCGGCGGGTCCAGTGCCCGCCTTCGCGCTGTATCTGCTGGGCCACCAACCGCCCCCTGTCGCCTGGGAGAGCCGGTGGCTGCACTGGCCCGACTTCTGGTTGCCGTCCGACCGTGCGGCAACCGCTGCCGCGTTGCGCGAGGCCTGGACGCGCGCCGAGGCCGAGCGCGTCGAAGTGGCCTGCGCTGGCGGATACGGTCGAACCGGCACGGCGCTGGCCTGTCTGGCGGTGCTGGACGGGATCCCCAACCGCGAGGCAGTCGCCTATGTCCGGGGGCAGTACGCCCCACGCGCGGTGGAGACGCCCTGGCAACGCCGCTTCGTCTCCCGCTTCCAGTAGCGGCCGGTCGCAGCAGCCGAACCCAAGCCCGTCTTCTCGGCTGGTGAACCTTCCCGGCCACAGCACCGACGACCAAGCGGGTGCGGACATGGCGTGGCCAATCCACTACCGCACTGAGGTGGCCGTGCTGATCGGTGCGCCCAGACGTTGACGGGGACCAGACCATCGGCAAGGTGTCGAAGCCTGCCATGGAGGTCTGGTCCCCGTTGTCATACTGCCCACGCTCCTCGCTGCCCACAGACGTGCTGGCCTGGCTGGCCGCCCGCCTGGCCCAGCTGCTGCCATCCCGCCCGCCCGGCCAGGGCGGCACCCCGCCACTGTCGCTGGAAGTCCGCCTGGACGCGGTCGCCGCGGTGCTACTGGACGGGCTGTCGTACCGGCGCGCCGGCCGGGCGGTGGGGATCTCCAAGACCGAGGTCGGCGACAGCCTGGACCTGCTGCTCGGCCCGCTTGGCGCCCTCGGCTTCTGCCAGCCCGACGGCACCTTCATCACCACCCTCGACGAGCTACGCGGGGTGCTGGTGGAGATGGCTGAGACCGGTGAGGCGGTGTGCGTGGACGGCCTGGCGACCCGGGTGCAACGCCCCCGTGGGTGAGCCAACCAGAAGGTGCTCTACGACGCCAAGCGGCACAGCCACACCGCCCAGGGCCTGTCGGTGGGCACCCTCTGGGGTGACCTGTTGTGGGTCGACGGCGGCTGGCCGGGCAGTTGCCACGAGCACGAGTTGCTTGCGCTGTCGAGGCTGGACCAGGTACTGGACGACATCGAGGTCGCCAGCCTATTGGACCGCGGGTTCCGTGGGCTGGCCAAGGGTCGCGAGCACTGGCACGCACCGGTCGGGGACCGCCGGACCAAGGACCGCCTGACCCCCCAGCAGCGGGCATTCAACCGCTTGCAGGCAGGGCTGCGCGCGCTGGTGGAGCAGTCGATCGGCCAGCTCGCCAATGCCTGGGCGCTGCGCCGCTGGCGCGGGCTGCTGTACCGCGTCCGCGACGTCTTCCGCGCCGCCGGCGCACTCATCTGCCTTGGCCGCTGGCTGCACCGGGTTCCCACATGACAAGAGCATCACGGACACCCTCAATGAGCTTGCGGAGCGGTACGGCGTGGAGTTGGCGACCGTCTGCGGCGAGTACGACCCGTCTCTGGGGTCTTCGAGGCGTTTGTCGTGGTGCTTGGGCGGTTCCCTGGACGGCGAGGCGTGCCTTGCCGCGCGGGGTGTGGTGCCTTGCCGCGCCGGTTGCGGTGCTCTGCCGCGCAGATCGCTCCACCAACCCCCCAAAACGGGCGCCCCAGCGACAAGTTGCGCGGCAAGGCCGCACCCCCGCGGCAGAGCACGACCACCCCCGCGGCAAAGCAGCCCCCCGGCAACGCGTGCCCACATGGCCGCGGTGGGTATGGGTGAGCACACGGCCCCCAAGAGTGCCTGTGCCATGATCGTCGGGTCGGGTCCGTTTGTCGGGTCACGAGTGGCCCCGGGTGACGAGGTAGCCGCCGAGGGCGATGTCCTCGCGCAGGACGGCCTCGGTCAGCTTGATGCGGCTGGCGCTGACGGGGCTGGAGCGGGTGGGCGAGGGATAGGCCTTGAAGCCGACGTCGTTGGCCTGCTTCATGGCGCGGAACATGTGGAAGGGGTCGGAGACCACCACCACCTTGAGGCGCCTGGCCGAGTGCAGGCGCGTGTCGAGCACCCGCTTGGCCCCCCGCAGGTTCTCGTAGGTCGTGCGGCTGGACTCCTCCACCAGGGTGGCGGTCTGGGGCACGCCATGCTGCACCGCCCAGCGCGCGCCGGAGCCGCCCTCGGTGAACCGGTCGCCGGGCTCGTTGCCGCCGGTGAAGACGATCAGCGAGGAGACGCCGCTGTGATAGAGGTCGACGGCGTGCTCCAAGCGGGCGGCGTAGATGGCCGAGGGCCGGCCGTCGTACTGCGCCGCCCCGAGCACCACGATCGCATCCACCCTGGGATGCTCGTCCTTCCCCATCCAAACCGCCACGAGCGCGGTCGTGGCGGCGAAGTAGAGAAGGACGACGGCGATGATCCCGATCACAAGGCGACGCATGGCAGCGATTCTACGGAGCCCGGCCAATCCAGGGAGGAGCAGCCATCAGGCTCGGCAATCTTGCTTGCCCAGCTCGTGACCACTGCTGAATCGTCGGGATACACTCCGCTTCGACCCGACGACGGGCTCACGAGGTGGGACACAGGAGAGTGGGGCTATGAAGAGGGGTTACCGAGCATTGGCCGTGCTCGCGCTGGTCGCACTGGTCGCGGCCGGCTGTGGCAAGAAGCCGGCCAAGCAGGGCACAGGGGCGGGTGCGCAGGCGAACAGCAACTTCCTCGCCTGCCAGGTTACCGACACTGGCGGCATCGACGACCGCTCCTTCAACGCCACCGCCTGGAAAGGCATGCAGGACGCCAAGACTCAGCTCGGCGTCCAGGTCAAGTTCCTGGAGTCCACGACCCAGAACGACTTCGCGCCCAACCTGCGCACCTTCGTGCAGCAGAAGTGCGGGCTGATCGTGACGGTCGGCTTCCTGCTCGGGGACGCGACCAAGGCCAGCGCGGCCGCCAACCCGAGCCTGAAGTACGCGATCGTCGACTTCGCCTACAAGCCGAGCGAGGTGCCGAACAACAACGTGCTCGGGCTCACCTTCTCCACCGACCAGGCCGCCTTCCTGGCCGGGTACGTGGCTGCGTCTATGAGCAAGTCGGGCAAGCTGGGCACCTTCGGTGGGATCAAGATCCCGACCGTGACCATCTTCATGGACGGCTTCTGGGCCGGGATCAAGTACTACAACAAACAGAAGAACGCCAACGTGCAGCTCCTCGGCTGGAACGCCGCCAAGCAGAACGGCCTGTTCACCGGCGACTTCACCAACCAGGACAACGGCAAGCGGGTGACCGAGACGCTGCTCGGAGAGGGCGCGGACATCATCCTGCCGGTCGCCGGCCCGGTGGGCCTCGGCGCCGCCGCGGCGGTCAAGGCCGCGGGAGCCGGCAAGCACATGATCTGGGTGGACACCGACGGCTGCGTGAGCGCCTCGCAGTACTGCAGCCTCTTCCTGACCAGCATCGAGAAGCACATGGACGTGGCGGTCGAGACCGCCATCAAGAGCGCCGTGGACAAGCAGTTCAAGGGCGGTACCTACAGCGGCACGCTGCAGAACGACGGCGTCGGCATCGCGCCGTTCCACGACTTCGACAGCCAGGTGCCCCAGAACGTCAAGGACGAGCTCAACACCATCAAGCAGGGCATCGTCAACGGCTCCATCTCGGTGAAGCCGCAGGACTACCAGTAGCGGACACTCCTGTCGAAATCCGGCGGCCCGGGTCTGGCGGCCCGGGACCGGCGGCCGGTAAGGAGGCTGTCCTGAAACTCGAGCTCAAGGGGATCAGCAAGCGGTTTCCAGGGGTCGTCGCGAACGACGGCATCGACCTCGCCGTCGAGGAGGGCGAGATCCACGCCCTGCTGGGCGAGAACGGCGCCGGCAAGACGACCCTGATGAACGTCCTCTACGGCCTCTACCACGCCGACGAGGGGCAGGTCCTGGTCGATGGCGCCGAGGTCCGCTTCTCGAGCCCGAGAGACGCGATCGCCGCCGGGATCGGCATGGTCCACCAGCACTTCATGCTGATCCCGGTGTTCACCGTCGCCGAGAACGTGATCCTCGGGGTCGAGCCCACCCGTCAGCTCGGCGTGCTCGACCGGGACCGGGCACGGCGCGAGGTGCGCGAGCTGTCCAGGCGCTTCGGCCTGGCGGTGGACCCGGACGCCATGGTCACCGACCTGCCGGTCGGGGTGCAGCAGCGCGTCGAGATCATCAAGGCGCTGCTGCGCGAGGCCAGGCTGCTGATCCTCGATGAGCCGACCGCCGTGCTCACCCCGCAGGAGACCGAGGACCTGTTCGTCGTCATGCGGTCCCTGCAGAAGTCCGGTCACTCGATCCTGTTCATCACCCACAAGCTGAAGGAGGTCCTGCCGGTCGCCGACCGGATCACCGTGCTGCGCCTCGGCAGGGTGGTCGGCTCGACCGTGCCCGATGCCACCAGCGAGCAGGAGCTGGCCTCCATGATGGTGGGGCGCTCGGTACTGCTCCGGGTGGCCAAGGACGAGGCGAGCCCGGGCGAGGTGACGCTCGAGGTCGAGGAGCTCAGGGTGCTGTCCGAGCGCGGCCAGATGGCCGTCGACGACCTGTCCCTGCGGGTCCGCGCGGGCGAGATCGTGGCCATCGCCGGGGTGCAGGGGAACGGGCAGACCGAGCTGGTCGAGGCGCTCACCGGGCTGATCCCGGCGGAGGCCGGCACGATCAGGGTCGCCGGCCACGCCCTCCACCACGCCAGGCCGCGGGCGGTGCTGCACGCCGGGGTCGCCCACGTGCCCGAGGACCGGATCAAGGACGGCCTGGTCGCGACCTTCTCCATCGCCGAGAACCTGGTGCTGAACAGCTATGACACGGCACCGTTCGCGCATGGCCCGGTGATGGACCCCGCCGCGATCGCCACGAGCGCCAGGGAGCGCGCCAGGGAGTTCGACATCCGCGCCCCGTCGGTCGACGTGGCGGTTGGCACCCTATCGGGCGGCAACCAGCAGAAGGTCATCATCGCCCGCGAGCTGTCGCGCCCGATCAAGCTGCTGATCGCCTCGCAGCCGACGCGCGGGCTCGACGTCGGCTCGATCGAGTACGTGCACCGCCGCATCGTGGAGGCGCGTGACCAGGGGGTCGCGGTGCTGATCATCTCCTCCGAGCTGGACGAGGTACTGGCGCTGGCGGACCGCATCGCGGTCATGTACCGCGGGCGGATCGTGGGCGAGCGCCCGGGCGGGGCCGACCGGGACGAGATCGGGCTGCTGATGGCCGGCGGCGGGAGGTGAGCGGATGACCGAGCCGGTTGTCAAGGCGCCGGAGACGCCCCCGGCGCGGTCCGCCCAGAGCTCGTTCGGCGCCCGCTTCCTGCAGGAGCTCACCAGCACCAGCCTGGTGCTGGTGACCGTGCTGGCGATCCTCACGGCGCTGGTCGTCGGCGCGGTGCTGATCGTGTTCTCGGACGAGAGCGTGCTCTCCACCTGGAGCTACCTCTTCGCCGCCCCGGGCGACGCGCTGTCCGCCTCCTGGGACGCCATCACCGCCGCCTACGGCGCGCTGTTCTCGGGTGCGTTCGGCGGCTCCGGTCCGCTGTCCGAGACCATCGTCGCGGCCACGCCGCTGATGCTCGCCGGCCTCGGCGTCGCGCTCGGCTTCCGGGCTGGCCTGTTCAACATCGGGGCGGAGGGCCAGCTCCTGGCCGGCGGCCTGCTCGCCGGCCTCGCCGGGTTCAGCCTGCGGGGCCTGCCGGCGGTGATCCACCTGCCGCTGGCGCTGCTGGCCGGCTTCGCCGGAGGCGCGCTGTGCGGCTTCATCCCCGGCATCCTCAAGGCCCGCACCGGCGCCCACGAGGTGATCACCACCATCATGCTCAACTACGTTGTGGCCAATTTCGCGCTGTACCTGCTGGCCAGTGCGCTGTACCGCCGTCCCGGCCGGATCGACCCGATCTCCAAGGTGGTGGCCGTGCCCGCCCGCCTGCCCCGCCTGGCCGGACAGGGCCTGCGCCTGCATGCCGGCATCATCGTGGCGCTGCTCGCCGCGGCCGGGGTTGCCTGGCTGCTCAACCGCAGCACCTGGGGGTTCGAGCTGCGGGTCGCCGGGGCCAACCCCGACGCCGCGCTCACCGCCGGGATCGACGTCGGCCGCGCCACCGTGGTGGCGATGGTCCTGTCGGGCGCGCTGGCCGGCCTCGCCGGTGCCAACCAGGTGCTGGGAGTCCAGCTCAGCCTGGCGCCAGGGTTCTCCGCCGACCTGGGCTTCGACGCCATCACCGTGGCGCTGCTCGGCCGTGCCAGCCCGATCGGCGTGGTGCTGGCCGCGCTGCTGTTCGGTGCCCTGCGCGCCGGCGGCCTCAACATGCAGGCGACCACCGGCACGCCGATCGACATCGTCACCGTGATCCAGTCGCTGATCGTGATCTTCGTGGCGGCACCCGCGCTGGTCCGCGCGATCTTCCGGATCAAGGCAGCCCGCATCGAAGCCGGGCAGCCCGTGTCGAAGGGATGGGGGAGCTAGGCGATGGCGACCGCCGTGCTGGCGCGGGGACGCAGCGCCTCCAACGCTCGGCGCCGGGTGACCGGCATCCTCTACCTCGTGCTCGCCGCGGTCATGGCCTGGCCCTTCGGGCTGGGCGTTCCCGCGGGCGCCGATGCGCGCTTCGTGCTCAACCAGTCGCCCGCCATCCACATCCCTGACGCGGTCCTGCCGGTGCGCCCGTTCTCCTTCGTGCTCGCCGTGATCTGCGCCTACCTCGGCGCCCACCAGATCGTCCGCAGCTTCGGCCGCCGCGCCGGCCTGGTCCTCGGCGCCGTGCTCGCGCTGTTCATCCTCTCGTTCCTGGCGTGGGCCGCCAAGGACGCCTCGATGAACCTGGTCGGTCTGCTCGGGAGCACGCTGCTGCGCTCGGTGCCGCTGACTCTTGGCGCCCTCTCCGGGGTCCTGTGCGAGCGCTCCGGGGTCATCAACGTCGCCATCGAGGGCCAGTTCCTGGTCGCTGCCTTCGCCGGCGCGATGGTCGGCAGCGCGACCACGAGCCTGTGGCTCGGCCTGGTCGCCGGCGTGGTGGTCGGCGGCCTTGTCGGCGCGCTGCTGGCGGTGCTCGCGATCCGCTACCGGGTCGACCAGATCGTGGTCGGCGTGGTCCTCAACCTGTTCGCGCTTGGGCTGACCGGGTTCCTCACCGACCGCGTGCTGATCCCGCACCAGACGACGCTCAACACGCCGAACGTGTTCGGCTCGATCGAGATCCCCGTGCTCTCCAGGATCCCGGTGATCGGGCCGGTGCTGTTCGACCAGAACATCTTCATCTACCTGATGTACGTCATGCTCGTGGTGGTCCACGTGGCGTTGTTCCACACCCGCTGGGGCCTGCGGGTGCGCGCGGTGGGCGAGCACCCGCGGGCGGCCGACACCGTCGGCATCCGCGTGCTCGCCGTCCGCTACCGCAACGTGATCCTGGGCGGCATGATGGCCGGTCTCGGCGGCGCGTACTTCACCCTCGGCTCGGTTGGCTCGTTCGCCAAGGACATGACGTCGGGCCGCGGCTTCATCGCCCTCGCCGCGATGATCTTCGGCCACTGGAGCCCTTTCGGCGCCTTCGCCGCGGCGTTGCTGTTCGGCTTCGCGGACGCTCTGCAGAGCGTCCTCGCCGTCCTCGACGTGCCGATCCCATCGCAGTTCCTGCTGATGGCGCCGTACGTCGCCACGATCCTGGCCGTGGCCGGCCTGGTCGGCCGCGTGCGCCCGCCCGCCGCCGACGGCAAGGCGTACGTCAAGGAGTAGCGGGCTTGCCTCCACCATGCGGGAGCGCGGCAAGGAAGCGAGCATCAAGCTCAACTACGGCTCGCTCTACACGGTTGTCGAGGCGCTCGAGCGCGAGAAGCTCATCGTGGCGCAGGAGACCGTGCGCGAGGGCCGCCGCCCCGAGCGGACTGTCTACGCGCTCACCGATGCGGGCCGCGCCAGGCTGGTCGGCTGGATGCGCGACCTGCTCAGCAAGCCGATCAAGGAGTACCCGCAGTTCACGGCCGGGCTGTCGCTCGCGGGGGTGCTCCCCCCGGCCGAGGTGGCCAGCCTGCTCCAGGAGCGGGCTCGGCGCCTTGCGGAAGAGGTGCGGGACAGGCGCGCCATGATGGACACCCTCATGCATCGGGGCCTTGCGCGGATCTTCCTGATCGAGGAGGAGCACCGCCTGGTCCTGGCGGAGGCGGAGATGGAGTGGGTCCGCGACCTCGCCGGTGAGATCAGCAACGGGACGCTCGACGGCATCGAGCTGTGGAAGAGCATCCACGGAGGAGGTGGCGCGCGGACGACCTGACCACGCGAACGACCCCCAGCGGGGTGTTGCAGCACTCCGCCAGGGGTCGAGATCCTCGAGTCGGCCCGCGGGGCGGACCTGGCACTCAAGGCGTGCACCCAGAGGATAGCCAGGCCGAACCCGGTGGGCCAGCCCGAACCGACAACGAGCTGATTCCACACAGGAGGTTCATCGAGCTCATGGCTGTCCAGAACCTGCGAGGGCCTGACGCCACCATGGCGATCGAGGCCCGAGACCTGGTCAAGACCTATCCCGGCGACGTGCGCGCGCTGCGGGGCCTGAGCTTCTCGGCCCAGCCGGGCACCGTGTTCGCCCTGCTGGGGCCCAATGGCGCCGGCAAGTCCACCACCGTCAAGATCCTCACCACCCTGTCGCGGCCGGACTCCGGCGAGGCGCGCGTGGCGGGCATCGACGTCATCCGCCACCCCGACAGGGTGCGCCGCAGCATCGGCGCCGTCGGCCAGAAGTCGGCGGTCGACCGCGAGGCCACCGGGCGCGAGAACCTCGTCCTGCAGGGGCACCTGTACGGCGTGGGCGGTCGTGCGGCCACGCGCCGCGCGGACGAGCTACTGGAGCGCTTCGGCCTGGCCGAGGCCGCCAACCGGCTGACCCGCACCTACTCGGGCGGCATGCAGCGCAAGCTCGACGTCGCCATGGGCCTGGTCCACCAGCCCGAGGTGCTGTTCCTCGACGAGCCGACCACTGGGCTGGACCCCGAGGCGCGCGCCGGCATGTGGCAGGAGATCTCCCGGCTGACCGGGGAGGAAGGGCTCACCATCCTGCTCACCACCCACTACCTGGAGGAGGCCGACCGGCTCGCGCGGCGTCTGGCGATCGTGGACCGTGGCCGCGTGGTCGCCGAGGGCACCCCCGACGAGCTCAAGGGCGAGCTGCACGGCGACGCCATCCACGTCGAGCTCGGCGAGACCCCCGGCCACGGGCGCGTGCGCGGAGCCCTTGACCGGCTCGAGGGCGTTGGTGAGGTGCTCGTCGAGGGCCGCCGGCTGCGCGCGCGGGTCGACAGCGGCGCGACGGCGGTGCCCGTGGTGCTCAATGCGCTGGAGGCAAACGGCGTCACCGTCGCCGCGGTCACCATCGCGCGGCCCTCCCTCGACGACGTGTACCTGCGCTACGCCGGCCGTGCCTTCAGCGAGGCTGACCAGGGAGGCAACCGATGACAACCGCGATCTCCCACTCCTACCACATGACGCAGCGCAGCATGCGCGCGATGCTGCGCCAGCCCGCGTATGTCGCGGTCACGCTGGTCCAGCCGGTGATCTGGCTGCTGCTGTTCGGTGCGCTGTTCAAGGCCGTTGCGGACATCCCGGGCTTCGGCACCAGTTCCTATGTCACCTTCCTCACCCCGGGGATCGTGGTGATGACGGCGCTGTTCTCCAGCGGCTGGAGCGGCATGGGCTTCATCGAGGACATCGACCGCGGCGTGCTGGACCGCTTCCTGGTCTCGCCGGTGCGCCGCGGCGCGATGATGGCCGGCAGTCTCGCCTACGGCGCGGTGACCAACGTTGTGCAGTCGCTGATCATCGTGCTGCTCGGCCTCGCGGTCGGAGCGCGCTTCGACGGCGGTGCGCTGGGCGCGTCAGTGCTGATCGTCTCGGCGATGCTGCTCGGTACGGCGATCGCCTCGCTGTCGAACGCGCTCGGCCTGCTCGCCCGCCAGCGGGAGACGCTCATCGGCGCCACCCAGTTCGTGGTGCTGCCGCTGACCTTCCTGTCGGCTGGGCTGATGCAGCTGGGCCTGATGCCGAAGTGGATGCAGCACGTCGCCCGCTACAACCCGGTCAACTGGGCGGTCGAGGCCGGCCGCGAGGCGCTCGGCGGGAGCGTCGACTGGGGCTTCGTGGGCGTGCGCGTCGGCGGCCTGCTGGCCCTGACCATCGTCTGCGCCTGGCTCGGAACCCGCGCGTTCCGCGCCTACCAGCGCTCGGTCTGACGCCCGACCGGGGCGCCGCAGCGCCCTGGCAACCGAAATGCTCGCCGCACGCTCCGGTTTTTGCTAATCTCTCCGTCCGGATCGTTCTGATCGAGCGTGTTGGGGAGTTCAACGTTGGAAGAGGCCACCAGGGCGGTGCGGGTCATCGGCCGGTCCGAGCAGGCGCGGCCCGGGCCCCACCGGCCGACCGTGCTGGAGATGCGCGGAGTCGGCTGGCGGGGAGCGGACCGCACCAGCGCGCTCCAGCGGGTCGACCTGCAGGTGGTCGCGGGCCACCTGCACCTGCTGATCGGGGAGCGGGGCGCCGGCAAGACCAGGGTGCTGGAGCTGCTGGCCGGCCTGGCGCAGCCCGACCGCGGTCAGCTCCTGGTCCGCAACTGGCCCAGCCGGATCGAATCGCCCGGCGCAGCGCTCGAGCTGGACATCGGTTTCGCGGTGGAGGACCCGTCGCTGGTGGAGAGCTTCAGCGTTGCCGAGAGCGTGGTCCTCGGCGCCGAGCCGGGCCGCGCCGGACACCTCGCCCGCCGGCGCGCCCGCAAGCAGGTCGCCGAGCTCGCCGGTCGGCTCGGGATCTCGCTCGACCCGCGCGCGCGGATCCGCCACCTCACCTTGGGCCAGCGCCGCATGGTCGAGGTGCTGGCGCTGGCGTGGCGCAAGGTGGAGGTGCTGCTGCTGGACGAGCCGACCACCGGCGTCGATCACGGCGAGGCCGTGCAGCTGCGCCGCGCCCTGGAGTACCTGCGCTCGCTGGGCAGGACCCTGCTGGTCGCCAGCCGCGACCCCGGTCAGCTGCTGGCGACCGCCGACCGCATCACCGTGCTGCGCGACGGCGCCACCGTCGCGGCCCTGCCGGGCAGCGACAGCGGCCGCGAGCGCGCGGCGGCGCTGCTCGCCGAGGCCCGGCGGCCGGCGGTCGTCGCCCGTCCGGTGACTGTCGCCCACCTGTCGCCCGTCGCCCCTCCGGCGACCGCTCCCCCCGGCGAGGCGGTGCTCCAGGTGAGGGGCTTGTGGGTGATGGAGGGCACCGAGGAGCCGGTCGCCGGCGTCGATCTCGACGTCCACCGCGGCGAGGTTCACGGCGTGGTCGGCAACGGCGGCCGTGGTCCCCTCGAGTTGGTGGAGGCGCTCGCCGGCCTGCGCTTGCCCGAGGGCGGCCGGGTGTACCTCGGCAACGAGGACGTCGTCAGGTCCAGCGTGCGCGCCCGGCGCGCGCTCGGCCTCGGCTACCTGCCCCCGGCCGACGGGCCCGACGCGCTGGTCGGCTCCATGCGGCTCTGGGAGAACGCCGCGCTCGGCTCGCACCGGCACGGCCGCCTGCAACGCCTCGGGCTGCTCTCGCGCCGGGCGCTGGGCGCCGTGGCGGTCGAGCAGGCGGCGAGCGTCGGGGTCGACGCCCACCCGCGCCTGCGCGTCCACATGCTCTCGCGTGGAGAACGGCAGCTGGTCGCGCTGGCGCGGGAGCTCGGCGAGCGGCCGGTGGCACTGATCGCGGCCTGCCCGACGCGCGGGCTTGGTCGCCGGGCGGCCGAGCGGGTGTGGGCGCAGCTGCGCGCCGCACGGGACGCCGGCGTAGCGGTGCTGCTGGCCTCAGCCGATCCCGACGAGCTGCTCGCCCTCGCCGACCGGGTCACGATGCTGGCCGGCGGCAAGGTCGCCGCCGAGCTGGACGCGCTCTGGCTCAGCGAGGCGGAGCTGGTCCGCGAGCTCGCAGCGGGGACGGGCGGGTGACGGTCGAGCCGCTGAGCGCCGCGCCGTCGGCGCCGTCTCCGGCGCCGGAGGAGGCGCCGCCGACCCCTGCGCCCGCCTGGCTCGACCTGCTGGTCGCCGCGGGCGTGCGCGCGCTGACCGTGCTGCTCGTGCTGCTCGCGGTGGTGCTCGCCTGGGGGGCGATCGTGGTCGTCAGCGGCGGTGAGCTGGGCGCTGCGGCCGTGGCGGTGGCGCGTGCCGGCCTGCTCCGCCCCGACTCGCTGGCGGCCGTGGCCAGCGGTGCCGCCCCTCTGCTCCTCGCCGGGCTGGCGGCGGCCATCGCGTTGCGGGCCGGCCTGGTCAACCTCGGCGTGACGGGTCAGGCGCTCGCCGGCGCGCTCGCCGCCGCGGTGGTGGCGCAGCGAGTCCCGGGCCCGGCCGTGCTGCTCGTGCCGCTGGCACTGCTCGCGGGGATGGGCGCGGGCCTCGCCTGGGCGCTGCTGCCGGCGCTGCTGCGGGTCTGGCGGGGCGTGCCCGAGCTGCTCACCACCGTGCTGGCGAGCTACCTGGCGGTCGCGTTGGTGGCCGCGCTGCCGGCCGCGGCCGAGCCGCTGGCTGTGCGCCCCGCCGCCACCATCGGCGATCTCGCCGTGCCGCTCGCACGCCTGGCCCCAGGCGCCACCTGGCCGGCGCTGCTCACCTGGACCGTGCCCGCGGCCCTGGTCGTGCTGCTCGCCTGCGCCTTCATGCTACGCTGCACCCGTGCTGGGCTGCGGTTCCGCGTGCTCGCGGCGCGCTCGCGCGCCGCCCAGCTGAGCGGCGCCCGCCCCGGCCTGACCGCCATTGCCGCACTGCTGCTCTCCGGCGCGGTCGCGGGCCTGGCCGCGCTGCAGGACGTGCTCGGCCGGGGAACGCCGGTCGGCGGCGGCCTCGGCCAGACCGCCCCGCTCGCCCTCGCCCACCTGCCGGACTACGGCCTGCTCGCGCTTGCCGTCGCCCTGGCCGGCCGCGCCTCCGGCCTGGGCATGATCGCGGCCGCGCTGGCACTGGCGCTGCTGGACCGCGCCGGCCTGGCCGTCGGCCACGTGGCCGGGCTGCCGGGCGGCTGGGTCGCGATCCCGCAGGCCGTGCTGGTGGTGGCCGCGGTGGCGGCCGCAGGTGTGGCCCGTGGCCTGACCGCGCGCTGGGAGAGCGTGCAGCGGCGACGGCCGGCGGCGGCCCGGCAGGCCGCGGAGAGCGCGGAGAGCCCACCTTCGGAGCCGCGGCGCTGCAGGCGGCCGCGGTGCTGTACCTGGCGCTGCTCGCGGCGCTGCTGTGCGAGCGGACCGGTCTGGTCAACCTCGGACTGGAGGGGGTCATGCTGGCGGGGGCGTGGGTCGGCGCGATGGCCACGCCCAGCCTCGGCCCGCTGGCGGGGCTCGGCCTCGGCGTGCTCGCCGGTGCCGGATTCGCGCTGCTGCACGCGCTAGCGACCATCCAGTTCCGCGTGGACCAGCTGGTGGCGGGGCTGGCGCTGAACGTGCTCGCCTTCGGCGCCGCCCGCTTCCTGCAGACGGCGACCTTCGGGTCTTCTGGGCGCTCGCCCGACCTCCGGCGCCTCCCGGCGGTCCCTGTGCCACGGCTGGGCCAGCTCTCGTCGCTGGTGCCGATCGTGGCGGCGCTCGGGCTCGCCATCTGGCTCGGGCTGCGCTTCAGCCGCGCCGGGCTGCGGCTGCGGGCCGTCGCGGAGGCGCCGCAGGTGGCTGCGCGCGCGGGGTTGTCGCTGGCGCGGCTCCGCTGCGCCGTCCTGCTCACCTCCGGCGCGCTCGCCGGCCTGGCCGGCGCGGGGCTCACCATCGAGCTCGCCGGTCATTACCAGCAGGGCATCACCCAGGGGCGCGGGTTCCTCGCGCTCGCCCTGTGCGTGCTGGTGAGCCGCTCGGTGCCCGGCGCCGCGCTCGCCGCCCTGCTGCTCGGCGCGCTGCAGGCGCTGCCTGGGATCACACCTTCCGGCCCCGCCAGGGGCCTGCTGGGCGCGCTGCCCTGGCTGGTCGGCCTGCTCGCCCTCCCCTTGCTCGCGCGCCGCCTGCGCTCCCCGCGCGGCGCCGCCGAGACCTGGCGCGCCGGCGCGTCGCTGTAGCGCCTGGCGACGGCAAGCGCAATCTCGGGCGAGGCGGGTAAGATGAGTGACTCGGATCGTGGCGGCCCAGCTCACAGGCCAGCAATTCCTAGCATTCAAGCTGATTGCAATCCTTGCGGGGAACTTCTCTAGTGACAACTCGCCAGGTTCTACGTGACACTTCCTGAACCAGCTCCGACCCCGAGCTGCACCTGGTCGGCGGGCGAGAAGGGGGGCTGATCATGCGGATCGACATCGGTGAGGCATACGAGCCATCGACCACTGAGACCAGCGCCCTCCGCGCTGCCAAGGGACAGCGGCTGAGCCTGCGGCGGGCGATCGACGAGTTCAAGGCCGCGCTGGCCGCCCCGGCCGGGGCGGCGGACATCGAGCGGATGGTCTCGGTGCTCGACCACGTGCGGGCGGTGTTCGCCGTGCACGTCGAGGTCACCGAGTCCCATGGTGGTCTCTACGAGGAGATCATGGAGATCGCGCCGCGGCTGGCCAACAAGATCGCCCGTTTCGAGCGCGAGCACGCCGCGATCACCGGGGCCATCTCCTCCGCCCTCGGCGAGCTGCGAACCGACGACGCGGCCGCGCCGCTCGCCGGGCTGCAGGATCGCCTCAGCCACCTGCTCGACGGCCTCGTGCGGCACCGCAAGCGCGGCGCCGACCTCGTCTACGAGGCCTACCACGTCGACATCGGCGGGGAGAGCTAGGCCAGGACCTGGGGCTGCGCTGCCCAGGCGGCGACGACAGCGGACCCCCCCGCGCCGAGGCTCACTCGATCGGGATACCCCACAGGGCGAACCAGCGGGCCAGCTCCGGCTCGACCGGGAGGTCGTTGCCGAGAGCCCCACGGACGCGCAGCTCCAGCTCGTTGTCGCGCCGCTCGCCTCCCATCGGGGCGAACGGGTAGAAGGTGCCCCGCTTGTAGAGGTACACGAGGTAGCAGCGCTCGCCGGAGCTCGACCCGGAGGGGCCGGGATCGGCGGCGAAGCCGAACACCGAGCACAGCAGCTGCGGCCCGAAGCCGCGCTCCTCCAGGGTCGCGTTCACCATGTGGGCACTGGTGACCAGGTCCTCGAGGTCCGGGTCGCCGAGCACCACCCAGCGGTAGCCGTAGCTGTCGTCGGTCACCCGCAGGGTGGATCCGGCCTCTTTCACCGCCAGCTCGAGCAGCTCGAGCAGCTCGGTCGAGGTTGCGGCGAAGCCCGCCCCGCTGGCCGGCTTGAAGCAGACCGCGGCGTGCCCGGACGGCCGCATGCCGGTCGCCGCCTCAAGGGTGACCGCGGCGCCGGCGAGCGCGAACAGCGCGTCCAGCTGGGCCTGCTTTGGCTTGGTCCGGCCCAGGAGCACGTCGAGGAGCTTCACGCCACCTGCCCCATCTCGCGCTCGATGCGGGCGAGCTGGTCCAGGCGACGCTGCAGGCTCGGGTGCGTGGAGACCAGCGACGACAGGCTGAAGCCTGGCGCCAGCGCCGGCGCGAAGAAGAACGCGTTGAGCGGCTCGGCCGCGCGCAGGTCGCGGGTGGGGATGCGGGCGATCTCGCCGGAGACCTTCACCAGCGCCGAGGCCAGCGTCGACGGCCGCCCGGTGAGGATCGCGGCCGAGCGGTCGGCGGACAGCTCGCGGTAGCGCGACAGCGCCCGGGTGAGCAGGAAGCTCAGTGCGTACACCACCGCCGAAGCGACCACCACCAGCAGGATCACGGCGCCGGTGTTGTCGTTGTTGTCGTTGCGGCGCCCGAAGCCGCCCCAGGCGCCCGCGTAGATCGCCGAGCGGACCACGAAGCCGGCCAGCAGCCCGAGGAAGCTCGCGATCGTCATCACCGCGACGTCGCGGTGGGCGACGTGGGACAGCTCGTGGGAGAGCACCGCCTCCAGCTCGGGCTCCTCCAGCCGGCGCATGATGCCGGTGGTCACGCAGAGCACCGCCGCCTTCTGGTTGCGGCCGGTGGCGAAGGCGTTGGGGATGTCGGAGTCGGCGATCGCCACCCGCGGCTTGGGCATGTCGGCCAGGGCGCAGAGCCGGTCGACGACGCCGTGCAGGACCGGCGCCTCCTGCGGCGAGACCTCGCGGGCATGCATTGAGAAGAGCGCTATCCGATCGGAGAAGAAATATTGGAAGAATAGGAATCCGCCAGCGATGATGATGATGAGGGCGATCGGCACCTTCACCGCGATCAAGACCGCGACGAAGAGAACGTAGACCAGCCCGATCAGGAACATCGTGAGCACCATACGGCTCGAGAGCCCCAGGTCGGCGGGAAAGCGGGAACGGGCCATCACTGCATCACCCCGGGATGAGACCCTCATCGCCGAGGATCTCCCTGACCTCGTCAATAGTTGCATCCGGACCGGGCAGCACCAGGTCGGAAGGCCCCAGGTAGTCGTCGGGCAGCTCGGTCGCGGCGGTGCGGATGCTCGCCAGCAGGCCTTGCAGGGCGATGCGGAAGCGGTCCGCGTCGCCGGCGTCGACCGCCTTGAGCAGGTCCTGGTCGAGGCGGTTCAGCTCCTCGACGTGCCCGTCGGTGACCTCGAACTGCCCCTCACCCATGATCCGGACGATCATCGCTGCTCCTCCTGGGCGGGAGCGCTCTCCGGCTGTTGCTGCACGCTCGGCTCGGCCGGCGCGCCGGACTCGGCCGGCGCGCTCTGTGAGGGGCCGAGCTGCTTGGCGGTGGTACCGCCGCCAAGCTCGCCCCTGATGCGGGAGAGCTCCGCCTCGACCATGGCGTCGCCCGAGCCGCGATCCAGCTCCGCCTGCAGGCGGTCGCTGCTCATCGACAGGTTGTCGAGCGCGCCGGAGGCCATCAGCTCGTCCAGCGCGCCGGCGCGGGACTGCATCAGCGCCACCTTGTCCTCGGCCCGCTGCATGGCGAGGCCGACGTCGCCCATCTCCTCGCCGATGCCGGAGACGGCCTCGTTGATGCGGGTCTGCGCCTCGGCGGCGGTGTAGGTGGCCTTGATGGTCTCCTTGCGGGTGCGGAATGACTCGACCTTGGCCTGCAGCCGCTGCGAGGCGTCGACCAGCTTGCCCTCCTCGCCCTTGAGCTGGTCGTGCTGGAGCTGCAGGTCCTGGAGCTGGGTGGCGATCGCGGCGCGGCGCGTGAGCGCCTCCCTGGCGAGGTCCTCGCGGTTCTGCGAGACCGCCTGGCGCGCCTGGCCCTCCAGCTTGGCGGCTGACTGCTGCAGGCTCTGGGCCTGCAGCTCGATGCGTTTGCGCGAGGTGGCCACGTCGGCAACGCCCCGGCGCATCTTCTGCAGCAGCTCGAGCTGCCGTTCGTACGAGTAGTCCAGCGTCTCTCTCGGGTCCTCGTACTTTTCGAGCGTCTTCGATGCCTTCGCCTTGAAGATCATCGAGAATCGCTTCAGCAAACCCATCGCCCACGCTCCTCGCCGCAGCCCGGCGCCACTCGCAGCTGTTGCCGATCGTCGATTTCGATTCAGTCTTGGACGTCAACTAGCAGGATACGACGGAGCCGCGCCTAACGGCCGCCCCTATCCGGCAGCAGCCTACCCCCGTCGCCGCCAAGTCGTGCCTGCCCGCGTGTCCACCACCTCCACGCCCAGGGCGGCGAGCCGCTCGCGCAGCTGGTCGGCGGCCGCCCAGTCGCGCCCCGCGCGGGCCTGCTCGCGGCGCTGGATCAGCTCCTCTGTGCCCGGCGGCAGCTCGGCCTCCACCGAGCGGGCGAGGTCCAGACCCAGCACCCGGTCGAACGCGGCCGCGGTATGGAAGCGCGTGGCCGGCGACAGGGACTCGTCGCCCTCGAGCTCGTTCAGGACCGCAAGCGCGCGGGGGGTGTCCAGGTCGTCCTCGATGGCGGTGCGGAAGCGCTCCTGGTACGGCCGGGCGACCTCGGTCACGCTCGGCGCCGGCTCCTCCACCGACGCGGTGGACGGGTCCCGCGCCCACTCGGCCGCGCGGCTCCGCAGCCGCTCCAGGGCCCGCGCCGCCCCGGCCAGCGCGTCCCAGGTGAAGTTGAACTGGCTCCGGTAGCGCGCCTGCAGGAACAGGTGGCGCACCGCCAGCGGCGAGTGGCCGCGCTCCTGCACGCTGCGCAGGTCGTAGAAGTTGCCGGCGGACTTGGCCATGCGGCGGCCCTCGGTGAGCAGGTGCTCGCCGTGCACCCAGGTGGTCACCACCTGGTGGCCGACCACCGACTCGGACTGGGCGATCTCGTCCTCGTGGTGGGGGAAGACGTTGTCGACGCCACCGGTGTGGACGTCGATGTGCTCGCCGAGCTCGCCGAGCGACATCGCCGAGCACTCGATGTGCCAGCCCGGAAAGCCCTCACCCCAGGGCGAGTCCCACTTGACGATCCGGTCCGGACCCGCAGCCTTCCACAGGGTGAAGTCGGCGTGGTGGCGCTTGCGCTGGTCGACGGCCTCCTGCCGGTGGCCGGCCCGCAGCTGGTCGATCGTGTTGCGCGACAGCTTGCCGTACCGCGGGAAGCTCTCCACCGAGAAGTAGACGTTGCCGTCGACCTCGTAGGCGTGGCCCTTGTCGAGCAGGCGCCGGATCAGGTCCATCATCTGCGGCACGTAGTCCGAGGCACGCGGGTGGGCGGAGGCCGGCCGCAGGTTCATGGCGGCGGCGTCGGCCAGGTACGCCTCGGTGTAGTGCTCGGCGATCTCGGCCGGGGTCTTGCTCTCCAGCCGGGCTGTGACCAGCATCCGGTCCTCGCCACGGTCGAACCGCTCGTTGGTCAGATGCCCGACATCGGTGATGTTCTGCACCTGCCGGACCTCGGTCCCATCGGCCTCAAGTGCACGGCGGACCAGGTCGGCGAGCAGGAACGTGCGGAGGTTGCCGATGTGCGCGGAGCGGTACACCGTCGGCCCGCAGGTGTACATCCGGACCAGCCCCGGGGTCCGGGCGCGCACGGGTTGCCTGGTCCTGGTCAGCGTGTTCGTGACTCGCAGCATCCCAGTTGAGGATAGCTCCGCTGCGGGTCAGAGGCCGGGTCACAAGCGGGGCGGGATCACCTTTGCGGCCATGGCCCGGTCGCCTCCTCGCCGCTCGCCGCGGTGCAGGGTCGCGCCGCTCGCTACCGGCCCCTCAGCCAGCCGGCAAAGCGCGGTACGATCTGGCGGTGGCCTCGGACCGCCGGCGACGCCGGTCGTCGATGTTGACGGCCCGCAACCCGGTGGTATCCAGCAGATGAGATCGTACCCAGCAAGGGGGTCAACCCGAAGATGACCTACGTCATCGCCGAGCCCTGCATCGACGTCAAGGACAGGTCCTGCATTGAGGAGTGTCCGGTCGACTGCATCTACGAGGGCGACCGGATGCTCTACATCCAGCCCGACGAATGCGTCGATTGCGGGGCCTGCGAGCCGGTCTGCCCGGTAGAGGCGATCTTCTACGAGGACGACGTGCCGGCGCAGTGGAAGGACTTCACCCAGGCGAACGCGACGTTCTTCACCGAGGGCGAGGAGCCCCTCGGCTCTCCCGGAGGGGCGGCCAAGGTCGGCCCGGTGACCCGCGACGCGGCGTTCGTGGCGAGCTACACGCCGACCGAGTGAGTGACATCGGAGGGCAGCACGCGGGCGCCGCTCACGGCGACGCGCCAGCGGCGTCGGCCTCGACCACGGGCAGCATGCCGGGTGCGCCGAAGCCGGCCATGGAGCGTTCCAGCGGCCAGCGCTCACGTGAGCGGCTGGAGAGCTTGGCCATGAGCGCGATGGCGGCCGGGTCCTCTTCACCCGGCCGCACGATCACCAGCCCCGCCTCCACGACCCCCTGCAGCCAGTCCTGACCCCGCTGGGTGCGCACCACCGTGAGCGTCCAGCCGTCGGTCTGGCCGAGGCCACCCGCGGCGATGTCGGCGTGCTCGGCCGCGAAGTCCGGGCAGAGCTTGCAGCCCTCACGGGTCACTGCCTGCATCTTCTTCAGGGGAATGTCGATCCGCTCGCCGGTCGATCGGCGCCAGACCTGGAACCTGCCCTTGATGTTCACCTTGGCGACGTCCTCGAGCGGGATGCCGTACTCCCCGGTGAGGATCCGCCGCATCCCCTCGTATTCGAAGGACTTGGAGCAGAGCAGGCCGATCACCAGCTCGATGCGGCGCGCGTACTTGTTGACGCGCCGCGCGGCCAGGATGCCGTTGACGGACGCCTGGCAGCTCATGCCGACCAGCGCCAGGCGCTTGAGCCCGCGGCGCTCCGCATCCTTCATCGCCAGCGGGTTGGCCGCGTAGGTGTAGCGCGACCCGGCCGCCTCCAGCACCTGCTCGCGGGTGGTGGCCAGGAACGGCTCGCAGTCCCACAGCCTCGTGGACGACAGCCTGGAGGTCAGCGCCCCCTCGATCCGGCCGCTCTCGAGTCCCCAGATGAGCAGCGCGGAGACCAGCCCGCCGTCCTGGGCCGCCTGGAGCACCGCCGGCTGCGCCGCGCGGACGAGGTAGACGCCGCGGTGGATGCCGAAGATCTCGTCGGAGCGGCGCGCACGGCCGAACAGGGCCTGGTCGGACTCGACCTCCCAGGCGCGGAAGCGCGGGCAGGCGCGGGTGCAGATGTCACAGCCACGCTGGCCGTGGAGGCAGTCGTCGATCGGGGTGGAGAGCTCCACGTTGAACGGGTGGTAGCTCTCCGAGTGGTCGTAGTCGAGCACGTCACGCGGACAGGCCATCACACAGGCCGCGCAGCCGGTGCAGAGGTTGGTCTCGACGACCTCGTGGTACAGCTCGCGCCACTGCGCCTTCTCGCTGTCCGCCGCTGCCATGCTTCCCCCATGCCCTTCCGGGGCCATCTGGTGTGCTCCGCAACGAGCATCTCACCCACCAGGCTAGAAGACCCGGACCGAACCTGCTGGGCGAGCTCGGCGATTCGCCCGGACGGCCCGGGTTCTCCTCCGAGCGGCGGACCCTTTAGCCTGGAGGATGACTCTCCCCAACCGCACCGGTGCGGACCGGTCCCAGGAGCCCAACCGTGAAGCTGTTCCGATCGAGCACCATCCAGCGGCCGCTGGCCCTGCGCTCGACGCTGATCGCCGTGAGCGTCGCGCTGGCGCTGTCGGCGCTCGGCAGCGTGGCCTTCACGATCGCGCTGGACGACTCCGTCGTCTCGGGACTGATGACCTTCCTGACCTTCGGCGGGCTGGCCGCGCTCACCGCCGGGGTGGTCGCCTGGGAGCTGTCCTCGCTCCGCGCCTGCCCACACTGCGGGCTCGAGAACGCCTCGCGCATGCACGACTGCGCTGCCTGCGGCTACGACCTGCGAGCCCGGCGCCGCTTCGCCTGCACCGAAGGGCACCTGGCCTACCGCCCGGGCCTGTGCGACTGCGGTAGGCGCCTGCTCGAGTTGCGCCCGATACCGATCGGACGGCACCTCGTGCGCGCGCTGCTGCTGGCGCTCGGGGTCCTGGCGATCGCGATCCTGATCGACGCCGTGCTCGCCTACAGCGGTGGCTGAGCGCAGACACGGCCCCGCCGGGGATCGATGGCGGGGCCGTGTCTGGGGGCAGGACGCTGGTTGCGCCCCTATCGAGTGCTATCGGGTGCTATCGGGTGGGTTCTGGAAGGTGACGATCCGGGTGGCCGTGTTGGCGTCGCCGGACCTGGTGCCGATCACCCGCGCCGTCTGGCCGGTCTTGAGCTCGGCCTGCGGCTCGGAGAAGTTCTGGAACCCGTAGCGGGTGTCGCCGTTGATGGCGAACGTGGTGGCGACGTTGTCAGAGCTGGTGACGGTGATGCTCGAACCCGAGAGCGCCGTCACCTTGCCACTGGCGAACACATAGGTCTTGACACCGTCATCGGCCTGCACCGTCACCTGGCCGTGCAGGGCACGTCCCTTGAAGTGCGCGCCGCCCAGCCCACCACCGAACCGGGCCCTGCCGCCGAGCGGGTCGCCGTTGCCCTTGCCGTCCGCGTTGGCCTGCGCAAACGCGAATCCCAGGCCGCCTGGCCGCTGATCCGTGCTCGAGGACTGCTGGGTGGCGGCGAACGCGGCACCGCCGACGGAGAGGGCCAGGACACCGGCGACGATCCATCCGAGCCACGCCGTGCGCCTGCCGAGCAGCTTCATCTGCTTCACCTCGTGCGGGTGGTAAAGGGAATCCTCCTGCCTACCTCCCAGATCCTGCCCCAGCCAGGTGAACGGGACCGCCATCGGGTGTTCGAGCTTGGTAAAGAAAGCCGGGAGCAGCCGGGACCGTTCTACCATTCAGGCGCAGAAGTCGTCCGGCTCGAGCCGCAGCAGCTCGACCGGCTTGCCCTCGACCAGGTGCTGGTCGAACAGGCCGGGCACGTCAGCCTCGGTGACCCCGCCGTACCAGACGTTGTCCGGCACCACCAGCAGGCACGGTCCCGCGAGGCAGCCTTCCATGCAGCCGGTCGCCACCACCTTGACGTCCTTCATCAGGCGCCGGCCCTGCTCCTCACGGAGCGCGTTGAAGACATCGGCCGCCCCCCGGTCCAGGCACGACCCTTTCGGATGCCCCTCCGGCCTCTGGTTGAGGCAGACGAAGATGTATCTCTCTGGTTGACCCATAGAACGCTTCCCGTGAGTGAATGCCGTCTCGGGTCAGGCTACCCCCGCACTTGCCCCTTCCGAACTCGATGTCGCCACTCGGTGTCGCCCGGGCACCTCCCGACGAAGAGCGGGTGCGGGACTTCGCTCATTGCCGGCCGTGCCCGAGTCCACCTCTCGGAGACCTGATGTCCAGCGGAGGGCCCAGTTCGCCAACGGCGATCATCGGGGACGCAGCCACAGCGACGCCTGGGTCGGCTGCACAGTCTGGTCGACCACAGCCAGCAGCTGGGCGCTGAGCGCGTCCAGGTCGACCTGCTCGCGCAGGCGGGCGGCGAACGCCGCCACGGTGCGGGCGGCGTCGTAGCGGCGCCGGTTGAAGCGCCGGTCGACCCGGTCCTGCACGCGGCGGCGCAGCGGCTGAAAGGCGGCTGCCGCGGCCAGGGTGGCCCCGGCCACCGCAAGGCTGCCGGCGTCGCCGGCCAGGCGAGTGACCACCGGCAGGATCAGCAGGTAGGGCAGCACCAGCAGGCCGGTGACCAGCGCATAGGTGACGGTGCGGCTGACCAGGCGGTCCAGGTCCCACAGCCGGTAGCGCAGCACCGCCGCCGCGATCGCGACCGGTGGGCACAGCAACGCCGGGTAGACGATGTTGCTGACGGCCTTGTTGCTGACGGCGTTGGGCAGCAGCTCGAGCCCCCCAGGAGCGGCCAGCAGCAGCCCGGCCACCGCGCCCGCGGCGCCCGCGGCGACCCAGCGCATCTGCTGGCGCTCGACGCCACGGGAGGCCCGGAAGCGCAGCAGCACGCAGGCCGCCGCGGCCGGCAGGCTGGCCCAGTGCAACAGCACGCCGATCACGGCGACCACCGCGGCCACCCTGCCCGCCGGGCCGGGCAGCCCGAACGGGTTGTCGATCTGGTTGCCGACCGGCTGGTTCTCCAGCGGTCCCGGGGTCAGGCTGCCGGCCACCAGCGTCAGGGCGACACCGGCCACGCTGGTGGCCACCACCATCCGCCAGCGGCGCGAGCGCAACCGCCCGTCGGGCAGCAGCAGCGCCGGCAGCGTCACGCCCAGCGCGATCGCCGGCGCCCAACCAAAGTCCCCGACCACGGCCACGAGCTGGGCGGCCAGTGGCAGGGGGCGGTGGTCGTGGATCAGCCGGTCGATCCACGGGCCGAAGGGGATGCCCCACGACCAGGCCAGGCCGGCGGCCGCGTACAGCCAGCCGATCGGGTTGGCCGGCAGCCACAGCGTCATGACCAGCCCGATGGTGGCAAAGCCGAGCGGGAAGGCCAGCGCGAAGGCGGCACCCTCGGCCAGCACGCCGAGCGTGAGCGGCCGGGTCAGGGCCAGGGCGACCACCAGGCCGGCGGCGCAGCAGCCGAAGCTGGCCAGCCACAATGACCAGGCCAGCGGGGTCCTGCTTCGAGATTGCATCGTCACCGTGTCGTCCTCGGCGATCGGGCGTCGAACCAGGCGAGTCTGCCTGGTCGACGATACGGCACCGTTACGGCGCTCCGACACCCGTCACGCCACCGGCACCGGCGCGAATGCCCTGGCCACGATGTGAAGGGAGGCAACCACTGAGGGGAGCGCGTAAGCTGATGAAGGATCCGCTGCTTGGAACGGTTGCGGGGTAGCTCATGGAGCAGGATCTGGCCGCCTTCACCCTGTCGCTGCACGGGGACGATGTTCGCTATGTGAAGGCTGGCAACGGGCCGGTCCTCGTGCTCCTCCACGGCATTCTCGGGAGCCGGCGCAGCTGGGCGGAGCTGATCTCACTGCTGGAACAGGATTTCACGGTCATAGCGCCCGACCTGCTGGGGCATGGGGATTCGGCCAAGCCGCGGGGTGACTACTCCCTGGGCGCCCACGCGGGCAGGCTGCGGGACCTGCTCGACGCGCTGGAGGTGGAGCGCGTGACGCTGGTGGGCCACTCGTTGGGCGGCGGCGTGGCCATGCAGTTCGTCTGGCTGTTCCCGCAGCGGTGCGAGCGGCTCGTCCTGGTCTCGAGCGGCGGGCTCGGGCGCGACGTCAGCCCGATCCTGCGCGCGCCGACGCTGCCAGGGGCCGAGTGGGTGCTGCCGCTGATCAGCCAGTCCTGGCTGCTGCGCGGCGGCGAGCTGCTCGTCGGCCAGCTGCGCCACGTCGGCCTGCGCTCCGGGCCCGATCTCGAGGAGCTGTGGCGCGGGTACGTCAGCTTGGGCGACGCGGAGACGCGGCGCGCCTTCCTCGCCACGATCCGCACGGTCGTCGACCCGGGCGGGCAGACGGTCAGCGCGCTCGAGTGGCTGCCGGCCTTGGCGCGCACCCCCACCCTGCTGGTGTGGGGCGCCCGCGATCGGCTGATCCCGGTCGCCCATGGCGTCGCGGCGCAGCAGGCGATACCCGGCAGCCGGCTGGAGGTCTTCGAGCAGGCTGGCCACCTGCCGCATCTGAGCGATCCGCCGCGGTTCGCGGCGCTGCTGCAGGACTTCGTGGCCACCACTCCGGCGCCGGAGGCGGGCCGGGTCGAGCGCCGGCGCCGCCGCGCGTCCCGCGGCGCCCGCAGGTCTGCCTGAGCGACTGCCTGCTCCAGCGCCGGTCGCAGCCGCGGTCGGGGCGCGTACGCTGGCGAGAGCCCGTCGCGACGCGCCGTGGGGGAGATCTGTGGGAGGGATGATGACGCAAGAGGAGCTGCGTGAGCTGCTGCTGACGGCCCGGGTGATCGCCGTCGTCGGGCTCTCGGCCAACCCGGACCGCCCTTCCAACCAGATCGCCTGGTACCTGCATCATCAGGGCTACGAGCTGTACGGCGTCAACCCGCTCTGCGGGCAGGGCGAGGTGTTCGGCGTGCCGGTGCTCGCGAGCCTCGACCAGGTGCCCGGGCCGATCGACGTGGTGGACGTGTTCCGGCGGGCGGAGCACACGCCGGAGGTCGCGCGCCAGGCGGTGGCGGTCGGCGCCGGCGCGCTCTGGCTCCAGCTCGGCATCTCCAGCCCCGGGGCGCGCGCCATTGCCGAGCAGGGCGGCCTCGCCTACGTCGAGGACCACTGCATCAAGATCGAGCACGCCCGCCTGATCGGTCGCAGGGCCTCGTAGCCGCCGCCGGGCCCGCGGCCCCGAAAGCGCGTCCGTGCCATGGTTGCGGCCGTCCGGCTGCGGCCGTTGGGCGTCATGCAAGGCCACGGTGGGTCATGGCCGGGGGACGCCAGCCGAGGATCGCCTCGGTCATGCGCAGTGCCCGCACGGTCGGCGCGACCTGGTGCACCCGCACGATGCTGGCGCCGTTCAGCACGCTGACCACGGCGGCGGCGAGGCTCCCCTCGAGCCGCTGCTGCAGCGGCACGGCCAGCGTCTCACCGATGAAGTCCTTGTTCGACAGGCCCACCAGCACGGGGTAACCGAGCAGGGTCAGCTCGCGCAGCCGCCGGGTCAGCTCGAGCGAGTGATAGGTGTTCTTGTGGAAGTCATGGCCCGGGTCGACCACGATCCGCTCGGCCGTCACGCCGCCGCGGCGGGCCAGCTCGGCCCGGTCGGCAAGGAAGGCGGTGACCTCGGCCACCACGTCGCGGTAGGCGCTGCGGTGCGGGCGGGTCCGTGGCGGGCCGCCGGTGTGCATCACCACCAGGCCGGCGCCGGCCGCGCCCGCAACCTCGGCCAGCCTGGGGTCGCGCAGCCCGGAGGGGTCGTTGACGACGTCGGCGCCGGCGGCCAGCACGCGCCGGGCCACCTCGGAGCGGAAGGTGTCGACCGAGATGACCGCGTCGGTGCGCGACCGCAGCGCCTCCACCACCGGCAGAACGCGGTCCAGCTCCTCGGCCCCGCTCACCTCCGGACCGGGTCCGGCCTTGACGCCTCCGATGTCGAGCCAGTCGGCCCCCTCGGCGAGCGCCCGGTCGGCAGCGGCCAGAGCGGCGTCGAGGGCGAAGGTGGCGCCCCGGTCGTAGAACGAGTCGGGGGTGCGGTTGACGATGGCCATGACCGCGACCTCCCGCGAGAAGTCGAAGGTCCGGCGCCCGAAGGTCCGTCGCATGGCTCCATGATGCCGCCCGCGCCAGCGGCCGGCTGGCAGAATGCACGCATGAGAACAGGGGTGAAGGTAAGGGTGGAGTCGCGCGTGGCGGTCGCGGCCACGCCCCAGGCGGTGTGGGGGGCGCTGACCGACTGGGAGGGCCAGTCTGGCTGGATGATCGCCACCACGGTGACCGCCGATCCGGGCGGCCACCGCGTTGGTGAGCGGCTCACCGCCGTCACCGGGGTCGCCGGCGTCGGCTTCAGCGACCGCATGGAGGTGACCCGTTGGGACCCGCCCCGACGGGTCGACGTGGTCCACCTCGGCAGGGTGGTCCGTGGCACAGGCATCTTCGCGGTGGAGCCCGCTCCCGGCGGGGCCTGGTGCGTGTGGGTCGAGGACCTGGACCTGCCGCTCGGCTCGCTCGGCCGGCTCGGCTTCGCGCTGCTGCGGCCCGCGTTCCAGCTCATGCTGCACCGCAGCCTGCGCCGCCTCGCTCGGCAGGTGGAGGCAGGATCAGGGCGCTCTGGTGGTGCGGGGACCTCTTAGCCTCGACAGGTAGCATCACGCCATCCGCCAGGTGGCGGCCGACGACCGGAGGCGCTTCATGGCCAACCTGCTGCAGGGAGGCAAAGGCCGCCCCCTGCACCCCGCGCTCGTTCATTTCCCGCTCGCGCTGTACCCGACCAGCCTGCTGTTCGACTGGCTGTCGCACCTGGCAAGCGACGGCGGCCCGTTCGTGAAGGGTGCCTTCGCGCTGATCCTGGTGGCTCTGGCCGTCTCCGTCGGTGCGGTGGTCACCGGCTTCGCGGACTTCCTGCGGATCGACGCGGGCGGCCGCACCTGGAGGCTGGCGCTGACCCATATGACGTTGCAGCTGGTCACCGGCGGCCTGTTCCTGGCCAACGCGATCCTGCGCGAGCGTGACCTGGACGTGACCGCGAGCGCGATCGGGCCGATCGTGCTGAGTGCCGTCGGGGTGGCCACCCTGGTGGTCGGGGGGTTGCTCGGCAGCGACCTGGTCTACCGTCACGGCCGCCGTGTCGAGTGGCGCCGCGAGTGGCGCGAGGACCAGGACCCTCCACCAGCCCGCGAGGAGCACCCGGCACGCTCCTGAGCGAGCTACAGGAAGTCGTCCAGGTCCTCGGCCTCGAACGGGATGCCCTCCTGGCGGGCCAGCTCCTCGAGGGCGTCGAGCACCCGGCCGAGGGCCAGCACCGCGCTGGCCGGGTCGATGGTGGGCGACAGCAGGCGCCGGTACTGCTCGGTGAACCCGCCCGGGACACCGGTCACGGTGGCGGCGGCACGCAGGGCGTGGCCGGCGTTGCGGAAGGGCGTCCGACGCACCAGCCCGATCACCAGCGCGGCCAGCACCGCACCCTCCTTGACCGCCAGCAGCGCGCCCGGCACGTCCCCGTTCAGCTCGTCGGCGCGCGCCCTCGCCTCCCATGAGACCAGCTCGACGAGGTCGTAGCCGGCGGCGGCGAGGAAGGTCTCCGGTGAGCTCGAGGCGACCGCGGACTCGTGCGCCTGCCGCAGCTTGGCGAAGAAGCCGGTGGGGTCGTGCAGGGCCAGGTGGTGCAGGTACTGGTCGGCCGCGAGCGGCCACAGCGGCCCGATGTGTCCCGCCTCCTCCAGGTAGTCCTCGGCGGCGATGGCGCCGAGGTCGATCACCAGGCCACGGTGGCGCAGCACGCGCGCGGGGACCTCGACCTCTGGGGCGGTGGTGATCACGGCGACGTCCAGGTCGGAGTCGTCGCCGTCATCGCCCCTGGCGACCGGGCCGTGCAGGCCGACCGCGAGGATCGCCTGGAGGCCGTGCCTGGCGAGCAGGCGCTGAGTCAGCTCGCGGGCCAGGTCGAGCCGTTCATCATGGGTCACGGTGCGCAAGCTCCGGGATCGGCAGGGGCGGCGAGGATACCGGACCCGGACCCGAGGGCCGCTGCGACCCGCCCAGCGCACCGACCGGCGAGCGGTAGCCGCTGACGATCATCCGCCCGAGCAGCTCGTTCCCCTCCTCGGGGCTGGCCCAGCCGGCCGCCACCGCGGCGCGCAGCACCCCGACCGTGCCGGTGAGCCGTTCGGGCCCGAGGTCCTGGCGGGCTGTGCGCCTGGCCGCCCGCTCGTCGACCGCGACAGACCATCCCCGCGACATGGCCGCGGCGAGCGTGGCCGACTCCCCGGGATCCAGCCGGAGGGTGTAGCGCGACCACCATTTGAGCTCCGCCGGGGTGAGGGCGGCCGGCAGCAGCTCGTCGCGCCGGACCGCCGCGTCCACCTGTCGCCGGCATGCCGGCTCCTCGAGCTCCTCGAGCACGTCGACCAGCACGTAGCGCGGCGGGGGAACCGCACGGACCAGCAGTTCCAGGCGCCGCACGGCGCAGAAGTTGATGAGGACCGAGGCGTCAAAGCCAATCGGGCTCGGCGGCGGGGGCACGGGCAGGCCTTTTCTGCTCTGGCTCTGGATGGTTCAGGATCCCGCGGAGCTCCGCTCGCGGCATGTCGAGGAGCTCCGCCAGCTTGCCGATGGAGATCTCGCCGGCGCGCCACGCCTCGATCGCGACGGAGCGGAAGCGGTCCGGCTCGGACTCGGTGTCACCAGGCTCCCTGGAGCCGTAGCCGAGCGCGCGGCCGACCGCGCCGGGGGCCAGCCCCGCCAGGCGCTCGCGCTCGTCGTGGCTGATCCAGCCGAGGTTGAGGAGCCGCCACAGCACCGCCTGGTAGCTGACGCCGAAGTGGTACATGAGGTGGACGGCATGCTCGGCCGCCACCTCGCCCGGCTGCACGTCCAGGTCCCGCAGCCGCGCCATCACCCCGCCCGGCGGCAGCAGGAAGGCCCCGGCGAACGCGTTGGCGCGCATCTCGGTGAACTCGTAGCGGCGCGGCGGCGCGCAGACCTCACCCTCGATGCCGTCCTGCTCGACCAGGAAATGGGAGTACTCGTGCGCGGCGGTGAAGCGCCGCCGTGTGAGGGGATCGTTGCGATTGACCAGCACGCACGGCCCGACCGCCGTGGAGAAGAAGTAGCAGCCGGACACCTGGGAGCCGCTGGGGAACGAGCGGATCGCGACCTTGACGCCCTCGTGCTCGAGCACCGCCACCACCGACGGCACCGAGGCGGCGCCGCCGATCCCGAGCCGGCGCCGTTCCTGCTGCCCCAGATGCTCGCCCTGGTCGATGGCGCGGCCGCGGGGGACGCGATAGGTCGGGAACGCGAAGCGCTGCTCGCCGAAGGCGGCCTGCTCGAGCCAGGAGTAGTAGTGGCACCAGTCCGCGGCCTCGTCGATCACCGCTCGATCCTGGTCCCGGGCTGGAGCGGTGGAGCGGAAGTAGCGCAGCGCGGGGGCGCCCTCCGGCTCGAGCAGGAAGAGGCTCGCGGGCTTGCCGTACAGGCGCGAGAGCTTCGCCAGCTCCACGCTGCTCACCGAGCGCCGCCCGGACTCGATGCGGGACACCGCGGGCCGCGCGACCCCGAGCGCCTGGGCGACCCGCGCCTGCGAGAGCCCGGCGGCCAGGCGCGCGTGCCGCAGGCTGCGCCCCAGCTCGCCCTTGTCCATGGCCGCGTTCCCCTCCCGCCTGACTGTTGTGTGCGGGAATCGTACGCTGCCGCCCACGAGCGCTCCATCGCCCTACAGAAATTGTGGACAGACGTTCGCGGCCGTGTGGGTCAGGCGCGCTTCGCGGACCTCAGGCGCCTTCGAAGCGCGGCGGGCGCTTCTCGACGAACGCGGTCACGCCCTCCAGATGGTCCTTGGTCTGGCCCGAAACGGCCTGGACCTCCGCCTCGGCCGCCAGGGCCCGGTCCAGGTCAGCCTGGAGGTTCGAGCGGAGCAGGGCCTTGGTGCGGGCGAGGGCGAGCGTCGGCCCGCCCGCCAGGGTGGCGAGGACCTCCTCGGCCCGCGCGGCCAGCTCACCGCCGGGGAAGACGCGGTTCACCAGGCCGATGCGCAGCGCCTCGCCGGCGTCGACCCAGTCGCCGATCAGGGCGATCTCCATCGCCTTGGAGAGGCCGACCAGCCGCGGAAGATGCCAGGTCGCGCCGGCGTCAGGGACCAGCGCGATGCCCGAGAAGGCGAGCCGGAACCTGGTGTCGGAGCTGGCAAGGCGGAGGTCGCAGGCGAGCGCGAGCGACACGCCCGCGCCGGCGGCGATCCCGTTCACCACCGCCACGGTCGGCTTGGGCATGCCGGCGAGCAGCCGGATCGTCGGGGCGTAATGGCGCTCCAGCACCTCGGCGAAGTCCGGGGCACGCCCGGCGCTGTAGACACCGGAGAGCTCGCGCAGGTCCTGGCCGACGCAGAAGCCCCTGCCGGAGCCGGTGAGGGCGACGGCCCGCACCGCCGGATCCTCGGCCGCGTCGCCAAGGGCGGCCAGCAGTGCCTCCTTGAGGCCGGTATCGAGCGAGTTGAGCGAGTCCGGCCGGTTCAGGGTCAGCCAGGCGACGCCCGAGCGATGCTCGACGGCGAGCACCGCCTCGGCTGAGGCCGCGCCATGGGTGGGCTCCGCGCTCATGCGGATGTCCAGTTCTCGTGCAGGACGTCGGCCGTGTAGAAGGTGACCAGGCCCTTGGCGAAGGTCATGAGCTGCCTGGCGGCCTCGGCCGCCTCGGGACTGGCGAGTCCCGCCCGCAGCGACTCGTCGTCGTCGTAGTACATCTCGGTGACGATGTACCAGGGGCTCTCGCCGCGCAGCGCACCGGTGACCCTGGTGACCTCGGTCCGGCGCAGGCCCGGGGTCTTGGCGTTCAGCGGCAGGTGAGCGTCGAAGTAGGCGCGGTCGAACGCGGCGGGGTCCTCTGGCTTGGAGAACATGGCGACCAGCTTGACCATCCGAGCTCCTTTGTCCGGGGCCTGGCGACCCGCCTACCGTACCTTTACCGTACCCTGCCCGGCCGGAGCGTGTGATCAGAAATCCCCAGGAGCCATGGAGTGGGGGTCTACCCCCAGCCCCGTGACGGGGACAACGTGGCCGTCGATGAGCTCCTGCTCGTTGGCACAAACGTCCTGCTCTACGATCTGCGACGTGGAGGCGGACGGTAGCGAGGATTCACCCCGGGTCAGCCGGTCTCCCGGGCACCCGACCAGATTTCAGAGGGGAAAGGAGCGCCCCCGATGCGCGAGCGCTACAAAGCATTCCTTCGGCGCTCCTTCGAGGAGCAGGAGCACCAGGACGAAGAGGACCTTCGTGCCGCGCCAGTTCCTCTCTACGGGCTTCCGCCAGCATTCCAAGGACCACGGACGGCAGAGCGGCACCGCATCGCGGCCGGGGGCTGGGCCGCATCTCACTGCCCAAGCGGGAGGATGTCGGCGGACCCGAGCGGCCGGTCGTCGTGCCGATCGACCACGCACCGCGGACCTTGACGCTCATCGAGACGGGCGAGGTGCAGGTCGCGGAGCTTGACTTGCCGGACCACAGGATTCTTCTGCAGGCCCATCGCTGGCCGATTGAGGACATCGAGCTGGTGACGGTGACCGATCTCACCCCCTACCTGGTGGGCAGGCGCCGGGCTCAGGCGCGAGTTCGGGCCTACCTTGGCATGGATGAGCGCGACCAATGAGGACGATGGCCCTGGGCCGCAAGATGCCCGGCCGCTGCTGCGGCGCCTGTCGCACAGGAAGCGCTTTCGGACTCGTCTGGCGGCAGGCAGGCCCCGGCAAAGTCGGGGTTTGCACCAAATGCCGGAACATGCCTGGAATCTGGCTCACGGCTTGGACCAATCCGGTCGCCTGGCGCCGGGTCGCGACGTAGTGAGAGGATAAGTGCAAGCGGGGCGTCCCCCACTTCCGGCCCGATCCAGGACACCGGCCAAACCCTCCGACGCCGCCCTCGTCACGCAGAAGGTCCCGCGAGATCAGCACCGTCGGAACGGACGGATGGCGATTCTGAGACCCCATGCGCGTCGCGCGTGATCGGAACGGTGGTTAGGTGAAGAAGGGAGCCATTCTCGGGTGGAACGGGCGATTGATTTCAGGCGCTGCGCTGGCCTTGCTGGCCTCCGTGCTGCTGGCTTTCCTGCTCATGTTTGGGTGGCCAAACCGAGCTCCAGCGATCGACGATCCGCGTGCCTGTCCGGGCAGCAACGTCAACTTGGGTGAGGCCACGACACACTTCGGTATCACCATACCTTCGGATGCCACCGACGTCCGGTTCACCTCTGACGTGCATCCGATGTTCGGCGAGTATTCTCTCGTCCTCGGCTTCCACGTCACGCCTGAAGGGCTTCGTACATTCCTACATGACACGGGCCTGCCGTCGCCGTCGGCGAGCTTCGACCCCACACTCGATGTCTGGGACGCCTCCTGCGGCCTGACTCCTGGGAGTTCAGGTAGGCTCGTCTACACCCGGGATCAGACGCCGTCCCCAGGTACTTACCAGCGGGCCGCCGCCATCGATATGTCCAACCGGGCCAACCCCTACGTTCTCGTTGCGGCCAGGGACCTGTAGAGAGAGCCGGACGGGTCTCCGGATCGGGTAGGTTCGCCGCTTGCAGCCGACACCGTTGGCGAATTCCGAGGCCTTGCCGCGGCAAAGCTGTTCCCCGTCATTTCCTCTGAGGATGTGGGGTAGGTCAGCGTCATCGGGGGTGAGCAGGACCAAGGGCAGCCCGGGATGGGTTGCCCTTGTTTATGTGCGACGACAACGTGAGCACGTCTGGAGAGGGGTCGGCCCCCCTCCCGAACGTCCTTTGCCGAGCCGCCGGGAGGGCCGCACGCGGTGTCTCTGGATTGCTGCGACGAGTGAGTTCCATAATAGCCGTGCGCTTGCACGCATCGTTGGAACTGTGTTCCTCGGTCTCTGGGGGGTCTATAACCGGTGGTTGTGTAGACGCGCAGTGAAGCGGAATCTTGAGACGCTACGTAACGCCTCCCGCTCCGGGGATATTTGAGAAGGCTTTGCAGTTGCGCGGTGGCGAGCAGGTGGCCGTAGCCAGTGACCGGCTCGGGGTAGGAGCCCTGCGGATGAGAGGCAAGTGGCGGCTCGGTGCCGTCACCGGGAAACGCGAACCGCTGTAAAGGAGCGAGGCAGCGCGCTGGGAGCTGGCCTACGACTGGGCCGTCCCAGAACGGTGCTGACGGCGCCGGCGACAAGCAGTGCCAGCGGGCGGCCGGCCCGCAGCCCGCACTCACTGGAGCCCTCCTCGCTGACTGGGGCCCATGAGGGTTCCAGGATCGACGATGGCGGGGCGAGCGCTGATCCTCCGGGTGAGAGGTGGATCAGAAATCCCCACCGCCGCCGAAGTCGCCGCCGCCGCCGAAATCGCCACCCCCGAAGTCACCGCCGCCGAAATCGCCGCCGTCGCCCCAGTCGCCGCCGTTCCCGCCGTCGCCACCACCGCCGTCGCCACCGCCGCCGTCGCCGTAGTAGCCGCCGCCCCAGCCGCCGAAGCCGCCGAACGCCTGCCCGATGAGCATGCCGGTCAGGAAGCCGCCGGCGCCGCCGCCGAAGTAGCCGCCGTACCACGGGCCGTAGTACGCGGGCGCGCGCCAGAACGGCACCTGCCGGTCGCCGACCAGCACCTCCCGGCTCTGCGGCTCGATCCCGTTGCGCACCTGGTGGGCGCAGGTTGCGCAGGCGGGAACCTCGCGCGGCACGCCGTCCGGCGGCGCCCAGGTCACGTCCTCGACCGACGGGCCGTGCCTGGGATCGAAGAAGCAGGGCGGCCGCCGCTCCGGCAGCGGCTTGCCCTCCAGCAGCGCCTTGGTCGACGCCATGGAGAAGCGGCCCGCCTCCAGCGCCGAGCTGACCGTCGCCATCTCCTCGGGCCTGCGGGCCCGGTCGAGGGCGTCTGCCGCCTTCTGGTAGGAGTCGACCGCCGCGGAGTACTGACTCACCGCCTCAGGGTTGACGCCGGGCATCTGGGTGTCGATGTCGAGCGCCCGGATGTCCTCGCCGAGCGCCACCAGATCCTCCTGCGCGAGTGCCTTGACCTCTGCCAGCTGCTGCTCGCGCTCGCGCCGCCGCCGCCGCGAGCGGACCACCAGGGCGCCGCCGGCGACCACCAGCAGGACCACGACCGCGATCGCCAGCACCGTGCCCACCCCGCTGCCGGAGCCGGAGTCCTTGGCGGCCGCGCCGCCGGTCCCTCCCTGCGCGGCGGCCGCCTTGACCCTGTCGACGAAGTCGAGCAGCGTCGCCTGTCGCGCATCGGGCTTGCCTCGATGTGCCTCGACCGCCTGGGTGGCGAGGCGCGGGGTCGTCCCCTTCGGCATCACGCCGGAGGTGCTGCCGGCAGCGAAGTGACCGCCGACGATCACCGCGTACACGCCCGGCCGCTTGAGCGACTGGGCGATCGCGCCGGCGACCCCGGATGCGTTGCCACCCGCCTCGTTCAGCGCCGCCTCCGGCAGGATCGCCACGTAGATCGGCACATCCGCGCCGCTGATGTGCTGCCGTAGCTCGTCCTGCTGGCCTTTCGTCGGCTTGGGATCGGCCGCGTCGCTGACGTAGATGGGGTTGTCCCGCAGGCCGTCGACCGCCGCGTCCACCAACCGCCCGGCAGCGGCGGTGCCGCTGAGCAGCACCAGCGCGGCGAGGGCCGCGGTCAGGACGACGGTCAGTTGCGACGGCAGGCGCCCCAGCGGGCGCTTGCGGCTGGTCATCTCGTTCTCCGCTCTCGAAGTCACCGGTAGCGATCGTCGCTGCCATTGTGACCCCATGGCGGGCGAATGGTCGGCAGGTCGGGGTCGGCGCTACGGGAAGCGCTCGGGGTCGATGACCGCCTGGGTCACCTGGCCCTCGCCGACCAGGCGGCCGTCGTGCCTGGCCTCGACGCGGCAGACCAGGCGCCGGGCGGCCTGCTCGGTGGCGGTGGCGACCAGCTCGACGGTGGCGCCCACCGGCACCGGGGCCAGATGGCGGCACCACACCTCGGCGCCCACGCCCTCCTCGCCCGGCTCGAGCAGGTCGAGCAGGACCAGGCGGGCGGCGTACTCCATGTCGCGCACCATCGCCGCCGTGCCGTAGACCCGGTGCACCAAGCCGTCGGCGAAGGCGGCCACGTCCGCCTCGGTCACGGTGTGGCGGTGGAAGGCGCTGGCCGCCTGGGCGACCGGTCTCATCCCTCCGCTGTGTCAGCGTCGTGGCCGGCGGGCCGGATGAGCAGCTCGGTGTCGGCGCCGGGCCGGCCGTGGCCGGTGTCGGCGCCGCCGGTGTCGAGCAGGCCCGTCTCGGCGTAGGAGACCGGCAGGTAGCCGTAGCCGCCGCCGAAGGTGTTGAGCCCGCCGGCATAGCCGTCGTCCAGCGCCCGGCCGAGCGCGAAGCCGTCCACCAGGCTGGCGGCCGCCCCGCCGAAGTAGCCGGCGAACCACGACTCGAAGTGGGGAGGCGCCTCGTAGAAGGGCATCCGGTGGCCGGCGGAGAGCACCTGCCGCGCCACCGGCTCGGTCCCGTTGGCGATGCTGCGCATGCAGATGTCGCAGGCCGGCACCGGCCGCGGCGGCCCGCTCGTGGGCATCCAGCCGACGTCGTCGACCGAGGGGCCGTGGCGGGTGTCGAAGAAGCAGGGCGGGCGGCGCTGGGGTATCTCACGGCCCTCGAAGCGGGCGCGGGCCATGGTCATGTAGTAGCGGCCCGCCTCCAGCGCCGTGCTCACCGGCGCGAAGTCCTCCGGGGCGCTGGCCCGCTCGTAGGCCTCGACCCCCTGCTGGAAGGACTCGTGCGCGCGGGTGTAGTCACGCAGCGCGTGCGGGTGGTCGGTCTCCGCCTCCAGGCCGACGTCGAGGTCTCGCATGTCCTCGCCGAGCGCCACGATGTCCTCGCGCGCCAGTGCCTGCACGTCGGCAAAGCCCGTGGTGCGGCCCCTGCGGCGGCGCTGCAGCGCGTTGGACCCGACCACGATCCACAGGGTGAGCACGATCAGGGCGCCGACCGCGAGCGCGATGGGGCGGACCAGCGGCCGCTCCCAGACGGACCGCCAGACGGGCTCCTTGGCGGCGGCCGCCTGGTCGACGCGGTTCACGAAGTCGCCAAGGGTCGCGGACAAGTTGCCCGGGTGGGCGCTGCTGGCCCCGCGGATGGCCGCGGTGGCGACGCCGGGATCGAGGGTGTTGCTGCCGGTGCCCGTCCTGTTCCCGGCGGCCACCGCCACGGTGCCACGACGGCCGAGCACGGCCGCGATCGCCTCGGCGAGCCGGTTCGGGTCGTTGCCAGTCTCCTTGAGCGCGGCGGCGGGGAGCACCGCCACGAAGATCGGAGTGCCCGCCTTGCGGATGCGGCCCAGCAGGGCGTTCGCCGCCGCTGGCGGCAGCGAACGCCTGGCGGCGCCGTTGACGTACACCGGACGGCGCTGGAGCGCCGCGGCCGCCTGGTTGACGTAGCGTCCGGCCATGGCCGGGCCCGCGAGCAGCACGACCAGGAAGAGGCTGGCGGTGAGTGTGAGCAGCGCGCGCGTGCGCCGCCGCGCTGGTGACGTGTTGCCGGTCCGCATCTGTTCGCTCGCTTCGCCTGGCTTGGTCGGCCGCAGCGCCCCACCCCGGCCCGGAGCCGGTCCCGGGGGCCGCGTTGAATGATCTATTCTCCCTGTTCGCGGCCGCTGAGGAAATGCCCAGGTTGCGACGCTCGCGGCCGGGGCCGTCGTTTGTGCCGTGTAAAGTCCAGGCGCGAGAGCTCGCGGGCGGCCTCGACGCTGGGTAGGTGATGCGATGAGGGCTGAGACGACGCGGCCGGCGCGGCGGATGCCGGCCGACTTCCTCAAGTTCTGGGCCGGCCAGACCGTCTCCAACCTCGGCAGCTCGGTCACGATGCTCGCGCTGCCGCTGCTGGTCTTCAAGCTGACCGGCTCGCCGCTCAACCTCGGCGTGACCAGCGCCACGAGCTTCCTGCCATACCTGCTGTTCGGGCTGGTGATCGGCGCGTGGGTGGACCGGGTCGACCGCAAGCGGCTGATGGTGGTCACCGACGTCGCCCGCGCGCTGCTGATCGCCCTCATCCCCCTGCTCGCCGATGCCGGGCTGCTGCGCGTCTGGTGGCTGTACGGGGTGGCGTTCCTGAGCTCGACCCTCACCATCGCCTTCGACTCCGCCGAATTCGCCGCCATCCCGAGCCTGGTCAACAACAAGGACGACCTGGTCACCGCGAACGGCCGCATCCAGGCGAGCTACTACGCGGCGCAGATGGCCGGCCCGCTGCTGGCGGGGCTGCTGATCGCCTCGATCTCGGTGCAGCAGGTGTTCTGGCTCGACTCGGCGTCGTTCCTGGTGTCGGCGGCCACGCTGCTGACCGTCAGGCGGCGCTTCAACCTCGCGCCCAGCGAGACGGAGAGCGCGCAAGGGGCCGGCGAGCACGAGCGGCGGTCGATCCGCCACGACGTGGCCGAGGGCCTGCGCTATGTGCTCAGCCACCCGGTGCTGCGCAGCATCTCCGCCATGATGGCGATCATCAACCTGATCAGCAGCACCACCTATGCACAGCTCGTGCTGTTCGCCAAGCATCGGCTGTCCGCCAGCGACTCCCAGGTGGGCCTGCTGTACTCGGCCGGGAGCGTCGGCGTGGTGATGCTGTCGCTCGCGGCGGGACGGCTGCGACGCCGCCTGCCGTTCAGCAAGGTCGCCCTCGGCGCGCTGGTGCTCGACGGCCTGCTGGTCCTCGCCATGTCCCTCACCCACCGGTACTGGGTGGCGCTGCCGCTGTGGGCGGTCGCTTCGGGGCTGGGCGTCCTGTTCAACATCAACACCGGGAGCCTCCGGCAGCAGATCGTCCCCAACGAGCTGCTCGGCCGGGTGATCAGCGTCGCCAGCGTGCTCGCCTGGTCGGCCATCCCGCTCGGCACTCTGGCCGGCGCCTTCGCCATCCAGCGGACCGGCAGCGTCGCACTGGTCTACGGCGTCATCGGCGCGCTGGTCGTGCTGGTCGCCCTGGCCTTCTCGCTGTCGCCCCTCGGTCACGCCGAGCGCTACCTGGAGCCGGAGCCCGGCGGCGGGCCGCCTGACGGCGGATAGAACCCCGTCTCCTGGCGCGTCCACGGAGGGAACCGCGTGCAGGCGCCCGCGTAGCCGTCCCGCCGCTTCGACAGCCTCGTCCAGGCTTCTGGACCGATGGCCCACTCACTCGCCGAAGCGGGACAGGCCGCCGCTGGCGCGGGCATAGGCGAGCATGCGGGCCAGGAACCAGATCGCACCCGCGGCGTAGAGCACGTCGAGGCCCGCCGCGGCGGCGAGGTGGCCCCAGATCACGCCGTGGCCGGCGAGCACAGCGCGCATGCCCTCGAAGATGTAGCTGGCGGGCACCAGGTGCGCCACCACCTGCATCCCGACGGGCAGCACGTGCACCGGGTAGAACACCGCGCTGAACGGCTGGAACGCGAAGGCCATCGCCCAAGCGACGATTTCAGCACTCTGCCCGAACCGCAGGATGATGCCGATGGTGATGGTCGCCAGCGACCATCCCATCAGCAGCAGCAGGAACACGAACGGGACCAGCTCGGGACCCATCCGCGGCAGGCCGAAGCCGTACAGCAGGAACGCCAGCGCGGCCATCACGGCCGTGCCGGCGATCAGCTTGAGCAGGCCGAACACGATCACGCCGGCGAGGTACTCGCTGGTGGCCAGCGGCGAGGTGAACACGTTCAGCAGGTTGCGGCTCCAGATGTCCTCCATGAAGGCGATGGTGACCGTCTCCTGCGAGCGGTAGAGCACCTGCCACAGCAGCAGGCCGCCCAGCAGCGCCGCCACTGCCGTGGGCACGCGGTTGGCCTGCAGGAACAGCGACAGGTAGCCCCAGATCAGCACCTCGATCAACGGCCAGTACACGACCTCCAGCAGCCGCGGCGGGCTGCGCCGCAGCACGTAGAAGTCGCGCAGCACCACCGCGCCGACGCGGCGCAGCCTGCCGCGCGGCCCGGTCACCGCCAGCGGCCCGGTCATGGCGGCGCCGTGCCATCCGGCCCCGTCGGTCCCGATCATCCGCGGGCCACCCGCAGGAAGACCTCTTCGAGGTCGTCGACCCCGTAATGGCTGGCGAGCTCGTCGGTACTGCCGGTGGCCACGATGCGGCCAGTGGACAGAAAGTAGACCCTGTCGCACATGCGCTCGATCTCTCGCATGTTGTGCGAGGTGATCAGCATCGCCCGGCCGCTGTGGCGCGCCTCGCGCAGCAGGAGCTGCCGGACCCGGTCGCCGACGTCGGGATCGAGGCTGGCGGTGGGCTCGTCGAGGACCAGCAGGCTGGGCTCGTTCAGCAGGGCCTTGGCGAGCTGCACGCGGGTCTGCTGACCGGAGGAGAGCTGGCGCAGCGGGCGCTTGCGCATGCTGCCGAGGTCGAACAGCTCGGTGACCGCCTCGACCCTGGCACGGACCTGGGCGACGCCGTACATGCGGGCGAACACGACGAGGTTTTCCTCGACGGTGAGCGCCCCGGGCAGGTGCACGTAGCCAGCGGCAAAATTGACGCGGCTGAGCAGCTCGGTGCGGTTGCGGGCGAGGTCCTTGCCGAACAGCCGGACCGCGCCGGCGTCGGGCGTGACCAGTCCGACGAGCATGTGGAGCGTGGTGGTCTTGCCTGCTCCGTTGGGGCCGAGCAGCGCGACGACCTCGCCCTGACCGACCGTGAAGCTGACACCGGCGACCGCGGTGATCGCTCCAAAGTGCTTGACGAGCTCGCGCGCTTCCAGGACTGGATCTTCTGCCATGCCCCGATGATCGCAGGGCACCCGACACCCTGCACCCGAGTTTCCACAGGGCCGGCGAGGGGAGCCCTACAGCCCGTAGCGGTCCTTCATCGCCGGGTCGTTGGGGTCGACCTGGCGCATCCCCTGATCGCGCAGGCGGCGGTTGACCTCCTCGAGATGCTCGCGCACCAGGCGCTGCTCCACCTCCGTGATGCGCCCGCGGTGCGGCTCGCCGGCGTGCTCGAGGGTGGCGTAGTCGACCCGCGCCCGCCGCGACCGCGCCGGTCCAGGCGTGTCGGGCTGCTGCGCCGGCTTGGCGTCGCCGTGCTGGGACTGCTGCTCGATCAGCGCCTGGAAGACGATTGCCTTCATCTGGACGCCGTCGGGTGCGAGCCGGTTGAAGTCGTCCAACGTGACCGTCAGGCGCTCACCCCGCTGTGAGCCAGGCGCGAAATACTCGAGCACCACGAGCTGGATGGCCGGCTCCAGAGCCTTGATTTCCTCTGGGAGCACGTCGAGCGACACCGGGAGCTGCTGGAAGTCGGGGTGCTGGTGGATGACGAGGTGACCCAGCTGGTCCTGGGTGCCCTCCCGACCGGAGATATCGGAGACGTGCACAATTCTGGTTCCCATCGACCTGCCTTCTCCAACGCTAGAGGGGCCGCGCCTCGAATTGGGCGTGCTGATCCTACTATCAACGCCCGACGATTGCGGAAAGCCCCGGCTGGACGGCCCGGCGTTCTGAGCTTCTCCTGCATTTCGCCGCGCTGCGACATTTTTGCGACCGCCCATCCAGGACACCACCGCTGGGGTGGGCTCACGCGCATGTTTCTTCTCTGAGAGAAGGAAGTCAAGTCCATCCGACGAAGTCGCCCGGGCCCCTGAGGCCGTGGAAGTATGACCTGAATACGATCCAACCGACGATGACCGCTATCTCTCCGCGGCGTAGCGGTCTGGCTCGCGGGTGAAGGCGTGGAGGCAGTGCTCGCTGCAGAACCAGTAGCGGCGGCCGGCGTGGTCGGCGATGAGGCGCGCGCCGGCCAGCGCCACGGCCATGCCACAGACAGGGTCCTCGGCCTGCTCCACCGGGGCGACCGGGACGGCGGCACGGCGGTGGCGCTCCTTGATCGCCTCGGCCAGGACCGCCACCGCGATCTCCTCCTGGGTGGACGGCCCGAGGTCCAGCCCGGCGGGGCTGGCGACCCGGGAGAGCTCCTCCTCGCCGGCGCCGCGCCCGCGCAGGGCGGCGAACACCGACGCGGCACGACGGCGGCTGGCGACCAGGCCCACATAGCCGGCACGGGTGCGCAGCGCCGCCGCGAGCGCCTCCTCGTCGTAGTGCCCCATGGTCGCCACCACCACCGCGTCGTCCGGGCCGGCCGAGCCCCCCTCCACCGTCTCCAGGTCGGCGTCGCCGAGCTCGGCCACCTCGTAGCCGAGCGTCTCGGCGAGCCTTGCCAGCGTCCTGGCCACCGGGGTCGCACCGGCCACCAGCAGCCGCGGCGCGATCCCGACCGGCTCGACGAACACCTCGAGCCCGCCGCCCGAGGGGCAGGTGCTCACCGCCGCGACCACTCCACCCGCCGCGGCAGCGCCGCTGGGCGGTGGCCCGGCGGAGCCGGGGCTGATGCGGACCAGTCGGGGGCGGCCCTCGGCCAGGGCGGCGAGCGACTCCCGGATCACGATCGGCTCCGAGCAGGCGCCACCCACCCAGCCCGAGAGCATCCCGTCCGCGGTCACCACCGCCTTGTCGCCGACCCGGGCCGACACCGGAGGGTCGACCCGGACCACGGTGGCGAGCACGTACGGCCGGCTGCCGCGGTGCGCTTCCCGTCCTGCCGCGGTCACCTCACCGCTGACCTTTCCCGTGGATCGCCGCCCAGACCTTGTCGCTGGTCACCGGCATGTCGATGTTGGTGACGCCGAACGGCTCGAGCGCGTCCAGCACGGCGTTGACGTAGGCCGCCGGCGACCCCACCGTGGCCGACTCGCCCACCCCTTTGGCCCCGATGGGGTGGTGGGGCGAGGGCGTCACGGTCTCGTAGGTCTCGAACCGCGGCGTCTCCCAGGCGGTCGGCAGGAGGTAGTCGGTGAAGTTCTGCCCGATGCAGTTGCCCTCCTCGTCGAAGGTGATCAGCTCCATCGCGGCGATGCCGAAGCCCTCGGTGAGGCCGCCGTGGATCTGGCCCTCGACGATCATCGGGTTGATGCGCACACCACAGTCGTCGACCGCGACCATCTTGCGCACCTTCCACTGTCCGGTGCCCTTGTCGACGTCGACAACCACGCAGTAGGTGCCGAACGGAAATGTCATGTTGGGCGGGTCGTAGTAGTGCACGCCCTCGAGCCCCGCCTCCATGCCCTCTGGCAGGTTGCTGTAGGCGGCGAAGGAGATCTCCTGGATGGTCTTGGCGGTGTCCGGCGCGCCCCGCACGAAGAAGCGGCCCTCGGCGTACTCGATGTCCTCCGCGGCCACCTCGAGCAGGTGGGCGGCGATCCTGGTGGCCTTCTCGCGCAGCTTGCGGGCGACCATCGCGGTGGCGGCACCGCCCACCGGCGTCGAGCGCGAGGCGTAGGTGCCGAGCCCGTACGGGGTGTTGTCGGTGTCGCCCTCCGTCACCATGACGTCCTCGGCGGGGATGCCGAGCTCGGCCGCGACGATCTGGGCGAAGGTGGTCTCGTGCCCCTGTCCCTGCGACTTCACCCCCAGCTTCAGGATCGCCTTGCCGGTGGGGTGGACGCGCAGCTCGGCCGAGTCGAACATGCGCAGCCCGGCGATGTCGAACTCGGCGCCGTGACCGGCTCCGACCACCTCGGTGAAGCTGGCGATGCCGATGCCCATCAGCTCGCCGCGCTCGCGGCGCTCCCGCTGCTCGCGGCGCAGCTCCTCGTAGCCGAGCCGCTCCAGCGCCAGGTCGAGCGCGCGCGGGTAGTCGCCCGAGTCGTAGACCCATCCCACCGGCGAGTGGTAGGGGAACTGGTCCGGCTGGATGAAGTTGCGCCGGCGCAGCTCGACCGGGTCGATGCCCAGCTCGGTGGCGGCCTTCTGCACCAGCCGCTCGATCAGGAAGGACGCCTCGGTGACGCGGAAGGAGCAGCGGTAGGCGATGCCGCCTGGCGCCTTGTTGGTGTAGGCGCCGTCGACCTCGCAGAAGGCGGTCGGCACGTCGTAGGACCCGGTGAAGATGTGGAACAGCCCGGCCGGGAACTTCGAGGGCTGGGCGGCCGCGTTGAAGGCGCCGTGGTCGGCGATGACCTTCGAGCGCAGTCCCAGCATCCTGCCGTCGGCGCTCAGCGCCATCTCGCCGGCCATGTGGTAGTCGCGCGCGAAGCCCGTCGAGATCAGGTTCTCGGTGCGGTCCTCGACCCACTTGACCGGCCGCCCGAGCAGCAGCGACGCCGCGGTGGCGACGACGTAGCCGGGATAGATGGGCACCTTGTTGCCGAAGCCGCCGCCGATGTCGGGCGAGATGATTCGGATGTTCTGCTCCGGCAGCCCGGCCACCAGCGCGAACAGCGTGCGGTGGGCGTGCGGCGCCTGCGAGGTGAGCCAGATGGTGGCCCTGCCGGTGGCGGGGTTGACGTCGGCCACGCAGCCGCAGGTCTCCAGTGGCGCCGGGTGGCAGCGCGGGTAGAAGGTCTCGAGCCGGACCACCTTGGCGGCCTGCGTGAAGGCCCGCTCGGTGGCCTCCCGGTCGCCCTGCTCCCAATGGAAGATGTGGTTGGAGGTCTGCCCCTCCTTGTCCTCGCGGATCAGCGGCGCGTCCGGCCGCAGCGCGCGGTGCGGGTCGACCACCGGCGGCAGCGGGTCGTAGTCGACGTCGATCAGCTCGAGCGCGTCGTGGGCGACGTAGGGGTCCGTCGCCACCACGGCGGCGACCTCCTGGCCCTGGAAGACCACCTTGTCAAGGGCGAGGACGGCCTGGGTGTCGGCGGACAGCGTCGGCATCCAGGCGAGGTTGTGCGCCTCGAGGTCGCGGCCGGTGATCACCGCGACCACGCCGGGGTGCGCCATGGCCTGGCTGGTGTCGACGTTGCTGATGCGGGCGTGCGCCAGCGGGCTCCGTAGGACCGCCATGTGCAGCATGCCGGGGAGCTGCACGTCGTCGACGTAGGTGCCCTTGCCGCGGATGAAGCGGTCGTCCTCCTTGCGCCGCAGCGAGTGGCCGATGCCGTGGACCGGGGTCTGCGTCTCGCTCATGACTCCCTCAGCTCCTGGTCTGCACCGTGGCGGCGGGCTCCCGCATGGTTGCCGCGGCGGCGCGCACCGCGCGGACGATGTTCATGTAGCCGGTGCAGCGGCAGATGTTGCCGCTCAGCGACCAGCGGACCTCTTCGTCGCTGGGGTCGGGGGTGGCGGCCAGCAGGGCCTTGGCGGCAAGCATCATGCCCGGGGTGCAGAAGCCGCACTGCAGGCCGTGCTCCTGCTTGAAGGCCGCCTGGATGGGGTGGAGCTGGCCCTCGGTGAGCAGCCCCTCCACCGTCTCGACGGCGCGGCCGTCAGCCTGCACGGCGAGGAAGGTGCAGGACTTGATCGGCACGCCGTCGACGAGCACCGTGCAGGCGCCGCAGCCGGAGGTGTCGCAGCCGACGTGCGTGCCGGTGAGCCCGAGCTGCTCGCGCAGGAGATGGACCAGCAGCATGCGCGGCTCCACGTCCGCGCCATGCTCGACCCCGTTGACGTTGACGGTGATCAGCATGCCTGGTACCTCCTCAAGCCGCGGCCGACTCGGCGGCGGCCCGCAGGCCGCGCTCGGTGAAGACTCGGACGACGTTGCGCTTGTACTCGACCGACCCGCGCAGGTCCGCGCCTGGCGATGCGGCCCGCGCCGCCAGCTCGGCGGCCTCGCGGAACACCTCGTCGCCAGGCTCGGCGCCGGTCAGTGCCTCCTCCGCGGCGGTGGCGGCGAGGTTGGTCGAGCCCACCGCGGTGAGGCCGATCCCCGCCTCGGCGATGCGGCGATCGTCCGAGAGGGTGAGGCGGACCGCGACCGCGGCGGTCGCGAAGTCCCCGACCTTGCGCTCGAGCTTGAGGTAGGCGCCGCCGCTGCGCGGCCTCGACGGCACGCGCGCCTCGACCAGCAGCTCGTCCGGCTGGAGCTGGGTGGTGAACGGCCCATCGAAGAAGTCACGGGCCGCGATGGTGCGCTCGCCCGCTCGGGAGCGGGCGACGAGCAGGGCACCCATGGCGATCATGACCGAGCCCCAGTCGCCCGAGGGATCGGCATGGGCGAGCGACCCGCAGATCGTGCCGAGGTTGCGGACCAGCGGGTCGGACACCTGCGGCGCGGCCGCGGCCATGGTGGGATATCTCTCCCGCAGCAGCGCCGAGCGCTCCGCGTCGCGGTGCCGTGCCAGCGGCCCGACCCGCAGCCAGCCGTCCTCCTCGGTGAGCGTGTCGAGACCCGGGATGCGCCCCAGGTCCAGCAGCAGCTCGGGCGCGGCGAAGCGCAGCTTGAGCAGCGGGATCAGGCTCTGGCCGCCGGCGAGCGCCTTGGCTTCGTCACCCCGCTCGCCCAGGACGTCGAGTGCCTCCTCGAGGCTGCGAGGCGCGAGGTAATCGAACCTGGAGGGATACATCCGACCTCCTCCTGCCGCGGTGGCGCGGCAAGCCCGATGCTGAGGTGCCCGGGGCGGGTGCTCTGGGCGAACTGCTGACCGGTGGGGCGGCGAGGTGAAACGAGTCGACCACGCGGGAAGGGACGTACGGCACGTAACGTCATTCGTTCATGCTTGCTCGCCCCGACCGAGTTCCGCAAGACCCCTCCGCCACTCTGTGGACGACGGGAGCGGTGATCCGGGAGTCCCCGACGATCGCGACCGCTCGCTAAAGGCGGTCGATCTTGGCGGCGAGGATGAAGTCGTTGTCGGTCAGGCCCTTGGCCGCGTGGGTGGTGAGCGCCACCGCGACCCGGCCCCAGCCGAGCTCGAGGTCCGGGTGGTGACCCTCGCCTTCGGCGAGCAGAGCGATCCGCGCGGTGAACCCGAAGGCGTCGCGGAAGTTGCGGAACTCGAAGGTCCGGCGCAGCCGCCGGTTGCCCTCGCGGGTCCAGGCCGGGTCGAGCTGCCCCTGCAGCTCGGCGGCGCGGTCGTCGTCCAGCGGCGGGGTGCCGGGCGCGCAGGTGGTGCACCTGCGCGTGGCCAGCTCCGTCTGGCTCATGCGGTCCGCCCTCCTCCGAAGAGCCGGCGGAAGAACGCGGCCACAGCGGCCCACCAGTGCTTGAGCAGGCCGGCGATGGCCGTGCCCGCCAGGCCATGCGCCTTGATCGGCTGGGCCGCGCGAGGCGGCGCGGGCGCCGCGCGAGGCGGGGGCGCCGCAGCCGCCGCCGCGCCTGACGGGGTGGGCGCCCCGGCCGCGGGCGCCCCGACCGTCGCCCGTGCCTCCTCTTCGAGCGTCTGCCGCAGGCAGTCGGCGAACTGCCCGAACAGCTTGGCCGAGACGTCCTGGATGGCGCCGCGACCGAACGAGGCCACCTTGCCCGTGAGCTGCACCTCGGCGGTCACGGCCATGCGCGTCCTGGACTCCGACACCGCCTCGAGCCTGGTGTCGACCTTGGCACGGGCGGTGCCGCCGCCGCGCACGTCCTTGCCGCTGGCGGCGATCCTGGCGCTGTGACCGGCCTCGTCGACGTCCTCGAGCACGGCGGTGCCCTTGTAGATCATGTTGATCGGGCCGAGCTTGACCCGGATCGTCCCCGAGTAGGTGCCCTCGTCCACCACCCCGGTCAGCTCCGCCCCCGGCATGCAGGGGGCGACCCTGGGCACGTCGTTGACCAGCGCCCACACTCGCTGCAGGGGAGCGTCGACCTCGACCGTCTGCTCGATCTTCATGGCTTCCTCCAGAGTTTGGGACCGAGGGCAAGCCGCCGGGTGGGTGCCGGTTCGCTCACAGCCTATCGGGCCTGTGCCACCCGCCGCGCCTGAAGCAGCGCCGCGACCCTCGCGAGCGCGGCCTCGTCGTCCACGTCGGCGTCGCTGCCGAGGGTGCCCACCTCCACCAGGCTCACCCACTCGGGGTGCGCGGCCAGCAGGTCGCGCGCGCCGGTGTCGCCGTGCAGGCGCCGCAGATGGGGCAGCACGCTGCGGTCGAACAGCTTCGGGTTGCCCGGGCGGCCGTCGTAGGCCGCGGTCGCCACCGGGCCGGCGCCGTCCCGCCAGACCTCCACCATGCGGGTCACCACCATCGCGCCGACCAACGGCTGGTCGCCGAGGCAGACCACCGCGGCCGAGGGCTCGCCGAGCGCCGCCACGGCGCTGGCCAGGACGTGCCCCATCCCCTCGGCCCAGCCCTTCACGACCAGCGGCCTCGCGCCGTGCAGGTCCACGCGCTCGACGACCTCGCGCGCGCCGGCGCCGAGCGCGACCACCACCTCGTCGACCGGGGCGGCGGCCAGCGCCTCGAGCGCGTGCTCGAGCAACGGCCGGCCGTCCAGCTCGGCAAGCTGCTTGGGACGGCCCATCCTGGTCGACCCGCCCGCCGCCAGGACGAGCCCGACCACGGTCACGGCGCTACACCTTGCCTCGTTCTCGCAGGGTGTGGACCGGCTCCCCGCGCTGCGACAGGCGCCCGCCCGCGCGGCCGTGGCGGGCGGCGACCACCTCGGCAAGGATCGAGACGGCCGTCTCCTCGGGCGTCTTGGCGCCGATGTCCAGGCCGATCGGCCCGGAGATGCGGGCCAGCTCATCATCGCCGTAGCCGTCCTGGCGGAGCCGCTCCAGGCGCTCGCCGTGGGCGCGGCGGCTGCCCATCGCGCCGATGTAGGCGACCGGGCTGCTCAGCAGGGCGCGGAGGGTGGGATCGTCGAAGCGCGGCTCGTGCGTGAGCACGCAGGCGTAGGTGGCGTCGTCGGGCGGGTTGGCCGCCAGGTACTCGTGCGGCCAGGCCACCACCACGTCGTGGGCGTCGGGGATCCGGTCGCTGGTGGCGAAGCGCTCCCGCGCGTCGACCACCACCACCCGGTAGCCGGTCTGGCGCGCGGCGCGGGCCAGCGCGGCGGCGAAGTCCACCGCCCCGACGATCAGCAGCCTCGGCTGTGGCGCGAAGACGTCGAAGAACAGCTCCCGGCCGGCGATCTCGCGCACCGCGGCCTCCTCGCCGGGCAGCAGTCCGCGCGCGACCCCGGTGGCCTCGGCATCGAGCGCGGGGTCGCCGAGCGAGCCGGTGGTGCCGTCCGGCGTGACCATGAGCTTGGACCCGAGACCGGGGCCGGCCACCACGGTGACCAGGGCGCCCCGGCGGTCGGAGGCGACCAGTTCGCGGATCGACTCCCAGCGGACGCCCGGGTGGGAGTCCCCGTCATGGACCGCGGCCACGTCAGGGCACCGGCTCGATGAAGACGTCGATGATGCCGCCGCAGGCGAGCCCGACGTCCCAGACCATCTCGTCGGTGATGCCGAAGGTGACCAGCTTCGGGGGGTCGCCCGCGAGCACCTTGGCGGCCTCCTCGAGCACCGCGGCCTCGACGCAGCCGCCCGAGACGCTGCCGATCCAGCGGCCATCGTCGCTGATGGCCATCTTCGCCCCCGGCGGGCGCGGCGCCGACCCCTTGACCTTGGTCACCGTGGCGAGCGCGACCCGATGCCCGTCGGCCCGCCACTCGTCGATCGTGCTGAGGACCTCTCGCATGACCCACCTTCCCGGCCAGCTCAGCCCAGCCCGGCTGGGCGTCCCTCCTTGGTTCCAAAGAGTACTCGCGCCCGCTTCAGCACGGATAGCGGCGAGCCGAAGAGCAGGTGGATGGCCAGATCAGGGAGACCGCGGCCCAGGCGCTCCGAAGGGTGTGGACAACCCGTTCCGCAATCAACTACCCGGTGCTAATCTGCTGCCCTGCTCTCAGCATCCCTGTCGGCCATGGGGAATCGGTTGCAGCGGGGCAAGCCGACCCGAACGCCGAGCAGTCATCCCGGCATATCCCCGAGAGTGGGGGCAGCGTTGCCCCAGCGCCAAGGAGGTGGCCCTTGCGGCACATCACTTGCACAGTCAACGGGGTACGACGCGAGGCGGATGTCGAGCCTCGCCAGCTTCTGGTGTATTTCCTTCGAGAAACGATCGGCCTGACCGGGACCAACGTCGGCTGCGACACGACCTCGTGCGGTGCCTGCACGGTCCTGGTCGACGGCAAGTCGGTGAAGTCCTGCACCATGCTCGCGGTCCAGGCGGACGGCTCCGACGTCCTCACCATCGAGGGTCTGGCCTCCGACGGCCAGCTCCACCCGCTGCAGGAGGCCTTCCGGCAGCACCACGGCCTGCAGTGCGGGTACTGCACTCCCGGCATGATCATGGCCGCCCTCGGCCTGATCGACAGCGGCGCCGGCCTCAGCGACCAGGAGATCCGGCTCGGCCTCGAGGGCAACCTCTGTCGCTGCACCGGCTACCAGAGCATCGTCGAGGCGGTGCAGGACGCGGGGACCAGGATGCGGGCAGGGGAGGACGCCACGGCGCCCGCGCAGAGCGCGTCGCCCGGCGCCTCGGCGTGAGGACAGGGAGGTCCCGATGACGCAAGTTGCCGAGCAAGAGGTACGGCGCTGGGTCGGTGGGGGCGTGCTCCGCAAGGAGGACCCCGAGCTGCTCACCGGCCAGGGCCACTACGTCGACGACCTGGTCCTGCCAGGCATGCTCTGGATGGCGACCGTCCGCAGCCCGGTCGCCCACGCCAACCTCACGCGCGTCGACACCTCCGCCGCCAAGCAGATGCCGGGTGTGGTGGGCGTCTACACCGGCGACGAGGTGGCCGCCGAGTTCGCCGCGCCGATGCCGTGCGCCTGGCCGGTCGCCGACCGAAAGATGCCGGACGAGCCGAGCGGCGATCCGCGCGTGCCCGAGCACTGGCCGGTCGCCCGTGGCCGGGTGCGCTACGCCGGCGAGGTCGTGGCCGTTGTGGTCGCCGACACCCGCGAGCACGCGCTCGACGCGGTCGAGGGAGTCGACGTCGACTACGACGAGCTGCCGGTGGTCACCGACATGGAGGAGGCCCTGAAGGAGGGCGCCCACGTCATCCACGAGCAGTTCGGCACCAACAAGGTCTACACCTGGTCGCTCGCCAACGGCGACGTGGACAAGGTCTTCTCCGAGGCGCCGGTGGTCGTCAAGGAGCGCTACTACCACCCGCGCCTGATCCCCAACGCCATCGAGCCGCGCGGCGTGCTGGTCCAGCCGGCGGTGGCGTCGGGCGAGTTCACCATCTGGTCGGCGACGCAGGTCCCCCACTTCCTCAGGACGCTGATCGCGCTGACGCTCGGCATCAGCGAGAACCGGATCCGCGCGATCGCGCCGGAGGTGGGCGGCGGCTTCGGCTCCAAGCTGAACGCCTACGTCGAGGAGTTCACCGCGGTGGCGCTCGCCCGCAAGCTGGGCAAGCCGATCAAGTGGGTCGAGAGCCGCTCCGAGGGCTACCTGTCCACCATCCACGGCCGCGACGTGATCCAGGACATGGAGGTCGCCGCCACCGAGGAGGGCAAGCTGCTCGGCGCGCGCGTCAGCCTGCTCGCCGACATGGGCGCCTACCACCAGCTCCTCTCCCCGATCATCCCGATTCTCGGCGCCTTCCTGTACCACGGCCCCTACGACTGCCAGGCCTACAGCTTCACCTGCAGCGGGGTGTTCACCAACAAGATGGCGACCGACGCCTACCGCGGCGCCGGGCGACCCGAGTCCGCCTATGCGGTGGAGCGCACCATGGACGCGCTCGCCCGGCGGGTCGGCAAGGACCCGGCCGACGTGCGCGCGCTCAACTTCATCCCGCCCTTCAGCGAGCCGACGGCGGTCGCCAGCGGGGTGATGTTCGACTCCGGCAATTACGGGGCGGCGCTGGAGCGCGCCAAGCAGATGGTCGGCTACGACGAGCTGCGCCGCGAGCAGCAGGCCGGCGGCGGGCGCCGCAACGGCAAGCTGCTCGGCATCGGGCTGTCGAGCTACATCGAGGCGTGCGGCGTCGCGCCGTCCCAGGTGATCGCGGCCCTGAAGGGCGGCAGCGGCGGCTGGGAGGCCGCCACCATCCGCTGCCACCCGACCGGCAAGGTCACCGTGGTGACCGGCACCTCGCCGCACGGCCAGGGCCACGTGACCTCCTGGTCGCAGATCGCCGCCGACGCGCTCGGGGTCACCCCCGACGACATCGACGTGCTGCACGGCGACACCGCGGTGGCGCCGCTCGGCCTGGACACCTACGGCAGCCGCAGCGTCGCGGTCGGCGGCACCGCCCTGTACAAGGCGGCCGAGAAGGTCCGCGCCAAGGCCCGCATCATCGCCGCCCACGAGCTGGAGGTCGCCGAGGAGGACCTCGAGTGGGTGAACGGCCGCTTCCAGGTGGCCGGCGCCCCCGACCGGGCAAAGACCATCCCCGAGGTGGCCTTCTCCGCCTGGACCGCGCACAACCTGCCGGAGGGGGTCGAACCGGGGCTGGAGGAGACGGCGGTCTGGGACCCGCCCAACTTCACCTTCCCGTCAGGCACCCACATCTGCGTGGTCGAGGTCGACGCGGAGACGGGCGCGGTCCAGATCGTGAAGTACGTTGGGGTCGACGACTGCGGACCGGTGATCAACCCGCTGATCGTCAACGGCCAGCTGCACGGCGGCATCGCCCAGGGCATCGCCGAGGCGATGTACGAGGAGGCGGTCTACGACGAGAACGGCACGCTGGTGACCGGCAACATGGCCACCTACCCGGTGCCCTCAGCGGCGGAGCTGCCCTCCTACGTCCTGGACAGGATCGAGACTCCGTCGAGCACCAACCCGCTCGGCGTGAAGGGCGTCGGTGAGGCCGGCACGATCGCCGCCCCGCCGGCGGTGGTCAACGCCGTCGCCGACGCGCTGCGGCCGGTCGGGGTCGAGTTCATCGACCTGCCGGTGAGCGCCGAGCACGTGTGGCGGGCGATCCAGTCGGCACAAGGAGGTGTGGCGTGATCCCGGCGCCGTTCGACTACGAGGTCGCCGAGTCGGCGGACCACGCGGTCCAGCTTCTCGGCCAGTACGGTGAAGATGCCAAGCTGCTGGCCGGCGGGCACTCGCTGCTGCCGTTGATGAAGCTGCGGCTGGCGAACCCGTCGGTGCTGGTGGACATCGGCCGGCTGCGCGACCTCTCGTACGTGCACGACGACGGCGACCACCTCGCGGTCGGCGCGCTCACCACGCACGAGGACGTGCACTTCAACGACCTGCTCAACCAGCACTGCCCGCTGCTGGCGCAGACCGCCGGCGAGGTGGGCGACCCGCAGGTGCGCCACCGCGGCACGATCGGCGGCTCGGTGGCGCACGCCGACCCCGCTTCCGACGTGCCGACGGTGCTGCTGGCGCTGGACGCCGAGCTGGTGGTGCAGGGACCGGGCGGTGAGCGCCGGGTCCCGGCGTCCAGCTTCTGGACCGGCATCTTCGAGTCCGACCTCGGTGACCAGGACCTGCTGACCGAGATCCGCGTGCCGAAGGTCTCGGGCGCGGGCTGGTCGTACCAGAAGTTCCACCCGAGGGCGCAGGACTGGGCTATCGTGGGTGTGGCCGCCCTGGTCGATCAGGGCAACGGCCGGCCGGCCCGGACCGCGGTGGCGCTGACCAACATGGGCGAGGTGCCGCTTCGGGCCCGGTCGGTCGAGCAGGCGCTGTCCGGCGGGTCCGACCCTGCCGCCGCGGCCGAGCAGGTGCTGGACGGCACCAGCCCGCCGAACGACGCGCTGGCCAGCGCCGAGTACCGCCGCCACCTGGCCAAGGTACTGACCCGCCGCGCCATCGAGGAGGCACGATCGCGCTGAGTCCAACAAGATGACCGCGGTCCCCCAGTGGTCGTCGCCTGAAGAGGTCCAAGGCGCGCTCGGGCAGCACGCCTACCTCGCTGACCGTGGCCTGGCCACCGCTATCTGGCTCTGCCTCGCCCTCAACAAGCCGTTGCTTCTCGAGGGCGAGGCAGGCGTCGGCAAGACCGAGGTCGCCAAGGTCCTGGCCGAGCTGCTCGACCGGCAGCTCGTCCGGCTGCAGTGCTACGAGGGCATCGACGCCAGCCAGGCGCTGTACGAGTGGGACTACTCGCGGCAGCTCGTGGCGGTGCGCGCCGCCCAGCTCGGCGAGCGCGAGGTGGACCTGTTCGGCGGCGAGTTCCTGGTGGAGCGGCCGCTGCTGGCCGCCATCAGGGCGGGCTCGCGGGCGGTGCTGCTGATCGACGAGCTGGACCGCGCCGACGACGAGTTCGAGGCGTTCCTGCTCGAGGTGCTGAGCGAGTTCGCGGTCACCATCCCGGAGATCGGCCGGGTGGCCGCCGAGGAGCCGCCGGCGGTGGTGATCACCTCCAACCGCACCCGCGAGCTGCACGACGCCTTGAAGCGCCGCTGCCTGTACCACTGGATCGACCACCCGTCGGTCGAGCGGGAGGTCGAGATCGTACGGGTGCGCGCCCCCGAGGTGCCTGAGACCCTGGCCCGTCAGGTCGCGCGGGCGGTGTCCAGGCTGCGCGGCATGGACGTGGCCAAGCGACCCGGGGTCGCCGAGACGATCGACTGGTCGCAGGCGCTCGCCTTCCTCGGCGCCAGCAAGCTGGAGCCCAACGTCGTCGGCGCCACCCTGGGAGCCCTGGTCAAGGACCACGAGGACCTCGAGCTGGTCCGCGCCAGGCTGGACGAGGTCCTGGAGTCGGAGTGACGGGCTCTCCCGGGCAGCAGAGCCTGGAGCAGCGTGGGCTCGAGCGGCTCGTCGGCTTCGGTCGGCTGCTGCGCGCGCGCGGCCTCCCCGTCGGTACCGGCCGCGTGCTCGCCTTCTGCAAGGCGGTGGCAGCGCTCGAGCGACTGGACCGCGAGAGCCTCTACCTGGCGGGCCGGCTCACCATGATCGGCCGCAGGGAGGACTTCGAGGCCTATGACGAGGCGTTTCGGCTCTGGTTCCCGGGCGGATACGACCAGATGCTGGTCGAGATGGCCGGCTGGCCGCCAGAGACCACGGTCGAGCGCGAGATCGAGCTGCTGGTCGGCGAGGCCTTGGAGGAGAGCACCGCCGGCGAGGGCGAGGAGGGCGACGAGAAGGCCACCATCGGCCTGGTCGCCAGCGCCGGCGAGGTGCTGCGGGCGAAGTCCTTCGAGGACCTGACCGAGACCGAGCGCCACGAGGCCGACCGGGCCATCCGCAACCTCGCCGTGACGCTGCCGCTCAAGCGGGCGCGCCGCTATCGTGCCGCCACGCGCGGCCACCGCTTCGACATGCGCCGGACCCTGCGGGCCTCGCTGCGCACGCAGGGCGAGCCGTTCCGCCTTGCCTGGCGCGGCCGGCGCTCCAAGCGGCGGCCGCTGGTGCTGCTGCTCGACATCTCCGGGTCGATGGGGGCCTACTCGCGCGCGCTGCTGCAGTTCGGCTACGCGGCCGTGCGTGCCGGCCAGCGGGTGGAGGTGCTCTGCTTCGGCACCCGCGTGACCAGGCTCACCAGGGCGCTGCGGCGCGCCGAGCCCGACGCCGCCCTGCGGGAGGTCGCCGGCAGGGTGATCGACTGGGAGGGCGGCACCCGGATCGGCGCATCGATCAAAGAGCTGCTGGACCGCTACGGCCAGCAGGCGTGGCTGCGCGGCTCGGTGGTGGTGCTGTGCTCCGACGGCCTGGAGCGCGGCGACCCCGCGCTGCTCAACGCGCAGATGGCCCGCCTCGGCCGCCTCGCCCACCGGCTGGTGTGGGTGAACCCGCTCAAGGGCAGCCCGCGCTACCAACCCCTGGCCCGCGGCATGGCCGCCGCCCTGCCGCACGTCGACTCGTTCCTGCCTGGCCACAATCTCCAGAGCTTGGAGGCGCTCTGCGAGGTGCTCGCGCTTGCCTGACGCCCGCCAGGGCGGTCGCCCTGGTCCGGCGCGGACGCCTGTACGATGAGGACCTGCCGGTAGGCGCTGCCGGCAGGCCGTGGGAAATCGCTCGAAGGGGTCCCGGGATGACCGAGCGGATCACCGTGCTCCTCACCGTCGAGCTGCTGTCGCTGGACACGGCCTTCCGAGCGGTGTCCCGACCCGAGTGCGGCGGCACGGCGCTGTTCGTCGGCACCACCCGCAGCCCCTCCCAGGGCCACGTGGTGGAGCAGCTCGAGTACGAGGCGTACGACGAGCTGGCCGTGCGCGAGCTGGAGAGGGTGGCCCGCGCGGCGCTGCTGCGCCACGGCCTGGGCGCGGTCTACGTGGCCCATCGGACCGGGGTCGTGCCGATCGGCGAGCCGAGCGTGATCGTGGCCGCCGCCGCCTCACACCGGGCCGAGGCGTTCTCCGGGTGCCGCGAGCTGATCGACGAGCTGAAGCGGACCGTGCCAATCTGGAAGAAGGAACGCTGGGCCGGCGGCGGGCGCTGGATCGGGATCCCCGACGAGCTGCAGGAGGTGCCGGGTGGCCACATCTGAACGGGTCATGATCGACAGCTTCGGCAGAGTGGTCAGGGACCTGCGGGTCTCGGTGACCGATCGCTGCAATTTCCGCTGCCTGTACTGCATGCCCGAGGATGGCCTGCCGTGGCTGGGCGCCGGTGACGTGCTCACCCGGGACGAGATGATCCGAGCGCTGCGCGTGGCGATCGGGCTCGGCGTTCGGACCGTGCGCATCACCGGCGGCGAGCCCACGCTGCGCCGCGACCTGGTCGACGTGGTGGCCGCCCTGGCACCGCTCGGGGTGGAGCTGTCGCTGACGACCAACGGCTATCTCATGGACCGGCTGGCCGAGCCGCTCCGGCGCGCCGGTCTCAAGCGGGCCAACATCTCGCTCGACTCGCTGCGCCCCGACCGCTTCCGGCAGATCACCCGTCGGGACGCGCTCGCCCGGGTGCTGCGCGGCATCGACGCGAGCCTGGCCGCCGGCCTCAGCCCGGTGAAGATCAACGCGGTGGTGGTGCGCGGCTTCAACGACGACGAGATCGTGCCGATGGCCGTCTGGGCCCGGGATATCGACGTCGAGCTGCGCTTCATCGAGTTCATGCCGCTGGACGCCCCCGGCGACTGGACCCGCGCCCAGGTGGTCCCGGGCGGGGAGATCCTCGCCAGGCTGGATGAGGAGATCGGCCTGGAGGCGCCGGATCCCCGGGGCAGCGCTCCGGCCGAGCGCTACCGCTACCGCGACGGCCGGGGCGCCGTTGGCATCATCGCCTCGGTCACCCGCGCCTTCTGCGCCCAGTGCGACCGCATCCGCCTGACCGCCGACGGCCAGATCCGCACCTGCCTGTTCGCCACCACCGAGTACGACCTTCGCGCGCCGCTGCGCTCCGGCGCGCCCGACGATGCGATCGCGCAGTGCTATCTCGCCGCGGTCGCTCGCAAGCAGTGGGGTCACCGCATCAACGAGCCTGACTTCATCCAGCCCGCCCGCGGGATGTCCCAGATCGGGGGATAGGGGGCCTGATGGCCGAGCTGACCAGATCCAACCAGGAGTGGCGCGAGCAGCTGACTCCCGAGCAGTACAGGATCCTGCGCGAAGCGGGGACGGAGCCGCCGTTCAGCGGCAGGTACGTCCACGTCAAGGAGGACGGCGTCTACCGCTGCGCGGCCTGCGGTGCCGAGCTGTTCAGCGCGCAGGCCAAGTTCGACTCAGGCACCGGCTGGCCCAGCTTCACCGAGCCGACCAACGCCGCCAGAGTCGAGCTGCTCGACGACTTCAGCCACGGCATGCATCGCACCGAGGTCCGCTGCCGGCGCTGCGGCTCCCACCTGGGGCACGTGTTCCCGGACGGTCCCGCTCCGACCGGCCAGCGCTACTGCATCAACTCGGTCGCGCTCGACCTGGACAGCGCCACTGCCGATTCGTAGAGAGGGCGGATATCCGCGCGACACCTTTCCGCCCCATCGGGTATAGGCTCCCGACGCCGGATAGGCGACTGGCCAGCGCGGGCCGGGAGGAGGAAGGGCGGATGCAGGCGGACTGTACCTTCTGCCAGATCGTGTCCGGTGAGCTACCGGCCGACTACGTGGACGAGGACGAGCGAACCGTCGCCTTCATGGACATCAACCCGGTGACACTCGGCCACCTGCTGGTCGTTCCACGCCGGCACACGCCCGACGTGATGAGCGTCTCGAGGGAGGACTGGCTGGCCGTGACCGCCACGGCGCGCCGCATGGCCTGCTGGACGACTGGCGCCTTCAAGGCCGGCGGGGTGGACCTGGTTCAGGCCAACTCCGACGGTATCGCCGGCGCCCAGACCATCTTCCACCTGCATGTCCACGTCGTTCCTCGCTACCACGACGACCTTCTCGGCCCGTGGTGGACGCAGCAGACCGCCGACCCGGCCGGAATCACCGAGGCGGCCCGGCGCCTGATCGAGTTCGGCCGCCGCGAGTACGAGGGCGTGCGCCCGGCCGCCTGGGCGTAGGTCGGGCCTCTGGCCCAGGCCCCGGTGGGCCTCGAGGACGGCGATACCGATTTTCGGGACATAGCGAGGCAAGCTTGGGCACTTCTCTCGTGTCCGCATAGTCCCCCGCGTGCCAGTGACATAGAGTTGTGGTCGGTCCGGCCGAGGCGGTCTCATCCAACTGCCATGGACGACCGTAGGGGCGGTCAGAGTTTGGATGCCCGGTTGACTGGGATAGCCGGTTGTGATAGCCGCGAGCGCATCCGAGTCCCCACCGGGTGCGTCAGCGGGGCCAAGCTACGGAGGACCGAAAGGGGCAGCCATGAATACCGGCCTGCTCGTACTGATCGTCGTCGTCGCGGTGGTGGTGGTAGCCGTGCTCGTAGTGCTCGCCCGAGTCCAGCGGACGAACCGGCTCCGCAAGCAGTTCGGGCCGGAGTACGACCACGCCGTCGCCGAGTCGGGTGGCCGTGGGGCGGCCGAGTCTGAGCTCGAGGACCGCCGGCTGCGGCGGGAGCGGCTGGAGATCGTCCCGCTCGACGTTGCGGCCCGCGAGCACTACTCCGAGCAGTGGCGGCTGCTCCAGGCGCAGTTCGTGGACTCCCCGGCGGAGGCGACCCGCGCCGCCGACCGGCTCATCAGCGAGGTCATGCGCCAGCGCGGGTATCCTGTGGAGGATTTCGCGCAGCGAGCCGCCGACATCTCGGTCGATCACCCGCAGGTGGTGGACGACTACCGCACCGCGCACGCGATCGCCGAGGCCAACGAGCGCTCGGAGGCGACCACCGAGGATCTCCGCAAGGCACTGGTGCACTACCGATCGCTCTTCGAGGACCTGCTCGAGGTGAGCGAGAGCGACCAGGAACGCACGACCGACGGGCCGCCCCCGGCGGCGCCCGCGCCGCCCCCGGAGCGGCGCACTACGGAGGAGGCGCGATGAACGAACGCTACCGTTATGGCTACGGTGAAGACTTCCCGAACCGCGACTTCCCGTTCTCGCGCCAGGGAGCGATGACCGACCGCCATGACGACGACGCCCCGCGGCGGGAGGTCGACGTCGACGAGCGTCCCGAGGAGCGTCCCGAGCGCGCCGACGAGGAGCCCGAGGAGCCACAGGCCGACCGGACGCGGCCGCCGCATGCGGCGGACGAGCCGCGGGAGAGCGACCCCGGTGCCCCCGGGCCCTTCCAGCGGATGACCTCTGAGCGTGGGCAGCCCACCCCGCCAGCCTGGGAGCAGGAGACCGGGGCCGCCGAGCGAGAGGCCGCCGAGCGAGAGGCCGCCGAGCGAGAGGCCGCCGAGCGAGACGAGGAGGATGCACCCACCTCGGACCCGGACGACCTTGGGGCGCAGCGCCCCGCCTCGCAGAGCCGGAGGGACTCGATCTTCGACATCGGCGATGAGCCGGCCGAGCAGGCCGAGCCCCCGGCCGCCGCAACGGCCGAGCGCGAGGCCGCGCCGTCCGGCGCGGGCACGCCCGGGCAGGCGAGCTCGGCCAGCGAGCGCCCGCCGATCGCCCTCGGGCCGCCGGCACCGGCACCGGCGCCGGCACCGGCGCCTGAGGCGGCACCGACCGCGCCGCCTCAGGTTGGCTCGGACCCCGCCGCCACGGCGCCCCTCTCCGGAGTCGAGGCGCCCGTGGCGAGGGCAGCCGCCGCCCAGGGGCCGTCCCCCCGGCGGCCGAGCCAGGTCGAGAGCCGGAGCTCGCTGCTCGCCGCGATCGACCGCGACTCGATCCGCAGCCGCTTCCTCGACATCCAGGCCGGTTTCGTCGACGAGCCGCGCCAGTCGGTGCAGGAGGCCGAGCGCTTCGTGGACGAGCTGGTGCAACGACTGGTCGAGGCCCTCGAGACCGAGCGCGCCAAGCTCAAGGCCGCCATCGACGACGGCTCCACCGAGGACTTGCGGCTCGCGCTGCGTGGCTACCGCGCCTTCGTCGACCGCCTGCTCAGCCTCACCATGTAGCCGGGGATGCCCCTGACCGGAACGGCCTTCGGCGGCATCCCCGACGAGGGCCTGGCGTTCCTGGAGGACCTCGAGGAGCGCAATGAGCGCGAGTTCTTCCAGGCCAACCGGATGCTCTACCGCGAGCGGCTGCTGGCGCCGTTCACCGCGCTGCTCGACGCGGCGGCCGAGCGGCTCGGCCCGCTCGCGCCCGACCACGGGCCGTCCAAGGTCTTTCGCATCCACCGCGACCTGCGCTTCAGCAAGGACAAGGCGCCGTACCACACGGCCATGCGGGGATATGTGATGCAGCGCGCGCCGCTGCCAGGCGTGGTCGAGACCGGCTACTACGTGCAGTACAGCCCGGCTGGGCTCTACACGGCAGGCGGCATCTGGCACCCGGGAAGACCCGAGCTCGAGCGGCTGCGCGCAGGGATCGCCGACGACGACCGCGGGCCGGATCTGGTCGAGGTGCTGCGACGCGCCGTCGCGCGGAGTCTCGTGCCGAGCCTTGACCCGCTCCAGCGGGTGCCGAGGCCCTACCCGCCCGGCCACCCCAGAGCCGAGCTGCTGCGCGCCCGCTCGATCACGCTGGGACGGCAGCACGAGCGTGCTCCGTGGCTGGTGACGGTCGAGCTGCTCGACCGGGTGGTGGAGAGCTGGCGCGCGCTGGCGGCGCTCAACCTCTGGCTCGACGAGACCTTCAACGGCCGCCGCCCGGAGAGCTAGGCCAGGCGCGGGCCGAGGAACACCAGCAGCACCGCGGGGTCGGGGCCGAGGTTCTTGAGCGCGTGCCTGGACCCGGCGGGGACCAGCAGCACCTCGTACTGGCCCAGTTCGGCGGAGTCGTCGTCGACCCGGGCCAGGATCCGGCCGGCCATGACCACCATCACCTTGTCGGACGCCTCGTGCACCAGCAGGAGCTGCTCCTGGCCCGGGTCGAGGCAGTAGAGGTCGGTGAGCGTCCGGTCGGTCTCGAAGACCCGCTCCTTGGTCATCCGCCGCTGGTCGAAGGCGATCAGGTCGGCCAGCCTGCGGCGCTCCATCGCATGCTGCTCCTTGGAATGCGGTGTACCACATACGATGTGGCACATAGGGTGCGGCCAAGAAGAGAGACTACTATCGGAGCCAGCCTGAGCCCCATCCCCTGGAGGAAGTTCATGGAGATTGCACTCGGCACGGCCGGCGCGCTCAGCGCGCCGGCCGATCTGCTCGCCGTTGGAGTCTTCGCCGACCTCGAGCCCGGACCGGGCGCGGGAGAGGCCATCGCCGGGCTCGGGGCTTCGATCGGGTCGCTGCTCGAGGCGCGGGGTTTCAGCGGCAAGACCGGTGAGGCCGTCGCCCTGCCGACGCTCGGCCGGCTGCCGGCCGCAACACTGCTGCTGATCGGCCTGGGCGCGCGCGAGAAGGTCGACGCGGAGACCCTGCGGCGCGCCGGCGGCACGGTGGTCCGCGAGGCACGCGGCGCCAAGCGCGCCGTCACCACGCTTCCGCAGGCCCTGGCCGGGGACGAGGCCGCGGCGGTCCGCGCCGTGACCGAGGCCGTGCTGCTCGCCGCCTACCGCTTCGACAAGTACAAGGCGAGCGTCAGCGACGCCGATCCCGGCAAGCGCTCCAGCCTGGAGCGTGTGGAGCTGGTGGTGAGCGAGGGCGCGGACCGTGACGCGCTCGAGCGGGCGCTGGCCGCCGGCCGTGTCCGGGCGGCTGCCACCAACCTGGCACGGGACCTGGTCAACGAGCCGGCCAACAACCTGCACCCCGTCGAGCTGGCGGCGGCTGCCGCCCGCGCCGTTGACGGCAAGGGCGTCACCGTGACCGTCAAGGACGAGCGGGCGCTGGCCGCCGAGGGCTTCGGCGGCATCGTCGGCGTGGGGCAGGGCGCGGTCAACCCCCCGCGCCTGATCGAGCTGCGCTACGAGCCGGAGGGCGCGCGCGAGCGGGTGGTGCTGGTCGGCAAGGGCATCACCTTCGACTCTGGCGGCCTCTCGCTCAAGCCTCCCGACGGCATGATCACGATGAAGACCGACATGTCCGGGGCGGCCGCGGTGCTCGGCGCGATGAGCGCGCTTCAGGACCTGGGCCTCAAGGTGGCGGTCACCGGCTACCTCGCCGCCGCCGAGAACATGCCGTCCGGCACCGCCACCCGCCCTGGCGACGTGCTGAAGATGAAGAACGGCAAGACCGTCGAGGTGCTGAACACCGACGCCGAAGGCCGGCTGGTGATGGCCGACGCGTTGGCTCTCGGCGCGACCTCGCAGCCTGACGCCATGGTCGACGTGGCCACCCTGACGGGGGCCTGCGTGGTCGCGCTCGGCAAGCGCTACGCCGGGCTGATGAGCAACGACGACGCGCTGGCCGCCGAGGTGCTCGAGGCGGCGGGGGCGGCGGGCGAGCGGGCCTGGCGGCTCCCGCTGCCCGAGGAGTACCGCAAGGAGCTGGACAGCGAGGTCGCCGATCTGAAGAACATCGGCGACCGCTACGGTGGCGCCCTCACCGCCGGGCTCTTCCTGCAGGAGTTCGTGGATGGCCGGCCATGGGTCCACCTGGACATCGCCGGCCCGGCGCGCGGCGAGTCCGACCACGCCTACATCGGCAAGGGCGCGACCGGCGCGGCGGTGCGCACCCTGCTCTCCTGGCTCGAGCGGCGGAGCAGTGACTAGACATTCCGGATCACAGTTGCCGTCGGCCCCTCGGTGGGTATGCTCAGGTAAATGACCGAGCAAATCTGAGGAGAATTCAGGAAGGGCATGGCGAGGCCAGAAGCCCGATCGTGCGAGTTGGTCTGCTTGCATGCCGTAGCCGCAATACGCGAACCGGCAGGAACGTAACTACCAGGAGTTTCGTTTTTCCATTTCGGGATCCAGGCCGGTATCATCTAGCCGGACAGCGGTCCACGATCGGAACTCCAGTGCAGAGCGATTTTGTCCCTATCCGGTCCCGTCAAGAGCCAGGTATACCTTGATCCTCGACTTGAGCGCCTTCCTGGCGACACACTCGGCAGAGCTGGTCTATCTCCGCCGCCACCTGCACGCCCACCCTGAGCTCGGCCGTGCCGAGCGCGAGACCACCGCCCTGGTCGCCCGCCGCCTGGAGGCGGTCGGCCTGCGGCCGCGGCTGCTGCCGACCGGCACGGGCCTGGTCTGTGACGTCGGCAACGGCGACGGCCCGACCGTCGCTCTCCGGGCGGATATCGACGCCCTGCCGTTGCAGGACGAGAAGGACGTGTCATACCGCTCCACCGTGCCCGGCGTGTGCCACGCCTGCGGGCACGACGTGCACACCACCATGCTGCTCGGTGCCGGCCTCGCTCTGGCGGAGCACGTCGACAAGCTTGCGGGCCGCGTCCGCCTGATCTTCCAGCCGGCGGAGGAGAGGATCCCAGGCGGCTCGATCGACGTGATCACCGCCGGAGAGCTGAAGGACGTCAAGGCGATCTTCGCCCTGCACTGCGACCCCAAGCTGGAGGTCGGCCGGCTCGGCGTGCGGGTGGGCTCGATCACGGCCGCCTCCGACCTGATGGAGATCCGCCTCACCGGCCCAGGCGGCCACACCGCCCGGCCGCACCTCACCGCCGACCTGGTCTACGCGATCTCGCGGGTGATCACCGACCTGCCGGGCGCGCTCTCGCGCCTGGTCGACCCGCGCTCGACGCTGACCGTGAGCTTCGGTTGCGTCCAGGCCGGGACCGTGCACAACGCCATCCCCACGCAGGCGCTGGCGCGCGGCACCGTGCGGGTGCTCGACCGTCACGTGTGGGGCGAGATGCCCAAGCTGATCGAGCACCTCCTCGAGGCCACGGTGGCGCCGCTGAACTGCAAGTGGGACATCGACTACCAGCGTGGCGCCCCGCCCGTGGTCAACGACGAGCCCGCCACCCGGGTGATGGCCAAGGCCGCCCGCCGGGCGATCGGCGCCGATGCGGTCCTCGCCGCTCCCCAGAGCATGGGTGGCGAGGACTTCTCCTGGTACCTCGAGGAGGTGCCCGGCGCCATGGCCCGCCTCGGGGTGCGCATCCCAGGCACCGACCACGACATCCACGCGGCGATGTTCGACGTCGACGAGGGCGCCATCCCGATCGGCGTGCGCATCCTCGCCCAGACCGCGGTGGACGCCCTCGACCACTACCGCTGCGACCCAGCGGCGAGGTGACCGGCGAGAGACGGTAGGCTCTTCGGCATGAACACTGATCAGGACGCCAACCGCCGGGACCTCGCGCTCGCGCTCCGCCTCGCCGAGCTGGCCGACGGCATCACCATGGAGCGTTTCCGGGCCGACGACCTCGTGATCGAGACCAAGCCCGACCTGACCCCGGTGACCGAGGCGGACCGGGCCGTTGAGGAGCTGCTGCGCAAGCACCTCGCCGCCGAGCGCCCCGGCCATCTGGTGGTGGGGGAGGAGCTTGGCGCCGACGGCCCGGGCGGCCCAGGCTCGGCCCGCTGGATCATCGACCCGATCGACGCCACCAAGAACTACCTCCGCGGGATCCCCGTCTTCGCGACCCTCATCGCGCTCGAGCGCGACGGCGGCCTCGTGCTCGGGGTCGCGTCCGCGCCCGCCCTCGGTCGCCGCTGGTGGGCGGCCCGGGGGCAGGGGGCGTTCGGCAACGGTGCGCCGATCCACGTCTCGCGGGTGGCGCGGCTGGCCGACGCGCAGCTCGGCCACTCCAGCATCTCCTCCTGGGAGTCGGCCGACCTGGGCGATCGTTTCCTCGAGCTGGAGCGGCGCTGCTGGCACCGCCGCGGCTTCGGCGACTTCTGGATGCACATGCTGGTCGCCGAGGGTGCCGTGGACGTCGCGGCCGAGCCGGAGGTGTCGCTGTGGGACGTGGCCCCGGTCCAGGTGATCGTCGAGGAGGCGGGTGGCCGCTTCACCAGCCTGCGGGGCGTCGCCCGTCCCGACGGCGGTAGCGCGGTGTCCTCCAACGGCCTGCTCCACGACGAGGTCCTGGCGATCCTCTCCCCGCCGTCGCCGGCAGGGTCGTGACCGTTTGGCTGGAGCACCGCTTGCGGGACGGGTCGCGCTCGTCACCGGCGCAAACCAGGGCATTGGCGCTGCCACGGCCCGCGCACTGGCAGCCAACGGCGCAGCGGTGCTGCTGACGTATCTGAGGCTGCCGGGCCCGCCGGACCCGGGCCTGCCGGACCCGGGCCTGCCGGAGGGCTACTGGCGGGATCGCGCGAGCGACGCGGCGGCGGTCACGGGTGCGATCACCGCCGCCGGCGGTCGAGCCGAGGCGGTCGAGGCGGACTTGGCCGACCCCGCCTCGATCGCCATGCTGTTCGACCACGCAGAGCAGGCGTTCGGTCCGGTCGAGATCCTCGTCAACAATGCGAGCGGATGGCTGGCGGACACCTTCAGGCCGGCGGCGTCCGATCGCTTCGGCCGCAGCCTCCGGCCGGTCTCCAGCGAGACGATCGAGCGGCAATTCGCGGTCGACGTCCACGCGGCGGCGTTGCTGATCGCCGAGCTGGCCGAGCGCCACGTCGCGCGGAAGGCCTCATGGGGCCGCATCATCGGCCTCACCTCGGGCGGGCCGGGCGGCTTTCCCGGCGAGGTGTCGTACGGTGCCGCCAAGGCCGCCCTGGAGAGCTATACCATGTCGGCGGCGTTTGAGCTGGGCGAGCACGGCATCACCGCCAATCTGGTGCACCCGCCGGTGACCGACACCGGCTGGGTCACCCAGGCCGTGCGCGAGCGCGTCCAGCGGGACCCTGGCCTGCTCCACGTCGCCGAGCCCGAGGAGGTCGCGGAGGTCATCGTGTTCCTGGCATCCAATCAGGCCCGCCTCGTCACCGCCAACGTCGTCCACCTCCGGTAGCAACGACCCTGACCCAACTGCGTCACGCGAATGACCATCCCACGGGTGTGGCCACACCTGCCCAGGCTCGACGGGATGCTACCGGGCGACCTGCCGTACCGCCGGCAGTTTCCACAACCCCTCCGTGAGCGGCGAAGGCGCTGGGGCGCTAGGCTTTCGGCGTCCAATCGCGACAGGAGGTCGAGCGCGAGGTGCATGGTCCGGCCGGTGTTCTGACGGTGGTCCTGTTCGAGGCCGCCCTCGGGGGGCTGGCGCTGCTCTGGGCGGCGCCGCTCTGGGGGGTGGTGCGGCCCGGGTTCTTCAAGCTGGTCGGGGCGACCGTGCTGGCGTGCGCGGCGCTCGCCTGGCTGGCCGGCCGCAGCGGGCTCGACCAGGCGGGGGCGACCGGCCGCGCGGCCCTGCTGTGGCTGACGGTGTTCGCCCTCGCGGTGCTGGTCTGGCAGGTCCTGCTCTATGCCCGCGTCACGGCGTCGCGCTGGGTCGGCATCGCGGGCGTGGGGCCGGGCCTGGTGGCCGCCTGGCCTCTGGCGGTGCTCAGCGGCCGGACCGCACTCGGGGCGCTCGCGCTGCTGACCGGGGCGCTGTTCCTCGGCGCCACCGTGGACGGCCTGCTGCTCGGGCACTGGTACCTGGTCGACCGGCGCCTCACCAACCGGCCTATCCTGGCGCTCGCCACCTGGTTCATCGCGGGAGTCGCCGCCGCGCTCGTCTCGGCCGCGCTCGGCGGCGCCCGGGGCGAGGAGGTGAACCAGTCGCTGTCGCCACTGCTGGCATTCCCGAACCTCACCGTGTACCTGGCGGTCGGCTTGGTGCTGCTGTGCGGCCTGCTGGCCAGCTTCATCCGCGTGCTGGTGCGCTCGAACTCGATCCAGGCCGCGACCGGCATGTTCTACCTGGCCGTGATCATGGCTCTGGCCGCCGAGTTCGCCGCCAAGGTCTACTTCTTCCCGGGATAGGAGCCCGCCGGGTGAGAGCCTGCCGGACCGGCGCTCGCCCCTGTGCCGGCGGCGCCGAAACACGTGCTGTGGCGCCGAATCGCCATGCCGGCGCGACCCTTGGGTAGGGGCTGCTTCGCCGCGTGGGTGCAGCTTTGCCGCGCCACTTGTCGCTCGGGCGCCTGGTTTGGGGGGTTCGTGGAGCGATCTGCGCGGCAGAGCTGCACGGGCACGGCAGAGCACCACAACCGGCGCGGCAAAGGACCGCCACCCACGCGGCAAAGGACCGCGGCAGAGGGCGCACAGGCGTGGCGGGGAGGTGGCGAGGTCTCCACGGGGCTTCAGGCGTGGAGGCGCTTGGGGTCGACCTTGGCGCAGGATCCCCCGCGGGCCCACCGCCCAGACGGCGTGGTGCCCACCGGGGTCTAGCGTGTCTCGTCCGCCCGGCGCACCAGCGACACGGCCAGGCCGTCGCCGATGGTGAGGATCACCGACTCCAGCCGCTCGTCCTCGGCCACGCGGCGGGAGTACAGGCGCAGGCCTTCGGTGTCGGGATCGGACACCTTGGTGTCGACGACGCGGCCCGACCACAGCACGTTGTCGGCCAGGATGACCCCGCCAGGACGGACCAGGCGCAGGGCGTGGTCGAGGTACTCGGGATACTCGTCCTTGCGCGCGTCGATGAACGCGAGGTCGTAGCCGCCGTCGCTGAGCCGCGGCAGCACGTCGAGGGCGCGGCCGAGGATCGCGCGGACGCGGCCCGCGACCCGGGCCTCGTCGTAGCTCGCCTTGGCCAGCCGCTGGTGCTCCGGATCGGCCTCGATAGTGGTGAGGGTGCCCTTTGGCGCGAGGCCCCGGGCGAGCCAGATGCCCGAGTAGCCGGCGCCCGAGCCGATCTCGACCGCCGCCTGGGCGTCCACCCAGCGTGCGGCCAGCCGGAGGAATGCCCCGGTGTCGGACGACACCGGCGGCATGCCGCCGGCCGCGGCCCGCTCGCGAGCGTGGCGCAAGGCATCGTCTTCCCCCGCGGTCAGCTCGCTCAGGTAGGTGGCTATGGCGTTGGCCTGAACGACCACGACGACTCCTTTGCCGTTGGCTCCAGTTGGCTCGGTTGCAAGGGCCAGCCTAACCTCGGTGGCAGCGGTAGGCACGGACCTCAGCGGGCCATTTGGAGTGGCCGACGGCCCGAGTGAGGCTTTAGTCTGGCATCCACGGCAGGTGCAGGGAGGCGGGAACGCGTGTTCAACGTCGGGATCGGTGAGATTGCGGTCATCGTACTCGTGTGCCTGGTGGTGTTCGGGCCCGAGCGGTTGCCGCAGATGGCCCGCCAGATCGGCCGTTTCCTCGGCCAGCTTCGCCTCACCACCCAGAGCGCCCTCGACCAGCTCAAGCAGGAGGCCGACCTCAAGGACGTCAACCTTCCCGACCTGAGGGTCGGCTCGCTGCGTGCCCAGGCACGCGACTACGTCCGCGAGTTGCTCGACATCGAGGGGCAGATGGCCGAGCTGGAGCGCGAACGCGCGCAGCTCAAGGCGTCCCTGGAGGCCACGACCGAGGCGGCCGAGACCCGGGAGGCGGCCGAGACCCAGGTGGCGGCCAAGGCCGGCGTGGGCGAGGCGAGCGAGCCGGCGCCAGTTGACCCCGAGGCCACCTGACCAACGCCGAGGACGCGGCCTAGGTGAGCAGCTTGAGGCGCTTGCCCACGATGGAGCGGGTCAGCGGCGGCAGAGCGGCGGCGACCTTGAGCAGCTCCTGGCTGGCCGGGGCATCCGGGTCGGACATGACCAGCGGCTTGCCGCTGTCGCTGCCCTCACGCAGGCGGACGTCCAGCGGGACCCTGCCGAGCAGCTCCGTGTCCAGATCATGGGCGAGCTGCTCGCCGCCGCCGGTGCCGAAGATCTCGTGACGCTCGTCGCAGTTGGCGCACACGAAGTAGCTCATGTTCTCGATGACGCCCGCCACCTTGATGCCGTTCTCCTGGGCGAAGCGGCCGGCCAGGATGGCGACCCGCTCCGCGGCCTCCTGCGGCGTGGTGACCAGGACCATCTCCGACCCCGGGAGCATCTGCGCGAGCGAGATCTGCACGTCACCCGTGCCCGGCGGCAGGTCGAGGAGCACGTAGTCGAGCTCGCCCCAGTACACGTCGGTGAGGAACTGCTGGATGGCGCGGTGGAGCATGGGACCGCGCCACGCCACCGGCTTGCCCTCGGTGAAGAAGCCGATCGAGATGACCCGCACCCCATGCGCCTCGAGCGGCATGATCATCCCGTTGAAGCCGACCGGGCGGCCGGTGACGCCGAGCATGCGCGGCACCGAGAAGCCGTAGATGTCGCAGTCGACCACCGCGACCCGGTGCCCCTGGGCAGCCAGCGCCGCCGCGAGATTCACCGTCACCGACGACTTGCCGACCCCGCCCTTGCCCGAGGCGACCGCCAGCACGCGGGTCGAGGAGTCCTCGCCCCAGAAGGTGATCTTGCGCTGCACGGTCGCCTGCGGCCCGCGGAGCTTGGCGACCATCGTCTGGCGCTGCTCCTCGGTCATCGAGCCGAGGTCGACGAGCACCTGCCGCACGCCGGGCAGCGGTGAGACCGCGGCGGTGACGTCCTTGTTGATGCGGTCTTTGAGCGGGCATCCCGGGATGGTCAGGAGGACCTCGACGGTCACGTCGCCGTCCTCGCTGATGGTGACGCTCTTCACCATGTCCAGCTCGGTGATGGGCTTGTGGATCTCAGGGTCCATCACCTGCCCGAGGGCGGCGTAGACCTCGTCTTGAGTGACCATGGCGAACCTTCACCTCACTGGGCGCCGAAGCGCCGGAAGAGCCAGGGGGAATCCCCCTACACTTGCGCAGTGTAGCAACCCGGCTGATCCCTTCCCCGGCGCAGCGGCGATGGCGGGGGGCGGCCGGTCCCGAGCACGGATGGTTGAGGGAGAAGGTCTCAATGTCCGAATACGACGCCATTGTCGCCGGTGGAGGGCCCAATGGCCTCGCCGCCGCCGTGCGACTCGCGGAGGCGGGCTGGTCGGTCTGCCTGCTGGAGGCAAGTGACGAGATCGGCGGGGGTGCCCGCACGATCGAGGCCACCCTGCCGGGCTTCCGCCACGACGTCGGCGCGGCCTTCCTCCCGCTGGCGATGGTGGCGCCGGCATTCACCGGCCGGGACCTGGGCGGCTACGGCCTGCGCCTGCTGCATGCGCCGCTGCCTTCCGCGCATCCGTTCCCGGGCAACCAGGCGATCGCGCTCGCCCGCTCGCCGGAAGCGACCGCCGCCTCCATCGACAAGGTCCACCTGGGCGACGGCACCGCCTGGGTCGAGCTGGACGAGACGCTCGGCGAGCCGGTGGAGCTGTTCCTGCGGGCGCAGATGGTGCGCTGGCCGCTGGCCCAGGGCGCCCGGCTGGCGCGCACGCTCGGCGGGGTGGGAGCGGCGCTGGAGTTCGCCCGCACGCTCCTGCAGGGAGCCAGCACCGTCGCGCGGCGGTTCGCCTCCGAGCAGGCGCGCGCCTTCCTGGTGGCCCCGGCGATGCATGCCGACCTGCAGCCCGAGGAGCCCGGCACGGGGATCTACGCCCTGCTGCTGCACGTCCTGGGAGAGCGCTACGGCATGCCGGTGGCCGCGGGGGGCACCGGCGCGGTGAGCGCTGCCATGGCGGCGATGCTCCGCGACGCCGGCGGCGAGATCGTGACCGGGCGCCCGGTGGAGCGCATCGTGGTGGAGCGCGGCCGCGTGGTCGGGGTCGAGGCCGGTGGCGACGCGGTGGTCGCTCGGCGGGCGGTGGTCGCCGCCCTGCACCCCGACCTGGTGGTCCGCCTCGCCGGCCCGGAGTCGTTCCCCGCCGGCGCGCTGCGGCAGGTGCGCGACTACCGGCCGGGGCTCGGCACCTTCAAGGTGGACTGGGCCCTGGACGGCCCGGTGCCCTGGGCGGCGGAGGAGTGCCGCCGCGCGGCCGTGGTCCACGTGGGCGACACGGTGCGGGCGATGAGCCGGGCCGCCTGGGAGGCGAACCACGGCCTGCTGCCGGCGCGACCCACTCTGATCCTCGGGCAGCCGACCCTGGCCGACCCGAGCCGGGCACCCGCCGGCAGGCACGTCCTGTGGGGCTACGCCCACGTGCCGATCGCGCCCAGCGGCGACGCGCTGCGCCCGCGGGCGCGTGGCGACTGGTCACGCTCGGCCGAGCCGTTCCTCGAGCGGATGGAGGCGGCCATCGAGGCCCACGCTCCCGGCTTTCGTGAGCGCGTGCTCGCGCGCAGAGCGTGGACACCGGCGGACCTCGAGGCGGCAAACGCCAACCTGCTCGGCGGGGACATCGTCAGCGGGTCGTTCGCCGTGGACCAGCAGCTCCTGTTCCGGCCGGGCTGGTCGTGGTGGCGCTGGGGGAGCCCGGTCAAGGGCCTGTACCTGGCCAGTGCCGCCGTCCCGCCTGGTGGGGGCGTCCACGGCGCCTGCGGCGACCTGGCCGCCGCGCAGGCGCTCGCCGACCAGCGCCGCCCGCTGCTGCTCGCCGGCAGCGTCGCCGTCGGCGCCGT
>WNGF01001278.1_pt1 | contig 84135 bp, 79 predicted proteins | sample 5400641 | NCBI WGS metagenome assembly WNGF01 (sample SAMN13153371, study PRJNA577476) | soil metagenome | isolation source: 80 cm soil or saprolite under grassland replicate 2 | place: USA:California | collected 2016-06-15 | reverse complement strand
GGCATGGTCTCGGCGATGGCACACCCGCAGCGGATGGCCCTGGCCGGGCCGTCGAAGGAGGCGAAGAAGCCGTCGCCGGCCGTGTCCACCTCCTGGCCGCGAAAGCGAACCAGCTGACGGCGGACCAGTTCGTGGTGGCGCAGCAGGAGTTCTCGCCAGGCCCTGTCGCCGAGCGTTGCCGCCCTCTCGCTGGAGCCGACGATGTCCGAGAAGAGGACTGTGGCCAGCACCCTGTCGGGTTCAACCTCGGGATGCGTGCCCGCGACGACGTCGGCGAGGAAGCTCGCCAGCTCGGCGAAGACCGGCTCCTGCTCGCCAAGTGAGGGGGAAAAGTCCGCGCCGGGCAACTCCACGAAACGGGCGCCTGGAATGTGCTCGGCCAGGTAGCGCCCACTGCGGATGTCCCATGCTCCCCCGTCCTTCCGGTGCATGACCAGTGTCGGGACCCGAATCAGGGGAAGTAGGTCGCACACGTCCACGTCGATGTTCATCCGGATGTAGGCGGCGGCCGCACCGGGGCTGACGCTGAGCCGAAAGGCATGGGAAATGCTCTGGAGCTCCTCCTCAGGCGCGCTCGGGTTGGCCATGCCGATGACCTCGTAGGCCAAGGCGGGATCCCCCCAGCGACGCTCAAAGTCGTCGGCCTGTCGTTGCGTTTCCTCCCGGCTCGGAAGCCAAGGCAGGCTAGGGCTCTTCACGAAACGCGGCGACGCATTCATCAAGATCAGCCCAGCGGTCCGCTCGGGATAAGTGGCCGCGAACAAGACGGAGAGCGGGGAGGCGTCGCCGAGGCCGAAGAGCACGGCCCGCTGCGACCCGACCGCATCGAGGACAGCGCGGATGTCGTCCATGCGCGTCTCCAGCGTGGGCACGCCCACGTCCCGGTCTGACATGCCGGTTCCACGCTGGTTGACCCTGAACAAGCGACAGATGGAAGCGAGTCGGGTGAAAAATCGAGCCTCGGAAGGAATCTCCCAATCGAGCTCAATGTGTGAGATCACATCGACCGCGACGAGGTCGGGAGGACCGTCACCGATTACCTGGTAGGCGATATTGACGTTGCCGCCCTTGGCGTAGCGCGTTTCGGGGTGCACCAGCGTAGTGTCGCCCAGTTCAGCGGGTTGCGACGTTCCATTGACCTCCGGGTTATGAGCCGCCCCGCTTGAGGTCACGCCTGCCACCGTGCTCCGCAGAGAGTGCGGACGACCTGAGCTCGGACCCGAGCTGATTCATGATTCGTCCTATGCGGCAAGAGCTCCCCTCCGGCACCGTCACCTTTCTCTTCACCGACATCGAGGGGTCGACCGAGCTCCTGCACGAGCTCGGCCCGGAGGCGTACGCCGAGGCGCTGGCAGAGCACCGGCGCCTGCTGCGACAGGTGTTCTCGGCCTGCGGCGGCGTGGAGGTCGATACGCAAGGGGATGCCTTCTTCTACGCCTTCGCGAGCGCGCCGCAAGCGGTTGAGGCCGCGGGCGAGTCGCAAAAGGCGCTGGCCTCCGGCCCGATCCGCGTCCGGATGGGCCTCCATACCGGCACGCCGCACCTGGCTGCGGAGGGATACGTGGGGGAGGACGTGAATCTGGGTGCGCGGATCGCGGCCTCGGGCCACGGCGGTCAAACGCTTTTCTCGAAAGACACATGCGCCCTCGTTTCGGTCGAGCTGACCGATCTCGGAGAGCACCGCCTGAAGGACTTCCCCGAACCGGTCTGGATTTTCCAGCTCGGGTCGCAGCGCTTCCCCCCGCTCAAGACGATCTCGAACACGAACCTGCCGCGTCCCGTCAGCTCGTTCATTGGCAGAGAGCGAGAAGTAGCGGAGGTAGCAGCTCTGTTCCGGGGCGGCGCCCGCCTCGTGACGCTCTCCGGCGCGGGCGGCTCGGGCAAGACGCGGCTTGCGATCGAGGCCGCGTCCGAGCTCGTGCCCGAGTTCAAGAACGGCACGTTTTGGGTCGAGCTGGCGACGCTCCGCGACGTATCACTCGTCCCCGAGGCGATCGCCCAAACTCTGGGCGCACGGGATGGTCTCGCCGAGCACGTGGGCGAGCGCGAAGCTCCTGCTTCTGATCGACAACCTGGAGCAACTGATCGACGCAGCACCCGACCTGGCGACTCTTCTCGAGCGCTGCCCGAACCTGAGGCTGCTCGTCACGAGCAGGGAGCTCCTGCGCGTGAGAGGCGAGGTCGAGTACGCCGTCCCGCCGTTGGCTCTGTCCGAGGCCGTCGAGCTCTTCTGTCATCGCTCACAGTTGGAGTCCGACGAGGCGATCACCGAGCTCTGTAGGCGCCTGGACAGCTTGCCGCTGGCGGTCGAGCTCGCCGCCGCCAGAACAAGCGTCCTCTCGCCGGCGCAGATTCTCGAGCGAATCTCGAAGCGCCTCGACCTGCTGACGGGCGGCAGGGACGCCGAGGCTCGCCAGCAAACGCTGCGGGCAACGATCGAGTGGTCGTACGAGCTGCTTCAGGAAGAGGAGAAGAGGCTCTTCGCCCGCCTCGCGATCTTCGCCGGCGGTTGCACGCTGGAGGCGGCGGAGGAGGTAGCCCTGGCCGACCTCGACACGCTCCAGTCGCTCGTCAACAAGAGCCTCGTCCGCCATACGGGCGAGCGGTTCTGGATGCTGGAGACGATTCGCGAGTACGCCGCCGAGCAGCTGAAAGACTCGAGCGAGGCCGAGATGTTGCAGCGCCGTCACGCGGAACACTTTCTTGCACTCGGCGAAGAGGCCGAGCCTTTTACAAGCGTGGAGTACTCCGGCGAATGGATCGAGCGCCTGGAGCGGGAGCACGACAATCTCCGCGCGGCGCTCGATCACCTCGCAGCTTCGGGCGAGCACGAGCTCGGCCTTCAACTGGCGGGAGCCCTAGCGGACTTTTGGCGCGATGGGGGGCACGTCGCCGAGGGCAGGCGTCGTCTCGAGAGGGCGCTTCAAGGCCGGCAGCGCCCGACAGCGGTCCATGCCAGGGCTCTTACCGGAGCAGCCTTCATGGCGTACGGGAGCGGAGACGTTTCGGCGGCCAGATCCACCGCGGAGCAGGCGCTTGAGCTCCATCGCCGCCTTGGCGATCGGCGTGGGGCAGCGCTAGACCTCAACATCCTCTGTGTGGCCGCCATCGAGGAAGGGAACCTCGAGCGAGCCGAGCAGTTCGCCGAGGAGAGCCTGGCTCTGTTCCACCAAGCCGGTGACGAGGGTAACGCAGTCGCGGCGACGCGCACGCTCGCGTTCACATACCACAGCCGGGGCGACCTCGAGCACGCCCGCGCACTACATGAATCAAACCTTTCTCAGGCGCGAGCACTCGGCTTCAAGGAGACGGAGGCGGGGACGTTGGGTTCGCTGGCGATGATTGCGTTCGAGCAGAGCCGGCTCGAGGACGCGCTTGCGCTTGGGAAGCAGAACCTTCTCGCCTGTCGCGAGCTCGGCTCTCTTCAGGCGATAGCGCAAAGCCTCTGTCGCAGCGCCAGTACCTTCGCCGTGGTCGCTGGGAAGGCAGGTCTGTCTGCCAGGCTTCTCTCCTGCTTCGAGGCTCTGCAAGATCGGATCGGCGTCAGCGAGGCCTGGATCACCAGGATGAACGAGGAGACCCTCTCAGCGATTCGCGCCCGCCTCGACGAAGAAGCCTTTGCCGAGGCCTGGGAGCAAGGCCGGAAGCTAACGGCCGATGAGGCCGTCGCGCTCGCGCTCGAGGCGCTCGATGAGCATGAGGGCCCTTAGGACGCGCGCTCGGCTATGCGCAGCCGTCGAAGCCGGCAGCGTTCGCGGACGACGCAAGGATCTTTGATCGCGCGTACGGTCGGTACAGCTTCGGCGGGGAGCTTCCGTTGTTTGCCGGCGAAGTCGGCGACGAGATCTGCGCCGGTGCGGTAGTGCTTGCGCACGTCATGGTCGTCAACCGCCTCCTCGAGAAGGCTTCCGGACGCGATGGCAGAGTCGACGGCCGCGGCGGCGGCGTCAGCGAGGCGGAAGAGCGATCGGCCGTCAATCTCGCACACGAAGCGATCGTCGACCTCCACCCGGGGATCGGGCCGGATCACCTGCAGGTCGAGCACGAGCCCACCGGACTTGACTGCGTTGACCATGTTGCGCAGGACGTGCACGACGTCCTCAGGCTCTACTCATCAGAGCGACCAGGAAAAAACGACGAGGTCGAATGAGTGTGGTTCGATCTCGATCTCCTTGCCTGAGGCAACCTGGTAGGCGACGCGCTCGGCGAGCTCGCTCGGCAGAAAACGGCGTGCTTGGTCAACTGCCTCGGCGTCGGGATCGAAGGCGAGTACGCCGGCCGCTTGCGGGGCGATCCCAAGGGTGAGGCGGCCGTCGCCGCAACCCAACTCCAGGACACGCTGGTCGCGGAAGCTTGCAAGGCGACACAGCGCGGCGAGATGAGCGCCTTCGGGGTCGAGCACGCTGTTCACGGGCATGCGCGCCTTCAAGGGCTCGGTTTGTACGCCATGACGGTCGTTCCGCGCGCGCCGAATTTCTGGGCTTTACGACGCGTGTCCTCGAACTTCGAGCGCGCGTAGGTGTCCACGAGCAGCCCGGTCTCGATCCGCTCGAACCCGTGCCGTTCCAACAGCCTGGCATACGCCGACGAACTCGACGTTTGCCGCAGCTCGGCGGCTGCGGTTCGCGCCTTCGCCAGCATCTGCGGGGTCATGTCGATGCCGGTGACGCGGCCTTGCTCACCGACCATCTGGGACGAGCGAGTCGGTGCCCGCCCCGCAGCCGAGATCGAGCACGCGCTCGCCCGGTTCGAGCCGGCCGAGCGAGAACGGATTCGAAACGCCGGCGAACGACTCGACCGCGCGCTCAGGGACGCGCGCGAGCTCACTCGGATAGTCGAGATCCTCGGCCCACGCCCGGCCCGTCGGAAAGATGAAGTCCCTCTCGGGCTCCTCCGAGACGGAGGCGTACGTCTTCTTGATCTCGCTCTTAAGGAGCTCGACGTCGAGCTCAACATCGACCGTCATCGCTCAAATCTCAGTAACTGAAGACGGTAGCGCCTTCGCCGACCCATTCCCAGAGCGGGGTCGCGCCGGCCAGGCGTGCGTTCGTCACAAGGCCGCCCTCGTCCAGCTTGCGGGCCTTGAAGCAGATTGGACAGACGAGCAGCTCGCCGCCGCTGTCCGTGTACTGCTGAAACAGCTTTGAGAGCGGCGGACAGCCCTCGCACGCGACCGCTTCCGCGTAGCCCGGCAGCCCCAGCCTGACCGCCTCCTTGGTCAGAAACATGGCCACCTGCTTGCCCTGCTCGAGCGCCGCGCCGCCGACGAGGAACGCAACGGTCACGCGCTCGGTGTCCTCGAGCCCGGTTGCGAGGTTGATCACGACCTTCTCGTTGGCTGCCATCGTCCCTCCCTAGACGTCGTAGGCGTCGGCGGCGACTCGCTCCCGCAGCTGCTCGTCGGTTCGCTGCATTTCCGGATGGTGATTGTCGACATGCGCGCGCGCGAGGCGAAAGAGCTCGTCGTCGTCTCCTCCTTCGAGATGGTGACCGCATGGACACTCGATTGCTCGCATCGTTCCTCCTTCACTGGGTCGCTCGTACGCTGACGAGCGTATGCCGTGGGCTCGTATCGGCCAAGAGGAAGTTGGCGATAGCAGCCATCGCCGCAGGCGAAGCCGCTCACCGGCGCTGGGCTCCCAGGGTGTCACGGCGACGAGCAGGCCGCTTGCCGCGGTGAGAGCAGCGACGATCGCGATCGCAGGCCCACTTCCGAGCGCGTCGGCGGCGAAGCCCGCCAGCAAGGCGCCGACCACGAAACCGCCGTCACGCCAGAAGCGGTAGACGCCCACCACCGAAGCGCGGTCCCGCGGCTCCACGACATCCGAGACAGACGCGATCAGGGTCGGATAGACGAACGCGGTACCGGTGCCGAGCAGCGCAGCTGCAATCAGCGACGGTGCGAACGCGCCGCCGCCCGCGACAAGGAGTGCGAGCGCGCCCGCCTGCACGAGCATGCCGAACGTGATCAGCGGCTTGCGACCGGCATGGTCCGAGAGCCAGCCGGTACCGAGCTGCAGGAAACCCCAGACGCCGGGGTAGACCGCGGCGACGACGCCGATCTTGGTCCCATTCTCGCCGTGAGCGGCCAGGTAGAGCGGCGCCAGTCCCCAGGCCAGGGCGTCGTTCAGGTTGTTGACGAGCCCGGCCTGCGAGCAGGCGCGCAAGACCGGCTGGCGGATCGTCGCTTCGGCAAAGGCGACTCGCAACGTCAGCGCCTGGCGCTCCCCGTGCGCTCGCTGCTCATGCGCGACGTGCCCGCCCGTGTCGCGCACGAACACCAGCGCGATCGCCGTGCCCGCGAGGGAGATCGCGAGCGCTCCAGTCCATACGACCGTGCGCGGGGCGACGGTCGCCGCCACTGCCCCGGTCGCAAAGGCGGTTGCAGCGACGCCGAGATACCCGGCCGACTCGTTCAGTCCCAGCGCGAAGCCCCGTCGTGCCGGGCCTGCGAGGTCGATCTTCATCACGACCGTCATCGACCAGGCCAGCCCCTGGTTCGCGCCCAGGAGGACGTTCGCCGCGACGATCAGCCACCAGCTCGGAGCAAAGGCAAGCAGCGGCGCAACGGGCAGCGCAAGCAGCCAGCCCAGTACGAGCAGACGCTTGCGGCCGATGCGGTCGGCGAGCGCCCCGGCACCCAGGTTTGCAATCGCTTTGGCCGCGCCGAACGCGACGACGAAGGCGAGCACAGCAGCGTCCGACGCGAGATGAAAGTCCTGTTTGCCGACCAGCGGCAGAACGCTTCGCTCCAGTCCCACCATCGCGCCGACGAGCGCGTTCAGGCCGACGAGCAGGCTGAACTGCGCGGCGTTCGCGCGCAGGCCGAGCCGGACGCCGCTCACGCGCGCGCGGCTGCGATTCCGGCGCGATTCGCGCTGACAATCGCCGCCTGATCGGCAGGCGGCGGCGGTACATCGACGAGTAGCTCCCGCACGAACGCCTCCGCGTCGGCAGCGGCAAACACCCGGTTGTGCCCGCGCTCGAACCCGATCGTCGAGAACGGATTGCCCGACAACGAACGACCGCAGACCGAGCCGCCGTAGTGGCTCGGCAGCACGAGCACGCCGTCTGGGAGCTCGAGCAGCCGCTGCAGCGATGCGTACAGCTCGCGTGCAAGAGCTTCCGGCTCGCCTTGCGCATGGAGATCCGGCCGGCCGACGTCGCCCACCAAGAGGGAATCGCCGGTGAAGACAAGCCACGGCTCGAGATCCCCGCGACGACGGTCGGCGACGATATAGGCGTTGTGGGCCGGCGCATGCCCCGGCGTCGCGACCGCGCGCACGAGCGTGTTTCCGAGCGCAACCTCGCCGCCGTCCCCGAGCTCCTCGTGCTCGAACTCGACCCCAGCTCCTGCCGGCAGGTACGCCTTCGCGCCCGTCGCCTCGACGAGCGCAGGCAGCCCTGAGACATGGTCTGCCTGCACATGCGTCTCCAGGACGGCCACGATCGGTGTTCCTGCACGCTCCGCCTCGTCCAGATAGCCCTCGACCATGGCCTCGTGCGGATCGACCACCGCGAGCTTGCGCTCGGTCAGGCAACCGAACAGGTACGACGCGCAGGCCGTCTCCGCATAGAGGAACGGACGCAGGATCACGCTCCCAAGCTACGACCTCCGAGACAATCGCGCTAGACGAAGTTGCCGATAGCTGCTATCGGTATCCGATATGGCGACGACCAGCACCCTGCGCGAGCTCTGGGACACCACCCGAATGCGCCTGCTGGTCGAGATCGAGCGGCAGGGAAGCGTCTCCGCCGCTGCCGCCGCGATCGGCATCGGCCAACCCAGTGCGAGCCAGCACCTACGACTGCTAGAGGCCGCAGCCGGCCAACGGCTGGTCGAGCGCACCGGCCGGGGCAGCCGCCTCACCGACGCCGGGCAAGCGCTCGCCGCCCGCGCCGCGCAAGCACTCGCCAGCCTCGACGCCGCCGAAGAGGAGCTCGGTGCGATCGCCGGCCTGCAGACCGGCACCATCCACCTCGGTGCCTCGACCGCGCCCGGCGTCTACCTGCTCCCCGACACGCTCGGCTGCTTCCGCCGCAGCTACCCGGGCGTCACCGTCGAGGTCGAAGTCGCCGCCAGCGACGAGATCCTGAAACGGCTGCTCGCCGGCCGCGTTCAGCTCGCGCTCGTGGGCGCCACCCGTACCGACGAACGGATCGCGCTCGAGCCGTTTCTCGAGGACGAGATCGTCGGCGTCGCGAAACCCGGTCTCGTGCCCCTGACAAAGGGCGCCGTCAAACCGGCCCGCCTGGCCGAGTTCATGCTCCTGGCACGCGAGCACGGCTCGAGCTCGCAACGGGCAATCGACGAAGAGCTGCGCGCAATCGGGATCAAGCCGGCCGGCGTCTGGGAGCTCGGCTCGAGCGAGGCGATCAAGCGGGCGGCACGCGAAGGGCTCGGAGTCGCCTTCCTCTCACGTTACGCCGTCGCCGAAGAGGTCGACCGGGCAGATCTCGAGAGTTTCCGCCTCGCGGGACGCGCGCCGCTCGTGCGCCATTTCTCAATCGCGCGACTGGTGGGCCGACCCCTCTCGCCGGCCGAGCGCAGCTTCGTCGAGACGCTCACCACCTGCTGCGCGAAGCAAGCCGACTACGCGGCGGCCTGCGTCGGAGCAGCCCCAAAGCGGCAAGGCCGCGCGCTGGCCGCACAGCCGTCCTCGTAGGTTCTGGCTACGTCGCCGCGCGCAGTTTCCGGCTCTGCTCGGCGTGCCAGTTGAGCCCGATCGCATCGAACCGGTCGACCGCCTGCTCGATGAGGAGGTCGTCCTCGCGAACGGCGCCGAGAGCTCGCAACGCGAACGGTTCGAGATATGTGCCCGGCCGCAAGAGCGGTGGGGCGTCCCGCTCGACCAGCGCGCGTTCCTTCAGAGCCGCGAGTGCGTCGAGGCGCGCAGCAGCCGCGGGGAGGGCGTACCAGGTTTGCCCACGCGCCAGGTCTACGGGCTCCAGAGGGTCGATCTTGTCGATTTCGCCCCGCAGCAATGCGAGCCAGGTTCGCGGCGCGGCGAGCACGAAGTCGTACCCTTCGGTGGCCACCTCGTCGGCGAGCCGCTCATAGTGACGTGCCGTCTCGTCGTCTCCGGCGTACGCTGCGGCGAGTGCCGTCAGGAGCAGAGATCGGGCGTTTCGTATACAGGGTGTAGCGAGGTTCGCCTTTACGGCAGCGTCGGTGCGCTCGGTGAGCTCGATGATCCGGTTCCACCCGCCGCAAGCCTCCTCGACCTCGAGCTGCACGGCGATGCCGTGAACACGGTGATGATCCGAGAGCGGCTCGACGACCGCGTCATGCTCGGCCGCTAGGCGCCTCGCCTCGGAGAACAGTGCGTTGGCGCAATAGGCCGGGATTGCGATCTCGTACATGTCTGCGACGTGGTCGGGATCGCTGATCTGATCCACGAGACTCAGGCGGCGTTGCGACCAGGTAAGAGCCGACTCGAAGTCTCCTTCGCCGAAGGCGACTGCGCCGCGCGCTCCGTATGCCGACGACTGCAGCTCGAGATCGCCGGAACGCTCCGCTATCTCGATCGCTTCGCGTGCGGCCTCGGGAGTGTTCCGCTCCCAAAAGCTGCGGGCGATGAGTGCCTTCGCGCGCGAATCACTGTCCGGTTCCGAAAGCTCGAGCGCCTGCTCGATCCAGCCAGCCACGAGTTCCCGATCGGGTCGCTTCGCCCACATCGATGACCGGATTGCGGTCTGGAATGCGAGCTCGCTGTAAGTGTCGGCGCAAGTGGCCTTGTTCGAGCAGACCTTGAGCGAGTTCTCCATCGCTGTCCAAAAGGCCTCCCCGTCGAACTTGAGCGCGTTGGCCTTTCCCATCGTGCGCCAGACGCGCGCCTGCGCCTCCGCGTCGGGCTGTAACGAAAGCGCCCGGTCCAACAGGGCGAGCGCGTCCTCGAGCTCGTATCGCCGCATCGCGAACTCGCCGGCCCGCTCGAGCCAAAGAAGGGCTTTGCCGCGCAAGCGCTCGAGGTCGGTCTGCTCTCCTGTCCAAGCGAGATCCGCGTCCTCAGGCCGGACCGCCTCCGCGTAGTGGTGGGCGAGCAGCGAGGCAACGTCATCGCGGCCCGGCTCTCGCCGCTCGAGCCACCCAGCGAACGCCGCGTGCATATGTGCGCGCCGCGCCCGCGGAATGCTCTCGTACGCGACCTCGCGCGTGAGCGCGTGCTTGATCACGTACTCCCGCTCACCGGCGATGCTCGAACCGACGCGACGACGAACGAAGTCGCGATCCTCGAGCACGCGCAGCTCGGGCTGCGCCTCGATGAGCTCATAGACGGGCCCGGTCCAGAAAACGCGCCCGATCACCGCTGCCGCTTGGAGCGCCGACTTCTCTGCAGCCCCGAGTAGGTCGATGCGCGCGGCGAGGACGGCGTGAACCGAGTCCGGCACGGTGAACTCGCGCGGGAGCTCCTGTGGCACCCAGCCGCCGTTCTCGCGGACGAGGATGTCGCGATCGATCAGCACGCCGAGCAACTCTTCGACGAAGAAGGGATTGCCCTCGGCCCGCTCGACAACGAGCTCGCTCAACTCGGCGGGCAAGCTGCCCGCGAGCATCTGGTCGAGCATCCGTACGGAGTCCCGCGGAGAGAGCGGCTCCAGCTCTAGCACCTCACCGCCCGCGCGCCCGGCCCAGGCTGGCCGCCGTTCGAGGAGTTCCGGTCGCGCGGTCACGATCACGAGCAGCGGACCGGAGACGTTGTCGAGGACGTACTCGAGCAACTCGAGGAGCTGGTTCTCCGCCCAATGGATGTCCTCGACAAGCAGCACGGCGGGCCGTTCGGCAACCATCTCGGTCAGGAACTCTGCCCAGGCGTCCTGGAAGCGGTCGCGCGCGGCCAGCGGGTGCAAATCGCGGGCGACATCCAGACCGAGCGTGAGGCCGAGAATCTCCCGCGCGCCGAGTCGGTCGAGCGCGACCTCCGGTGGGTCGCTCTCCAGCAGGCCCAGGTGTTCCTTCAGCACCTCGCCCAGCGCCCAATACGCCGTTCCTGTTCCGTACGAGAGGCAGCGGCCGGTGCGGCGCAGGGGCTCCGGGTGTTGTTCGGCCAGCCTGTGCCAAAGTTCGCGCGCAAGCCGGGTTTTACCAACGCCTGCATCGCCGAGAATGGTCACGAGCCGCGGCCGCTCGCGCTCGATGGTGGCACGGTAGGCCTGAGACAGGCGCTCAACCTCGTGATCGCGGCCAACGAACGCATGTGCAAGGCCGCTCACCCCGCGCGGTCGCATCAGCGAGAGCGCGCGCACGAGCCGTCGCGCTGCGACGCCTTCCGGCTTCCCCTTCGCTTCGACCGCCGTCGGCTGCTCGAACTCGAAAGCGCCACGCGCCGCGGCGACGGTGCGTTCGCCCACGAGGATCGCGCCAGGGGCGGCCGCCTGCTCCAATCGAGCAGCAACGTTGACCGCGTCGCCGCTGACGAACGAGCTTCCCGCACGAGCTTGCCCGACGACCACATCGCCCGTGTTGACGCCGATACGCAGCTCGAGCTGCCGGTCGAACAACTCCGCAAGCCGGCGCTGCATCGCGAGAGCCGCGTGCAGCGCCCGCTCGGCGTGATCCTCGAGCGCACTCGGTGCGCCGAATGCTGCCATCACGGAGTCGCCCGCGAATTTCTCGACCGTCCCGCCGGCACGTTCGATTTCCTCCGCCATCGCGTCGTAGAAGCGGTCGAGCAGAACCCGTGTCCGCTCCGGATCCTGGGAGCCCGCGAGCGCCGTCGAGCCGACCAGGTCCGCGAACAGCACCGTGGCCAGCTTGCGCTCCTCGGCCGGCCGTTCCTCCGCGACGGGGGCGCCACATCCGGGGCAGAAGCGCGCCTCGAGTGGGATCTCCTTTCCGCAACGGCTACAGACCACCATGCGCCGATTGTCGCTCACAAGTGGCTTGGAGTCAGCCTCGCCGACGTGCAGGATCTGCGAATGACAGCCGACGAGCACTGGCTTGCAGCCACGTGGCCGTCCGTCCGCAGCCACTTGCCGGCCGGTCGGGCGTCGCTTGATCCTCAGGAACGGTTCGCACCGAGCGTACGCGCTTCGCGCAGCAGGGCACACCCACGCGCCGGTCGTGATCCAGGACATCCCTGAGGGCGAAGAGGCGGGCGGCCTGTACGCCCGGGTAACGAAAAGGCCCTGTTTCCAGGGCCTTTTCTAGTAGCGGGGGCAGGATTTGAACCTGCGACCTCCGGGTTATGAGCCCGGCGAGCTACCTGACTGCTCCACCCCGCGTCGCAGGCGGCAGTTTACCACGCCTCTTTCGTTACTCGGCCGGCTCGATCAGCTGTGCGCAGCCCGCGAGGATTCCGCTTGAGTCGGCGACCTTGGCCAGAAGCCGGTGGAGCTGTGCCCGCTCCTCGGCATCAAGGCCGGCGAAGAGCCGTTCCTCGACTTGCGCGATCGCTCGCTCGCCGGCGGCGACGAGCGAGCGGCCTTCCTTGGAGACCTCGACGATATGGCGCCGGCGATCGGCCGGGTCACGCCGGCGGACGATCAAGCCTTCGTCCTCGAGGTCGTTGAGCACGCCCACGAGCTTGCTGGCGTCGACGCCGACCGACTCGCACAACGCCTGCTGGCTCGTCGGCTGCGCGCGCACCTGAAGCAGCACGCCGACGTGCTTGGGCGTGAGCTCGCTCGGCTTGAGCGCTTCGGCGAACCAGCGCTCTACTGCGCGACCGGTCTTCGCAAGCAGCATCCCCGCGGTCGGCCGGAAGTGGATGACGCTTGTCTCAGTCGTTGCCATGTCGAAATCCTAGCACACAATCAATATTTGACAAGCTCAGATCATTTCTGTTAGAAAACGAATCGTACGCAGCAACCGTTTTCAAGGGAGAGAGGTTTCCATGAAGCTACGAAGCCAAACAGAAGATCGGCGGTGGATCGGGCTGGCGGTGCTCGTCGCCGCGCAGTTCATGGTCGTCCTGGACGTCGCGATCGTGAACGTCGCCCTCCCGTCGATCAAGACAGACCTCCACTTCAGCCAAGAGAGCCTTCAGTGGGTGATCACCGCCTACGCGATCATGTTCGGCGGCGTCCTGCTCCTCGGGGGCCGCATGGCCGACCTGCTCGGCCGCCGCCGGCTGTTCCTGGCCGGCATCGGGCTCTTCACCCTGAGCTCGCTGCTCGCGGGGTTCGCGTGGTCGGAGGGATCGCTGATCGCCTTCCGGGCCGCGCAGGGGCTCGGCGGCGCCCTGCTCGCGCCCGCCGCGCTCTCGATCCTCACCACCACGTTCGCGGAAGGGCGCGAGCGCAACATCGCGCTCGGCATCTGGGGCGCCGTCTCCGGGAGCGGCGCGGCCGCCGGCGTCCTGCTCGGCGGGCTCCTCACGAGCTCGCTCGACTGGTCGTGGATCTTCTTCATCAACGTTCCGGTCGGAATCGCCCTCGTCGTCGCCGGGCCGTTCATCCTGCGCGAGAGCCGCGCCGATCTCGGCCACCGGCACTTCGACTTCGCAGGCGCGGCCACTGTCACGGGCGGCCTGATGCTGCTCGTCTACGCGATGACGCGGGCGACCGAGATCGGCTGGGGAACCGGCGAGACGATCGGCCTCTTGGCCGCCTCGGCGGCGCTGATCCTCGCGTTCGTGGCGATCGAGCTGCGCTCCAGGGCGCCGCTCCTGCCGATGCGGATCTTCCGCCTCCGCACACTGACGGGCGCGAACGTGACCGCGTTCCTGCTCGGCACGTCGGTGTTCTCGCAGTTCTTCCTCGGGACCCTCTACATGCAGCAGGTGCTGGGCTACTCCGCGATCGAGACCGGCGTCGCCTACCTCCCGCTGACGCTGACGATCATCGTGCTCGCCGCGGTCGCGCAGAATCTCGTCACGCGCATCGGCGTCCGGCGCGTCATGCCGGTCGGCCTCGCGCTTGCCACGGGCTCGCTCGTGGTGCTGGCGCAGGTACCGGCCAATGGTCACTACTTCTTCGACCTCTTCCCGGCCTTCCTGGTCAGCGCCGTCGGCCTCGCGTTCACGTTCGTGCCGATGACGATCGCCGCGCTGATGGGAGTCGAGGACGCCGACGCCGGTGTCGCCTCCGGGCTCTTGAACACGAGCCAGCAGATCGGCGGCGCGATCGGTCTCGCCGCGGCGTCGACGATCGCGACCACCTTCACGAGCCACTACGTCGGCTCGCACGCCGGCGCCTCGGCGCTCAGCGGGCCAGCCCTGACCTACGGCTTCCAGATCACGTTCTACGTCCTCGCCGGGCTCGCGGCCCTCGCTGCGGTGCTGTCGGCGACGCTGATCGAGTCCGCGCCTAAAGCCGCGGCCGAGGTCGTCGAGCTCGACGCGCGGCCCGTGCACGAGGCTGCCTGATGCCGATCCGCGAGATCGACGCACTGCTCCAGCAGATTCGCACCGTCGTCCTCGAGCTTCACCGGCTCGAGGGCGACGGCGTGGACGGGCTCGTTGTGAACGCGCGTAGGCGCGAGGTCGAGCGGCTGAAGTCGCGGCTCGCGGATCTCGTCAGCCACGATCCCGGCCTCGCCGCCTAGTGCTAGCCTCGCCTCGATGCGTGTCGGCGTTGTCGACCTTGGCACCAACTCCACCCGGCTGCTCGTCGCGGACGTCGACGACGGGCGCGTGGACGAGGTCGCGCGGCGCCTGACGATCACGCGGCTCGGCGAGGGCGTGGACGAGCGCCGCAAGCTGCTGCCCCTGCCGGTGGCACGGGTGCGAAACGTGCTCTCGGACTACCGGCGGGAGCTCGACGAGCTGGGCGCGGAGCGGGTGCTCACGTTGGGGACGAGCGCCGTTCGGGACGCCGAGAACGGCGAGGCGTTCCTCGGCGAGATCGAGTGGAGCTACGGGTTTGCCACCCGCCTGCTCACCGGCGAGGAGGAGGCGGAGCTGACCCGACGCGGCGTCGCGAACGGCCGGGTGCTCGGCGACGGGACGCTCGTGCTCGACGTTGGCGGGGGCTCGACCGAGCTGATCACGGCGAATGAGCGGGCGAGCCTCGACGTCGGCTCGGTGCGGCTGACCGAGCGGCACATCCATTCCGACCCGCCGACGCACGAGGAGCTCGACGGGGCCGCGGCTGCCGTGCGCGAGGCACTGCCCGACCTCGAGCCGTCCGACGCGATCGGCGTCGCCGGGACGATCACGACGTTGGCGGCGCTCGAGCTGGGCGAGTACGACCCGGAGCGGATCCACGGCTACCGCCTCGGCCGTGACGCGGTCAAGGCACAGCTCGAGCGGCTGGCCTCTCTCCCACTTTCCGTGCGGCGAGCGCAGCCGGGCCTCGACCCGGACCGAGCGCCCGTGATCGTCGCCGGCGCGGTCGTCGTCGACCAGGTCCTCCGCCGCTACGCCCTCGACGAGCTCGAGGTGAGCGAGCGAGACCTGCTCCACGGCGCGGCCCTGGAAGCCGCTGCGCTGCCGGAACCGCAGGAAGGCGACGCCCCGCCGGGCGCGTATACCTGCTGCTGAACCCGCGGTAGACGGCCGCCCGTAAGGGTATAAGCGCCGTAACGATGAGTCGTGACTTCTTCACCCGCCGCCGGCTCGCCGCGGGCGGGCTCGCGCTCGCAGCCGTCGTTGTACTCGCGTTCGGCGCCGCCTTCGCGTACGCCCATAGCCAGGACGACGTGATCGCGGACGGCGTCCACGTGGCGGGGGTCGACGTCGGCGGGTTGTCGGCGTCGGAGGCGCGGGCGAGGCTCACGCGAGCGTTCGCCCCGCTGCAGCGCCCGCTCGTCCTGCGCCATCCGGGCGGTCAAGTGGTCATCACCGCCCGCAGCGCCGGCGTCAGGGCCGACACTGCCGGCCTCGTGGCCCGCGCAGTCGCTCTCAGCCACGGCTCGTGGTTCCTGCCGCGCGCCTGGCGCGACCTGACCGGCGGAGACGTGCACGTGAACCTGCGGCCGCAGGTCGGGTACTCGCGTTCGGCGGTTCAGAAGGTCGTCCGCGCCTTGCAGGGCCGAATCGACCGGCCGGCCCGGAATGCGACGCTCACTGCAACGTTCAACCGCCTACTTCTCAGGCGCGGCCACCGCGGCGTCGCGGTCCGGACGTGGCTCCTTCGGCGGCAGATCCGCCTGACCCTGTCGCACCGGACCGCGCCGCGGGTGCTCGAGGTACCGATCGGGGACCCGCGCCCTCGGATGACCGTCGCTCGGCTCCGCCGGCGCTACCCCTCGTTCATCACGATCGACCGCGGGGCGTTCACGCTGCGCGTCTGGAGCCACCTCAGGCTCGCCAAGAGCTATCGGATCGCCGTCGGCCAGCAGGGGCTGCAGACGCCCGCCGGCCTGTACCACGTCCAGAACAAGGCGGTGAACCCGGCGTGGCACGTTCCGTTCAGCTCCTGGACCGGCTCGCTTGCGGGGCGCCTCATTCCGCCCGGGCCCGACAACCCGCTCAAGGCGCGCTGGCTCGGCATCTTCAACGGCGCCGGCATCCACGGCACCGACGAGACCTGGTCGATCGGGCACGCCGTCTCCCACGGCTGCGTCCGGATGACGATCCCGGACGTGATCGACCTCTACGACCGCGTCCAGGTCCACACGCCGGTCTACATCGGGGACTAAGGCGCTCGCTTGCGACGCCGACCAAAGAGGCCGTGCCGGCTTTGCCGGCGCGGCCGTCTAACGCACGTTCTGGTCAGCACGAACGGTGGGGCCGCTCCCTACGAACCCGCCTTAGAGCTCGTCCAGCGGAGGAGGCGGCTCGTCTTCTGCCAGGCGGCGGCGGAGGACGCTGCGGGAGAGGACGCCGACGAGGCGACCGTCCTCGACCACCGGCACGCGCTCGGCGTCGTGCTCCTCCAGGAAGTGAAAGGCCTCGTCGAGCGGGAGCTCGGAGTCGAGCGTCCACTGAGGCGGCTCGGCGATCTCGCCGACTTGCGTCTCGCGCGGATCGCGTCCGGCCGCCACCACCTCGCGGACGAGCGTCTTGCGCGTGATCACGCCGACGAAGCGGCCGTCCCGGCAGACGTAGACCGCGCGTACCTCCGGTTCCGTCAGGTGGCCCCCGGCCTCCTGAGCAGAGGCGGACGCCTCGAGCGTCTGCGGGTCGGGGATCATCGCGTCCCGGACCCGGCTCACGGATAGATCCCTCTGGCGGTTAGTGCGCCGGCGACTTCGCGGATGCCGGCGACGAGCGCGGCGCTCCGGAGGGACAGGCCCTGCTCCTCCGCCAGCCGCCAGACGCGGTCGAAGGCGTCTCCGAGCTGGTCCGCCAGCTTGGCGCGGATCTCGGCCCGGCTCCAGAAGAGCCGCCCGAGATCCTGGACCCACTCGAAGTACGAGACGGTCACGCCGCCCGCGTTCGTGAGCACGTCCGGGAGGACGACGATCCCGCGGTCGGCGAGGATCGCATCCGCCTCGAGCGAGGTCGGCCCGTTCGCGCCCTCGGCGACCAGCCGCGCGTGAATCCGGCCGGCGTTCTCGCCGGTCACCTGGTCCTCGCGCGCGGCGAGCGCGAGGATGTCGCACGGAAGCTCGAGCAGCTCCTCGTTCGTCACGCGGTCGGCCTCGGTGTAGCCCTCGAGCGAGCCATGCTCCTCGGCGTAGCGCCGGAGCGTGGACACGTCCAGGCCACCCTCGTCGTGGACGCCGCCGGAGACATCGGAGACGGCGACGACGATCGCACCCTGCTCGTCCAGCTCCGCCGCGGCAATTCCGCCCACGTTGCCGAATCCCTGCACCACGCAGCGCTGCCCCGCGAGCGTCCAGCCGAGCCGGCGGCACGCCTGCGCGACCACCATCACCACGCCCGCACCCGTCGCCTCGTGGCGGAAGAGCGACCCTCCGAGGGAAACCGGCTTCCCGGTGACGACCTCCGGCACGGCGTGGCCGACCTGCATCGAGTAGGTGTCCATCATCCAGGCCATTGTCTGCTCGTTCGTCGCCATGTCCGGCGCCGGGATGTCTTCCTGCGGCCCGATGATCGGCAGGAGCTCCGAGGTGAACCGGCGCGTGATCTTCTGCAGCTCGTTCATCGAGAGCTCGCGCGGCGTGCAGCGGACGCCTCCTTTTGCGCCGCCGTACGGAAGCCCCAGGAGCGCGCACTTCCACGTCATCCACATTGCCAGCGCCGCGCACTCGCCGAGCGTCACCTCCGGGTCGTAGCGGACGCCTCCCTTCGTCGGCCCGAGCACGGTCGAGTGCTGCACGCGGTAGCCCGGGAAGACGGTCCAGCGGCCCGAGTCGAGCTTGACCGGGACGCTGACGACGAGCGCGCGCTCCGGGTAGCGCAGCCGCTCGGCGACGAGCTCCTCCACGCCTGCGTGCGGAAGTGCCTGCTCGTACTGCGCAAGCGCCGTTCGGTATAGCGGCGTTTCCCACTCGAGCTGCCCGTGCTCGGGCGAAACCTCCTGCACGTCGGTCACACGCTGAGTCTAGGTGGCGGTAACGGGAGCCGAGCGCTCGTTGCAATCGCATCGTTGCCGCCGTACCTTTGATCGATGCGGACCTGTCCGAGCTGCGGCCGCGAGAACGACGACGCGGCCGCCTTTTGCCGCTACTGCGGCGAGCGCCTGCGGCACACAGCGAGTCGCGAGCAGCGGAAGACGGTCACGATCCTGTTCTGCGACCTCGTCCACTCGACGGGCCTCGCCGAGGGGGATCCGGAGGCCTACCGGCGCATCCAGGCCCGCTACTTCGAGCGAATGCAAGGCGTGATCGAGCGGCACGGCGGCACCGTCGAGAAGTTCGTCGGCGACGAGGTCATGGCGGTCTTCGGCGTACCGACCGTCCATGAGGACGACGCCCTACGCGCCGCTCGGTCCGCCAAGGAGATGCTGGACGAGCTCGGCGCGTTGAACGAGGAGCTCGCCGGGTCGTTACCGGTGCCGCTGCAGGCGCGGATCGGGATCAACACCGGTGAGGTTCTGGCCGGAAATCCCGTCGATGGCCACGCGTTCGTCGCCGGAGAGCCCGTGATAGTCGCAAAGCGGCTCGAGCAGGCGGCGGAGCCCGGCCAGATCCTCCTCGGCAAGGCGACGTACCCGCTCGTCAAGCACGCAGTGAAGGCCGGGCCGCTCGAACGGATTCCGGTCAAGGGAAAGCGGGATCACGTCGGGAAGCGGCGTCTCGAAGACGTGCACCACGAGGCCCCGGGGGTGGCGCGGCGCCTGCACGCCCCGATCGTCGGCCGCGACGCAGAGTTGGAACTGCTCCGGCAGGCCTTCGAGCGAACGGTGGAGGACCGGTGCTGCCGGCTGTTCACCGTGATCGGCCCAGCCGGGATCGGCAAGTCGCGGTTGATGACGGAGCTCCTCGCGGGGATCGACAGCAGCGCCACGGTTGCCGTCGGACGCTGCCTTTCCTACGGCGAGGGCATCACGTTCTGGCCCCTCGCCGAGGCGCTTCGGGAGCTGGGCGGCGAGCCCGCCGTGAGAGAGGCGCTTGACGCCCTGACGAGCGGTTCCGAGACACGCTCGACCGAGGAGCTCTTGTGGACAGTTCGTCGCGCGTTCGAGGCGCTCGCGCGCCAAAGCCCGCTGGTCATCTGCTTCGAAGACCTTCACTGGGCCGAGCCGACCATGCTGGATCTCGTCGAGTACGTCGTCGGCTGGAGCCGCGGGGCGCCGATCCTGATCGTCGCCCTCGCTCGCCCGGAATTCATCGAGCAGCGCCCACACTGGGTCGCACCCCACGCCAGCTACGACGCGCTCACGCTTGAGCCGCTCTCGAGGGCAGCCACCGAATCGCTGCTCGGAGGCCTGACTCAAGTTTCCGCCGAGGTCAGGGACCGGATCGTGGCCGCCGCGGAAGGAAACCCCCTCTTCGTCGAGCAGATGAGCGCGATGGTCGCCGAGGACGCCGGGGACGTCTCGATCCCGCCGACGATCCAGGCCCTGCTCGCCGAGCGGCTCGACCGTCTGAGCGCGGACGAGCGCGAGGTGATCGAGCGAGCGTCGATCGTCGGCCGCGACTTCTCGGTGGCGGCCGTCACGGCGCTCTTCGACGAGGATCGGCGAGCGCTCGTCGCGCCACGGCTGTTCGCGCTCGTTCGAAAGGGCCTGACTCGGCCCGCCGAATTCGCTTCCGCCGACGAAGACCGCTTCAGCTTCCAGCACATCCTCGTCCGAGAAGCCGCCTACGAAGCAATGTCCAAAGAGCTGCGCGCCGTGTTGAACGAGCGCTTTGCGGACTGGCTCGAGGGTCTCGGGCGCGGGCAGGAGCTCGAGGAGCTCGTCGCCTACCACCTCGAGCAGGCTCACCAACACCGGCTCGAGCTCGGCGATGTCGACGAGCACACGCACGAGCTGGCAGGGCGCGCGAGCGAGCTGCTGGCCTCGGCGGGCTCACGGGCGCTGGGCCGAAACGACGTCCACGCCGCGCAGAAGCTCCTCGACCGCGCTGTCCGGCTGCGGCCGGACGACGATCCCGCTGTCACGCCGCGGCTCGACCTCAGCCAGGCGCTCCTGCTCGCGGGCGACCTCGCCGCCGCCGCCGACCTGGCGCGCGAGACTGCTGTCCGGGCAGCCGCTGTCGGCGATGAAGTCGGCGAGCTGCGCGCGCGTCTCGCATCCGCTCGGATCGCGACGCAAGGCCCGTGGAGAGGCACCGGCGCCGTGGGACCCAGCGCCGAGCTGCTCGCCCTCGCCGAGAAGGCACGGCCCGTCTTCGAGCGGGGCGGCGACGACCTCGCGCTCGCCGAGGCCTGGCTCGCGTGCGCGTGGGCTCAGCTGATCCACTGTCGGTACGCGGCCATGCTCGAAGCGGTGGAGCACGCGCTCGAGCACGCCCGCCGGGCGCGCTCTCGACGCTGGGAGCGCGAGCTTCCTGCCTGGAAAGGCGCGGCGCTCTTCTACGGACCCACGCCGGTCGACGAGGTCCTGCGCTGGTACGAGGAGCAGCAGGCGCAACACCCTGTCGCACTGATACAGCAGGCGCTGCTCGAGGCGATGCGCGGCAGCTTCGATCGAGCGCGTTCGCTCGCGCGCGCGGCGGACGCGGCGGCGGAGGAGTTCGGGCAGATGCTCTGGCTCGCAGCTGGCGGGATGACCGTCTGGGAGATCGAGATGCTGGCGGGAAACCCTGCTGCCGCCGAGGCCGCCGTTAGGCGGAGTTGCGAGCTGCTCGAGGAGCTCGGCGAGACAGGCCACCGCTCGCTCGCAGCGGGGCAGTTGGCGCGATCGCTCTCCGACCTCGGTCGGCTCGAGGAGGCGCACGACTGGGCGCGACTGGCCGAGGCGCTGAGCACGAGCGACGACGTCACGTCGCAGATGCTATGGAGACGGGTGCGCGCGCGCCTGCTCGCACGTGGAGGCAAGGGCGCGGAGGCCGAGCGGCTCGCGCTCGAGGCCGTCTCGCTCGCCGAGGCGACGGACATGCTCAACTGGCACGCCAACGCGCTCGCCGACCTAGGCGAGGTCTACCTCCTCTCCGGGCGCTCCGAGGAAGCGCGCGAGCCGCTCGAGCGCGCATTGGCGCTGTATGAGCGGAAGGGAAACATCGTTGCAGCCGGGAGAGCGCGCGCCAGGCTCGCGGATCCGGAAACGGCAGCACCCGTGCAGTGAGTGTTTGCGCGCAAGGGGGTGTTAGCATCGGCGCGGCAACCGGAAGGAGGGGACATGGCTGACAGCCAAGGCGATTCGAACATCCAGCGGTTGCAGGAGGCGGGCTACGCGATCAAGACGTCGCTCCCCCCGGACTACGAGGCAGTCATCGCAGAGTTGGGCGTGGATGACATCGACCTACTCGTCAGGACCAGCGACGTGCTGACGAGGATCCAGGGAGCTCTCGACGAAGCCGCTCAGGCCCGTAGCGAGGGCGTTGCTCATTACAGCGCGTACATGGTCATCCCGCCCCTCTAGCCTGCGCGCGGGAGAACGGTCAACCACTAGCGAGCGGCTTCGGCTGAAGCTCGAGCTCGTCGCGCCCGCGCTGGCGCTGCCGGGCCGCATCCTGCTCGAGCACTCACGCGCCCGGGAGCTTTTCCCACGGTACCTCGCGACCGGCTATCACGTCGTGCGCGCCGCGGTCCCGTTGATGGAGACTGCACTCGACCGTGCGCGCGACCTCGCCGCGCAAGATGTCGTGGCCGATCGCCTGGCCGCCTATCTCGAGCGGCATATCCTCGAGGAGAGGCACGGCGACGAGCCCGGGGGCGCCTTCGTCGACGACCTCCAGGCGCTCGGCGTCGACGTCGCCGCCCTCAGGACCGAGCTGCCTCCGCCGAAGGTCGCCGCCCTGATTGGCGCGCAGTACTACTGGATCTTCCACCACCACCCCGTCGCGCTCCTCGGCTTCCTCGAGCTAGAGGCCTACCATACGCAGGCTCCGACCGTGGAGCGGCTGATCGAGCGCACCGGCCTTCCGCGCGCGGGGTTCCGCCAGCTCCTGCTGCACGCAAAGCTCGACGTCGCCCATGCGCGGGAGCTGCACCGCGTGCTCGACTCGCTGCCGCTCGAGCGGTGGCACGAGCAGTTGATCGCGACGAGCGCGCTCCAGACGATCTCGCTCGTGGCAGATGCGCTGCTCGACGTCGTGCAGGACGGAGTCGCATAGGGGAATCAGGTGCTCGAGTACGTGATCAGGCGGATCCTCTGGGCGGTGGTGCTCTTCATCGGGATCACCGTCGTCACGTTCATCCTCTTCTTCGTCGCGCCGCACGCGCCGGAACGGCTCGTCTGCGGTGGGCAGCAGGCGAAGCCGGCGTGCATGCGAAACGCGGTCGAGCGACTCGGGCTCGACCAGCCGATCTATGTCCAATACGGCCTCTTCCTGAAGAGGATCGTCGTCGACCGCTCGCTCGGCACGTCCTTCATCACGCGGCAATCGGTCAACCACCTCGTCGGAAAGGCCGCCCCCGTGACGGCCTCTCTCGTCCTCGGCGGCATGATGGTGTGGCTCCTGGTCGGGCTGCTCGTCGGCATCCTGACGGCAGTTCGTGCGCGCTCGCTGACGGACCGCGCGGCGATGGTCCTCGTCCTGCTCGGGATCTCCGCGCACCCGGTCTGGATCGCGCTGATCTTCTCGTACGTCTTCGGCTACAAGCTGCGGAACTTCCCGCTCCACACGCCGATCGGGGGGTATGCGGACTTCTTCAACCCGCCGCCCGGCTCACCTGGCGGGCCGGTGGAGTGGTTCTACCACCTGCTCCTGCCGTGGGTGACGTTCGCGATCCTCTACGGGGCGCTCTACGCGCGCATGATCAGGGCGAACATTCTCGAGACGCTCGACGAGGATTTCGTCCGGACCGCGCGGGCCAAAGGCGCTCCCGAGGCTCGCGTGCTGCGCGCGCACGTCCTGCGGAACGCGCTCCTTCCCGCTGTGACGATGCTGAGCATGGACATCGGGCTCGCGCTCGGCGGCGCGATCTTCACGGAGACGATCTTCAACCTGCCGGGGCTCGGCTGGCTGTCCCTCGACGCCGTGCGAAGCAACGACCTCACCGTTATCGAGGGAGTGATCGTCTTCGCGACGCTGGCGATCGTCGTCTTCAACCTGCTGGTCGACATCCTCTACGCGTGGGTCGATCCGCGAATCCGCCTGACGACGCCCGGCATTGCGTAGTGAGTGCCGGGGGAGGGACTCGAACCCTCATGCGGGCCGAAGCCCACACCTGATTTTAAGTCAGGCGCGTATGTCCAGTTTCGCCACCCCGGCGGGGCAAGGATAGCCCGGCGCCGGGCTAGCTAGAGGCCGCCGAACTTGTACGTGGAGGGGATCGACTTCGGCCGCGTCGTCCCGATCACGAACGCGATCTCCTGGTGTTTCTTGAGGATGAGGCCCGCCGGATCGCCGGGGTAGTTCAGGCCGTTCACGTACATCCGCCACGGGGTCTGCGGCTTGCAGTAGCCGCCGATGCACTTCGCGCTGAGGCGCACGCCCCAGACACCGAAGAAGTCGCCCAGGACGAAATCCCGCTTCGTCGGCGACTCGACGTGGAGGATCCCGGACGTGTCGTGCGTGTGCAGCTCGGTGAGGTACTGGCTGTCGTAGATCCCGATGCTCGCCGGTACCGTCTGGTGCTTGCCGTCGACGTAGATGTCGAGGTGCTGGTGGATGTGGATTACCGCGCCCTCCGCCTGCAGCTCGGTCAGGCCGAGAGGCTTGAGCCGTTCCGTCAGGTGATCGAGCCCGGGATTCCACGGCGCCGGGCCGGTCTGCACGCCGATCAGCGCTGATGTGTTCGGGGTGGTCGGCGCGGAGCTGACGCTGCCGTTGCCGTTCCCTCCGGTGAGCTTGAAGGCGAGCACCACGGCCAGCACCGCGACCACGCCGGCGGCGGCAAATGCGACGGACATCCACAGCGTGCGCTGCTGCTCAGGCGTGCGTCGACGGCGCGGCTCGACGCGGCGCTGAGGCGCCTGGATCTTCCTCGGAGGCGCGGGTGTGCGGGACTTTTTGGCCAACTCGCGCGGCGATGGTAGCAGCCGTTCCCGAGGCCCCTTGACAGCGGGGCCGCCGAGGCTTTAGGTTCTGCCGGTCAGATCCGGAGGGCCGAAAGGTCGTCCGGATCTGGCGTTTTTGGCGGCCATTTCGGATACTGCCCGCGACACCCCGTAAGGAGGACGCGATGAGTTGGCTCGACAAGTTGCTCGGCCGCGGTAAGAAGAAGGCCGGCGACATGACCGGCGACAGCTCGATGGCGCGCGAAGGCATGGGCGAGGAGCAAGCGGCGCCGAGCGCCGGCATGCCGCCGAGCCCCCAGCCGCCGCCACAGGAGGAGCAGCAGCCTCCGCCTGGCACGCCGTAGCGGCGCAGCCACATCCGGTTCGAGAGGGCGGCGGAAGCCGCCCTCTGCCGTGCCGTCCGACGCCCTCTCTAAGGTTCGTCGGCTCGTGACTCTGCTAGCGACGATCCTGGTGCTCCTGGTCGGCGGCGGCGCGCTCGCCGTCTGGCTCTCGCGCGTCCTCGACCGCCTGCTGACGACGCGCAACGCCGAGGTGGACGGCCGCCTTGAGGGGATCACGGAGACGATGGACCGGCGCCTCGGCGAGCTCGACACGAAGGTCGACCGGCGGCTCGAGCACGCGACGAAGCAGACGAACGCGATCCACGAGAAGCTCGGCGCGGTGGGCCAGGCGACGGAGCTGCTGGCCGAGCAGGCGAAGGGGCTCGGCGAGCTGCAGCAGATCCTGCGCCCCCCCAAGGCGCGCGGGGGCTTCGGCGAGCTCTTGCTCGGGCAGCTGCTCGGCGACCGGCTGCCGCCGACGGCCTACTCGCTCCAGTACGGCTTCGCCGGCGGCGAGCGCGTGGACGCCGTGATCAAGGTCGACCGGCTCGTCCCGATCGACTCCAAGTTCCCGCTCGACAACTTCGAGCGGATGGTCGCCGCCGACAACGACATCGAGCGCCAGCAGCACGAGAAGCTTTTCGCCCGCGACGTGAAGGCGCACGTGGACGCGATCGCGTCGAAGTACATCCGGCCGGACGAGGGCACCTACGACTTCGCGTTCATGTACCTGCCGTCGGAGGCGATCTACTACGAGCTCGCGTGCGGCAAGACGGGGGCGCTCTTGGAGTACGCGCACGACAAGCGGGTCGTTCCGGTCTCGCCGACGACCCTGGACGCCTACCTGCGGGTAATCGTGCTCGGGCTGAGGGGCCTCCAGATCGAGCAGCACGCGCAGGAGGTCATGGCGTACTGCGCCCAGCTCCAGAAGGACTTCGGGAAGTTCAAGGAGGACTTCGAGCTGGTGGGCAAGCACCTCGGCAACGCGCACGACCGGTTCGTCGACGCAGGGAAGCGGCTCGGGCGGTTCGAGACGAAGCTCGAGCAGGCCGCGGAGTCGCCGGCCGAGCTGGCCGCGCCGGCGGAGGCGCACGAGCTCCCGCGAGCGGTCGACGCAGCCTAAGGCGCCGACTCGGCGGCGCCGACCATGGAGGCCGTACGGGCTTTGCTCGCACGGCCGTTCAACGCACGTTCTTGGAGCGAAAGGCGAAGTCCTTGTGCGGCGAATGGCCTTTTAGACGCCTGCGGGCTGCTGCTCTTTGAGGTAGCGGATGAGACCGCCCGCGACGACGATCTCGCGCTCGCGGGGGAGCAGGTCGTGGGTGAGCGTGATCGTGCCGACGCCTTCGATCTCGGTCTCGAGCTCGTCCTCGCCCTGGGCGATCGAGTACAGGCCCGCGATCCGCCAGGTCTGCCCGAGCTCGGCCTTGTCGTAGTCGGACTCGTCCTGGAAGAGCAGCGGCACGATTCCCTGGGCGATCAGGTTGCGCCTATGGATCCGCGCGAAGCTCTTGGCGATCACCGCGCGAACGCCGAGCTGGGCGGGTGCGAGGGCGGCATGCTCGCGGCTGGAGCCCTGTCCATAGTTGTCGCCGGCGACGATGAAGCCTCCGCCCCACTCGTGCGCTCGGCGCGGGAACTCCTTGTCACGGTGCTGGAAGGTGAACTCGGCGATCGCGGGGACGTTCGACCGGTAGGCCATCACCGTCGCGCCGTCGGGAGAGAGGTCGCCGGTCGAGATGTCGTCGGGCGCGACGATTAGAACGCGCATCTCGAGCTCGTCCGGCAGCGGCTTCTGCTCGGGCGGCGGTTTGATGTTCGGCCCCCGCGGGATCTCGATCGACCGCGCTTCATCCTCCGGCACCGGCTCGAGAATGTGCCGCTGGACGACCTCGGGCCGCGCGGTCGGGCGCTCCGGAAGCTCGACCGGCGAAAGCTCTCGCGGGTCGGAGATCACGCCGGGGACCATCGAGGCCGCCGCCACCGCGGGCGAGCAGAGGTAGACCTGGTCGTCGGCGGTGCCGCTGCGGCCGGGGAAGTTGCGGTTGAAGGTGCGCAGCGAGTTCGAGCCCGAGGGCGGCGCCTGGCCCATGCCGACGCAGGGCCCGCAGGCCGGCTCGAGCATCCGCACGCCGGCCATCAGCAGGTCGACGTACGTGCCCGAGCGTGTGATTTGGTCGAGGATCTGTCGCGAGCCGGGAGTCGCGGTCGCGGAAACGAGCTTCTCCGAGAGCTCCTGGCCACGGAGCACCGCGCCGCACAGCGCCAGGTCCTCGTACGAGGAGTTGACCGACGAGCCGATGCAAACCTGCGTCAGCTCGGTTCCCACGAGCTCGTCGACCGGCACGACGTTCCCGGGCGAGGACGGCTTCGCGACCAGCGGGACGAGCTCCGCCAGGTCGATGTGCTCCTCCTCGTCGAAGTCGCCGGTGCCGCCGGTCTCAAGCGCGACGAAGTCGTCCTCGCGCTGCTGTTCCGTCAGCCAGCGCCGCGTCTCCTCGTCGGCGGGGAAGACCGCGCCGGTCGCGCCAAGCTCCGCGATCATGTTCGCGATCGTCCCGCGCTCGGTGTAGCTGAGCGTCGAGACCCCGGGGCCGGTGAACTCGAAGATCGCCCCCCGCCCCCCGCGCACGGTGCGCCGTCGGAGGAGCTCGAGGATCACGTCCTTCGCCTGGATCCACGGCCGCTGCAGCTCGTTCTCGAGGAAGACCCCGACGATCTTCGGGCACGGCAGCTCGAACGGGTGGCCGGCCATGCAGACCGCGACGTCGAGGCCTCCGGCGCCGATCGCGATCATCGCGCACGAGCCCGACTGGGTCGTGTGGCTGTCCGCGCCGATCAGCGTCTTGCCGGGCGTCGCGAAGCGCTCGCAGTGCACGTAGTGGCAGATCCCGTTCCCGGGGCGCGAGAACCAGAGCCCGTACCGCGCCGCCATCCCCTGGAGGAAGCGGTGGTCGTCCGGGTTCTTGAAGTCGATCTGAAGGATGTTGTGGTCGACGTAGACCACGGCCGTCTCGACCTGGACGCGGTCGACGTCGAAGAGCTCGAACTGCATACAGGCCATCGTCCCGGTCGCGTCTTGGGCCAGCGTTTGGTCGACGCGTAGCGCGATCTCCTGCCCGGGAACGAGCTCGCCACGCTCGAGGTGCTCTTCGAGAATCGTGCGCGCGAGGGAGGCCATCCCAGAGAGTATTCCTAAGCCGTCACCCCAGCGGTGTCAGACACCGCAACACAACCGTCACGGACGTTCCACAACGCCTGCATACGGCCGGTTCCTCGGTGTCAGACACTGTGACGGATCAGTAACGCAGGAGCGCGCCGATGCCCTCGACCGGGTCGAGGTCGCGGCGCTCGCGGAGCACTCGGACCGTCCCGCCGTGCGCCAACGTCTGGTGCACTGCGAGGTCGAGGCCGTCCGGGCTCTCCTCCAGCGGGGTGCCATCGAGCGGACACGAGCCCGGCTCGGCGGCGAGGCGCCCGCAGGCGGGGCACTGCCAGGCGCGCCGGTCGGCTCCCTCCTGGAAGAGCAGCACCTCGACCCGCTCGTCCGAAGCCGCCTCCAGCGTCTGCGCCCAGCCCGCGGCGGCCCTGCCGTCTCGACCTGCCTCCTCGCGCCAGCGCTCGGCGACCGCTTCTTCCTGCTCGGCACGCCGGCGCTCGAGCAGCGGCTTGACCGCCTGCAGGAGCTCGGCGGGACCGGCGTGCGCCTCAGCCGCGGTCCAGCCGATGACGGCGTTCCGCGCCTCTTTCGACAAGGCTTCCTCGAGCTCCGGGCGCGTCTCCTCGGTACACACAACCACAAGCCCGGCCTCGCGTTGTTGCCGCACCTGCCGGTCGAGCAACTCCGCGACGTCTCGCAGGTGGTCCTGAACCAGCTTCTCGATGTGCCGCTGGTAGCGCGCCTGCGACCAGCCGCCCTGATCGTGGCGGCCCGGCTGCTCGTCGAACCGCTCCTGCAGCTCTTCGAGCCGGCCGTCCCGCAGCCGGTAGAGGTCCCCGCGCTCGCGCCCGACAAAGGCGACGAGCACGCCCTCGCCCGCGCCGATCAGCGGCACGAGCGGAGCGAGATAAAACGTGCGCGCGACCTTGGCTACGTCCGGAACGCGGTCGCTGAGCGGCAGCGGCCGCCAGAACCCGTCGAGCCCGGCGGAGAAGATCGCAAATCCGTGCGCTCCCTCGCGGCTGAACTCGGAGTCGAAGAAGGCGCGCAGCCGTTTCAGGTCCGAGTCCAGCCCCCGCTTCTGGTCATGCGTCAGCTCACGGCGCCCCGACCACTTCTCAACCTCGTCGAGAGTGGCATTGATGCGTGAGTCGATCGCGGCCGCCGTCGGCGAGACGTTCGGGTCGAGATCGAGGTAGACGCTGATCGCGCAACCCAGCTCGGCCCTGAACGTCGCGAGCTCCCGCAGTGCCTCCCAGCTGACAGTCGAAGCCATCCGCCTCCCTCCCCTTACCGGACCGCGGCGATTTTACGCCTCGCCACGCGAGTGCCCACAACGCCCCGCCCCGGCACCGCCAGCGCCGCGAGGAATGCGACGAAGAGGGCGCCGGCCGAGGCGGCGAAGGCGATCGTGAAGCCGCGCTCCGTCGGAACACCGCTCACCAGCGTCGCTGTCACGATGCCGGCAGCGACCTGGCTGCCGACCGCCCCGCCGATCGTGCGCACGATCGTGTTCATTCCGGTTGCCACCCCCGTCTGCTGCGCGGCTACCGCCTCGACGATCAGGTTCGCCATCGCGGCGAACGCGAAGCCGATCCCGACGCCCATGACGAGCATGGCGAGGTAGATCTCCCAGCTCGAGCTGTGCGCGGAGGCCAGGACGACGAAGCCGGCACAGGAGACGAACGATCCCAGCAGCAGCGGCGTCCTCGATCCGACCGTCGCCGACAGACGGCCCGAGACAGGACCGGCCAGGAGCATGCCGGCCGTCGCGGGAACCATGTAGATGCCCGCCTGGGTCACCGAGGCGCCGAAGCCGAACCCGGTCGAGGTGAGCAGCTCGACGAACTCGGGGACGAGCACGAACGAGGAGAACATGCCGAAGCCGAAGACCAGCGCCGCCAGATTCGTCGTCCAGACGGCCCGGCGGCGCATCATGTGCATGTCGACGAGGGGCATCCGCGTCCGGGACTCGACCCATGCCCATACGAGCGCCAGCACGGCCGCGAGCGTGAACAGGACGAGCGAACGCGGCGACGTCCAGCCCCACTGCGAGCCCTCGCTGATCGGCAGGAGCAGCGCAACGAGCCAGCCCGAGAGCAGCAGCGCTCCGGGAACGTCGACCCGGCCGGGCGAGCGGACCGGCGACTCCGGCACGAAAAGGATCGTCCCGACGGTCGCCGCCGCGACCACGATCAGAGGCATCCAGAAGAGCCAGTGGTACGAGAGGTGCTCGACAATCGGCCCGGCGAGGACGATCCCGAGGCCGCCGCCTATGCCCATGATCGCCGAGATCAGCGCGATGCCGTGCGGGATGCGCTCCGCGGGGAACTCATCGCGGATGATCGAGAACGCGAGCGGGAAGATCGCGCCACCGGCACCCTGGATCACGCGGGCGACGATCATGAGTCCGATGGAGCTCGCCACGCCCGCCAGCGCCGTGCCCAGGCAGAGCACCGCGAGGACGGCGACCAGGGTCCGCTTCTTGCCGAACATGTCGCCGAGCCGGCCCGCGATCGGTGTCAGGACCGACGCGCTCAGCAGGTACGCGCTGAGGATCCAGGCGGCCCCGGAAGTCGTTGTGTCCAAGTCGTGCTGGATGGTCAGGAGCGCGGGCGCGACTAGCGACTGGAGCAGCGCGTACGCGGTCGCGGCGAGCGCCAGGAGCGTGAAGGTCACGTTGTAGTGCTGCCGATGGACGTCGACGGTGCTCATGCGAAGCCTGTGTTCACCATCGGCCACGGTACCCGGCCCGCCGAGGAATTGATCGCTTGCCTGCGCGAGGCGGGCGTGCGAACGCTCGTCGACGTTCGCCGCTTCCCCGGCTCGCGCCGCAACCCGCAATTCGGGCAGGCGGCGCTCGCCGCAACGCTGGCAGGCGCCCTTGCGGATGCCCTCGCCGAGCCTGTTCCCTGCCTCATGTGCGCCGAGACGCTCTGGACGCGCTGCCATCGCCGTCTGGTCGCGAAGCTGCTCGCGGCACGGGGGCACGAAGTCGTTCACTTGATCCGCCCGGGACAGCGAGATCCGCACCGCCCGTGGGACGAAGCCGAGTACCGTGAGGGGAAGCTCTACCTCTGCGGCCGGCTAGTGGCGTAGCGCAGGAACGTTCGACCGGTCGCCGTCGTTTAATACTGCAGAGATGAATGACACGAGAGAACTGATCGTCATCGGCGGCGGCCCCGCCGGCTACACCGCTGCGCTCTATGCCGCGCGCGCGAACCTCAACCCCCTCGTGATCGAGGGCTTCGCCTGGGGCGGCCAGCTGATGATCACGAGCGACGTCGAGAACTACCCCGGATATGCCGAGGGCGTGCTCGGCCCGCAGATGATGCAGGACTTCCGCCGCCAGGCCGAGCGCTTCGGCGCGGAGTTCATCACCGACGACGTGACCAAGGTCGACTTCAGCGAGCAGCCGCTCCGCGTCTGGGCCGGCGACGACGAGTACAGCGCCGAGTCGGTCATCGTCGCCACCGGCGCGAGCGCACGGCAGCTCGGGCTCGAGACGGAGCGGACGCTGCAGGGCAAGGGCGTCTCCTACTGCGCGGTCTGCGACGCGGCGTTCTTCCGCGAGAAGGAGGTCGTCGTCGTCGGCGGAGGCGACTCCGCGATGGAAGAGGCGATCTTCCTGACGAAATTCGCGACCAAGGTGACGCTGGTCCACCGGCGGGACGAGTTCCGCGCTTCGCAGATCATGCTCGAGCGCGCCCGCGCCAACGACAAGATCGAGTTCGTCACTCCGGCCGTCGTGGACGAGGTTCTTGCCGAGGAGGGCCAGACGAGCGGTGTGCGCCTGCGCGACCTCAACACGGACGAGACGCAGGAGCTCAGCGCCCAGGGCCTGTTCGTCGCGATCGGGCACGATCCGAACACGAAGCTGTTCCTCGACCAGCTCGACCACGACGAGGCGGGCTACCTGGTCGCGAAGCCGGGGTCGACCGCGACCAACGTCGAGGGTGTGTTCGCGGCGGGCGACGTCGTCGACCACACCTACCGGCAGGCCGTCACCGCCGCGGGCAGCGGCTGTATGGCCGCGCTCGACGCAGAGCGCTGGCTCGCCGCACGCGAAGGGCACCCGCACGCCGCCCTCGCCGCGCCGCGCGCAGAGGTCTAGCCGGAACGCCCACTACGCTCGGCCGCATGGCCGAGTGGATCGACCTCCTCGACCCGAGCGAGCAGGCGCTCGACGAGGCGCTTCCGCCCGAGGTGCACGACCGGATGCTCGACATCCTCCTGCGCCCGGCGATCCACGACGACGAGCCGCGGCCGCGCCTCGAAGGCCACGCCGACTACATCTTCGGCATCTTCCTCGTGCCGGTCTGCATCCGCGAGGAGGACCGGATCTTCTACCAGGAGGTCGACCTCGTCGCGACGCGGGATCGCCTCGTGACGGTCCGCAAGACCCCCGAGCGCGGCTACCCGTTCGACGACCGAGGGGTGCGCGAGTCGGTCGAGGCTGCCGGGGAGACCGATGTCGGCACGATGGCGTACCGGCTCGTCGACGCGATTGCCGAATACTTTCTCGACCTCGTCGACGCGCTCGACGCCGAGATCGACGAGCTCGAGGACGGGATCGAGCAGTGGCAATCCGCGCAGATCCGAGGCAGGATCTCCGCGCTTCGCCACGATCTCTTGCACGTTCGCCGGGTGCTCACGCCGACCCGAGACGCCGTGCGCCGGGTGGTCGACAAGCGTGTCGAGCTCGCCGGCGGGGAAGAGATCTTCCCGCGCGAGCGGGAGCTCGACTTCGCCGACGTCTACGACAAGATCCTGCGCGCGGTCGACGGGCTCGACCTCTCACGCGACCTGCTCGCCAGCGCGCGCGACTACCACCAGGCCAAGATCGCGAACGACCAGAACGAGGTCACGAAGCGCCTCACGGTGATCGCCTCGGTGCTGCTGGTGCCGACGTTCATCGTCGGGCTCTACGGCCAGAACTTCAGGCACGTCCCGGAGATCGGCTGGGGCTTCGGCTACTGGTGGAGCTGGGGCTGGATCCTCCTCACGACCGCGCTTCAGCTGGCCTTCTTCCGCTGGCTCGGCTGGATCGGCGGCGAGCCGCTCGGCCGGCCCAAGCTGCCGCCGCTCAAAGCCCTGGATCCGCGCACGTTGGCCGGCCGGCGCCGCCACAGGTAGCGGCTAGGCTGGACGCGTGCCGTACTTCATCTGCCCGAACTGCAAGGAGCGCTCGATCGACCACGACCGGCGCGAGGGCCTGACCGGGCAGGCCGTCTCCTGCCACGACTGCGGGTTCGGGTTCCTGTTCGAGCTGCTCGAGGACTACTACCCCGCGCCGGCCACGGGCTTCGTCGTCTGCGACCAGCAGGCGCGCGTGCTCGCGGCGGGGCGGGACGTCTTCGAGCTCTCCGGGTTCCGGGAGTCGGAGCTCATGGGCAGGGACGTGGTCGAGGCGCTCGGGCTGTCAGGTTTCGACGGACAGAACCCGGCGCAGATCGCGCTCGAATGGGGCGTCCGCAGGATGGGCGAGCAGCTCGAGCTGCGGACGCGCGTCGGGCACACAAAGGCCGTCATCGCCGATTTCTTCCCCGCCTACGACGAAGACGGCGGGCTGCTCGTGGCGCTCACGCCGCGCTAGCGGCGAGTTGAGCTTCGATCCAGCCCTGCAGCTCCTCGAGCGCGTCAAGAGCTGCTTCGAGCTGGCGTAGCTCGGCGCGGGCCGCGCGCTCGTTGATCCCACCGAGGAGGCCGAGGCCTTCGAGGCGCTCGACCGCGGTCTCGCTCAGCGCGGCGCGGGCTCGCTTCTCAATCGCGGCCTGGCGGAGGCGAGACCGTGCGCGCTCCGCGCGGGCAGCGAGGCTCGCCGCCTCGCCGGCCAGTGTGTCGGCGTAGATCGCCAGCTCGACGGAGCGCACGAGGCCAGGCTACGCACGCACGCCTGCACTCTGTGTGCCGACTTCGACCCGACTTGCGGGACAGAGATCGTTCAGCACGCAGACTTCGCAGCGCGGTCTCCGCGCAAGGCAGACGCGACGGCCGTGCCAGATCAGGAGGTGTGGAGAGACGTTCCAGTAGCGCCGCGGAACGAGGCGCATCAGGTCGCGCTCGATCTTCACCGGGTCGTCGCGGCGAGTGAGCCCGAGCCGCTGTGAGAGCCGCCGGACGTGCGTGTCCACGACGATCCCCTGCGCCTCCCCTCGCTCGGCGACAAGGACGTTCGCGGTCTTCCGCGCCACTCCGGGAAGGCGCAGGAGGTCCTCGAGCCGATCGGGGACGCGCCCGTCGTACTCCTCCAGCAGCATCCTCATCGTCCCCCGGATCGCCTTCGCCTTCTGGCGGAAGAACCCCGTCGGGCGGATGTCGTTCTCGAGCTCCTCGAGCGGAACCGCGACGTAGTCCGAACAGCCGCTCGGTGACCCGGTTGACGTTCACGTCGGTCGTCTGGGCGGAGAGCATCACCGAGACGAGCAGCTCGAGATCGCTGCGGAACCTGAGCGCGATCGTCGCGTCCGGGTGCTCGGCAAGCAGCCGCTCGACGATCGGCTCGATCCGCTCCCGTTTCGGCCCCACCCGCCGCCGCGCCTCGGCGACGTAGCTGCGCGCCATCAGGTGGTGCGGAGGCGCGGCCCGGCGCAGACGAGGTCGAGCGCCGGGCAGTCGGCGCAGATGAACTCGCTCGGCGTCGGCCGGAACTCGCCCGCGTTGATCCGCGCGATCGCGGCCGACAGCTCCGCCTCCAGCTGCGGTACTTCTTCGACCTTGTAACAGACTGTTACTAAGTCGGTTGGGCGCTCGAGGAACTGGTAGACGACCTCCACCTCCTCGACGCCGCAGCGGAAGCACGCGAGCGCGTAGACGAGGCGCTGGAGGCGGTAGTCGCGCTCGACGACCTCGGCGGGGCTCTCCTCCTCCAGCCAGTTCGTCTTGTAGTCGACCACCAGCGCGCGCTTGCCGTCGAGCTGCAGGACGTCGAGGCGCCCGTGCAGGAGGACGCCGTCGTGCTCGAACGCGAAAGGCCGCTCGACGGCGGCGCCTTCGAGGCCGGCGATGCGTCCTGCGAGCTCCGAGCCGCAGTACGCCGCGACGAAGCCGCGGATCCGCTCGACCTCCTCGTCGGTGACTCCCGGGTAGCGGGCGCGGACGAGCTCCGCAAGGTCGTCCGGCGGCGCAGGAGCACGGAGGTCAACTCGCTCGAGCAGCGCGTGCACGGCGTCGCCGATCTCTGTTGCCGCGAGCCCTTCGCGGCCGGGGACCGAGCCTCCGCCGTCACGGGGCCTCAGCCCCGCCACGCGCTCCGCGAAGTAGCGATACGAGCACTGCTCGAAGAGCGAGAGCGCCGAGTAGGAGAGCCGGCGGACGCGGTGGAGCGGCGGCTCCGGCACCTCGGCGAGCGGGGCCAGCACGGGCGCGTCGACCGCGGCGTCGCCGTTCGGCGAGACGGCGAACAGCTCTAGCTGCTTCTCCTCCGCCGGCGCCGGCTGGGCGACCGGCGGCTCTTCGGCATGACGGTCGACCCGGAGCAGCAGCCGCGCTCCGTCTCGCTCGATCTCCGTGGGGCCGGTCGCGCCGAGCTCGCCCAACTCGAGCCGGTCGAGCACCCACCCGATCGGCGTCCGCGCATCGGCCCCGCCCTCGCCGACGGCGCCGGAAACGATCAGCCGGTCGATCGCCCGCGTCATCGCGACGTAGTACAAGCGCCTCCGCTCGGCCTCCTCCGCGTCGCGCTCGGCCGTTTTCACGCTCTCGTACTCCTCGGTCGAGAGGCGCCTGCCGCTCGCGGGATCGGCCACGCGGAACCCGAGCCGGCCGTCCGGCAGGCAGAGGATCTCGTCGGAGTCGGGCCGGCCGTAGTCGCGCCCGGCGTCGGCGACCACCACGACCTTGAACTCGAGCCCCTTCGCCGAGTGGATCGTCAGGAGGCGGATAACGTCCGTGCCCTCTTCCTCGGCCGCCGCCTCGAGCTCCGAGGCGCCGACCGCGTCCTGCTCCGCCACGAAACGGACGAACCCCTCGACGTCCGGGCCCCGCAGCTCCTCGTACGAGCGCGCCAGCCGCGCGAGCTTGCGCAGGTTCGCGTAGCGCCGGCGGCCGTCCCACTGGGCCAGGACGGCGAGGTCGTAGTCGTGCTCGCACACGATCTGCTCGCAGAGCCGTTCGAGGGTCAGCGACGACGCCTGGACCGCCAGCCGGTCGTAGCGCTGCTTGAACGCCTGGAACAGCCTCGCGTCCCTTGCAGAGAGTCCCTCGGGAGCCTCTTTCTCCAGGCCGACGAACAGCGGCCCAGGTCGACGACCTGCTGCTGGTGGTAGTAGTCGCGGCCGGTCGCGCGGAACGTCGGCAGCCCGGCCGCCCGCAGCGCCTCCTCGTAGTGCCGCGCGTCGGTGCCGGCTGCGAACAGGAGCACGATCTCGCCCGGTTCCGCCTCGCCGGAGTCGACGAGCTCGCGCACGCGCGCGGCGATGTGCCTCGCCTCTGCCGGGCGCCAGTGCGTCCCGCTGCCCTTGTAGCTGTCCTTGTCGGTCACGAGCAGCTCGACCGCCGGTCCGAAGGCCGGGTCGGGGAAGCGGCCCGCGGCGCTGAGCGGCTGGAAGGTCTCGCCGAAGTCGCCCGCAAACAGGTGGTTGATGACTTCCAGCACCTCGGGCCTGGAGCGGTAGTTCTGCGTCAACGCGAGCACCCCGCCGACCTGCTCCCGCCGCTCGCGGAAGACCTCGACGTCCGCGTGCCGGAAGCGGTAGATCGACTGGAACTCGTCGCCGACGAAGAAGAGCTCGCCGTCGTCGCGCGCCAGCAGGTCGATCAGCTCGCACTGGAGGCGGTTCGTGTCCTGGAACTCGTCGACCATGATCGAGCGGAAGCGCCAGCTCTCGCGCTCGCGGATCTCGTCGCTGCCCTGGAGCAACTCTCGCGCGAGCAGCTGGAGGTCCTCGAAGTCGAGCGCCGACTCGCGGTCCTTGGCGGCGCGATACGCGCGGTCGTAGCCGAGCAGCAGCTCCTGCAGCTGCTCGCGGTCGCGCGCGGCCAGCGCTTCGAGCGCCGCCCGCTCGACACCCTGCCGCGCCTCGGCGAGGACGTCTCCGCGGGCGAGGTCGGACAGGTCGAGCAGCGACTCGGGGCCTGGGCCCCCTTCCAAGAACCGCAGCAGCTCAGTCTCTCCGAGCTCAGCCGTGGCGGCGCGAAGCTCCTCTAACCGCGGCTCGAGCCCGGCGTCGCCGGCCGCCTCGAGCCGGAGAGGCAGGCCGGACGATCGGAGCGTCTCGTGGACGCCCGTCAGCATCCGCCGCAGCCGCCGGCCGCCGTAGGCGGCGAGCAGGCGCAGACGCGCCGGGTCGTCGCCGCAGAACTCCTCTAGTGCGGTGCGGAAGGCCTCTCCCCGCAGGACGCGCCCCTGACTCTCGTCCAGCACCCGGAAGCGTGGGTCGATCCCGGCCTCGAACGGATGGGCGCGCAGGAGCCGGTGGCAGAAGCCGTGGATGGTCGAGATCCAACCGGCGTCCAGCTCCCGCGCGAGGTCGTGGCGGCCGAGCTCGCGCAGCCGCTGCCGGATCCGGGCGCGCAGCTCGCCCGCGGCGCGCTCCGTGTAGGTGATCACGAGGATCGAGTCGACGTCGAGCCCGCGGTCGCAGACGGCGCGGCAGAAGCGCTCGACGATGACCGTCGTCTTCCCCGTCCCCGCGCCGGCCGAGACGAAGACCACGCCCGGTTCCTCGATCGCGCGGACCTGCTCGAGGTTCGGCGCCGTCTCCACGGTCATGAACGCCTCACCCGGCACATCGGCCACTTGTCGCACCACGTCGGGCAGGGGAAGCCGCCCTTCGGGTCGTGGCGGACGTCCCCCGCTCGCACCCGCTCGACCAGCCCGCGGGCGTGGTCGGCGGCGCGTTCGATCTGCCTCCAGAAGGTCTCCTCGTCGACGTAGTCGTTCCGCGAGTAGCCCGGGAGAGCATCGTCGCGCGCCTCCTCGCGCAGCAGCCCGCGCGCCTGCCCCTCGCCGGCCAGCGCCCGGTAGACGCCGCCGAGCGGCTCGATCCCGACGAGGTCGCGCAGGACGAGCATGTAGAGCGGGATCTGCAGGTGCAGCTCGGTCTCGATCTTCCGGGCCGAGTGCGCCGTCTTGCCGGATTTGTAGTCGACGACCACCCCGCGCGCGCCGAACGGGTCGCGGTCGATCCGGTCGATCTTCCCCGAGACCGTGAACCCGCCGAGGTCGAGCCCGCGCTGGAGCTCCGGCGCCGAGCGCTCCGAGCCGAACGAGACCTCGAACCGGTCCGGGACGAGCGGCGAGGAGGATTCGGCCTCCTGCCGCACGAGCTGCTCGAGGTCGCGCGCAAGACCCTCCTCGAGCTCGCGCCGCTCGAGCTCCGGCAGGTCGAGCCGCACGTATGCCTGCAGCGCCTCCTCGAGGCATTCCCGCAGGAACACGAGCGCCTCCCCGAGCGTCTCCGGCTGCAGCCGCTCGGTCCCCGTTCGCTTCGGCAGGCCCTTGAAGAAGCTGAACAACGCTTGATGCGCGACGGTTCCGCGCAGGCGTGCGTCCGCCTCGGCGTCGATCGTGCGCGGCGAGACGACCCGCTCGAACAGCCACATCGAGGAGCAGTCCGCGAACCGCTCGAGATCGGTCACCGAGAAGCTCGACTTCTGCCGGAGCTCCTCGAGCACCAGCGGGTGCGTGAGCCGGGTCGGCCTCTCGAACGCGGCGAGCGCCCGCTCCAGGCGCCGTTCCCAGCCGTTCGCCCGCGCGAGGGCGCGCGCGGTGCGCTCTTCGGACGAGGCGAGCGAGCCGAGCGCCCTGAGACGCTCGCGCGCGCTGGGAGCCGACTCGAGCGGCCACGTGAGTGCGGAGAGCGGCCGTCGGCGCGTCCAGCGCTCGACCTCCTCGGGAGCGAAGAGCCCGCGAACCTCGTCCAAGAAGGGGCTCGGCTCGCGCGGCGACCCGTCGTCCGTAGCGGCCTCCCGCACGAGGTAGAGCCGGCGCGTCGGCCGCGTGCAGGCCGTGTAGAAGAGGTAGCGGTCGCGGGCGACGGGGTCTGTCCGCAGCAGCCGGCCGCGGGATGTGCGCTCGAGCTCGGCCTTGCGCTCCTCGTCGAGGAACGGCGAGCCCTGGGAGCGGCGCGGGAGCCTTCCCTCCTCGAGGCCGAGCACGAAGACGACCTCGAAGCGGCGCGTGCGCGCCCGCAGCAGGTCGAGCACCGTCACGCGGCCGGCCTCGCCCGCGGCGCCGAGGCGGACGGTCTCGTGCTCGAGCAGCGCCACGACCTCCTCTCGGGTCGGCGCGCCGGCGAGCTCCCTCCAGCCGTCGAGCTCGGCCGTGAGCCGTCGCACCTGCTCGTGCCCCCGCAGGTCGAGTAGCCCCTGTGCGCTCGTGGGCGGGGCGGAGAGGCCGTGGGCTGCGCGCAGCATCGCCGTCGCCAGGTCGGCGAGCGCGGCCACGGGATCCTCGGCGGCCCGCAACGCCTCGAGGTGGGGCAGCGGCTGCCCGCGCAGCTTCTGCACCTCCTCCTCGACCCGTGCGGGAGCGTTCACCGCGCGGCCGCGGAGACGGCCCTCGAGGAAGTCCGCGTGCGACCGCGTCAGGCCCGAGTACGGCGAGCGCAGGAACGAGAACAGCGCGCGCCGGTCTCCGTCCAGCCACGCGTAGCGGAGGAGGCTGACGAGCGCATGGCCGAACGGCGTCTGGCCGAAGCGGAGCCGGCCTTCGAGCGCGTACGGCACGCCGAGGGTCGCAAAGGCGGTGTCGAGCGCGGCCCGCCAGCGGTCGAGCGTCGGGCAGACGACCGCGATCTGCTCCGCGGGCGCGCCTGCTCGCAGCAGCGTGAGGATCTCGTCGGCCAAGAGCTCGAGCGTGCCGCGCAGGCCGGCGCCCTCGAGGAAGCGGAGCGAGCCGTCCAGCTCAGGCGCGGCAGGCGTGGGCGCGTCGCGGAAGAGTGCGCGTTCGAGGTGCGCGAGCACCGATGTGCGGGCCGACGGGTTCGGGGGCAGCTCGTCGACGGCTCCGGCGAGCGCGCTCAAGTCGTCGGCCGTGCGCGTCAGCGACGCGAACACCTCGCGGCCCGGCTCGTACGGCAACGAGACCGTCACCTCGGAACGGCCGGCGAGAGCCTCCAGCAGCGCCCACTCAGCGCCTGTGAGGTCCTCGAAGCCGTAGGCGAAGACCGGCCTGCCGTCCCACGCTTCGAGCTCGCCGGCGACCCGCTCTGCCGCGTGGCTGCGCTCGAGCTCCCGGTCCCAGAGGCAAAGGCGGTCGAGCTCGTCGCGGTAGGCGGCGTAGAGCGCCGCCAGCTCGCCGTCCAGCTCGGCGGGCTCGAGCAGTGCCGACTCCAGCTCGGACAGGGTCGTCCCGAGGGCGTCGACGAAGCCGCCGAAGCGCGCGGAAGGCTCGGCGGCGCGGGCGGTCACGCGGCGAAGGAGCAGCTTCCGCTGGGCGTCGGTGACGACGGGGTGGTGCGTGCCGTTGCCACGGGCGACGGAGCGGAAGAGGTCGTCGAACGTCCCGATCGAGCCTCCGACGAGCGCCCCGGCCTCGCGCAGCAGCTCCCGCTCGGCGCGCTCGACGTCCGGCCGGTTCGGCACGATCAAGACCGGATCGGACTGGAGCGCCGCGAGGTACCGCTCGAGCAGGAGCGCCACCTTCCCGGCATTGGCCGGCCCTGCGAGCAGGGTGAGACCCACCGGGCCATCCTAGTTATGGAGGCCGACGTTCCCTAGGTGCCGAAGGGGCGGGTTCCCCCGCCCCTCAGCTCAAGCCGCTGCCTTCGGCCGACGGCCCCGCCGGGCCGCCGCGTGGCCGGGCATCTGGCCGGCGCAGGTGTCACAGAGGTCGGCCTGCTTCGCGCCACGGCGCGCGTCCGTGAAGTTGAGACGCATCGTGGCGCCCTTTCCTTCGGCAACTTCCTTTCCGCAGTTGTCGCACACGAGCACTGTCTTGCGTGCCAAGTCGCCCTCCTCTAGTCGGTCGGAAATACGTTCGAATACTACGCAGCTTTTCGAGCGCGGCGTATTCGATACGAACGAAGCAGGCTCAGCACCGCCTGCTCCTCCGGATCGAGACCGACATCTCGTGCGCCAACAACCCGCAAATGGCGCGGACGGAAATCGTCGATCGTCCGGCCGTCGAGATACTGCTCGATCACGGCCGGGCTCACGTACGACGAACGTGCAACTGCGGCGGTATTGCCGAGCCGTTCTCCGACAACCCGCATAACCGCCGCAATCCTCCGCGTCGATTCCGTTTCGGTTTCCGCGACTCTTCGCTCCGCGAGCGCGACCGCCGCGAGGAGCGTGCCGCCCCACGTCCGGAAGTCCTTCGCCGTGAACTCCTCGCCGAGGTGCTTCTGGATGTACTCGTTCAGGCGCCGGCCGCTGAGGCTGCAAAGCTTGTCCTCGCCGTTGCGGTAGCGGAAAAGACGGCGCCCGCCCTTCGCCGCAAGAAGCTCGCGCACCGCGCCTGCAAGCTCCGCGTCGACGAGCGCCGTGTGGACGAGGGCGCGCCGCTTGCCGTGGAAGCGGAAGGAGATCCGGCTCCCGCGGACGCGCACGTGACCCTTGCGCAGCGTCGTGATGCCGAACGTCCGGAACCGCTTTGCGTAGCGCTCGTCCCCGACGCGGAACCAGCCGAGGTTGATCAGCCGTACCGCCACCGCCGCCGTCCACTCGAACGAGAGCGGCTCCTGCTCCATGTGCTCGGCCATCGCCGCCCGCAGGTCGGGAAGCCTCTCCGCGAACCGCACGAGCCTGTCGAACTTCGCCTCCTCCTGTTGGGCCCGGAAATCGGGGTGGTACAGGTACTGGACCCGGCCCGCGCTGTCGATCCCGGTCGCCTGCAGCTTCGCGTTTGGGCGCGGTGAGATTCGCACGTCACACCACGCGGGCGGAATGCGCAATGAGTCGATTCGCGCGAGCGCCGCTTCCTCGCGGATCGGACGCCCGCGGCTGTCCACGTAGCGGAATCGCCGGCGCGAACCGACCCGCCGCCATCCCCCTCGCCGAGCCATAGAGTCCCGGTGTAGCCGCTCGACGGCGGTTCTAATCACGGGAGGCCGGTTGACGGGGAAGACGATCGTCATCCTCGAAGGGGACGAGACGGGGCAGGAGCTGCTGGAGGAGGCGCTCCGCGTGCTGGCGCCCGACGTGATCGAGCTCCAGCTCCGCTTCGACCGTTTCGACCTCTCGCTCGAGTCGCGCCGGGCGACCCGAAACCAGATCGTCTACGAGGCGGCCGCGGCCCTGCGCGACGCCGGCCTCGGCCTCAAGGCGGCGACGATCACGCCGGAAGGGGCGGACGACGTCGGATCGCCCAACCGGATCCTGCGCGAGGAGATCGGCGGCGAGGTCATCGTGCGGACGGGCCGGCGGATCCCCGGGGTCGTCCCGCTCGGTGGCGTGCACGCCCCGATCTCGGTTGTCCGGATGGCCGTCGGCGACGCATACGGGGCGAAGGAGTGGCGCGAGGGCGAGGGCGACGACGAGGTCGCGTTTCGCACCGAGCGGATCGAGCGGCGGATCTGCCGGTCGGTTGCGGAGTTCTCTTTCCTGTTGGCGGAGAAGAGCGGGGCCAAGGTCTTCGGCGGCCCGAAGTTCACTGTCAGCCCGGTCTACGAGGGTCTCCTCAAGGAGGAGATGGACGCCGCGGCCGCACAGCACCCGGACGTCCGCTACGAGCCGCAGCTGATCGACGCGACCTTCGCCTTGCTCGTGGCGTCGAGCGGCGAGCCGCTCGTGATCCCGGCGCTGAACCGGGACGGCGACATCCTCTCGGACCTCGTGCTGCCGCTGTTCGGCTCGATTGCTGGCTCGGAGTCGCTGCTCGTCTCGTTCGACGAGGACTACGTCCCGCGCGTGGTGCTCGCCGAGGCGGCGCACGGAACGGCGCCGTCGCTCCAGGGCAAGAACGTCGCCAACCCGATGGCGATGGTCCTCGCCGGGGCCGCGCTGCTGTCGTACATAGACGAAGACGCGGCGCAGTCGGCCTCCCGCGCGATCCGCGAGGCGTGCCTCGAGGCGGTGGCAGACGGCGCGCGCACCGCCGACCTCGGCGGCCACGTCGGCACGAGCGAGTTCACGGACGAGGTGATCCGCCGAGCCCGCTCGAAGCTCGAGGTTTGGGCGACGCTCTAGTACGCGGCGGCGGCGAGCTCTTCGGCTTCCGCGAACAGCTCGAGGAAGATGTCCACGATCGCCGGGTCGAACTGGCTGCCGGAACAGCGCTCCACCTCGGCAACGGCCGCGTCGTGGCTGAGCGCCGGCCGGTACGGGCGGTCACTCGTCATGGCGTCGAACGCGTCCGCGACGGCGAGAACGCGTGCCTCGACGGGGATCTCCTCGCCGGCCCGCCCGGTCGGGTAGCCGGTCCCATCCCAGCGCTCGTGGTGGTAAAGGACGTACGGGAGCGCGCCGCGGAACGCTGTCAGCCGGACGAGAAGCCGCGCGCCGAGCCGTGGGTGCTCGCGGATCTGCGCGAGCTCCTGCTCGTCGAGGTGTCCCGGCTTGGCCAGCACCTCGTCCGAGATCGCGAGCTTGCCGATGTCGTGCAGCGGGCCGCCGATCTGGAGCAGGTCGAGGCGCTGGTCGTCCCACTCCAGCCGCCGGGCGATCGCCTCTGCGATCGCGGTCACCCGCGCCGAGTGGCCGCGGGTGTACGCATCCCGGGCCTCGATGGCCCGGCTGAGCACCGAAAGCATCGCCACGAAGCCCAAGCTTCAAGCTCGGGCGCCGGATCCCTGCTACTTCCAGATACCGGTTATCTGCACTGCCTCGCGGGACCGGCCGAGCCGGCGCAGGCCCCAGCCGTCCTCGATTGTCCGCAGAAGCGCGAAGTGCGACGACCGCACCGTGAAGCGCGAGCCCGGCTTGACGAGCGGCCCGGCGGCGATCGCCGGAACCGGCGCCCTCGGCGGCGACGAGAACGGTGGCTCGTCGGTGACGACGAAGACGACGCCGTCGGTCAGGCTTCGCAGCAGCGGCCGGAGGACGCGTCGCAGCCAGCGGTCCCCGACCGCGACGGGGCAGTCGTGCATGTCGTGGCATGCGTCGGGAACGACGAGCGAGAACGAGGGAAGCTCGCCGGCCGCTAGGTCGCGGGAGAGCTGGCGGAGCGGAACGACCCGCCGCCGACGTGAGGGGCTGCGCACGATGTCCCGGAAGTAGAGGAAGGGAACGTGGCGCTTGACGTACCGCCCCGCCCGCGCCCCGGTGAAGCCGGGCCACGGGAGACCCTCCGCGTATGCCTTCCAGGTGAGGTTGGCCCCTTCGAGCGTGTCGGCCAGGTTTTCGGCGTCCAGGACACAGGCCGTGCAGTCGCTCTTGATCCCGTGCGTGGAGCCGGACACGAGCGCGAGGTAGTTCGGGAGGCTCGGGTGCGCGACGCCCCCGTACCGCGTGAGCACGGCCGAGCGCGCGGCCAACGCGTTGAAGTACGGAGCGGCACGGTTACCCAGCACCTCCCGCTGTGCTTTGTTCTCGAGGACGACGACGACCACGTGCTCGAAGCTCGGGATGGTGGACGTGCCCGCTCCGGCAGCGGGCAGCGAGAACGTCAGCAGCGCTAGTACGCCGAGCAGGGCGGCGCGGCTCAGGGCTCGGTCTCCGTCCGCAGCATCCGCTTCTTCCAGAAGCGCAAGAGGATGAATACCACGACGGCGAGCAGGATCACGGCCGCGCCGCCGAGCAGGCCGTAGCGGCCGACCGCGTCCGCGGCCGCGTGTCCCGCGTAGTACGCCACGAGCCCGACCAAGACGGCCCAGACGATGCCCCCGGTCGCATTCCAGAGGAAGAACCGCCACCACGGCATCCGCGAGATCCCCGCCAGCCACGCCGCGGTCACGCGCAGGACGGCGACGAACCGGCCGATGAAGACGGTCTTGCCGCCGTGGCGCTCGAAGAAGCGCTCCGACCACACCAGGCCCGGCTCGCTCCAGCGCTTGATCGGGCCGAATCGTTCCAGCAGCTTGCGGCCGCCCGTGCGCCCGATCCAGTAGCCGAGATTGTCGCCGATGATCGCCGCGGCGGCCGCAACCGCGATCACCTCGACGATGTTCAGGTGGCCGTTCGAGGCGAAGATCGCCGCCGCCACGAGCGCCGTCTCGCCGGGCAGGGGCACGCCGCCCGACTCGAGCATCACGATCAGGAACAGGGCGATCAGCCCGTAGTGGTGGACGAGCCCGGTCATTCCGGCAGTCTGCCTACCAGGTACGCCATCAGGATCGTGTCGACCAGTTCCCCGCCGCGGCGGTAGTGCAGCCGGCGGTGGCCCTCGCGCTCGAAGCCGAAGCCCTCGTAGAGCTCGATCGCAGGCCGGTTGTGCGGGAACACATGCAGCTCGAGCTTGACGATCCCGCTCTGCCGCGCCCACTCGGCCGCCTGCTCGAGCAGCGCCCGGCCGATCCCGAGCCTGCGGTGGCTCTTGGCAACCATCAGGCCCAGGTCGGCGACGTGCCGGCTGGCCGGGTGCGGGTCACGGGCAACCGAGAGCCTCCCGACAATCCCGGCGGGTGCCTCGGCAACGAAGACAGCCGCGTCGGGGGAGCGGCGGATCGAGCGCAGGAAGCGCCGCTCGTCCCCCGGCCGTCGCCACGCGCTCGTCGAGATCAGCCAGCCCTCGGGCTCGGCACCGACCTCGCGGGCGAGCTCGACCAGGGCCTCGGCGTCGGCAGCCGTCGCCCGCCGGATCGTGATCTCCGTCACTCGACGACGACGCCGTGGCCGCCTCTGCGCGGATCGCCCGCGGCCGCAAGCGTGCCGTCATCCCTCAGCTCCACCCCGGAGACGCCGCCGAAGTAGAGGTTCCGCCTGCGCCAGCGGACGAGGTCGTACCCCAGTTCCGCGAGGCGGTCGAGCTCGTGAGGATCGTTTCCTCCCTCGGCCTGGACGTTCGGTTCGTCGAAGTGGACGCGCGGCCGCTCGATCGCTTCGTCGATCCCGAGCCCGTGCCCGACGACGTTGGCGACGACCTGCAGGATCGCGCCGCGCAGCCGCAGCGAGCCCGCGCTGCCCACGACGAGCCGCGGCCGGTCGCCGCGCAGGACGAGCGACGGGGCCATCCCGCTCGTGAACCGCACTCCAGGGCGCGGGATCCTGCCGGTGACGGCGAGGTCGAACTCGCCGAGCATGTTGTTGAGCTGGATGCCGGTGCCGGGCACGACGACGCCCGACCCAGCGCCGGTGGAGGCGGTCAGCGACGCCGCGTTGCCGCGGGCATCGACCACCGAGATGTGCGTCGTGCCCCGCACCGCCTCCGGCCGCAGCGCCCGCAGCGCTCTCACGCGTTCGGCGACGGCGCGGGCGTCGAAGAGCCGGCGGGCCAGTCCTCCACGGTAGAGCTGCGAGGCGAACGTGCCGCCGCGGGCGGCTTCCTGGGCGCGCATGATCTCGACCAGCTGCGCCATCGCCTCGGCACTGCCGGGCGGGCCGGCGAGGCCAACGCGGTCGAGCAGCCGGAGCCCGAGGCCGATCAGGACGCCTCCGGCCGACGGAGGCGGGTTCGACTCGAACTCGTGCCCCAGGAACGGCGCGCGCACGGGGCGACGCTGGATCACGCGGTAGTCGGTGAGGTCGCGCATCGTCAGCGCCCCGCCTTGTTCCTCGAAGTACGCCGCGATCCGGCGCGCGAGCTCCCCGTTGTAGAACTCGTCGGCTCCGCGCTCCGCTAGCAGCTCAAGCGTCTCCGCCAGATCGGTCATGACCAGCCGGTCGCCCGCGGCGAGCCGTTCTCCTTCGGGCCCGTAGATCGCGGCGGCGGCTTCGGTGCGCCGCAGGATCAGGTCGAGAATCGCGTGCAGGTAGGCCTGCGCGCGTGTCACGACGACGCCCTCGCGCGCGTGGCGGATCGCAGGCTCGAGGAGCGTCCGCCACGGGAGCGACGCGAAGCGCCGGTGCGCCTCGCCCAGCCCCGCGAGCGCCCCGGGGACGGCGCACGTCGCGACGCCGATGTGGAATGCCTGCGAGGACTCGGGCGTGAAGGCGACCTCGATCGATTCCATCTCAGCGAGCTGGCGTGCACTGAGCCCGAGCCCGGGGACGGTGACGAAGTGGTCGAGCACGCGGGTCGAGCGGTCGCGTGCCTGGTGGACGAGCATGAAGCCCCCGGCGCCGGGACCGGTGAGCGTGCTCTCGGCGACCCACGAGACGAACGCCGCTGCGATGCACGCGTCGACGGCGTTCCCGCCCTCGGCCAGCACCTCGGCTCCCGCCTTCGCGGTCAGCGGATGCCCGGCCGCGACCGCGCCCTTCATAGGGCAAGCGTATAGAGGTCGGGGCGCGGCGCTATTGTCCCGGCGCTTGTTGAAGGCCAGCCCCCTCGTCCGTGAAGCAACGCTGTCGGCCGTCGCCGCGGCGACGCTCGCGAGCCTGCTCGTCTGGCTCGGGCCACCGGGCGCCGACCTGGCGGAGCACGCCTACCAGCGGACCCTCTTCCTCCAGGACGGATTCACGCTCTGGAACAACTTCTGGTACGCGGGCCGCTACAGCTTCGTCACCTACAGCCTCCTCTACTACCCGTTCGCGGCGCTGCTCGGGATCCGTCTGCTCGCAGTCGCGACGGTCTCGACCGCGGCGCTCGCCTTCGCAGTCGTGGTCTGGCGGCAGTGGGGCCCGGCCGCCCGCTGGTCGAGCCGGACGTTCGCGGTCGTGTGGGCGGGCGTGGTGCTCTCGGCCGCGTTCCCGTTCGCGCTCGGCGCGGCGCTGGCGCTGCTGGCGATCTGGGCGCTGCAGGCCCGGCGGCACTGGCGGTTCGCGATCCTGACGGCGCTGACGCTTGCGGCGAGCCCACTCGCGTTCCTGCTGCTCGCGCTCCTGGTGGCCGGCGCAGGTCTCGCCCGGCGCGAGGAGCCGGCGGCGCTCCTTTGGCCGGCTCTCACGCTGGCCGGGTTCGGCGCCGTCGAGGTCGTCCTTTGGCGGCTGTTTCCCGGAGGCCGCTATCCATTCTCGCCCGAGGAGCTCGGAGCGGCCGTCACCTTCTGCCTGCTTGGCGCAGGCCTCACGTGGCGCGTCGAGGGCGCGCGCCCGATTCGCTGGGTCTTCGTGATCTACCTCGCCGCGTGCCTGGCCGCGTACATGATCCCGTCGGCGCTCGGGGAGAACGTTGCCCGCCTGCGCTACGCCGCGGTTCCGTTCGCCGTCCTGGCGCTCTCGCTGCGCCGCTGGCGGCCGCTGCCCGTGTGTCTCGCGGCACTCCTCCTGGCCGTCTCGTGGAACGTGACGCCGATCGCGGGCCAGTACGTGAAGGGTCGCGACGATCCGGCCTCGGGCTCGGCCTACTGGCAACCCGCGATCTCCTACCTGCGGGGGCACCTCACGCCGGCCTACCGCGTCGAGGCGGTGGACACGATCGGGCACTGGGCGGCGGTCTACCTCGCGGAGGCCCGGATCCCGCTCGCGCGCGGCGGCTTCCGGCAGGATGACTTCCCGCAGAACGAGCTGCTCTACGACGAGCTCGGGCCTGCCGCCTACCTGCACTGGCTCCGCCGGCTCGGAGTCGGTTACGTCGTGCTGACCGACGCCCCGGCCGACTACAGCGCACGCGCCGAGGCCGCGCTCCTGCGCAGCGGGCGTTCCGGGCTGCGGCCGGTTTTCCGCAGCGCGAACCTAACCGTCTTCGCCGTGCCTCGCCCCGAGCCGATCCTCACCGGGCCTGGACGGCCGCGCGTCCTCGGCCTCAGCGGGTCGAGCCTGCACATGCGGCTGTCGCGGCCCGGCATCTACCGGCTGGCGGTGCGCTACTCGCCCTACTTGCACGGGCCTGGGACCTGCCTGAGCCGCGGGGCGGACGGAATGACCAGGATCGCGGCCGACCACGCCGGTCGGCTCGAGCTCGTCTTCAAGGTCGACGCGGGCAGCGCGCTGGCGGCCGTCGTGGGCCGCAGCTCGACGGTCTGCGATACGGACTGAGTCGCGGTCGCGCTAGGACTGGAGGAAGCTCGGCGGCTCGAGCGCCTCTGCGTCCGCCGCCTCGGCCTGCATCGTGATCCTGCGCTGAGCGGCCCGCGCACCGAACCCGGTTGCGACGACGGTCACCCAGACCTGGCCGGTCAGCCGATCGTCGATGGTCGCGCCGAAGATGATGTTCGTATCGCCGGTCGCGGCCTGCCGCACGACCTCGGCGGCCTCGTTGACCTCGTGCAGTGAGAGGTCGTCGCCGCCCGCGATCGAGAGCAGGATGCCCTTGGCACCGGCGATCTCGGTATCGATCAGCGGCGAACGGAGCGCCCGCTCCGCGGCCTCCCTGGCGCGAGCGTCGCCACTCGCAGAGAAGCCGATCCCCATCAGCGCCGTGCCGGCGTCTTTCATGATCGTCCGCACGTCGGCGAAGTCGAGGTTGATCAGCCCCGGCAGCGTGATCAGGTCGCAGATCCCCTGGACACCCTGGCGCAGAACGTCGTCGGCTATGCGGAACGCGTCCAGCATCGACGTCTGCCGGTCGAGGACCTCGAGCAGCCGCTCGTTGGGGACCACGATGACCGTGTCGCAGTTCCGACGCAGCTCGTCGACGCCGTCGGTTGCCTGCCGAAGCCGGCGCGAACCCTCGAACTTGAACGGAGTCGTGACGATTCCGACGGTCAGCGCGCCGAGCTCACGGGAGAGCCGCGCGACGACCGGCGCCGCACCGGAGCCCGTCCCGCCGCCCTCGCCCGCCGTTACGAAGACCATGTCCGAGCCGCGCAGCGCGCGCTTGACCTGGTCGTAGGCCTCCTCCGCCGCACGCCGTCCGAGATCGGGGTCCGCCCCGGAACCGAGGCCTTCGGTGAGCTCGCGGCCGATGTGGATCTTGACCGGTGCGTCGCTCGTCTGGAGCTGCTGGATGTCCGTGTTGACGGCGACGAACTCGACCTGCGAGATGTCCGCGTCGATCATGCGGTTGACGGCGTTCAGGCCGGCACCGCCGACCCCGACCACGCGGATGACCGCGATGTAGGCGCCGGGCTCGGGGACCCGGTGCAGCCGCGGGGGTGGCTCGGGCAGCGGCTCCAGCCGCGGACGCTCCGGCTCCCGCTTCGGTTGCGGTTTCGCCTGCGGCGCTGGCTTGCGCTCGGGCAGGCGAACCGGCTCCGGCGGGGCCGGCTGCGCCGCCTCGGACTCGGCCCACTCCGGGACGTGCTCGACCGTCTTCTCCGGCGGCTCCGCGGGAGCCGGCTGCGCTGACGCAGCCTGCGGCTCGGGCTCCTCCTTCCGCCCCTCCTTCTCCGCCTGGCGCTGCGCCGCCTCGGTTGCGCGGAACAGCTCGGCGAGCGGACCTTCACGCATGCTCGCGCGCCTTCGTGCCATTGAGCACCTCCTTCGCGAGCTCGCGGTAGGCCTCGGCGGCGGTGCCGCCGGGGTCGTACTTCAGAACGGAGCTGCCCTTTACCGGGGCCTCCGCATAGCGGACGGTCTTGCGGATCTTCGTGTCGAAGACGAGGTCGCCGAAGTTCTCCTGCAGGATCTCGACCGCCTCGCGCGCGTGCAGCGTCCGGCTGTCGTACATCGTCGGCAGGATCCCCTCGATCTCGACCTCCGGATTCAGGTTCTCGCGGATCATCGAAAGCGTGTTCTCGAGCTGAACCAGTCCCCGCAGCGAGAGGTACTCGCACTGAACCGGCACGATCACGCCGTTCGAGGCGACGAGGGCGTTGATCGTCAGCAGCCCCAGCGAGGGAGGCGTGTCGATGAGGACGTAGTCGTAGCCCTGCTTGACGTCGGCCAGCGCCTTCTCCAGCGCGCGCTCGCGCCCGATCATGCTCGAGAGCGCGAGCTCCGCTCCCGCCAGGTCGATCGACGAGACCGCCAGATCGACCTCGGCGTGCTGGATCACCTCCTGGATCGGCAGGCGGTGGACGAGCACGTCGAACATCGAACGGTCGATCGCGTCCGGGTTGAGCCCCTGACTCATCGTCAGGTTGCCCTGCGGGTCGAGGTCGACGAGCAGCACCTTCAGGCCCTGTTCCGAGAAGGCAACGCCGAGGTTCAAGGTCGTGGTCGTCTTCGCCACCCCGCCCTTCTGGTTGGCGAATGAGATCACGCGGGCCATGGGTGGTCCCTTGGCCGTCTCGGTTCGGATTCCCGGTCGCGGAAGCAGGCGTGCAAGGCCCATCGAGCCCCTTTCTTTCGCTCTCATGCTAGCGATCCCTCCGGAAATCGCCCTGCGAATTTCGGAGGATCCAAGCCGCACCGCGGGTCTCGCGTGCCCTACATAGGTTGTCCCAGGCGTCAGCTCATGCCGCGGCCCTCCTGCCGGTGACCATGGGCTCCGCGGCGAGGGCGTCCCGGCAACGCCGCAGCGCGCCCTCCGCCTCGCCGGTCCCCACCGCTTCGGCCGCGACCCACTCCTGCGCCTCCTCGAGCAGCGCGTGCACCTCCGCGAGGAGCGAACGGACCGGCGCATGCTCGCGCTCCAGCGCCTCGATCCGCCTCAGCCGCTTGAGGACTTTCCTGGCCTCGTCCATGCCGCCGACGCTACCGGCAAAACACGCACGAGTGTGTGACCGGAATGTGCCGAAAGCGTTACGGTCGTTCCCGCCGTGGCCCCGAACCCGGACCGAGAGCTCGCCGAGGCTCGGGAGTGCATCGACCGGAGCGACGAGCGGGGCGCGCTCAGACATCTCGACCGGGCACGGCGCGGCTACCTCAAAGGCCACGACAGCGACGGGCTGGAGCACCTGCTCCTGCTCGCCGACGTCCTCGATCCGACAGACGACCGCACTCGGATCGGTCGCGAGAACTTCGTCTACGCGGTCAGGCAGAACCTCCGTCTCGAAACGCGCCGCCGCGCGGGGCAGCAGGGCGAGCAGTGGTCGGACCCGTACCCGGACCTGGAGGTGCCGACCGAGCACACCCGGATCGCCTTCACGCGCCCGGTCAAGCTGGCCATAGGGATCGCGACCGCGTTCGGAGCGCTGGTCCTGCTTGCGATCTTCATCCTCCCCGTCGCCTTCTCGTCCGAGGAGACCAGCGTCACCATCCGGCTCCTGAACGACACAAGGGGAGACGTCACCGTGCGGGGTTGCAACGACGTCGACTGCGTGTCGACCTGGATGCACGCCGACCTGGGCCCCGGGCTGGCGACCGAGCGCGACGTGCCCGCCGACGACGTGGTCGACACCTTCCGCTTCGGGCGCGGAGGCGAGGACGCCTGCCTGCCGCTGCGCGTGCACGACGCCTACAACCGCTACGGCTCGGACCCGGGCGTGATCCTCGTGGCAAGGCTCTCGCGCGCGACGCCGTGCCCCGGGATCACCGTTCTCCCGGAAGCGGCCAGCGAAACCGGTCTCTAGGACGCGATCGCCGCGAAGTAGCCGGCCGGGCGCGGGCGGACGCCGAGCAGCGCCTCGTCCAGCGTCTCGACGAGGGCCGCGCGGTCGCCGTGCGCCAGCGTCTCGACGAGCGCCTTGCGGACCGACTCCCCCGTAGCCGAGCCGGCCGGTTCACCGCGAGTAAGTCCGCGCAGACGGTCGAGCTCGGCCGCCCGATCCCGCCCGGAGGCCCCGAGCAGCACAGCGGCGCGCACCGCAGCCGCCCACAGCCCATCGCTTCCCCCGAGCAGCGCCGTCAGTGCCTCCCGAAGCTGCTCCGATCGAAACGGCTCGTCCGCGAAGAGCGAGAGCTCCCAGCGATCGAGCGCCTCGGCGAGGTCGGGATCGGCCTCCGCGTGCCCGAGCCGGGCGAGCAGATCTGCCGCGAGCCGGGCGCGAAACGCCTCGAGCCGCGTCGGCTCGCCGGGCGGCACGGTCGCCGCGATCGGCAGCACCGGCCGGATCCCCAGCGGCTTCCAGTCCAGGCGCTCGAACAGGACTGGCCCCGCCGCCACCGGGGCCGCGGTCGCCAGGCGGAGCGCGCTGACCGCGTCGGCGATCTCCCCGGCCGCGTCGGGTGCGGTCTCCCTCGCCGCCAGGGTGCGCTCGAGCTCCAGCACACAGAGCCGGTCGGGCTCGCGTCCGAAGCCGGAAGGAAGAAGGCCGGATGCCTCCGGCCAGTGGGCGGCGAGCTCACCCGCCGCGGCCAGCCGCACGCACAGCCCCTCGGCCAGCTCGAGCCGTACGCCGGCGGACAGACCTGTGAGCGGCGCGACCGCCGCGTAGGCGCGGCGCTTCCCGAGCAGCGTCCGCTCGAAGGCCGCATACGCCCGGTCGAACGAGTCGTCGCGCCAGTCGATCCCGCCCGCAGCCTCGGCGACGTCCGCGAGCAGCGGCAGCAAGATGGTGCGCAGGAGCGCCTCGTCGCCGGTCGCGCCGTACGTCCCGGCGTGAGCGGTCGCATACACGGCCGAGGCCGGCTCACGGCTCAGCTCCTCGATCGCTATTCGCGCGTCGGCGAGGGAGCCGAGCCGCTGGGCGCGCGCCTCCACGTACGACCGGAGCAGCGGCCTGTACTCGTAGAGCGCCGCGGACCCGCCACGGGCGGCATGCTCTTCGAAAGCGAACGGGATCTCGTCGCCCGCCTCGACGTCCGCGGCCAGAAGCGAGAAGCCGGCGAGGCAGAAGCAGCGCAAGGCGCGGTAGAGGTGCGGGGCGCGCACGGCCACGAGTTCCAGTTACGCGCTGGCCGGGCCCTCTCCTTTCTGGCAGCCGGGACACCAGTACGCGGTCCGGTTCGCGTCGCCCTGGCCGCGCGAGCGAATCGGCTCGCCGCAGCGCGGGCACGGCCGGCTGGGCCGCCTGTAGACGGCGCGGCTCTCGCGACCGTCGTCGAGCGAGGCACGCATCAGCCGCGCGGCCTCCCGCAGGACGCGCTCGAGCTCCCCGTCGCTCGCCTTCCCGAGCCGCAGCCACGGCGACAACCGCGCCTGCCAGAGGGCTTCCGCGCGCCAGAGATTCCCGATCCCGGCGACGACGCGCTGGTCCAGGAGCGCCTCGCCGAGCTCTCGCTCGGCAGCCTGGCGGCGCAGGTTCGTGACCATTGCAGGGACGTCGGGCGGGTCGGCGAGGATGTCCGGGCCGAGCCTCCGTACTCCGCGGCTCGAGAGCTCGAGCACCGGGCCGTTCCAGAGGACGGCTTCATGCTCGCTCGAACGCAGGACGAGCCACGGCTTGCCGACGAGCTTCGAGCCGGCGGGACGGACCTGCCAGCGGCCGGTCATGCGCAGGTGGCTGCGCAGGACGAGGCCGCCCTCGAACGTCAGCAGGAGGTTCTTCCCGACCGCCTCGACCGCCTCCAGCCGGCGACCGTCGAGCCGCTCGGCCAGCCGTTCGGCCGCCGCGCGCGGGTGCGGTGTCTCGACCGCGACGCGCTCGCCCACGAGCACCTGCAGCCGCCGCGCGGCCCGGTGAAGCGAGTCCCCCTCCGGCATCGCAGCGCCAGCGTAGCTCCGGCCGAGCTACCCTCTCGCCCGTGAGCGCGCGTCTGCTCCTCTCAGTCGGGATCGCACTCTCGGCCGCCGCCTGCGGAGGCCAGATGCCGGCCGGATCGAAGTCAGGCTCCGGATCCGACGCGGGAGGGCTCTACGGAACCGTCACGATCTCGCCCGGAATGCCCACCTGTAAGCCGGGAGAGCCGTGCGGGCGGCCGGCGCGCAACGTCACACTCGCCTTCGTGCAGGACGGCGAGACCGTCGCGACCACCAAGACCGACGAGCAGGGCCGCTACCGGGTCACATTGCCCGCGGGGCAGTACGAGGTCTCGCTCCGCAACGGTGGCCCGGGCAAGACGGTCCAGGCAAAGACGGTGAGCGTCGCGAGCGGGGACAACGCGATGCACGACTTCAGCTTCGACATCGGCATCCGGTAGGGGGAGAGCGCCCCGTTGGGGGCGCTCTCCGAAGACCCGCTCGGCTAGGCCGGGCAGGGGTTGTTGCTCAGGATGTTGCGGAAGTTGTTCGTCCGCAGGCGAATCGCCGGGTTCGGGTTCGGGTAGAAGCTGAAGAGCAGCGGCCCGAACTCCGCCGTGGAGTTGCCGCCGAACGTGTTCCTCGTCCCCTTCATGTACGGCCCTCCGAACTGCCAGACACAGTGGCCGCTCGGGGTCCCGTTGGACGATCCGGTCGAGTAGATCGGGTAGAAGTTGGCGCCCGGCGGCGGGTTCACGCAACCCTCTCCGGTAAAGCGGTTGCAGTTGCCGCCGAAGTCCGCCGCCTCGATGCGCGGCAGGTCGGTTTCGAAGGCGACCCGCGGGTAGTTCTGCGTCCCGTTGAAGAGCGGGCTCGTGAACGTGAACGAGGTCGGGTGGTACTTCTTGTCCTGCCCGCGGTTCGGATCGGTCCCCGGCCACACCCGCTGGTACGAGACGCCGTCGAAGTCATTGTCGGTCGCGATGCAGCCTCCGATGGGGACGAACGTCGAGAAGGCCGCGCTGAAGCAGCCGTCGTCGTCTCCGTCGAGCTCCTCGCCGTTGTCGAGGCACTCGCCGCCCTCTTCCGAGACGACCGTGCAGTACTCGAAGTGGCCGATCTCGTCCGAGAAGGCGACGTTGTAGCTGTGCGCGGCCCACGGAACACGCGTGTGCTCGCTCGAGGTCGAGTACATCGGCCGGAACGAGTACGGGTCCTCGTGACAGGTCGGCGAGTCCGGCTCGTAGCGGACCTGGGCGAAGCCGGCGGCGGCGCTCGCCGTCATCGCGCCTACCTGGCCCGTGGTCAGGTCGTGGACGATCACCGTCAGCCCTGCCGACCCGTCGTGGATGTCGACGGCGAGGTCGTCACCCGAGTTCATGAACAGGTCCGTCGAGGGATCGGGCGTGAACGTCGCGTCCGTTTGGTCGAGCGGACCCGGGGGAGCATGCGGCGCCCCAGAGTGCGTGATGAACGCGAAGTTCGCGGGCTCGATCCCAACGGTGTTCAGGCAGTCCTGGTTGTTGGCCTGGCCGGTGTTCTGGTTCGAGTTGAAGCTGAAGATCGCCATGGCGGCACACCACTGGCTCGCGTCGCAGCTCACCCCCGGTGGCCAGGGAGCCCAGCCGGGCGGGTAGAACTGGACCTCGAGGAACGCGGTCCCGGGATGCTTGCCGATGTAGTCGGGAGCGTTCTCGTCCGTGCCGTCGAAGATGTTCGTGTCGCTGTCCGCGACGCAGTTGTCATGCGTGTACTCCGGCGCCGACTGGTTGTCGCAGAGCGCCATTCCGAGCCAGAAGGCGATGTGGGTCTGGAAATTCCACGTGCCCGCGGTGCCGGCCTGGTTCGGAAGCACGTTCGGGTCGCTCGGCAGCCGCAGGTGGTAGAGATTCGAGTTCCCCGCGCCCGGCGTGTTCGAATAGAACAGGAGCGAGGGCTCGTCGTGGCCGGTGTACTCGCCCCCGTAGCCGATCGAATCGACCGGCTCGGCGCAGATGGCGTAGGGCTCGCTGCAGTGCGGCACGACGGCCCGCGCCGATCCGGCGAAGATGCCGAACAGTATGAGAACGCCGGCCGCTAAGAGCGAACCTCCTAGAAGTCGTCGCATGTGACCTCCTCTCGCTTGGGTTGTGCTGGGACTGGGCTCTCCAAGCCAAAGCGGGGCCCTGGACGTTACTACTCCCTACGCCGAGGAGCGACGGTCAAGCGGCAAGGGCACGGGCCCACTCACCCGCGTTCGCGGCGACGTAGGCGCGACCGGCGAGCCACTGACGGCCGCGTGTGTCCCGCCATACGTCACGCCAGCCGGGACGGCCGGCCTCTCCCCATGCGCGTGCAGACGCGACCAGCGCGTCGATCCGGGCGCAGACGGTCTCGAACAGGCGCCCGCGCTCCTCCAAGCCGTAGGCGTCGCAAAAGATGCGGACGCGGGGGGCCTGCCGCTGCACGGGGATCCCGAGCCGCCGGCAGGAGTCGTCGTCGAAGAGCGGGACGTACCGGTAGACGGCCCAGGCGACGTCCCAGAGCCGCGGCCCCGGCGCGGCGAGGTCCCAGTCGAGAAGCGTCACCGGCGTTCCGTCGCGATAGACGGTGTTCCACGGCGAGAGGTCGTTGTGGCAGACGACCTCGTGCTCGCCCGGCGTGCCGAGGAGCGCCTGCCAGTTCGCGTCCCGCTGCGGCTCGAAGGAGGCGACCGCGTCGTGGTACTCACGGACGAGCCGGCCGACCGCGGCGAGCTCGCCGTCCGACCAGCTCGCCTCCTCGCCTTCGACGAACGTGAGCACCTCGCGGCCCTGCTCGTCGAACCCGAGCACGCGCGGGGCGGCGTCGAAGCCGACAGCCTCGAGGTGGCGGAGGAGCGCGTGCACGGCGGGGGTCCAGGGGCCTGTCCCGCGGCGGATGGTGTCCCCGACGCGCTCGACCTCGGTGAGCCCGTTCACGGACGCAGGACGGCGCGGCGCGGGCCGGCAACGAAGCCGGCTTCGAGCAGGAGCGGCATGATCTCGGTCTCGCCGACGGGCTCGCTGTCAAAGCGCTCGACGGCCAGCCGCTTGAGGCCGGCCTGGCGAACGTGCTCGACGAGCGCCGCCAGCGCGGGGCGCAGCCACTCCTCCTCCGGCTCGCGCAGCGGCACCAGCGAGCGGCCGCCGCGCTCGACGAAGAGCGCCGCCTCGCCGCCGAGCAGGACGACGTACGCGCCCGCCACGCGCGCCGCACGAGCCCCCGCGCGCTTCGGCCACGGCAGCGCCGCACCGTACGGCTGCGCCGGGTCGGCGGCCGGGAGCACGAGCGGTTCCGCCTCCTCCCCGTCCTTTGGCCGCAGCTCCCGCAGCCGTTCGACCGCACCGCCGAGCGCGAATTGCGCTCCCCCGAGCCCCTCGACGAAGTAGCCGCGCCGGCAGAGGCCCAGCGTCTCGAGCGAGCGCAGCTCTCCGTAGACCGCGCCGAAGCCGCCGGGGATCCCCTCGGCCCGGACGCCGTCCCGGGTGACGATCCCCTGCCGCTCGAGCAGCAGCTCGGCCAGGGCACGCCGGTCGGGACGGCCGGTGAAAAGGCGGCCGGTGAGCGCCCAGCGCCCTTGCGTCGCGGTGATCTCGCTCGCGCGGCGGCGGGAGAAGCGGCGCGCGCGGGGCCGCTGCGCCTGGGTCTTGTACCTGCGCCCGGCCCGCAGCGGCGTCCACGCGTCGTTCGTCACTTCGCCCGCCCAGACGAGGTCCCAGAGCGCGGGCAGCGCCTCCTCGGCCTCGAGCCCGGTGTCGGCGAGCAGGTCGTACCAGAAGAGGGCGCTCCGGCCGAGCGCCGCGCGGAGCCGCTCGTGCACCTCGCGCTCGGGACGGTCCGCGGCGGGAGGCGGCCCGAGCGCCGGAGCGTCCTCGCGGAAGTAGACCGCGACACGGTCGAGGCCGGCCCCGACCCAGACCAGCTCGCCGGAGGCGCAGAGCGCGTCGAGCTGTTCCGGCCGGTAGCCGGGCACGCGCCGCGGAAGCACATCCGACTCCCACAGAGCGACGGGAAGCGCCAGACCCTGAAGCGGTACCAACGCTTCGCGAAGCGAAGCGCGCCTCCCCACTCCATGCCAGCTCGGCAGGAAACGCCCGAACGCCGCCTGCTCTGCAGGCTCAACCTCGCGCCGCAGCGCCGCCAGCGACGCCCGCCGCAGCCGGCGCAGGATCTCCGGGTCGCACCATTCGCGCTCGGTGCCGCCCGGCCGCAGCTCGCCGCGCACGAGGTCGTCACGACGTTCGAGCTCCCGCAGGACAGGGTCGACGTCGCGCCCGAAGTGGTCGTTCGCCGCGGCGGTCGTGAACGGGCCGCGGGAGCGGGCGAAGCGGCGCAGCAGTGACTCGAGCGGCGCCTCGTCGGCCTCGAGAAAGACTTCCGGGAGGCCGCCCGGCGGCATCGCACCCACGGCGTCGCGGTAGCGGCCCGCGTCCTCGGCGGCGATCAGCCGCTCCTCGCCGGCAACGCGCACGAGCACCGCGCGCCGCTCGTCCAGCAGCGGCGCCGCGAGATCCTCGGCGTACTCGTCCGGCCGCAGATCGCCCCTCCGGCGCAGCAGGTCGTGCAGCTCGTCAGGCGTCCGCGCCTCGCCGCGCAGCTGCCCCTCGACCTCCGCCAGCGCGCCCGGGTCGATCAGGTCGCGCAGCTCCTCCTGCCCGAGCAGCTCGCGCAGCAGGTCGCGGTCGAGCGAGAGCGCCTGCGCCCGGCGCTCCGCGGCGGGGGTGTCGTCCTCGTACATGTAGGTCGCGACGTAGTCGAAGAGGAGCGAGGCCGCGTAGGGCGAGGCGGAGCCGGTCTCGACGTCGACCACGTCAATCTGCCGCGCTCGGAGCCCCTGCAGGAGCCGCTTCAGCGCCGGCAGGTCGAACACGTCCTGCAGGCACTCGCGGTAGGTCTCGAGCACGACCGGGAACGCCGGGTAGCGGCGCGCGACCTGGAGCAGCGATTGCGCCTTCAAGCGCTGTTGCCAGAGCGGCGTCCGCTCACCGGGCCGCCTGCGCGGGATCAGCAACGCCCGGCCGGCGTTCTCGCGGAAGCGCGCGCCGAAGAGCGCCGTCTCGCCGAGCTCCCGGACGACCAGCTCCTCGACGCTGTCCGGGTCGAGCAGGACGTCGTCGACCGGCGGCGTCGCGTCGGCGTCGGGGAGGTGGATGGCGATGCCGTCGTCCGACCAGATCGCCTGCGTCTCGAGGCCGAGCGTCTCGCGCAGGCGAGCGCCGAGCGCGAGCGCCCAGGGAGCGTGCACCCGGCCGCCGAAGGGGGTCAGGATGCAGAGCCGCCAGTCGCCGATCTCGTCGCGGAAGCGCTCGACCACCACCGTGCGGTCGGAGGGAACTGCGCCCGTCGCGGACTCCTGCTCGCGCAGGAACGTGAGCAGGTTCCGGGCCGCGCGCTCGTCGAGGGTGTGCTCCGCCTGCAGCCGCTGCACCGCCTTCTCGTCGGAGAGCGCGACCAGCTCTCGTGAGGCCGCGCCGATCGCCTCGCCGAGCTCGTACGGCCGCCCGACGCCCTCGCCCTTCCAGAACGGCACCGCCCCGGGAACGCCTGGCGCCGGCGAGACGAGGACGCGGTCGCGCGTGATCTCCTCGATCCGCCAGGTGCTCGCGCCGAGCAGGAACGTCTGGCCGGCCCGCGCCTCGTAGACCATCTCCTCGTCCAGCTCGCCGACGCGCCCGCCGCCGTCCACGAGGTGGACGCCGAAGAGCCCGCGATCGGGAATCGTGCCGGCGTTCGTGACCGCGAGCCGCCGCGCGCCCTGCCGCCCGCGGACGACGCCGGCCGTGCGGTCCCAGACGATCCGCGCCCGCAGCTCGGCGAACTCGTCCGAGGGGTAGCGGCCGTCGAGCATGTCGAGCACGTTCTCGAGCTGGACCCGCGAGAGGTCGGCGAACGGGTAGGCGCCGCGAACAAGCGCATGAAGCTCGTCGACGGGGATCTCCTCGTCGGCGCAGATCGCGACGATCTGCTGCGCCAGCACGTCGAGCGGGTTCCGCGGGATCTTCGTCTCCTCGATCGCCCCGTCGAGCATTCGCCGCGCGACCACGGCCGACTCGAGCAGGTCGGCGCGGAACTTCGGAAAGATGCGGCCGGTCGAGACGGCGCCGAGCTCGTGGCCGGCGCGGCCGACGCGCTGCAGGCCGCGGGCGACCGACTTCGGCGACTCGACCTGGATCACGAGGTCGACGGCACCCATATCGATGCCGAGCTCGAGCGATGAGGTGGCGACAAGGCACGGGATCTCGCCGCGCTTGAGCAGCTCCTCGACCTCGATCCGCTGCTCGCGGGCGAGGCTGCCGTGGTGGGCGCGCGCCAGTTCCTCCTCGGCGAGGTCGTTCAGGCGCAGCGCAAGGCGCTCGGCGAGGCGGCGATTGTTGACGAAGACGATCGTCGAGCGGTGCGCCCGGACGAGCTCCAGGACCTCGGGATAGATCGAGGGCCAGATCGACTGCTGCTCCTCGGGCTCCCTCATGTCATCGAGCGGCACGACCACGCGTAGGTCGAGCTCCTTCGCACGGCCGGCGTCGACGAGCTCGATCTCGCGCCCGCCGGAGACGAACCGCCCGATCTCCTCGAGCGGCCGCTGAGTTGCAGACAGCCCGATCCGTTGCGGGGGGTCGCCCACCAACCGCTGCAGGCGCTCCAGCGACAAGGCGAGGTGAGCCCCGCGCTTCGTCCCGGCAACGGCGTGGACCTCGTCCACGATGACCGTCTCGACCGCCCTCAGATTCTCGCGCGCGCGTGACGTGAGCAGCAGGAAGAGCGACTCGGGTGTCGTGATCAGGATGTCCGGGGGCTCGCGCAGCATGGCGGCGCGCTCCTTCTGGGATGTGTCGCCCGTGCGCACCCCGACACGAAGCTCCGAGCGCAGGCCTGCGAGCGGGCCGCGGAGGTTGCGCTCGATGTCGTAGTTCAGGGCCTTGAGCGGCGAGACGTAGAGGAGGCGGAGACCCTGGCCCGGCGCCGAGTTGAGCTTGTCGATCCCGTACAGGAAGGCGGCAAGCGTCTTCCCCGAGCCTGTCGGCGCCTGGATCAGCGTGTGGCCGCCACGCGCGATCGCCGGCCAGCCCATTGCCTGGGCCGGGGTCGGCTCGGCGAACGCCGACTCGAACCAGGTGCGCGTCTCGGCCGAGAAGACGTCCAGCGGGCTCATCCGCGCAGGGCCTCGACGTCGCGGCGGAAGAGCTCGTCGTCCTGTAGGCCGCGCTCGCCCTCAGGGTGCGGGAACGGCCAACCCGGCTTCGGGTCGTCCGCGTAGCGCGGCATCACGTGCGTGTGCAGGTGCGGCAGGGAGTTGCCGAGGATGTCGTAGTTCAGTTTCACCGGCTGCAGGTGGCGCTCGAGCCGGCGTCCCGCCTCGAGGAGCTCGAGCCAGTATTGCGTCGCCTCCTCCTCGCACAGCTCGGTCGGCTCGGCGACGTGACGGCCGCGCCAGATCACGACCGTGTAGCCCCGCTGCAGATTCTCGCGCTGGAGGTAGGCGTCGGAGACCTCGCCCGCCAAGAAGCGCGCGCCGTAGGGCGTCTCATCCGGCCGCCCCTGCTCGCACATCGGGCACCCCTCGCCGCGCCGCAGGGCGTAGAAGGAAGCTGGCCACTCCACCACGCCGACGTTAGCATCGCCCGGAGCCTTGCCCGAGACGCCCGAACAGCTCTACGAGCGCGCCGCCGGCGCGCTGCAGATGCCGCCCGTCCGCGAGTGGGAGACGTTTCCGTTCGACGGCGAGATGCGCCCGCGGGCGCTGCAGCCGCCGAGCGCCGAGGAGGTGCGGCGCCACGGTGAGGGCGGCGTCGACTGCGGGCGCTGCGCGGCGGCGGACGGCGAGTACGTCTGGACGAACGAGAACTGGCGCCTCTGGGCGTTCGAGAAGCCGACCGGACTGCCGCTGGTCGTCATCCTCGAGTCACGCGAGCACTACTCGGAGCCGGGCGACCTGCCGGACGAGCTCGCTGCCGACCTGGGGGTGACGATCGCGAAGATCGAACGCGCGATCCGGGAGCTCGGGAACATCGGCCGCGTCCACGTGTGCCGCTGGGGCGACGGCGGCGAGCACTTCCACGTGTGGTTCATGGCCCGGCCCGCGCGGGTTCCGCAGCTGATCGGCAGCTTCGCGGCCGTCTGGGACGAGATCCTGCCGCCGGTCCCGGAAGACGTCTGGCGCGCGGACCTGGAGAGGCTCGCCGCCGCCCTCGGTTGAGGCGCGTCAACGTCAAGGGCACCTCGGGCTCGGGTAAGTCGACCTTCGCAAAAGAGCTGGCACGCCGGCTGGAGGTGCCGTACGTCGAGCTAGACGCGCTCCACCACGGGCCGAACTGGAGCGAGCCCAGCGCCGAGGAGTTCCGGGCGCGCGTGAGCGCGGCGCTGGAAGCAGCGCCGGACGGCTGGGTGATCGACGGCAACTACGAGAGCAAGCTGGGCGACACGGTGCTCGGCGCGGCGGACACGATCGTCTGGCTCGACCTGCCGCTCGGGCTGAAACTCAGACGCCTGTGGCGGCGGACATCGCATCGGATTCGACACGACGTCGAGCTGTGGAGCGGCAACAAGGAGCGTTGGCGCACCGCGCTCTTGGGGTGGGAGTCGCTCTTCATGTGGATGCTCCGGGGTCACTTCCGTCACCGGCGGCACTGGCCGCGGCTGTACGGCGGCGATCCGCGCTTCGTACGGCTGCGCTCGGTAGAGGAGGCGCGTAGGTGGCTCGATACAACGTCCTGATCCTCGGCGCCGGCGCGGCAGGCTGCGCACTCGCCGGCCGCCTGAGCGAGAACCCGGACCGTACGGTCTGCCTCGTCGAGGCCGGGCCGGATTACGGGCACCTATCCGAGGGCCGCTGGCCCGCGGACATCCTCGATCCCCGCTGGCTCGCTCTCGAGTCGCACCTCTGGGAGCAGGACGACGAGGAGGACCGCTCGCAGGCAAGGGCGCGGATCCTCGGCGGCTGCTCGGCCCACAACGCCTGCGTCGTGCTCGAGGGCGCACCCTCCGACTACGACTGGGGCCCGGGCTGGTCGTACGAGGCCTTCTCGCCGTACCTGCGCCGCGCCGCCGAGACGCTGCAGACGCACGTCCTCCCCGACGAGGAGCTGACGCCGTGGCACCGGGCTTTCCGCGACGCTGGCGGCTCGAGCTCGATCGTCCACCCGGTCAATATCGTCGACGGCGTCCGCTGGAGCTCAGCGTTCGCGTACGTCGACCCGGCGCGCGGGCGGCAGAACCTGACGATCCTGGCAGACACGCTCGTGAACCGCGTCTCGCTGGAGCACGGCCGTGCGGTCGGGGCGGTGGCCGGCGGGCGCCAGCTCCGGGCCGAGACGGTGGTCGTCTCGGCGAGCGCCTACGGGTCGCCCGGGATCCTGCTCAGGAGCGGGATCGGGCCCGGCGGCAAAATCGCCGACCTCCCGGTGGGCGAGGGGCTCGTCGACCATGTCGGCACGGGTGCCGGCTGGGAGCCGACCGAGCGCCTGCTGGCGGAGACCGCGACGCACGAGGCCGAGCATGGCCTCTACATGGGCCAGGTGACCGTCGCTGCGCGGAGCCGATCCTGCCCGCCGGGCATCAAGGACCTCTTCGTCTTCCCGGCGCTCGACATCGGACGGGAGATCAGCGGCGCCGCGTTCGCGATGAAGCCTCGCTCTCGCGGATCGGTTCGGCTTACCTCGCTCGATCCGGAGGCGCCGCTCGCGATCGACCACGGGTTTCTGCGCGACGAGCGCGACGCCGAGGTGCTGGCGGAGGGGTTCGAGCGGCTGCGCGAGCTGGCCGAGAAGGACGAGATCCGGCCGTATGTGGCTCGTGAGCTTCGCCCGGGGCCGGAGGTCGGGGCCAATGAGCACGTGCGGGCGACGGCGCGCGGCTTCTTCCACCCGGTCGCGACGTGCGCGATCGGGAGCGTCCTCGACGAGCGCTGCCGCGTGCTCGGGTTCGAGAACCTGTACGTCGTCGACGCCTCCGCGATCCCGGAGATCCCGAGCGCGAACACGAACCTGACGACGATTGCGCTCGCCGAGCGGGCGGCCGAGTGACTGTAGCATCTGCGGCATGGCGGTCACAGCTCCGGAGCGGCTCCACTTCACGGGCAACGACGAGGCGGACGAGCTGCTCGCGCGCGATCCGCTCGCGCTCTTGATCGGCTTCGCCCTCGACCAGCAGGTGCCGGTGCAGACGGCGTTCACCGGGCCGCTCAAGATCAAGCAGCGGCTCGGGACGCTCGAGCTCGCACACCGTGACCCAGGCGAGGTCGAGGCGGCGTTCCGCCAGACGCCGGCGGTGCACCGTTTCCCCGGCTCGATGGCGACTCGCGTCCAGGAGCTTTGCGCGCTGGTCGAGGAGGAGTACGGAGGGGACGCGTCGCGACTCTGGCTGGAGTCCTCCGACTCCGCCGAGCTGCGCAGGCGGATCTCGGCGCTGCCCGGGTTCGGCGAGATGAAGGTGAGAGCGCTTTCGGCCGTGCTGGCGAAGCGCTTCGGCGTCGACGCCGCCCGGGAGCTCGCGCCGTCGCACCCGACGCTCGGCGACGTCGACTCCCCGGAGGCGCTCGAGGACTACCAAGCGAAGAAGCGGGCGTACAAGGCGAAGCTGCGCGCTGAACGCCAGGCCTAGAGTCGTCGTCTACGTCACCCGCGAGCACCCGCAGACCGGGTTCGACGAGCTGCTCGTCTTCGATCTGCTCGACGAGCCCGACTTCGCAACTGTCGTCCCCGGAGGACGCGTCGAGCCCGGCGAGACGATTGCGGAGACGGCGGTTCGAGAGCTGGCCGAGGAGACTGGCCTCGAGGTGCGGGTCGTCCGCGAGCTCGGTGTCCTCGAGCAAGACAGCTGGCGCGTTCCGCGCGTTCGCGACGAGAACCACTTCGTGCATGCCGTTCCGGTCGGTCCGACGAAGGATGAGTGGGTTCACGACGGCGCCGTTCACTGCTGCTGGGTCCCATTGCGCGGAGACACGCCCGTCTTCGGCGAGCACGGAGCGTTCCTTGCCTGGATCGTGCGTAGGCGGGTCGTCGCCTACGTCACGCGCGGCCGGCAGCTGCTGGTGTTCGACCATGAAGGCACGACGCAGGTGCCGGCCGGACGCGTCGACGCCCAGGAGAGCCTGGCTGCCGGGCTCACGCGCGAAGTCGAGGAGGAGACCGGCCTCGCCGGCGTGCGCATCGTTCGCGAGCTCGCCGGACCCGCTGAGATCGCCCGGCTGTACAACCTCACGAGCGGGCAGGAGAACCATGCCTTCCACGCCGTGACCGACTTGGAGACGCCGGCGGCGTGGGAGCACCGAGTGACGGGCAGCGGAATGGACTCCGCGTTCGTCTTCCGCTGCCGGTGGGTCTCGCTCGACGACTGCCCACCCCTTTGGGGGAAGCCGGATCCTCTGGTGGAACGGCTGCGCGCGCCGATAACCGAGGCATGAGCCGACGACTGCTGCCTCTGCTCGCCTGCGCGCTCGTCCTGGGCGGCTCTTCTGCGGAGGCGTTGCGGCTGCCGAGCGCGCCGCGGTGTCCCGTCTTCCCGAAGTCGAACGTCTGGAACCGGCGGGTCGACCGGCTGCCGGTCGCTGCCAACTCTGACGCGGTTATCGCCTCGATCGGCACCGCCACGGGGCTGCACGCAGATTTTGGGTCCGGGCTGTGGGAGGGGAAGCCGATTGGGATCCCGTTCGACGTCGTCAGCCGGTCCACCCAGCGCTCTCGCGTGAGCTTCGAGTACAGCGACGAGAGCGACCACGTCGGCTACCCGATCCCGAGGCGCGATCACATCGAGGGCGGCAGCGACCACCACGCGCTACTGCTCGACCGCAGCGCGTGCCGGCTGTACGAGCTCGGCGGGCTCGAGCGGCGCGGGGGCCGCTGGCACGCATGGGCGGGTGCGACCTGGAGCCTGCGCTCGAACCGGCTCCGGCCGGCGGGGTGGACGTCGGCCGACGCGGCCGGGCTGCCGATCCTGCCGGGTCTCGCGCGCTATGACGAGATGCGCCGCGGCGTGATCGACCATGCACTGCGCTTCACGGTCTCGCGGACGCGCCGGGCGTACGTCTACCCCGCGCGGCACTACGCCAGCTCGCTCACGGATCCAGACCTGCCGCCGATGGGGCTGCGCGTGCGCCTGAAGGCGAGCTTCGACGTCCGGCCGTTCCCGCGCCAGGCGCGGATCGTGCTGGTCGCGCTGAAGCGCTACGGGATGCTCGTGGCCGACAACGGGGCCGACTGGTACATCACCGGCGCGCCGAACCGTGGGTGGTCGAACGACCAGCTGCACACGCTCGGGCGCGTGAAGGGCTCCGACTTCGAAGTCGTAGACACGTCGAAACTGACGTCCGTAACCGTCACGAATCTGCAACAACTCCTCCACAGCCGTCCGTAAGGGCCGACTCGGAGGGACAGCCCCTGGTTGTCCACAGCCGGGCCGGCCGCGCGGGCTAGTCGAGATCTCCGAGCGCGACCCGAGCGGCCCGAGGCATCGCTTGCGATGCCGATTAGAGGCCATGCCGGCTTTTGCCGGCGTGGCCGTCTTAGCCGAAGGCTTGGTCAGCGGAGGTCGCGCAACGCGACCCGGGCGGCCGAAAATCCGCACATGCCGTGGACGCCGCCGCCTGGCGGGGTCGAGGACGAGCAGAGGTACACGCCGCGCAGGGGCGTCCGGTACGGGACCAGCTTGCGCACCGGGCGGAAGAAGAGCTGGCCGAGGTCCATCGCGCCGCCGTTGAGATCGCCGCCGACGAGATTGCGGTCGTGCGCCTCTAGCTTCGCCGGCCCCATTGTGTGCCGCGCGAGGATGAGGTCGCGAAAACCCGGTGCGAACCGCTCCACCTGAGCCTCGATCCGCTCCGCCATGTCGACCGAGGAGCCGTTCGGCACGTGGCAGTAGGCCCAGGCTGTGTGCTTCCCCGGCGGGGCCCGCGTCTCGTCGAAGAGGCTCGTCTGCGCGAGCAGCACGAACGGCTTCCCCGCCGGCCGGCCGCTCCAGGCGCCCCACTCCGAGGCTGCGATCTCCTCCAGGGTCGCGCCAAGGTGCACCGTGCCCCCGCGCAAGCACTCGGCCGCGCGCCACGGAATCGGCCCGTCGAGCGCCCAGTCGACCTTGAACGCGCCGGGCCCGTGCCGGTACGCGAGCAGGCGCCGGCGGTAGCGCTCCGGCAGCCGGCCGCGCGAGATCCGCACCAGCTCTCGAGGCGAGACGTCCGCGAGCACGACGTCGGCGCGCGGCAGCTCGTCGACCCCGCTCGAAAGACGGATCGCCCCGCCGAGCTCCCGCAGCCGCTCCGCGAGTGCGTCGGCGAGCCGCTGGGACCCGCCGCGCGGGAAGGGCCAGCCGACCGTGTGGCCAAGCGTCACGAGCGCGAGCCCGAAGCCGGCGCTGGGACGCCGCTCAAGCGGGAGCATCGAGTGCGCCGAGTGACCGGCGAACCAGCTGCGCGTGCGCTCTTCGGCGAACCGGCTCTCGGCCAGCGTGCGCGCGGCAGAGAGCGACGAGCGCGCCGCCGCGAGCAATCCGCGTGAGCCCAGGCGGCAGCGCAAGCCCAGCACGCTCCTCGCCGAAAGCGGCAGGCGCTCGAGCTCCCGCCAGGCTCCCACCAGCGGCGCAACGAGCCTTCGATACGAGGCGCCGTCGCGCCCGAGCGCCGAGGCGGTGGCATCGAGGTCGCGCTCGAGCAGCAACGCGCTGCCGTCGTCGAACGGGTGAGCCGCGGGCGCATCCGGCTGGATCCACTCGACGTCCAGCTCGAGCTCGCTGAAGAACGGCGAGCCGAGCCCGAGCGGATGGATCGAGGAGCAGACGTCGTGTACGAACCCCGGCAGCGTCAGCTCCGCGGAGCGCATCCCGCCGCCGAGCTCAGGCTCGGCTTCGTGCACTTCCACGTCGAGGCCTGCCTGTGCGAGGGCGATCGCGCCCGCGAGTCCGTTCGGCCCCGAGCCGATCACGACTGCTCTCACGCGCGGAGTTCCCGGAGGGCCGGCCCCAGCGCCTGCCCACCGCGCAGCACCGGCTCGAACAGGTCGCCGTGGCGCTCGACCCGCTCCAAAGCCTCGCGCATCCCGAAGTCCCGCGGCCGAACCTTCTGACCGAGCTCCTCCCACCGGAGCGGCGTCGAGACCGGCGCGCCCGGCTTCGGCCGCACCGAGTAGGCGGAGGCGATCGTCTTCCCGTGCCCGTTCTGCCGGTGATCGACGAGCACGCCGCGCCGCTTCTTCTTGAGCCACTCCGTCGTCACGAGACCCGGGTTCTCCGCCTCGAGCCCCCGTGACACACGCTCGGCGAGCTCGTATGCCTCGGGGTACGAGTAGCGGCGCGCAATCGGCACGAGCACGTGAATCCCGTCGGCACCGCTCGTCTTCACGTACGAGCGCAGCTCGAGCTGCTCGAGCGCCTCCCGCACCAGATGGGCCACGCGAATCGCCTGCACGAAGCCGTTCCGCGACTCCGGCGGATCGAGGTCGAACACGACGTAGTCGGGCCGCTCCGGCTTGTCCACGCGCGAGTACCAGGCGTTCATGTCGATGCAGTTCATCTGCACCATCCAGGCGACCGCGGCGGGCTCGTTGACGAGCGCGAAGTCGACGAGCCGCGAGCCGCCCTCGCGCGGCCAGGTGCGAAACTGGCGCGTCGGGATCCACGACGGCTTTCCCTTCGGCGCCTGCTTGTGGAAGTAGGGCTGGCCGCGAATGCCGTGGGGGTAGCGCTTGAGCGTGAACGGCCGGTCGCGAAGATGCGGCACGATCGCCGGTCCGATCTCGACGTAGTACGAGGCGAGGTCGCCCTTGGTCACCCGGTCGCCTGGGAAGAGCACGCGCTCGGGGTGCGTGAGCCTCACGCGGCGCCGACCGACGTGGAGTTCCTCGGTCATCGCGAGAGCCGCGTCCACGTGAGCTCGTGCCGCAGAGGCAGCCGGTACTCCTCCCCGAGGAGCGGCCGGACCCGGGCAAACAGCGCGGCGCGCTCCTGCTCGGGAAGCATCGCGAGTGAGCTCGTCGTCGAGTAGAGCGTCAGCAGCTCGTCCGGGCCGACCGTCAGCTCGTCCTCGGCTCGCTGGTAGCTGAGCGGCTCGAACGGCGAGGCGGCGAAGGCTTCGTCCCAGGGCGGCCGGCGCTGCGGGCGGGAGCGCTCGTACGGCTCGCTGAGCGGCTCGAGCGCCTCCGGCGGGAGGGGCGGCTCGGTCTCCCACCAATGCGTCCAGAAGATCGCGAGCCCGCCGCGCGGCCGCAGCACCCGCACGAGCTCCGCGATCGCCGCCTCGGGATGGAACCAGTGGAACGCCTCGCCCACGAAGGCCGCGTCGATGCTGACGTCGGCGAGGGGGATCGCCTCCGCACTGCCCGCGAGAGCCTCGCCGTGCACGGACCGCATCCGCTCGTCGGGCTCCACGGCGACGACGAGAGCGAACCGCCGCTTGAGCTCCTGGGTCAGACGGCCGGTGCCCGCGGCAAGATCGAGGACAGTTGCGGCCCGCCCGAGCTCGAGCTCCGCCTGCGCCCGGTCGAGCAGCTCCTGCGAGTACGGCGGCCGGACGCGATGGTACGTCTCCGCGACGTTGCCGAAGCTGAGCGCGAGCTCAGACAAGCCGCGTCCAGTAGGCGACGGTCCGGAACGGCCGCCGGACGTCACCCTCAGGGACGAGCTCGCGCAGGCGTGCGGCGAGCGTCAGCCGGTCCTCGTCGGACTGGTGTGCGATCGAGCTGACGGAGAGGATGTGCGCGATCCACTCGTCGCGGCTGGTGACGTAGACCCATTCGTGCTCGTCCTCGCGCAGCTCGCCGAAGGCGGATCTTTCGAGCGGCTCCCGCCAGACCCCGGAGGTCACCCTGGGCCCGCCGGGCATGCCGCCGCGTTCGAATGCCTCGTCCAGCACCGCCTCGGCCTCGGCGCTAACCGGCGGCTCTCGCTCCTCGCCGAAGATGCTCCAGAGGAGCACGAGCGCCCCGCCCGGCCGCAGCACCCGCGCGATCTCCGCGACGGTCTCGTCGGACGCGAACCAGTGGAAGGCCTCGGCGCAGAAGATGGTGTCGACCGCTCCGTCGCCGAGCGGAATTGCCTCGGCGCCGCCGGCGAGCGACTCGGCGCCGGGCACAACTTCCTCGAGCACCTCCCGCATCGCGTTGTCCGGCTCGACGGCGACCACCCGCCCAAAGCGTGGCACGAGCTCGCGCGTCAGCTTGCCGGTGCCCGCGGCGAGGTCGAGCACCTCCGCTTCCGGTCCGAGGCCGAGATCCGCGACGACCCGGTCGAGTAGCTCCTCCGGCCAGCTCGGCCGGCCCAGCTCGTACTCGCGCGCCGTTCGCCCGAATGCGTCCGGCGGAGCCTCGCGCTCAGCCAACTCCCGCCAGGAGGAACGCGCGGTTTTCCTTCAGCATCTCGCGAGCGATGACGAGGCGCTGGATCTGGTTCGTGCCCTCGTAGATCTGCGTGATCTTCGCGTCCCGCATCATCCGCTCGACCGGGTACTCCTGGATGTACCCGTATCCGCCGAGGATCTGGACGGCATCGGTCGTGACCTCCATCGCCACGTCCGTGCAGAAAAGCTTCGCCATCGCGGAGATCTTCGTCAGCTCCGGCCCGTCGGCCGCCTCGTCGATCAGCTGCCCGCACTTGTAGAGCAGGCCGCGCGCCGCCTCGCACTTCGTCTCCATGTCGGCAAGCATCGCGGCCACGAGCTGGTGCTGCGCGATCGGCTTGCCCATCGTCTCGCGGGACTTGGCGTACTCGAGCGCGTAGTCGGTGGCTCCCTGCGCCAGCCCGAGCCCCTGCGCGCCGATCCCGGGCCGTGAGCGGTCGAGGATCTGCATCGCGATCTTGAAGCCCTCGCCCTCCTCGCCAAGCAGGTTGTCGGCGGGGATGCGGCAGTCGTCGAAGAAGACCTCGCCCGTGGTCGAGCCCTTGATCCCCATCTTCGGCTCGATCCGCCCCACCTCGAACCCGGGCGCGTCTGCCTCGACGACGAAGGCCGAGATACCGGAGTGGCCTGCCTCGGGATCGGTCTTGGCGAAGACCACGTAGAGGCCCGCGACGCCGGCGTTCGTGATGAACCGCTTCGACCCGTTGAGCACGTACTCGTCGCCGTCGCGTCTCGCCTCGCTGCGCATCGCGGCCGAGTCCGAGCCCGAGCCCGGCTCGGTCAGCGCGTAGGCCGGGAGCCATTCGCCGCTGGCGAGCCGCGGCAGCCAGCGCGCCTTCTGCGCGTCCGTGCCGGCGAGCTTGATTCCGAGCGAACCCAGCTCCTGCACGGCGAGCAGCAGGCCGGTCGTGGCGCAGACCTTCGAGAGCTCCTCGATCGCGACCAGCACCATAAGCGCTCCCGTGCCGGTGCCGCCGTACTGCTCCTCGAACGGCAGCCCGAAGAGCTCGTGCTCGCGCAGCAGCTCGACCATGTCCCAGGGGAACTCGGCCGACTTGTCGATCTCGGCCGCCCGCTGCGCCACGTGCTCGCGCGCGAGCGTGCGCACGAGGTCGCGGATCTCGCGCTGCTCGTCGGTCAGCGGGTCGCTCGGCACGCCGGGAGTCTAGTTTTCGGCGGGCGCGGTCGAGTCGCGGACGACGAGCTTCGTCGGAAGGATCCGCCGGCGCCGCCGGCGCCGGCGCGCCCCCACTCCGCGCTCGATGTCCTCGATCAGCCACTCGGCCGCGAGCCTTCCCTTCTCTTCGTGCGGCTGCGCGACCGTCGTCAGCGGCGGGTGGGCGAGCACCGCCGCCGGGCTGTCGTCGAAGCCGACGACCGAGAGGCGGTCCGGAACGGGGATCTCCAGCTCCGACGCCGCCTGGAGGACGCCGAGCGCGAGCGCGTCCGTCATCGCCAGTATCGCCGTCGGCGGCTCGGGCAAGCGGAGAAGCTCCAGCGCCGCGACGCGGGCGGGCTCCGGGGCGTTCGGCCGGCACGTGCGCACCGCCCCCTCGTCCCAGACCGGACCAAGCCCCTCGCGGTATCCGGCGAGCCGCTCCTCCGACACGTCGAACACGAGCGTCCGGTCCGGATCCTCGGCGGTCACGAATGACAGCACCGCCACGCGCTCGTGGCCGAGCTCACGGATGTGCTCCGCGGCGCTCCTCGCGGCGCCGCGGTCGTCGATGCCGACGAACGGCGTCTCGGCGCCCCTGGGCTGGTCAACGGTGACGACGGGGAGGCGCCGAGCGATCGCGGCGTTCACCCGCGAGTCGTTTCGCGGCGCGGAATAGACGATGAACCCGTCCACAGGCGCCTCTCGGACGGCCGTGGCGGCCGCTTCGCGAGACGGCGAGGTCGGGATGATCAGCAACCCGGTGCGGGCCTCCTCCATCCCCCAGGCGACGCCGCGCAGGAACATCGGCGCAGCCGGGTCGGTGAACGCATACCCCAGCCGCTCGGTGAAGATCAGGCCGAGAGCGCCGGCCCGGCCCGTCCGCAGGCGCCGTGCCGCCGGGTCCGGCCCACCATAGCCGAGCTCTTCGGCGGCCTCGAGCACCCGCCGGCGCACCTGCTCGGACACGAGCTCCGGTCGGCCGAAAGCCTGCGAGGCGCTCCCGATCGAAACGCCCGCATGCTCCGCGACGTCTCGCAGCCGGACACGCCGACCGCTTCGTTCCGCCATAAGCAGGAATAGTACGCCTGCATGAACCGTTTCAGCTAGCGTAGGAGCTGAATCGGTTCATGAAAGGAGGCCAAACGTGCTCGAGCTGTTCGTAGCAACTGACGTAGTCCGCCGGCAGATGAAGGCATCGCTGGAGCCGAAGATGCCCGCGGCCCCGAAGGCGAAGCCGGTGCGCGGTAGCCCGCGGCGAGCGCGACGCGGTGGAACTCCTCGACCTGCGCGTTGTCCCGCGCCGGGAAGGCGAGATGGACGCTTTCGGTCAGCGGCCGGGCGACCGACCAGTCCGACTCGGGGGACGTGACGGTGAACGAGCCGACGCGCCTGCGGAAGTGAGCCCACCCGTGCTCTCGCAGCTGTAGCCGGAAGCCGAGCACCGGCCCGACGGTCTCGTAGAACGCGACCGACGCGTCCACGTCTCGAACACGCATCCAGAGGTGGTCGATGCACCCGCCGTCCGTACGCAGATTGTCCTTGTAGACCGCCTCGACGCTGTTGCCGTCGGGATCGAGCACGAAGCCGCCGTAGTAGCCGGGGCGGTATTGCTCCCGGGGCCCGGGCGCGCCGTCGTCGCGGAAGCCCTCCTCCGTGAGCATGCGCCAGAACTCGTCCACGAGCTCGTGCGAGCGCGCGACAAGCCCGACGTGAAGATGCCTCGTTACCGCGTCTTCGGCCTGCGAGATCGAGAAGTCGTTCCACTCGTAGAAGTGCCCGTCGGTCGTGGGCTCGCCGAACCCGAGCACTTCGAACGCAGTCCCGTAGAAGCGCCGGGACTGGTCGAGGTCGGAGACGCGGATCGTGACGTGATCGAACATCTAGCTGGTGTACTCGAAGTCGCGCGTAAACGCGCATGTCCCGTGCAGCTCGAACGCGAAGGGCGGGTCGTCGACGACGATCTCGTCGGCGTAGAGCTCGGTGCCGGGCCGGTCGTGGCCGGGGACGATGCAGGACACCGTCTCTTGTGTCGATACCGGTGTCACCGCCCTGAGCCGGACGGCGTCTCCTGCGCGCACCTCGCCCTCGCCGAGCTCGATCTTCGTCCGGCGCACGGCGACGATAGTGCTGGGCTTGCGGACCCACGGCAGCGTCAGGACGTGCCTCCCGCGGACGCGGCCGAGGAGGATCTCCGCCAGCTCGTCCGGCCCGTCGATGTGGAGGACCAGCGTCCACGGCGAGCCTGGTACGTCGTCCTCGTAGCGGTACGTCAGGACGGCCGCACTGCCGGCGAGGTCGACGGCGCCCGCACGCCCCTCGTCCACCTGCCAGGCGAGCGCGCCGTAGCAGACTCCGTGCGTCGAGCGGCCGCCAGGCACGCCACCGATCGTCCGGCAGGGGCAGATCGCATCGCAGTTGCAGGCCTCGAGGTAGCGGCCCGCGATTCTCCAGGATGTCAGACCCATGCCACCACCGCCGCGGCGCCAAGAGCGAGGCCGAGCCAGCGCGGCGAGCGGGCGCCGAAGGGCGCCGCCTTCTGCACGAGCACAACGAGCGCGAGCAGTGCCAGCCAGGCCACGCTCATCAGGCCGAGCGCGATCATCAGCGCCATCAGGAAGACGCAGCAGCCGGCGCAGTCGAGCGAATGCCGGACGCTCCCCGCAACGGTGGAGCCGGTGAGCGCCCGCAGCGGCGAGCGGCAGCGGCGCAGGCACGCGTCCTTCAGGGGCGACAGCTCGTACGCGGCCGCGGCCATGAGCGCGGCACCGGCGCCGGCCCAGCGGACGGCAGGAGCGAGCGGCGCGAAGGCGGCATATCCCAGTGCGCCCAGCGAGAGCCAGACGGCGGTGTAGCCGGAGAGGAAGAGCAGCGCGTGGCCCGGGCCGCGCACCGCGCCGACGAGCCTCGCCAGCGGCAGCGTCCCCGGAAGCATGCCGACCACCACCATCACCGCCCAGCCACCGAGAAACATGCCCACGGATAGATTCTCCCGCAGAGTGATCCTCGAGAACGGCGTCATTCGCACGCTCGAGCCGTCGCTGCCGGTCGTCCGTTCGCTCGCGGTCGCCGGCGAGCGCATCGCGGGCGCGGTCGGGACGCACGAGAGCGTCTTGCCGGGACCGGACCGGGTCGACCTCGGCGGGCGCTGCGTCGTCCCCGGCTTCAGCGACGCCCACGTCCACTTCCCCACCTGGGCGGTGGCGCAGGACGAGGTGCGGCTCGAGGACACCCGCTCCCTGGACGAGGCGCTCGCGCGCGTTCGCGATGCGCTGCAGCACGCTCCGGAAGGGCGCTGGTTGCGCGGCCGCGGCTGGCGCAGCGGCGACTGGTCTCCTCCGACCGACCCGACGAAGGAGGCGCTGGACGAGATCGTCTCCGATCGGCCGGTAGCGCTGATGGCGCGCGACTCGCACTCCGTCTGGCTCAACTCGGCGGCGCTGGCGTGGGCGAACGGCGACCTCCAGGTCCCGGGCGGCGTCGTCGAGCTGGATGAACGCGGCGAGCCGACCGGCGTCCTGCGGGAGGAATCGTGCTGGCACTTCCGCGACGCATACATCGAGATCTCCGACGACGAGTACGTCGAGGCGATGCGGGCGGGGCTCAGGCTGGCGGCCTCGCGGGGCGTGACGGCGGTCCACGACAAGGACGGCTGGCTCGGGGCGCTGCGCTTCTGGCAGCGGCTCGATGCGGAAGGCTCGCTGAGTCTCCGCGTCTGGCAGTCGCTCCCGGCCGAGCTCGGGCGCGAGCTGGCGGAGACCGGGATCCGGAGCGGCTTCGGCGGCCCGCTCCTGCGGCTCGGCTACCTGAAGGCGTTCATGGACGGCACGCTCGGCTCCCAGACGGCACGCATGCTCGACGGCTCCGGAGTCGAGATCACCAGCCGTGAGGAGCTGATCGAGCTGATCCGCGGGGGCGCACACGCCGGGTTCCCGCTCGCAGTCCATGCGATCGGCGACCTCGCCAACCGGGAGGCGCTCGACGCGTTCGAAGAAACGCGCTCCGACTGGGAGCCCCTCGGCCTGCGCCCGCGGATCGAGCACGCGCAGCTACTCGCGCCTGAAGACCTGCCGCGCTTCGCCGAGCTCGGCGTTGCTGCGTCGGTCCAGTTCAGCCACGCGCCCTCCGACCGTGACCTCGCCGACCGCTTCTGGGGCAACTCGACGAGCGAGCCGTACGCCTTCCGCACGCTGCTCGACTCCGGCGCGATGGTCGCGAACGGCTCCGACGCCCCGATCGAGGAGCTCGACCCGCTCGCCGGGATCCGCGCCGGAGTTTTGCGCACGCTCGACGAGCGCCCTGCGTGGCGCCCCGAGCAGGCGCTGACGGTCGAAGAGGCGCTGGTCGCGACCTGCGTGACGCCGGCTTGGCTCGCCCGCGACGAGAACCGCCGTGGCCGCCTGCTGCCCGGCTTCTACGCCGACCTGGTCGTCCTCGACCGCGACCCGCTCGCCGGCGAGCCGGAGGAGCTACCAGAGGTCAGGGTCGTCGCGACGATGGCCGGCGGCGCCTGGACGCACAACCCACCGCCCTGGGACTAGGCGAGGGCGCCGGCGACAGACGCAGGCTCCGCGGGTTCCAGCTCGGTGCCGGCAAGGGCCGGGCGGAAGTCGACCGCGCCGTTCAGCTCGAGGATGCAGAACCCGCCGGGGCCTGTCGGAAGGAGGTCGACGCCGACCAGCTCGAGCCTCGACGCCTCGGTCGCCGCCCGCGCGAGCGCGACTGCTACGGGCGAGGGCGAGGCGCCGGACACGGTCGCGCCCAGCGCGACGTTCGTCCGCCACTCGCCGGGGGCTGCGTCGCGGCGCCCGGCGCCGACGACTGTGCCGCCGGCCACGATCACGCGCAGGTCGTGGCCCAGGGGCGGAATCAGCTCCTGCGCGATCGCCCCGCCGGTTCGGAACCACGGGCGAAAGACCAACCGCTCGACCGTCCGCTCGAGCTCCCGCCGATCCCGGCAGAGGGTCACCTCGCGGCCCCAGCTTCCGAACCGCGGCTTGACGACGGCCGGGACGTCGATGTCCGGCAGCTCCCGTTGACGCTCGATCAACTCGATCGGCCGTCCGTTCCAGCTCCGCGCCGCGAGCGCCAGATTCGTCTGGTTCGGCCGCTGGGCGACGAGCGCAACGCGCATCTCACGCCTACTCTGCGCCCCAGTCGGGCGCGTGTGGGCTTCGTTCCGGTTACAAAGCCGTGACGAACCGGTGCGGCTCAGCCGATCTGCGCGATCGTTCTCCTGTCCGCGTGCTGGACCGGCGCGGGGAGCGGGGCGAACTCCAGCGAAGGCGCGAACCTCTGCCCCTCGCCGATCGCATACGTCAGAAAGTCCCGGAGCGCCTTCGCCTTTCCCGAGCTCTTCGGCACGATCGCGTAGGTGAAGGTCGAGATCGGGTAGCCCCCGGTCGCCGATGCCGGCGGATCCGTGATCGAGACCGGCTTGTTGGGCGGAACCGACTTCACCGAAGCCGCCGCGGCGCTGATGCTCGGCACTCCGGGCTGAGGAAAGTTGCCGGCCGCGTTCCTGACGAGCGCGTAGTGGAGGTGGTTCGAGAAGACGTACGAGATCCCGAGGTAGCCGATCGCCCCGTCCGCGCGCTGGATCGCCGCTGCGACCCCCTGGTTCCCCCTTGCGCCGGCTCCGGCGGGGAAGTTGACCTGCGTCGAGACGCCTTGCTTTCGCTTCCACGCCGGGCTGACTTTCGCCAGGAAGTCGGTGAAGGCGTACGTGTCGCCGCTGCCGTCGCTGCGGTAGACCGGCGTGATCGCCGTCGCCGGCAGCTCGAGCGCCGGGTTGAGCCGCGCGATCGCCGGGTCGTTCCACCGCCGGACCGTGCCCAGGAAGATCCCCGCGAGGACCGGGCCAGACAGCCTGAGCCTGCTTGCAAGGCCTTCCACGTGGTAGGCGACGAGCGTCGCGGCGAGTGCCCAGGGGATCTGGACGCAATCTCGGCACGCGGCCGCCTCGTCGGGCGTGAGCGGCGCGTCGCTCGCGCCGAAGTCGACCGTACGGCCCGTGATCTGCGCGATCCCCCCACCCGAGCCGATCGACCCGTACGTGACCGTCACGTTCGCGCGCTGCCGGTAGCCGGACGACCACTTGGCGGCCAGGGGCGCCACGAGCGTGCTCCCTGCGCCGACGAGCGTCGTGCCGCCCCCGCAGCCCGCGAGCAGCGCCGCCAGAGCGGCAAGACCGGCGACGAGCCTAGGCGCGCTCGGGATGGGACGCATCGGTGAACTCGCGGAACTCGGCCGTGAGCAGGTACGCGACCTGCTCGCCGACGTCGACCGCGTGGTCGCCGATTCGCTCGATCGTCCTCGAGACGAGCACCATCCGCAGCACCCACTCCCGCATCTCCGGGTCGCCGACGAGCTCCACGACCCGCTCGACGAAGCGTCGGTTAGAGCGGTCGATCAGCTCGTCCAGGTCGACTAGCGACTCCGCCGCCGCGAGGTCGCGGTTCGCGAACGAGTCGAGCGCGACCCGGATCATCTCCTCCGCTCGATCGCCCATCTCCTCGAGGCTCTGGAGCAGGGCCGGGTCCGGCTCGACGTCGGCCACGAGCTTCGTCAGCTTCGCGATCGTCACGCAGTAGTCCGCCATCCGCTCGAGATGGAGGTTGATGTGCAGCATCGCGAGCACGAGGCGCAGGTCGGTCGCGACCGGCGTCTGCCGCGCGAGCAGCGACTGGATGCCTTCCTCGATCTGGAGGTAGAGCCGGTCGACGTCGTCGTCGAACGCGATCACGTCGTCGGTCAGCTCGAGGTCGCGGCGGCGGAGGGCGTTGAGCGCGCCGCGAAGCGTTCGGAGAACGAGGGAGCCTTCTTCCTGGAGGCTTGCCTCGAGCTGGTCGAGCTCCTCCTGGAAGGTGACCCTCATCCCGGCAGTTTTACCCAAAGCGCCCCGTTACGTAGTCCTCCGTCCGCTTGTCGGAAGGGGCGGTGAAGAGCTTTCCGGTTTCGTCGTATTCGACCAGCACGCCGGCGCGGTCGCCGTCATCCACCTCGAGGCTGAAGAACGCCGTCCGGTCGGCGACGCGCGCCGCCTGCTGCATGTTGTGGGTGACGATGACGAGCGTGTAGTCGCGTTTGAGCTCGTGCATCAGCTCCTCGATGCTCGCCGTCGCGATCGGGTCGAGGGCCGACGCGGGCTCGTCCAGGAGCAGCACCTCCGGCTCGATCGCAATCGCGCGCGCGATGCAGAGCCTCTGCTGCTGGCCTCCTGAGAGCGAGAGGGCGCTGCGCTTGAGCCGGTCTTTGACCTCGTCCCAGAGCGCCGCGCCGCGGAGGGCCCTCTCGACCCGCGCGTCGAGGCCCTTCTTCAGGCCGAGCACCCGCGGGGCCCACGCAACGTTGTCGTAGATCGTCTTCGGGAACGGGTTCGGCTTCTGGAAGACCATCCCGATCCGGCGGCGCACCTCCACCGGGTCGACCCGGTCGTCGTAGAGGTCGAGGCCGTGGTAGAGGATCTTGCCCTCGTGCCGGAAGCCCTGGACCTCGTCGTTCATACGGTTGAGGCAGCGGATGAACGTGCTCTTGCCACAGCCCGAGGGCCCGATCACCGCGGTGATCAGGTTGCGATAGATGTCGAAGTCGACGCCCTTGATGGCGACGTTCGTGCCGTAGCTCGCCTTCAGGCTCTGGATGTCGAAGACGACGTCGCCGGTCTGCGGCTGCATTGCCTCGCGCGCGGCGACGTCGACCGGCCTCATCGGCCGGATCGTATCCGTCTTCATTGGCCGAGCTTTCGCCGGCTGCGGGCGAGCGCCAGGCGCGCCAGCAGGCTCGTCAGGAGCACGAACAGCATCAGCACGAGGGCCGTCGCCCAGGCGCGGCGGTGGTCGACGGGATCAGGCGACTCTGACCAAATGAAGATCTGGACCGGCGCGTTCGGGAGGGCGTGGCCCGGATTCCAGGCGATCGCACGGCCGAAGATCGAGGTAGCGAACAGCAGCGGCGCGGTCTCGCCGGCAGCCCGCGCGACCGCGAGCACCGTCGCGGTCAGGATGCCGCCGAGAGCGCTCGGCAGGATGACCCCGAGCACCGTCCGCCACCGGCTCGCGCCGAGCGCGAGCGCCGCCTCGCGGTGGCTGCGCGGAACGAGCCGGAGCACCTCCTGGCTGCCTCGCGTGATCAGCGGCAGCATCACGATCGCCAGCCCGATGCTCCCGGCCCAGCCGTTCTGCGGATGGCCGTAGACGAGGAGGCCGAAGACGAAGACGCCGATGATGATCGAGGGCAGGCCGTTGAGCAGATCGATCGAGAGCTGAATCGGGCCGCGCACCCGGGGCGAGGCGAACTCCTGCAGGAAGATCGCAATCAGCACACCGAGGGGCAGCGCGATCGCCGTCGCGAGGCCGACCAGGACGCCCGAGCCGACGAGCAACGGCGCGATCCCCCCACCGGGCGCGAAGGGGATGGGCAGGTCGTCCGTCAGGAAGCTCCAGGAAAGCTCGCCCGCGCCGCGCTTGGCAACCGACCAGACGACGATTCCGAGGACGCCCACCGCGAAGAGCGCTGCGAGCATTGCGACCGCCTCGGCCAGCCGGTTGACGATCCGGCGCCGGCGCACCCGCGCGTCACCGCGGAGCAGGAGCTGTGGCTCGGCCGCTGCCATCAGCTTCCTCCCGTCCGCTGGAACGCGAACCGCCGCACGACGAGCAGGGCGAGCAGGTTCGTGACGAGTCCGATCACGAGCAGGATCGCCGCGAGGTAGAAGAGCGACGCGATCTGCAACTTCGAGACGGCGCCCTGGTACTGGCCGGCGATCCGGCTGGCGAGGGTGTCGCCGGGCGCGAACAGCGACGAGCGGATCACCCAGCCGGCACCGATCACCTGCGTGACCGCGATCGCCTCGCCGAGCGCCCGCCCGAGCCCGAGGATGACGGCGGCGGCGATCCCAGGCCGGGACGACGAGAGGATGACTCCTCGCACCATCTCCCAGCGCGTCGCGCCGAGCGCGAGTGCGCCCTCCTCGAGCTCGTGCGGAACGCTCAGGAAGAGCTCTCGGCAGACGCTAGCGACGATCGGGACGACCATGATCGCGAGGATCAGTCCCGCGGTGAAGATGCAGCTCGACTGGGGAGTGCCGCTGAAGATCGGCAGGAAGCCGAGAGAGTCGTGCAGCCAGGGCTCGACGTGGTCCGAGAGGAACGGGCCTAGCACGAGGATCCCCCAGAGCCCGAGCACCACGCTCGGGATCGCCGCCAGCATCTCGACGAGCGAGCCGACCACGAGGCGTACGCCGCGCGGGGCGAGCTCGCTCAGGAAGAGCGCGATGGCGAGCGCGAGGGGCGTCGCGACGACGAGCGCGATCAGCGAGCTCACGGCGGTGCCGAAAAGACCGGGGGCCGCGCCGAAGAGCCCCTTGTTCGCGTCCCAGGCGGTGCCCCAGACGAAGGACAGCCCGAACGTACTCCAGGCGAGGTGCGACCCGCGCAAGACCTTGTACGCGATCAGGACGAGCACCGCGACCCCTCCGAGGCCCGCGGCGAGAGTGAGCGAGAACAGGACGCGGTCGCCCAGCCAGTCGCGCACGCGGCCTCGCCCGCGCAGCTCCTCGGTCACGGTGATCGTGCTCACGCTGCGCCGACGCTAGCGCGCTCCCCGGCTTGTGAAGGCCGCTGTAACCGGACCGTTACCGGACGCACACCGCCTTTCAGCCCACGCAACGGCGGTGCCCGTTCACGCTGATGGTGCACATACCTTGGCTAGGAGGAGAGGAGACACCTTGAAGCGCACCAGAAGCCTTGCGGCTGTGTCGGCCGTGCTCGCGACGGTCGTTGTCGCGCTAACCGTTCTGGCCGGCCTGGCCGGGGCGGCATCGAACAAGGAGACGCTGACCGGCGCCGGCAGCACGTTCGTCGCGCCGCTCGTCGCACAGTGGCAGACCCACTACGGCGCGGCAGACGTCAACTACGCCGCGGTCGGAAGCGGCGCCGGGATTACGCAGATCAGCGCGCGCACCGTGGACTTCGGCGCCAGCGACGCGCCGATGACCCCGGACCAGTTCAGCGCGTGCCACGGCTGCGTCCAGATCCCCTGGGCCTTCTCGGCCACGTCGATCCCCTACAACGTGAGCGGCGTCGGCTACGGCCTCAAGTTGACCGGCCCGATCCTGGCGAACATCTACCTCGGACACATCAAGAAGTGGAACGACAGGCGGATCCGGGCGATCAACCGGGGCGTGAACCTGCCGAACGAGAACATCGTCCCGATCTTCCGCAGCGACGGGAGTGGCACGAGTTACAACTTCACGGACTACCTCTCCCGCGTGAGCAAGGAGTGGAAGCGAAAGATCGGGAAGAGCACGCAGCCCGCCTTCCCGACCGGCGTCGGTGCACGCGGGAGCTCAGGCGTCGCGGCGAAGCTCGGCTCCACGCCGGGCGGCATCACCTACGTCGACATCGCCTACGCGTACAGGTTCCACTACAAGATCGCCAAGGTCAGGAACCGCGCCGGCAAGTTCATCCTGCCGCGGGCCACGTCGGTCGCAGCGGTCTCGGCGCGGGTCAAGTCGGTTCCGAAGAACAACGCTGTCTCGGTCGTCGACCCGCCGAGGACGGTGAAGAACGGGTACCCGATCTGCACCTTCACCTGGGTGATCGCCCCGTTGCAGACGTCGAAGGCTCCGGCCCTGAAGCAGTTCATCGACTGGGCCGTGACCAGGGGCCAGAGCTACGGTCGCCCATTGCTCTTCCTGCCGCTGCCGAAGGTCGTGGTCAGGGCGGCGCGCAAGACGACCGCCAGGCTGCACACCTAGGCACTTGGAAAGACGCAACGTACGTCGAGCCCGCGGCCTTTTGCGCCGCGGGCTTTGACGTTCCCGCCCGCGGTCTCGACGACATGCTTGACGATCGCGAGCCCAAGGCCGCTGCCGCGCGTCGTGCGGGCGCGGTCGGAGCGGAAGAAGCGCTCGAAGAGACGGGGCGCGTCCTCCTCGGGCACGCCGGTGCCGTCGTCCGCAGCTTCGAGGACGATCATCCCGTCGTCGCGACGGAGGGAAACCACGCACGTAGCTCCCTCGCCCGCGTACCGGATTGCGTTCTCGACGAGGTTCTCGACGATCGTCCGGAGCATCCGCCGGCGCAGGGGCACGAGCAGCGTCTCGTCCTCGACCCGCAGCTCGAGGCGAACGCCGGCGAGCCCCGCCCGGTCGATGCGCTCGTCGATGACGGCCCGAAGGACCGGCGCGGCCTCGGTCTCGCCGAGGGCGACAACTTCCCGCCCCTGCTCGAGCTCGCTCAGGAAGAGGATGTCATCGACCAGCTCCGTCATCTCATCGACCTCCTCGCGCGCCTGCCGGAGCAGCGCGGGCAGATCGGCGCCGGGGAGCTCCGCGGACTCGAGCAGGGCGACAAGCCGGGCGAGCGGCGTGCGTAGCTCGTGCGAGACCGACGCGGTGAACGCCGCGCGCAGCTCCTCGTATTCGGACCGTGACACTAGGCTGAGTATCGCGTGACGAAGGTCCTGATCGTCGAGGACGACGAGCTGATCGCCGAGGGTATGGCGCAGCATCTGACGGCCGCGGGCCTCGACCCGGTGCGCGTCGCCGGCGGTGAGGCTGGTCTCGCGCGCCTGCGCTACGAGCGGCCGGACGTGCTCGTGCTCGACCTGATGCTCCCGGGGCTCGACGGCTGGAGCCTGATCGAACGCGCGCGGGCGGAGGCGATCGGGACGCCGATCGTCGTCGTCAGCGCCAGGGGCACAGAGCACGACCGCGTGCACGCGCTCCAGATCGGGGCCGACGACTACCTCGTCAAGCCGTTCTCGATGAAGGAGCTGGTCGCACGCGTGGAGGCGGCCGCTCGGCGTGGCGTGCGCGGCGTGCAGGAGGAGCGCGGCGAGGAGCTCGTGATCGAGGAGCTACGGATCGACCCGCGCTCGGTGCAGGCATTCGTGGACGGCGAGAACGCGGGGCTGACGCCGACGGAGTTCCGGCTGCTCTACGCGCTTGCGCTCGATCAAGGCCGTGTCGCGAACCGCGACGAGCTGCTGCAGCGCATCTGGGGCCGCCGCGCGACCCACCGCGACCGGACCGTCGACGTCTGCGTCCGCCGCCTGCGCGAGAAGATCGACAACCGCGCGTCGAAGCACACGTTCATCCAAACGCGGTACGGCGTCGGCTACAGCCTCGAGCCGGTTCCGAAGTCCTGACGACCCCGGTTGCCGACTCGAGCAACGACGAACGCGATCACCCCAACGCCGGCGGCAACCCACATCAGTCGGACGTTCGCGGTGATCGCGAAGACGAGGAAGCAGGCGCCGAAGGCGTAGCGGAGTAGCAAGTTCCAGAGCAGCGTCGGGGTGAATGGCTCACGGTCGCGAATCGTCAGCGCCACGATCGCCGTCGGTGGAGTACGTACGGCACGCCGAACACCAGGCCGAGCGCCAGCGCAAACCACTTCATGCCACGTGAATTGTTGCCTCTTTGGGGCGCTAGCGTGGCCGGCGGAGCCGGGCTTTGCCCGGCGGGAGCCTCACAGACGCAAAAACGGCGGCATCGGGTTTCGAGTCGCCGGCATGTGAGGCGCGGGAACGCCCCGTCCACCTTGAAGGAATCTGATGAAGGAGGGCCTCCCGCGGAGCGAAACTCCGCGCGTCCTCGAAAGACGAAGGGAGGCCCCTCGCATGTTGTACGTGGGATTGGACCTGAGCCGCAAGCGTCTCGACTGGCTGGCGCTCGACCCGCAG
>WNGF01000282.1_pt1 | contig 84215 bp, 82 predicted proteins | sample 5400641 | NCBI WGS metagenome assembly WNGF01 (sample SAMN13153371, study PRJNA577476) | soil metagenome | isolation source: 80 cm soil or saprolite under grassland replicate 2 | place: USA:California | collected 2016-06-15 | reverse complement strand
AGGAAGAGCGCGCTCGCCGGGAGCAGAACCGCGACGACGTCGCTGCCTGCCAGTGCCCGGATCCCGGCTTCTCCCGTCGCCTCGAGGTGGTCGACCGACGCCGTCTCCAGCTCGATCGCGAGCGGGATCGCCCCGGCCTCCGTGAACTGGTCGCCGTGCAGGCGAAGTACGAGCCCCGCCGACTTGCACGCCGCGAGGTAGCGGCGCGCCTGGTCGGCGTCGAACGCACCGCGCTCGAGGAAGACGTCGGCGCCTTCCGCCACAGCCGCCGCCTTCGGCAAGACCTCGGACAGCGCGAAGTCGAGGTATGCGTCCCCGCTCTCGAACTCCGGTGGCACCGCATGCGCGCCGAGCCACGTCGGGATTCCCCCCGCTGCGCGAATCGCGCGGAGCGACGAAAGCTCGGTCGCGTCGTCGAGCCCGTAACCGGACTTGGACTCGAAGGTCGTCGTGCCGGCGCGGAGCATCGCGTCTCGGTGCTCGCCGACCGCAGCCCCAATGCCCTCGTCGCCGGCGGCGCGGGTCGCGCGAACCGTCGCGAGGATGCCGCCTCCCGCCGCGTGCAGCTCCTCGTAGCTTGCTCCGCCTGCGCGCAAGGCGAACTCCTCGACGCGGTCGCCCGCGAAGGCGGCGTGTGTGTGGCAGTCGACGAGGCCGGGGACGGCGCAGCGTCCCCTGCCGTCGACTTCCTGGACCTCGCCGTCGAGCGCCGGCAGGTCGCGCATGCGGCCCACGTCGACGACGCGGCCGTCGTCGACGAGCACGTACGCGTCCTCCACGACGTCGGTGCGACCGAGGTCGGTTCCTCGCAAAGGCGCGCCACGGCCCGCCGGGCTCGCGACCTGACGCAGGTCGCGGATGAGGAGGCTCGTCACTCGGTCGGCTGCATCGGCACGTCGAGGCCGCCGGCACGCGCGGCCTCGACGGCTTCGGGATAGCCGGCGTCCGCGTGGCGCAGCACCCCGGTTCCCGGGTCGGTCGTGAGGACGCGCTCGAGGCGCTCCGCCATCTCTTCCGTCCCGTCGGCGACGACGACCATTCCGGCGTGGATCGAATTGCCGATCCCGACACCGCCACCGTGATGGACGCTGACCCACGTCGCACCGGCAGCCGTGTTGAGCAGCGCGTTCAGGACCGGCCAGTCCGCAATTGCATCGGAGCCGTCGCGCATCGCTTCCGTCTCCCGGTACGGCGAGGCGACCGAGCCCGCGTCCAGGTGGTCGCGTCCGATCACAACCGGTGCCGAGACGCGGCCGCTGCGAACGAGCTCGTTGATCGCCAGCCCGGCGCGAGCGCGGTCGCCGTAGCCGAGCCAGCAGATCCGCGCCGGCAGCCCCTGGAACGCGACGCGCTTGGGTGCGAGCTGCAGCCACCTCTGCAGCAGCCCGTCATCAGGGAACAGCCGCCGGAGCTCCTCGTCGATCACCGCGATGTCAGCAGGATCCCCGGACAGCGCCGCCCAGCGAAACGGTCCGATCCCGCGGCAGAAGAGCGGGCGGATATAGGCCGGGACGAAGCCCGGGTATGAGAAGGCCTCCGCTACGCCGGCTTCACGGGCCTCACCCCGTAGATTGTTGCCATAATCGAAAACATACGCGCCGCGCCGGACGTACTCGAGCATGCCCTCGACGTGGACGGCGATCGATGCCCGCGCGCGGCCGAGATACTCGTCCGGATGGGACGAGCGCAGCCGCGCGGCTCCGTCCACGTCGAGCCCCTGAGGCACGTAGCCGTTGAGCGGATCGTGCGCGGCCGTCTGGTCGGTCACAAGATCGAAGAGCTCGCCCCGTTCCGCGAGCTCCGGAACGACGTCGGCGGCATTCGCGAGGACGCCGACCGAGAGCGCACGGCGATCAGCCGCGGCGTGACGCACCCGCGCGAGCGCGTCGTCGAGAGAATCCGCCACCTCGTCGAGGTACCCGGTCTGCAGACGCCGCTCGATCCTCGACGGGTCGATCTCGACGCACAGGACCGCGGCGCCGGCCATCGTCGCGGCGAGCGGCTGTGCGCCTCCCATGCCGCCCAGGCCGGCGGTGAGAATCGTCTTCCCCGCCAGATCCGGCGAACCGAAGTGCTTCTCTCCGGCCGCGGCGAAGGTCTGATACGTGCCTTGCAGGATCCCCTGGGTGCCGATGTAGATCCACGAGCCGGCCGTCATCTGGCCGAACATCGTCAGCCCTTCGGCCTCGAGCCGCCGAAACTCCTCCCAGGTCGCCCACCGAGGCACCAGCAAGGCGTTCGCGATCAGCACGCGTGGCGCGATCGTGTGCGTGCGAAAGACGCCGACGGGCTTTCCGCTTTGCACGAGCAGCGTCTCGTCGTCGCCGAGTACGAGCAGCGCGCGAACGATGGCGCGGAGGGATTCGCGGTTTCGCGCCGCCTTGCCCGACCCGCCGTAGACGACCAGCTCCTCCGGTCTTTCTGCGACCTCCGGATCGAGGTTGTTCAGGAGCATCCGCAGCGGCGCTTCCGTCGACCACGAGCGTGCGTTGAGATCGGTCCCGCGTGGAGCCCGGATCCGAGCGGGATCGCCGCAGAGCGCGTCGACCTTCGCCTCGAGGGTCCCAGTGGCCGTCATTGCGAACGCTGTTCCTGTCGATCGCGCTCGCGCAGGCGGTTGCGCCATGTGCGCCAGCTCCACAGCGTCGCAACCACGTACACGATCGCCGCCGTGATGACGGCTCGTGCGATGCCGCCGCCCGTCACCAGCGCCAGCACGACGATGATCATCGTAAGGCCCGCGTAGACGAGCGCCGTGTCCCGGTACGGATGCTTCGGGAAGGGCCGTGTGCGATCCGAAACGTCCCAACGCAAGCGTTTCACGCGAGCTCGCCGACCTCGGCCTCGACTGCAGCGATCAGCGCGCCGCTGCGAATGGTCACGGCAAGGGCGTCGATGTCGCCTGCGAGCGGACGGTCGTCCACGAGCCGCGGCGACACGCTGCGAACGAAAGCGCGCGCTGCTTCGGCTCCGCGGCCCGGCTCGAGTGGCGCCAGGAACTCAACCCCCTGCGCTGCGGCGAGCAGCTCGATCGCCAACGTCCACTCCGAGTTCGCCAACGCTTGCCAGGCGTGGAGCCCCGAGGCGTTCCCCATCGACACGTGATCCTCCTGGCCGGCGCTGGTGGGAATCGAATCGACGCTCGCCGGGTGCGCGAGCACCTTGTTTTCGCTGACGAGGGACGCCGCCACGTACTGCGGCAGCATGAAGCCGCTGTTGAGTCCGCCGTCGGGAGTGAGAAATGCCGGCAGGCCGCCCGAGAGAGACGGATTGACGAGCCGCTCGATCCGCCGCTCGGAAATGTTCGCCAGCTCTGCAACCGCCATCGTCAGCGAGTCGAGTGCAAAGGCGAGCGGCTGGCCGTGGAAGTTGCCGTTCGAGACGAGAAGCTCCTCGTCCACGAGCACGAGCGGATTGTCGGTCGCGGCGTTCAACTCGACGGCGACGGTCTGCTCGACGTACGCGAGCAGATCACGGCTCGCTCCGTGCACCTGCGGCGCGCAGCGCAGCGAGTACGCGTCCTGCACCCTGTCGCACCACCGATGCGATTCGTTGATCGCAGATTCTTCGAGGAGGCGGAGCACGTTGGCTGCCGAATCACGCTGACCCCGCAGCGGGCGAAGCTCGTGGATTTGCGGGATGAAGCTCATCCGCGACCCCTGGAGCGCCTCGAGCGACAGCGCGCAGGCGATGTCGGCGGCCTTCGCCAGCCGCCGCGCTCGCGTGAGCCCGAGCGCGCCGAAGGCGGCCATGAACTGTGTGCCGTTGATCAGCGAGAGCCCTTCCTTCGCCTCGAGCTCAACGGGCGAGAGGCCGATGGACGCAAGCGCATCGGCTCCGCTCAGGCGTTTCCCGTCCACGTACGCCTCGCCCTCGCCGACGAGCGGCAGCGCGAGGTGCGCGAGCGGCGCGAGATCGCCGCTTGCGCCGACGGAACCACGGCTCGGAACGTGCGGCACGAGGCGGCGATTCAGGCAGTCCAGCAGGAGCTCGGCCGTCTCGATTCGGGCGCCGGAGCATCCTTTAGCGAGCGCGTTCGCGCGGAGCAGCATCGCGGCGCGCACGATCTCGTCGGGATACGGGTCACCGACACCGCACGCGTGGCTGCGAAGCAACCGCAGCTGCAACTCGTTCGTCAGCTCTTCCGGGATCGACTTCGAGACGAAGCGTCCGAAGCCGGTGTTGACCCCGTAGGTGTGCTCGCTCGTCCCGTGCGCCGCGCGTTCGACGACGTCGCGCGCCGTGCGCATCTTGTCGCGCGCTTCGTCCGAAAGCTGTGCGCTCACATCCTCCACAGCGACTCGCCAGACGTCCTCGATGCGGAGGTCGTCACCGGTCAGGATCGCGGTGGCGATCACGGCGGCGAGTCTAGCCAGCGCAGGTAGGCAGGATCAGCGCGTGACCGATCCCGTGACTGCAGTCCTCGACACGCGGACGCCCCGGACGTGGCCCCTGAGGACGGCGCCCGTGGTACGTCGAGCCTAACGCGCGGAGCACGCGCCGTGGGTAACGCCGGTGTGACGATTCCTCGCAGAGGTCACCTCGCGCTCGAGCAGGCGCAGCTCCAGGACATGGGACGCGTCGAAGCCGGCGATCCGCAGCTGCGCACCCGCGGCTGCGACCGCGGCGCCTGCAGGCATCAGCCCCACGAGCTCACTCGCCACGACCTCGGCACCACGCGCACGCGCCTCCGCATCCACGCGCGCCACGATCTCGTGCAGGGCCGATGACTCCCAGTCCTCGACGTTCATACTCACCTGAACGACGCCCGCGCTCGGCAGGTCGAGACCGAGCGCGCGCACCCCTCGAAAGCCACCGTCGTGCTCGCGGACGACGGCCGCGATCTCGCGCGCGACCTCCACGTCACGAGCACGCAGGTTCACGTTGAACGCGATCAGCGGTCGCCGCGCGCCCACGATCGCGCCGCCCGCACGTTCGTCGAGCCTGGGCGGGCCGTAATCCGGCGTCAGCTCGCCGTCGTCGAGTCGGCGTTGCAGCTCTGCCGTCCCGCCCCGGCGGAAGAACGCGGGTCCGCGGTCCGGCGCCAGCTCGCCGTAGAGGAAGACCGGCAGCGCCAGATCCTCACCGATGGGGCGGGCAAGCTCGAGCGCACACGCGCGCGCCCGCTCCATGTCTTCCGGCACGATCGGCACCACCGGCACGACGTCCGCCGCCCCGATCCGCGGATGCGCGCCCTCATGCCGGCGCAGGTCGATTCGGTCGCGCGCGACCGCGACCGCCGCGAGCAGGGCGGCAACGAGCTCCTGCTCGCTTCCGACGAGCGTGAAGACTGAGCGGTTGTGATCGCCGTCGCTGTGGACGTCGAGCAACCGCGCGTGCCGCTCGATCGAACTGCCGATCGCATCGATCGTCGCGCGGTCGCGTCCCTCCGAGAAGTTCGGTACCGATTCGAGCACGCGCACGCGCGTACTCTAGGTCGCGTTGAAGGAGTACTACGACACGCGCGCGCCCGAGTACGACGACTGGTACCTCGGACGCGGCGGCTTTGCCGAGCGCGACCGCCCCGGGTGGGACAAAGAGCTCGCGGCATTGGTCGCCGCGGTGGAGGCGTTGCCCCCGAAGCGGACACTCGACGTCGCCTGCGGCACCGGCTTCCTCACGCGCCATCTCCACGGCGACGTCACCGGCCTCGACCAGAGCGCGCGCATGCTCGCAATCGCCGCTGAGCGCAGCCCGGACGCCGCGTTCATCCAGGGTGACGCGCTCGAGCTCCCGTTCGAGGACGGCTCCTTCGAGCGGACCTTCACCGGTCACTTCTACGGTCACCTCGAGGAAGACGAGCGCGTGCGATTCCTGGGCGAGGCCCGCCGCGTGTCATCCGAGCTCGTCGTCGTCGACACGTCGCGCGCTCATTCGCCCGTGGCGGAAGAGATGCAGGAGCGGATCCTGAAGGACGGCTCGCGCTGGACGGTCTACAAGCGCTACTTCCAGCCGAAGGAGCTCGCGCGCGAGCTGACCGGCGAAGTGTTGTTCGCCGGTCGCTGGTTCATCATGGTGCGCTCGTGATCGAGGTCGTCCCGATCCTCCACGTCAACGATGCCGAGCGCGCGAGCACGTGGTGGGCGAGGCTCGGCTTCGAGCAGGAGTCGGTGCACCGCTTTTTCGACGGTGCGCCTGCGTTCGTTTCGATGCGCCACGGGGACTCCAGGGTCTTCCTCTCGGAGCACCAAGGCGACGCGCGGCCCGACACGCTGTTGTACCTCTGGGTCGACGACCTCGACCGGATCGCGAGCGAATTCGAGGTCGAGTCGCAGACCGCCGGGTGGGACGAGGGCGTGCACGAGGTTGAGCTCACCGACCCCGACGGAAACCGCCTGCGCATCGGACAGCGCTGACGCGCCGCCGTTCCAGCTACCGGTCGATCGCGTCGCTGCAGCGTGACAACCGCATTTGCCGCGCGTGCGTCGAGGCCGGCTATCCGCTCGAGTCGCTGCCGATCGTCCAGCCGTACAGCGGCCAACGCGCGTACATGTTCGGGCAGGCGCCCGGCATCCAGGAGGGGCAGGAGCGGCTGCCCTGGCGCGGCCGCGCCGGGAAGACGCTGCGCCGCTGGCTCGAGCTCGATGAGCAGGCGTTCTACGCGACGTTCTACTGCGCGTCCATCACACGGTGCTATCCGGGCCGTGCGTCCTCCGGCCGCGGCGACCGGACGCCGACGCCGCGGGAGCAAGAGCTCTGCGCGTTCTGGCATGAATGGGAGTTCGAGCTGATGCGACCTCGGCTGGTCGTGACGGTCGGCGGCCTGGCAGCACGGCGCCTGCTGGGCGTGAAGAGCGTGACCGAGTGCGTGGGCGTCCGCTACGAGCTCGAGCAGGCAGTTGCGATCCCGCTGCCGCACCCGTCCGGCGCATCGGGCTGGCTAAACGATCCGGCGAACCGCGCCCGCGTCGCGGACGCGGCGGCCGCGATCAGGGACGAACTACGCCGTCTCGGACTCCTTTAGCACGTCCTTGAGCTCCTGCTCGAACTGCGCCTCCTCCGTCGAGCCCTTCAGCGCGAGGGTCGAGGAGAGACCACCCGAGATCACCTGCGCGACCTCGTCGAAGTAACCGGCGCCGACCTCGCGCTGGTGACGCGTGGCGGTGTAGCCGTGCTGCTCGAGCGCGAACTCGCGCTCCTGCAACCGGACGTACGCCGACATCCCTTCCTCTGCGTACCCGCGCGCGAGCTCGTACATCGACTCGTTCAGCGCGTGGAAGCCCGCCAGCGTGACGAACATGAACTTGTAGCCCATCCCGCCCAGCTCCTTCTGAAAGCGCGCGATCTTGTCGTCGTCGAGGTGCTTGCGCCAGTTGAACGACGGCGAGCAGTTGTACGCGAGCAGCTTGCCCGGGAACTCCGCGTGGATCGCGTCCGCAAAGGCACGTGCTTCGTCCATGTCGGGCGTCGACGTCTCGAACCAGAGCACGTCTGCGTACGGCGCGTACGCAAGCGAGCGCTCGATTACCGGCGTGATCCCGTCGCGCACGGCGAAGAAGCCCTCCGCCGTCCGGTGGCCGGTCAGAAACTCGCGGTCGCGCGGATCGTGGTCGGACGTGAGCAGCTTCGCCGACAGCGCATCGGTGCGCGCAATCAGCACCGACGGGACGCCGCACACGTCCGCCGCGAGCCGCGCAGCCGTCAGTGTCCGGATGAACTGCCCGGTCGGGACGACCACCTTGCCCCCGAGGTGGCCGCACTTCTTCTCGGACGAGAGCTGATCCTCGAAGTGCACCCCCGCGGCGCCGGCCTCGATCATCGAGCGCATCAGCTCGTAGGCGTTCAGCGCGCCGCCGAAGCCCGCCTCCGCGTCGGCGACGATCGGCGCGAACCAATCGAGATCGTGCTTTCCCTCCGTCCAGTGGATCTGATCCGCCCGCCGCAACGCGTTGTTGATCCGGCGCACGACGGCCGGCACGGAGTTGGCCGGGTAGAGCGACTGATCCGGATAGGTCGTCTCGCCGAGGTTGGCGTCGCCGGCGACCTGCCAGCCGCTGAGGTAGATCGCCTTCAGGCCCGCCTTCACCTGCTGCACCGCCTGGTTGCCGGTCAGCGCACCGAGCGCTGCGACGTACGGCAACTCGTGCATGAGCGACCAGAGACGCTCCGCGCCGCGCCGCGCGAGCGTGTGCTCGATCGCGAGCGAACCTCGGAGCCTGAGCACGTCCTCCGCCGAGTAGTCGCGACGAATGCCGTGCCAGCGCGGCGAGTCCCACTCGCGCGCGAGCCGCTCGACCTCCAGCTCGATCATCTTCGTCACGACCGCTCCTTTCAGTCGATGTGCTCGTACGCGGGAATCGTCAGGAACTCCACGAAGTCGTCGTTCAGCGCGACCTGTTCGAACAGCTCGCGCGCCTCTCCGATCCGCGGGACGTCGCCGAGCTTCTCCATCTCCGCGGCGATCGTCCCGCGCACCTCGTCGAAGCTCACGCGCCCGTGACGCAGCCACTGCCAGATTTGCGAGCGCGAGATCTCCGAGGTGGCGGCGTCCTCCATCAGGTTGTTGATCGCGGCGGCGCCCACGCCGTTCAGCCACGACGAGATGTACTGGATCCCGACGCTCACGTTCTGCTCCAGGCCCGCGAGCGTCGTGGAGCCCGGCGTCGCGCGCACGTCGAGCAGCGCTCCGGCATTCGGCTGAACGTCCTCACGGAGGACGTCGAGCTGGTTGTCGCGCTCGAACTCGGGCAGTGCCACGGGAACGAGGTCCGGGTGGGCGACCCACGTGCCGTCGAAGCCCTGGCCCGCTTCGCGCTGCTTGTCCTCGCGCACCTTCGCCAACGCGATCTCGTTCACCTCGGGATCGCGCCGGGACGGAATGAACGCCGCCATGCCGCCGATCGCATGCACGCCGCGCCGGTGGCACGTGCGCACGAGCAGATCGGTGTACGCGCGCATGAACGGCACCGCCATCGTCACCTCGCCGCGGTCGGGCAACACGAACTCCTCGCGGTGGCCGAGCTTCTTGATCACGCTGAAGATGTAGTCCCAGCGACCCGCGTTGAGGCCGGCAGCGTGCTCGCCGAGCTCGTGGAGGATCTCGTCCATCTCGAACGCGGCGAGGATCGTCTCGATCAAGACGGTCGCGCGGATCGCGCCGCGACCCAGGCCGAGCTTGTCCTCCGCGCGCGAGAACACGTCGTGCCAGAGGCGCGCCTCGACATGCGACTCGAGCTTCGGGAGATAGAGGTACGGGCCGCTGCCGGCGTCGAGGAGCGCGCGGCCGCAGTGGAAGACGAAGAGGCCGAAGTCGAAGAGGCTCGCGCTGACGGGCGCGCCGTCGAGCAGCGCATGCTTCTCGACGAGGTGCCAGCCGCGCGGCCGGACGACGAGCGTCGCGATCTTCGCGTTCAGCGAGTACTGCTTCTCGCCGGTGTCGAGCGAGATCGTGCGGCCGACGGCGTCGACGAGGTTGGCCTGGCCGTCGACGACGTTCTGCCATGTCGGCGAGTTCGCATCTTCGAAGTCGGCCATGAAGACGCTCGCGCCCGAGTTGAGCGCGTTGATCATCATCTTGCGCTCGACGGGGCCTGTGATCTCGACGCGCCGCTCGCGCAGGTCGGCCGGAGCCTCGGGCACGCGCCACTCGGACTCGCGCACCGACCGCGTCTCGGGGAGGAAGTCCGGCAGCTCGCCGTCCTTCAAGCGCTGCCAGCGCTCGGCGCGTGCGGCAAGCAGCTCGCGGCGCCTCGGCTCGAACTCGCGCTGCAGGAGCGCGACGAACTCGAGCGCCTCGGGCGAGAGGATCTCGGCCGCGCGTTGCGCAGGAGGGCCCGCGATCGAGATCCCGGTCGCCGTCGTCATCGCCATCTCGTGTTTCCAAGCATGGCAGTGCATTCAACCAAAGTCGAATCGTTCTTATCGATGGTTTGCATAAGCTTCATCTATGCACCCGCAGCTGGAGGCCTTCACAGAGGTCGTGCGGCGCGGCTCGGTGACCGCCGCCGCGCAGGCGCTCTACGTCACGCAACCGGCGCTGACCGCGCGGTTGAACGCACTCGAACGCTCGCTGGGCGCGCCGCTGCTCGTTCGCCGCCGCGGCGGAGTTCGCCTCACCGAGGCAGGCCGCGCGTTCCTCCCCTACGCCGAGCGGGCGCTGCAGGCCGTCAGCGAGGGCCGCACTGTCCTCGCGGATCTCAGCCGCGGTGCCGCCGGCCACGTCGCGATTTGTGCGTCGCCGATCGTGTCGACGTACGCGCTGCCGACAATCCTCAACCGTTTCTCGAGCACACACCCGGGCGTTCAGGTCGCCGTACGGACGGGCCACTCCGAGGAGATGATCGAGCTCGTCAAACGCGACGAGGTCGCCGTCGGACTGCTCCGCGCGTTCAACGAGCCCGACGTCGAGCAGTTCACGCTCTACGAAGACGAGCTCGTGCTCGTCGTACAGACCGCGCACCCCTGCGGCGACGTCGTGCGGCTCGCCGATCTCGGCGGCGAGCAGTTCGTGCTCTTCGACCGTGCGTCGAGCTATCACGAGCTCACGAACGCGATGTTCCTCGAGGCGGGCATCGCGCCGCGGAGCGTCATGGAGCTCGACAACGTCGACTCGGCGAAGAAGATGATCGAGCTCGGACTCGGCGTTGCATTCCTTCCCCGCGTTGCGGTCGCGGACGAGGTGCGGAGCGGCCGTCTGCGGATCGTCGAGCTTGCGGACCGCCGGCCGCTGCGGCGGCCGATCGTCGCCGTGCGGCGGAAGGACGCCGGCGAGCCGCTCGGCGCAACCGCGGCGTTCCTCGAGCTGTTGCGCGAGCTGCGGCCGGAGCTTCAGGCCGCCGCGTCGGCGACTGGATAGCGCCGGTGGATCTGACTGCACGCCTTGCTCGCGTCATCGAGACAGGTGTCCCCGGTGCGGTTGGACTCGCCGGTGACGAACGCCGCGTGGGATGACGGCGACGGGCGTCGCCGACTTGACCAAGGGCAGTCCGATGACGGCTCGACATGAAGACGTTCGTCGCGACGGTGGTGCTGCAGCTTGCCGCCGAAGGGCGGCTCGACCTGGACGACTCGCTCGAGGAGCACGTGCCGAAAATGGTGGACGCCGGCGCGCAGATCACCCTGCGGCAGCTCCTGAACCACACGAGCGGCGTTCCCGACTTCGTCTTCGAGCTCGTTGCCGTCGACCTGCACCGTGAATGGACGCCATGTGAGCTCGTCACGCTCTCGAACCGCGCGCCCCACGGCGAGAGCGAGCGATGGGCTTACTCCAACACGAACTACGTGCTCCTCGGGCTCCTCATCGAGGCCGTGACCCGCACTCCACTGGAGCGGGAACTCGAGAGACGCATCGTCCAGCCGCTCGGGCTCGAGAGCACCAGCGCGCGCCGAAGCGCCGCGCCGACGGCGCGCGGGTATCTTGCGCCGTCGAACCCGTTTGTGCCGTCGTCGGGCTCGCAACTCGTCGACGCGTCCGGGATCGGCTTGAGCTGGGCGTGGCCGGCGCCCGTATCGAGCGCGCCCGACATCGCGCGCTTCCTGCAAGGGCTCCTCGGCGGCGAGCTGCTAACCGCCGGGATGCTCGAGGCAATGCTCGCAGCCGTCGAATCGGATTGGATCGAGTCCGACCGCTACGGGCTCGGCATCGAGGAGATCTCGTCCCTGATGGGCGCCTCCGACTCGCGGCTCGGATCCTCCTGGGGCCACCTCGGCCTCGGGGTCGGGTACACGGTCGTGGCATCGGAGACGTCGCCTGGGCGGCACTCGTCGGCTGATCATGCACGAGCTTCAGGCAGCAGCTTCGGCGACGGCGTAGAGCCGCCACTCACCCGTGACGCCCTTCAGCTCGGCCCCGCCGCGGTCCTCGAAGGTGAGCCCCGAGCCGGCGACGAGATCTTTGACGGTCTGCGAGACGAGCACTTCACCCGGCGCTGCCTGCGCGGCGACGCGCGCGCCGATGTTGACGGCGATCCCGGCGATCTTGCCGTCCACGACCTCGCACTCGCCTGTGTGAAGGCCTGCTCGCAGGTCGAGTCCGAAGCGCCGCACCGATTTGTTGATCGCGCACGCGCAGCGGACAGCGCGCGCCGGGCCGTCGAATGACGCGAAGAAACCGTCGCCGGCCGTGTCGATCTCCTTGCCGCGGAAATGCGACAGCTCACTCCGAATCGCCGAGTGGTGCTGCTCCAGCAGCTCGCGCCAGCCGCGGTCGCCCAGCTCGACGGCCTTCGCAGTTGAACCGACGATGTCGGTGAACAAAATCGTCGCGAGAACCCGATCGGTTTCAGGCTTGCTCCACCCGCCTCGCCAGACGTCCTCGAAGAACGTCCGGATTTCGCGGACGAGCGGATCCACCTCGTGCGGACGCTGAAGGTGGGTGTCGCCCGGCAGCTCAACCAGCCTCGCTCCTGCGATGTTCTCCGCGGCGAAGCGGCCTTGCTCGACGGGTACCCAGGGGTCGGCGGTCTTGTGAAGAAGCAGCGTCGGCGTCTGGATCACCGGCAGCGCGGGCCGCACGTCGATCGCTGCGTTCAGGCGGGCGAAATCGGCCACCGCTCCGGGCGAAGCGCCGTAGCGCCAAACTCTCGCGAACGCCTGGAACTCCTCTTCGTCTGCATCCGGCAGCGCGCTCTTCAAATGCTCCCTGAGCGACTCGGGTTGAGAGCAAATCTCCTCGAACTCGGCGATCTCCTTTTCGACGTCGTGGGGACGCGCGCCGAAAGGGAAATCGGGTGCCCACAGCTCACGCACGACGCCGCCGTACACGGCAATGGCCCATGCACGCTCGGGATACGTGGCTGCGAACAAGACCGCCATAGGCCCGCCCTCCGACAGGCCGAAGAGCGCGGCCCGTTCGGAGTCCGCGGCATCCATCACCGCACGGATGTCGTCCATGCGCTGCTCGAACGTCGTCGACGAGGCCACCCGGTCGGACATGCCCATCCCGCGCTTGTCGAAGACGATCAGGCGCGAGAAATCGGCGAACCCCCGCAACAGCCGGGCATAGCGATCCCACTCCCACGCGAGCTCGACGTGGGTAACCGACGGCGGGATGAGAACGACGTCGAACGGGCCGTCGCCAACGACCTGATAGGCGATGTTGACGTCTGCGCTTCGGGCGTATCGCGTTACGGGAGCATCCACGGGCTAAGTTTCGATCATGGCGGCCGTTCCGTACAGGCGCACGTTCGTTCGGCTGCTCGGCTTCCTCCGCCCGTACAGATGGTCGCTCGCCGTCTCCATCGTTCTGGCGGTGCTGTCGCAGGCGGGCCAATTCGGCTTCGCGTTCCTGACGGGAGCAGGGCTCGCGAAGGCGGTGCACGGAGACGACAGGCGTGCCCTGCAGCTGATCGTCCTGGCGGTGATCTTGGTCGGGATCGCCAGGGCAGTCTTCATGGTCGGTCGGCGGCTGATCTCGGGAAGGCAGGCGCTCGGCGTCGAGTTCGACATGCGCAGCGCGCTCTACGCCCACCTGGTGCGGCTCTCATTCGGCTTCTACGACCGGCACCAGACCGGCCAGCTGATGTCGCGCGCCACCGTCGATCTCCAAACGGTCCGGTTCTTCCTCGGCTACGGGCTCATCTTCTTCTTCCAGAACGTCCTCACGCTCGTCGGCGCGATGGCGGTGATGTTCTTCGTCAACTGGAAGCTGACGCTCGTTGCGCTCTGGATCGCGCCTGTGCTGATCGGGCTCGCGTACCGCTACTCGCATGTCTCGCATCCGCTGCTCCGCGACGTGCAGCAGAAGATGGCCGACGTCGCAACGGTCGCCGAGGAGAACATCGTCGGCGTCCACGTCGTCAAGTCGTTCGCGCAGGAGCAGGCCGAGCAGGCGAAGTTCGAGCGCTCATCGGAGGCGGTCTTCCGGCAGAGCGTCGCCGCGAACCGGCAGCGCGCGCTCTACGTGCCGCTGCTCTCCTTTCTGCCGCTGCTCGCGCAGGGCGCAGTCCTGCTCGTCGGCGGACGCATGGTGATCGACGGGACGCTTTCGTACCAGTCGTTCTTCTCGTTCAACATCCTCGTACTGATGCTCGTGATGCCGCTGCGGATGCTCGGCATGTGGATCGGGCAGGCGCAGCGAGCGACCGCCTCCGGTGAACGCATCTTCGAGATCATGAATGAGCCCGAGGAGGTCGCGGACCGCCCGAACGCGTTCGCGTTGCCGGCAGGGCCGGGCCGCATCGTCTACGACGGCGTCTACTTCGAGTACGCGCCCGGGCGGTCGGTTTTGCACGGCATTAACCTCGAGCTCGAGGCGGGCAGCACGACGGCGCTCATCGGCCACACGGGCGCCGGCAAGACGACGCTCGCGGCGCTAGTCGGGCGCTTCTACGACGTGAGCGCCGGCAGCGTCCGGCTCGACGGCATCGACGTGCGCGACGTCACGCTGAACTCGCTGCGGCAGGCGATCGGCGTCGTCTCGCAGGATCCGTTTCTCTTCTCCGCCACCGTCCGCGAGAACATTACGTTCGGCGTCGGCGACGCGACGGACGAGGAGGTCGAGCGCGCCGCCGAGCTCGCGCAGGCGCGGGAGTTCATCGAACGCCTCCCCGAGGGCTACGACACGATGGTCGGAGAGCGCGGCATCACACTCTCAGGCGGGCAACGCCAGCGGCTCGCGATCGCGCGCGCCCTGATCGTCGACCCGCGCGTGCTCATCCTCGACGACGCGACCGCGTCCGTCGACGCGACGACCGAGGCGCAGATCAAGCAGGGACTGCGCGAGGTGATGCGCGGCCGGACGACGATCATCATCGCGCACCGGCTCTCGACGATCTCGCTCGCCGACGACATCGTCGTGCTCGACGCCGGCACGATCGCGGCGCGCGGCACCCACGACGAGCTGGTCGCAACGAGCGCGGTTTACCGCGACATCTACGAGCACGGCCTGCTGGAGCAGGAGTTCGCGTCTCGTGTAGAGGAACGGGCGACCGCATGAGAGTCCACCAGCCGGGCAGTCACATGATGCGCGCGCGCGGCGCGAAGGTCGACGACTGGTCCTGGCGCGCGACCGCGCGACGCATCTCGACGCTCGCGCACTTGACGGCGCCGTACAGGGCGCGAACGGCGCTTGCGATCTTCTTCCTGCTGCTCGCGACCGCGATTTCGCTCGCGCCGCCCTACCTCGCGAAGCTGGCGATCGATCACGGCATCCAGCGGCACGACGCAGGCGCGCTCTGGTGGATCGTCGCGCTGTTCGTCGTCGCCGGCATCGGCACGATCGCGACTTCGTCGGCGCAGACGTACTTCACCGGCTGGACAGGCGAGCGCATCCTCGCCGACCTGCGAAACACACTCTTCCGCCACCTGCAGCGGCTCTCGCTCGGGTTCTACGAGCGCACCCGCGCGGGAGTGATCATCAGCCGGTTGACGAACGACGTCGAGGCGCTCGACCAGCTCGTCACCGACGGCGTCACGAGCCTCGTCCAGAACTCGCTCACCCTCCTCGGCACCGCAATCATCCTCTTCTTCCTGGATTGGCGGCTCGCGCTCGCGACGATGACCATCCTGCCGTTGCTCGTCATCGCGACCGCGCTCTTCCGCAAGCATTCGGCGCGCGCGTACCGGCAGGTTCGCGAGCGACTCGGACTCGTAACGGCGACGCTCGCGGAGGACATCGCCGGGATGCGCGTCGTCCAGGCGTTCACGCGCGAGAGCGAGAGCGAGCGCAACTTCCGCGAGGTCAACCTCCGCTACCGCGCCGCGAACCAGCGGACGATCGTGCTCAACGGGCTCTACTTCCCGTTCGTCGACTTCCTCTCCGCCATCGCAACGGCGATCGTCCTCGGCTACGGCGGCTATCGCGTCTTCGACGGGAACATGACCGTCGGCACGCTCTTCGCGTTCGTCGGCTACCTGTCGAACTTCTTCGACCCGGTGCAGCAACTCTCGCAGCTCTACAACACGTTTCTGTCCGCCGTCGCGGCGCTCGACAAGATCACCGAGGTGCTCGACGAGGAGCCGGAAGTGATCGACAGGGCAGGCTCCACGGAGCTGCCCCGGATCGAGGGCGACGTGCGCTTCGAGGACGTGCGCTTCGGCTACGGCAAGGGAGCGGATGTCCTCCACGGCGTCTCGCTGGCCGTACCGGCCGGAACGACAGTCGCGCTCGTCGGACACACCGGCGCAGGCAAATCGACGATTGCGAAGCTGCTCGCGCGCTTTTACGAGCCGCGCGAGGGAAGGATCACGATCGACGGCCAAGATCTGAACGAGGTGACGCAGGAGTCGCTGCGTCGCCAGCTCGGCGTCGTCCCGCAGGAGGGCTTCCTCTTCGCCGGCACGGTGCGCGAGAACATCGCGTTCGGCAAGCCCGACGCGACCGACGAGCAGATCGTCCGCGCTGCGAAGGCAGTGGGCGCGCACGACTTCATCGTCGAGCTGGAGGACGGCTACGACACGAACCTGCAAGAGCGGGGCACGCGACTGTCGAACGGCCAGCGCCAGCTCGTCGCGCTCGCGCGTGCGCTGCTTGCCGACCCGCGCATCCTGATCCTCGACGAGGCGACGTCCGCCGTCGACATCGGCACCGAGCGCAGGATCGAGACCGCGCTGCGACTGCTGCTTGCCGGGCGGACGGCGTTCATCATCGCGCACCGCCTCTCCACGATCCGCAACGCCGACGTGATCGTCGTGCTCGAGCACGGCCGTGTCGTCGAGCAAGGCACGCACGACGAGCTACTCGCCCGCCGCGGCCTCTACACGTCGCTCTACGGCGACTGGGCCGCGCAGGTCGCTTGATCGCCGTCGTGCCCACGTGGAACGGACGCGAAGATACGCTCGCCTGCCTCGACTCCCTGCGCGACGTGAAGGTCGTGTGCGTCGACAACGGCTCCAGCGACGGCACGGCCCACGCCGTCGAGCGCCGGCACCCCGAGGTCGAGCTGATCCGCAACGGGACCAACCTCGGATTCGCGGGCGGGAGCAACGCCGGAATCAGGCGGGCGCTCCAGCGCGGCGCGGACTGGGTGCTGCTGCTCAACAACGACGCGATCGCGGAGCCGGGGCTCGTCCCCGCGCTCGAGCGGGCGGCGGCCGAACGGCGGGACGCAGGAGTGCTGGCGTGCAAGGTCCTCTTCGCCGATGCGCCGGACACGCTCGAGTACGCCGGCGCGCGCTTCCACGTGCTGCTCGGGTACAGCGGCCGCCAGCGCGGCTACGGGCGGCGCGACGACGGGCGCTTCGACGAGCTCCGGGACGTCGGGCGTGCGACCGGCGCCGCGATGGCCGTCTCGCGCGCGGCCATCGAGCGCGCCGGGTTGCTCGACGAGCGGCTGTTCGCCTACGTTGAGGACGCTGAGTGGTGCCTGCGGATCCGTGCCGCCGGGTTCGCGATCGTCTTCGTGCCCGACGCCCGCGTGCGGCACCGCGGTGGCTCGTCGACAGGCGGGCGCGCCTCCCCGACGGCGCTCTACTACCACGCCCGCAACACACTCGCCGTCTGCGAGCAGCACCGCCCGTTGCCACGCGGCCTGCGCGCGTTCCGGTGCGGCGTCGTAATTGGCACGCACCTGCTCCAAGCCCGCGGTCGCGACGCGGCGCGCGCCGTGCTCGACGGCTGGCGGGATTATCGTGCTGGGCGCATGGGGGCCAGAGGCTGACGCTCGGGCGCCGGCTGCTGCACATCGTCCGCCCGCCGGGCGACCGCCGCGGCGACGAGCGCGGCCGCTGCTCCGTTTGCGGCGCCGACACGCGCTTCGTCCTCAACTCGTGGGTACTGCCGGCGAGCGCGCGCGAAGAATGGGGGCCTGAATCGCTGGGCGAGCTCGCGCGACGCGAGACGCTCCTCTGCGGGCGCTGCTCGTCGAGCCTGCGCGTACGCCGGCTCGCTGACGTGCTGCTCGAGCATTACGCAGACGCCGCGACGTCGATCGCCGAGTTGGTCGAGGAGCCGCGCTTCCGCGCGCTCGGCGTCGCGGAGATCAACGCCGTCGGCGGGATGCATCCGTTCCTCGCGCGGCACCCGCGGCTGCGCCACTCGGAGTACAGCAGAGGCGGCGAAGATCTCCAGGCCCTCTCGTACGCCGACGAGTCGCTCGACCTGGTGCTGACGTCGGAAACGCTAGAGCACGTCCCTGACTGGCGGCGGGCGCTCGTCGAGACACGACGGGTGCTGCGGCCAGGCGGCAGGCACGTCTGCACGGTGCCGCTCGTGCCCGGACGGGAGCGAACGGAGGACGTCTCCGTGCGCGGATGGCACCACGGCCGCGGCAGCGGCCCCTGGCGGTTCGTCGGCGCGCGCGCCGACATGCTCGTGCGCACGGTCTTCGGTCGCGACCTGCTGGACGAGCTGCGCCGCCTCGGATTCGAGGCTGAGCTGCATTTCGGCGACGCCGCCTCCGTCGTCTGCGCGACCAGGACGGAATGACGTGCCTGCGCGACGGCCAGCCGCGCGGGCGGCTCGATTCCGCGTAGAGTCGCGGAAGCGTAGTGACGCTCGACAGGGAAACGGAGCAGCGAATCGAGCAGCCGATCCCGGAGGAGGCGCGGCGCGAGACGCGTCTGACCCCGGCGGAAGCCGTCGAGCAGATGCGCATCAACGTGCCGGTGCGCGGGAACCGGAACCTCCGCGCGCTCGTCGACCGCGTCAACGACGACAAGCAGCTGAAGGCGTGGTGGCATTCGGCGAACGTCAATGCGGTCGTCCGGCTCGAGATCAACGACCACTCGTGGGTGCACATCCAGATCGTGGCCAACATCGCGCTGAAGCTTCTGCGGCAGCTGACGAAGCACGGAGTCGAGCCCTCGGTCGTTCGCGACTACGGGATGTCGCGCGAGGACGCGGAGGTGGTCGTGGTCCTCGGCGCTCTGCTGCACTGCGTGGGGATGGCCGTGCACCGCGAGGGCCACGAGGACTTTTCCCTCTTCCTCGCCGAGCCGAAGATGCGCGAGCTCCTGCAGGGCATCTACGAGGAGCCGGAGCTGACCGTGATCACGACCGAGGTGCTGCAGGCGATCACGAGCCATCGCGACTACGGCAAGCCGCTGACGATCGAGGCGGGGATCGTGCGCGTTGCCGACGCGCTGGACATGGCGAAGGGCCGCTCGCGGATTCCGTTCGAGCGCGGCTCCGTTTCGATCCACTCGCTGTCGGCCGCCGCGATCGACGACGTCGAGATCAAGGACGGCGAGCACCGGCCGATCCTGATCGAGATCCTGATGAACAATTCGTCCGGGATCTACCAGGTCGACGGCTTGTTGAAGGCGAAGCTCCGCGGCTCCGGCCTCGAGCCCTACGTCGAGGTCGTCGCGCACATCGACACCGAAGCGGAGAAGCGGCTGGTGCCGATGTATCGCCTCGAGATTTGACAACGATGAAGCCCCGCGAGGAAGCGGGACCTCGAAGCTGCGGGGCAAGGATTCGAACCTTGACTACTCGGTCCAGAGCCGAGCGTCCTACCATTAGACGACCCCGCAAAGCGGGGCGTCATTGTACCCCCGTCGTTCGGAAATCGCGGATTTCGCCGGATCTACACTGAACCCGGTGCGCGGCGTCATCGAGCAGGATAAGCGCGTGTATCTCCGCGCGCCGCGAGCCTCGGATCGAGACGAGTTCCTCGGCCTGGTGCGCGAGAGCCGCGACCTGCACCGCCCGTGGGTGTACGCACCGGAAACAGCGCGCGAATTCGCGGCGTATCTGAATCGCTGTGGCGGCAGTGCGGAGCGTTGCTTCCTCGTGTGTCGCCGCACGGACGACGCGCTCGCGGGCGTCTACAACGTGAACCAGATCGCGCGCGGCTTCTTCGAGAGTGCGTACCTCGGCTACTACGCGTTCACTCCGGCCGCCGGCCAGGGGCTGATGGCCGACGGGCTGCAGCTCGTGCTCCGGCATTGCTTCCGCCGGCTGAAGCTGCATCGGCTCGAGGCCAACATCCAGCCGGACAACGAGCGGTCGAAGCAGCTGGTCAAGCGCGCGGGCTTTCGGTACGAGGGCTTCTCGCCGCGCTACCTAAAGATCGGCGGACGCTGGCGCGACCACGAGCGCTGGGCGATAACGCGCGAGGACTGGGCGAGAAGCTAGACCTTCGCAAAGTCGCGCGTACCGCTCAAGCTCAGAGTGGCCTGACTTTCAACAGGTTGTGGTGCGATTTTCTAGTCGGCTATGAGGCCGTCACAAAGGATGCCCACGACCGTTCGCTCGGCGTCCTTGATGTCCTGATCCTCGCCCGGCAGCCGCCCGAGAACCCACCCCGTGAGGATCTCCTCGAGGGCGCCGTACACGATCCACGCAGCCAGTCGCGGCGGCAGGTCGTTGCGGAAGACCTTCTGTTCCTGGCCGCGCTCAACGATGCGTTGCAGCGCCTCGAACGCGTGCGCGATCTCCTCCACCTCACGCTGCAGCTGCTCGCCGCTCCGGGCAACCTCGCGTACCAGTACGCGGACGACGTCGGGATAGTCACGCCACGTGCGCAGCACGATCGCGCAGGCCTTGCGCAGTTGCTCGCGCGGCTCCTCCTCGATCTCGATGACCGCGTTGATCGCGGCGACCATCATCCCCCACATCTCCCGGAAGATCGACTCGAGGACGGCGTCTTTCGACTCGAAGTAGTGGTAGACGAGCCCGTAGGCGACGCCTGCCTCCTCGGCAATGTCGCTCACGCGGCAGGCGTGGTAACCCTTCCTCGCGAACGTGCGGACAGCTGCGTCGAGAATCTGGCGACGCCGCTCCTCCTGGGCAGCCGACCGAGTGGCCACAGGCGTACAGAATATTGACTCAGAACGGTGGTCTATGCGGCGACGGCCACGTGGCCGCCGGAACGCTTCGCCTCGTACATCGCCTCGTCGGCGCGGCGGAAGAGGTCGTCGCAATTGCCCTGCTGGTCGAACACGGCGACCCCGAAGCTCGCGTGCAGCACAGGGTTGCCGCCGGCCACCGTTGCACCGACGCGCTCGATCACGATGCGGGCATCCGAGTCGTCGGCCTCCACGAGAATCAGCGCGAACTCGTCGCCGCCGATCCGGTATGCGTAGTCGGTGCGCCGGATCGAGGCCGTCAGCTTCGACGCGAAGCGCACGAGCTCGTCGTCGCCGACTAGATGTCCTGCACGGTCGTTCAGCTCCTTGAACTGATCGAGGTCGCACAGCACGAGCGAGAACGTGTGGCCGTAGCGCTGCGACCGCAGCGTCTCCGCCTCGAGCTGGCGAACGAACGCGCGCCGGTTGGGCAGACGTGTCAGCGGATCGTGGTCTGCGAGGAACTCGAGCTCCTCGAACCGCGACGCCGCCTCGAGCGCCGAGGTCGCCTGGTTCGCGAACAGGCGCAGCGCCTGCATCTTCTCGCGTGCCGGCAGCAGTCGGTCCGCGGGATCGTCGGCCCACATGAAGCCCTTGAGCACTTCCTGGCGGTCGAAGAGCGGCACGATGAGCCAGTGACGGTTCCACGCGCGGGGACCGCTGCCGTTCAACGTCGAGGCGTACCGCGTCTGCTCCACGCGGGCGCTCGCAATGTCGAATGGGAGCAGGTAGCAGCCCTCGACGTCGTATTCGGGGTCGAAGAGCTGCGTGATCGTGTCGGGAGTCAGCCCGCTCGGAGGCGGCCCGGCCGAGCCCCACCCGGCCGACGCGCGCGGCACGAATCCGCCGTCGATCGGATCCGTCAGCTCGATCGACACTCTTTCGAAGCCGAGCGCGCGCCGGATCGCGTAGGCGACCGACTGAAAAATCTCGTCCACCGTGTGCGTCCCGGCGAGCTGCAGCGAGACCTGCAGGAGGTGTTGCAGGGACGCGCGGTGCCGCGCCGCCGTCTCGTCCGACTGGGCATCCTCGATTGCGAGCGCGACGTGCTCGGCGACGGTCACGAGAACGTCGAGCTCCTCGTGAGTCGGCTTCCGCAGCGATCCGGGCTCGTCCACCGACATCACGCCGAGCAGCTCGCCGTCGGAGCCCGTGAGCGGCACGAGCAAGACGTCCTCTGGATGCCAGGCGCCGGGATCGTCGGGAACGGGCTCGAGCGGCGGCGCGTAGACGGTGCCCGACCGGCTCCAGTCGTGCGCGCCGGCGGGAATCACGTACGCGCCGCGAGCGAGGAAACGCTCGTCGAGCAGCGGCCGGTAGTCGTCCCAGGTGCGCGTGCAGCCGAGAAGGGTCCTGCGCGCCTGCTCCCGGCCGCTCACCGCCGTCACGCGAAAGTCGTCCCAGGCCGGGCGGTAGAGGGTAATCGCCACCGTCGCGTAGTCGAGGGACTCGCCGATCGTGCGGGTGAGGCCGCCCAAGCGCTCGGTCAGACCGCCCCCGGACCGCGCGTGGCGCGTGACCTCAATGAGGCCTCGCAGCGCGCGCGTGCTGCTGCTATCGGGCATGGTTAGGCCAACTTCCCGCTCATTAACGAGTCATATCGGCGTGAGCGGCCCGGTTCATGAGGGCGCGCCCGCCGCGGCCGATGGACAACCCGGACAAGACCCCCCGCAGGCGCCTCCGGCTCTCCTCACGGGGAGGGGCTCTGGTGCTCGGGCTCGGCGTACTCTCGCTCCTGGCGCTCGTCGCCGCGGCGAGCCGCGCGCACCACACGCCCGGCGGCCATCCCGGAATCCACCGGGCGCCCGCCGCCGTCGGCGACTACCTCTTCAGCATCTTCGCCGTCCTCATGGTCGGCACGGCGCTCGCCCTCCTGTGGTTTGTCCTGACGGAGCGCGCTCTGCTGGCCGACCGTCACCGGAGCCGGGGCAGCAACCTGAAGGCGCTCGCGCTCCTGCTCGGCATTGCGCTCTTCGCGGCCCTGTACGTGCGGGTCCACGGACAGATCCGCGGTCTAGGCGGCTCGAGCTCGAGCGGCGGCGGTCTGAGCAGTCAGCTCCGAACGACGTCCACGCCAACGCAGCCGGGGCGCGAGGCGGCGCCGGAGTTCAAATGGCTGCCGGTCTTCCTCGCCGGCTCCGGAGCGCTGGTGGTGTTGGGCGTGATCGGCGTGCGCTCGCTTACGCGTTCGCGCCGCGCCATCGAGGAGAGCTTCCTCCTCGAGCAGCAGTTCGAGGAGCTCGTCGAGGACACACTCGCCGACCTCTACGCGGAGACCGATCCGCGCCGCGCGATCATCGCGGCGTACGCACGCGTCGAACGCCTCTTCGAGAGCTACGGTCTCCCCCGCGCTCCCGCAGAGGCACCCGTCGAGTATCTCGATCGCGTGTTGCCGGAGCTGCGCGCGAGCGGTTCCGCGCTCCGGCGATTGACTGCGCTCTTCGAATGGGCGAAGTTCAGCGTCCACGATGTCGATCGCCCGATGCGTGACGACGCGATCGAGGCGCTCGTCGAGGTGCGTGACGAGTTGCGGGCGAACCGGATCGAAGCCGCGGCGTGAGGCGCCTGCTCAGCGGTTGGGCGACACTCGTCGCGGTCGGTGTACTCGCGCTGATCGCCGTCTCGTTCTTTGCGCCGGGCCGCCGCCACGTCGCGCTCGACGTCTTCGTCCTCTACCTCGGTGCTCTCGGGCTCGCCGCAGGCGTTCGCTCGACTCGGGCTGCGAGCCCGGAGGTGCACGAGCCGTCGCTGGCGGACGAGCTCGCGGATCCGCTCGACGTGCTTCCCGAGCGTCCGAAGGAGCTGGAGCGGCTCGAGCGCGACGTGCACCTCTCCGTGGCGACGTCGTTCTATCTCCACCACCGCCTGCTCCCGGTGCTGCGCGAGATCGCGGCGAACCGCTTGCTCGTGCGGCACGGCGTCGACCTCGAGCGGCGTGCCGACGCAGCTCGGGCCGTCGTCGGAGAAGCGGCATGGTCGTGGCTCCGCCCGGACCGTGAGCCGCCGCGCGATCGCTGGGCACCCGGGCCGCCGCTCGCCGAGCTTCGCGTCGTCGTCGACGCGCTTGAGAGGATCTAGCGATGGCGGCGACTGAGCTTTCGATCGACGAGCTCTCAGCGCTCTCGTCACGCATCCTCGACGAGGTCGAGCGCGCCGTCATCGGGAAGCGAGAGGCGCTGGAGCTGATCACGCTCGGCATCCTCGGTGACGGGCACGTGCTGCTCGAAGACTTCCCCGGCCTAGCCAAGACGCTGATCGCGCGGTCGGTCGCGCAGACGACGACCCTGCAGTTCTCGCGCATCCAGTTCACGCCCGACCTTATGCCGTCCGACGTGACCGGCTCGTCGATCTTCAACCAGCGCTCCTCGGATTTCGAGTTCCGCGCGGGGCCCATCTTCACGAACCTTTTGCTCGCGGACGAGATCAACCGGGCGCCTCCGAAGACGCAGGCGGCCTTGCTCGAAGCGATGCAGGAGCGGCAGGTGACGATCGAGGGCGTCACACATCCCCTCGCTCGGCCGTTTCTCGTGCTGGCGACGCAGAACCCGATCGAGTACGAGGGGACGTACCCGCTGCCGGAGGCGCAGCTGGACCGCTTCCTCCTGCGGCTCGGTGTCGGGTACCCGGAGCGCGAGGACGAGTGGCAGATGCTCTCGCGACGCATTGAGCGAGAGATGGACGAAATCGAACTGGAGCCGGTCGTCGACGGCCCGACGCTACTGGCGATGCAACGGGCGCTCGAGCAGGTGCACGTCTCGGAACAGGTGGGTCTGTACATGGTCGACCTGGTGAACGCGACGCGTTCGTCGACTCGCGTGCAGGTCGGTTCGTCGCCGCGCGGCACGCTCGCGCTGCTGAAGCTTTCGCGCGGCCGCGCAGCGTTGAGAGGGCGCGACTTCGTCACACCGGACGACGTGAAGGCGGTGGCCGTGCCGGCCCTCGCGCACCGGCTGACGCTGCGACCCGAGCTCTGGGTGCAGCGCATCAGCGGCGAAGACCTCGTGCGTGAGGCGCTCGACTCGGTGCCGACGCCGCCAGCCGAGGCATGACGCCTCCGAACACCTGTGCCTGGCACGACCCGAACGCCGGTTCGCGGCCCGTCTCGGCAGGTCCGGTCGTCGAATCACAGCGGCCATGCGCGCCTGCGCCGTGGAGAGATAGTCACATTCCTGGTGCGGTGCCTGGCACCAATCGGGACCCATGAAGCGCACGGCCTCGCCGAAGCTAGGCGCGTACGCCGGTCTCGCCGCGCTCGGCCTGCTCGCGGCGCTCGCCGTCGGCCGACCCGAGCTCGCGGTGCTGGCAACGCCGTTCGCGCTCCTGCTCTTCGCCGGCCTCGCCGCTGCCCGCGAGCCGAACTTCTTCGTCGGCTTCACCCTCGACCGCGAGCGCGCGGTGGAAGGCGACGAGGTTACGCTCGAGATCGAGCTCGAGGCGCGCACAGGGGTCGAGCGGCTCGAGCTTCACGTCAGGCTTCCCGAGACGTTCGAGATCATCGACGGCGCAAATCCCGTCACGCTCCACCCCGTCGCGGGCGAGACCCGAACGATCGAGCTGAAGGTCAGGTGCAACCGCTGGGGCGCCTACGTGGTCGGGGAGATCTTCCTGCGGGCACACGATCATCTCGACCTGTTCGGATACGAAGGAACCCTCGACCGCCGCACGCCGCTGAAGGTCTACCCACGGGCGGAACAGCTCCGCGCGCTCGTCGCGCCGCTCGAGACGCAGGTCTTCACCGGCAACCAGGTCGCGCGCACCAAGGGCGAGGGGATCGAGTTCGCGGATCTTCGCCGCTTCGAGCCGACGGACTCGCTGCGCCGAATCAACTGGCGCGCGAGCGCGCGTCGCGGGGAGCTCTGGGTGAACGAGGCCCATCCGGAGCGAAACGCGGACGTGATCGTCTTCCTCGACACGTTCGTCGAAGCGCGGGAGCAGGACGAGTCGACGCTCGACCTTGCCGTCCGCGCAGCGGCAACGCTTGCCGATCGTTACCTCGAGCGCAAGGACCGCGTCGGGCTCGTCGGCTTCGGCGGCTACCTGAACTGGCTGCTGCCGTCGTCGGGGCTCGTGCAGCTCTACCGCATCATCGACTCGCTGCTCGACACCGAGATCATCCTCAGCTACGCGTGGAAGGGCGTCGACGTCATCCCGGCCCGCACGCTGCCGCCGAAGGCGCTCATTCTTGCGATCACCCCTCTTCTCGACGAGCGCGCAGTGACGACGCTGGTCGACCTGCGCGCACGCGGATTCGATCTCGTGGTGATCGAAGTGTCCCCGGTCCCGTTCGCGTCAGCAGCCGAAGGCGAGCGCGAAGAGCTGGCGCACCGCATCTGGCAGTTGAAACGTGAGGCGCTGCGCGCGCGCTACCGCACCGTTGGCGTGCCGATCGTGGAATGGCATGAGCGAACGCCGCTCGAGGCGGCCTTGGCGGAGGTGGGAGCATTCAGGCGTCGAGCCAGGTATTCGCGCGCATAGCCGTTGCGATCGCGTCGCTGCTCGGCGCCGCGGCAGTGGGATCGGCGGTCGCGCTGACCAGCGACTCGAGGCGGCTCGAGCTCGGCGCGCTCGCGCTGGCCGCGGTGGCGATCCTTGCGCTCGGCCTCGCGAGACCATTCCCTTCCGTCCTGCCCTGGCCGCTCGTGATCCTCGGCGCCGCTTACGTCTGGAACCTCGCAGACGAGGGCATCGATCAGTGGGCGCCGGTGTACGCCGGGAGCCTGCTGGCGGTTGCCGAGCTCGCGTACTGGTCGGCCGAGCTGCGTGGCCGCACGCACGATGCGGAGCGGCTGACGGAACGCCGCGCGGTGCTGATCGTGGTGCTCGCGCTTGCGTCCGTGATCGCCGGTGGATTCGTGCTTGCGGCGACGTCGCTGCGCATCGGCAGCGGCATCGCAACGGACCTGCTCGGCGTGGCGGCGGCCGTCGGCGCGCTCGCCGTGGTCGCCGTACTCGCCAGACCGAGAAGCTAGCGCCGTCAATCTCTCGGAAGATCGATCGCCTCCAGATCTGGGAATCCGCTGCTCCAGCTTCCCTGAGCGGGACAGCTTCTGCGCAACGACCGAACGGAGGCAAAACGAATGATCATGCTCGGCGCCATCCTCTTGATCCTCGGCGTCATTTTCGGCGCCGGCATCCTGTGAACGATCGGCTTGATCCTCATTGCCGTTGGCATCATCCTCGCGATCCTCGGCATGCTCGATCGAGCCGTTGGACCTCGACGCTATTACTGGTGATTACGGCGAGTAGGAAGGCGCATACGGGATTCGAACCTCCCTGCAAATCGGCCTATTTTTCGGCCGAGGTATGCACCAGGGTCTGCACCGTATGCGCTCGCGCGGGGGGGAATTGAGCCAATTTCGTCGCGTATCCTGAGCATGTGACCATCAAGGAACGTCTGCATCACGTCATCGATCAGATGACCGACGAGGAGGCCGAGGCGACGCTGCGACGCATCGAGGCGCGACGCACCGACCCGCTTCTGCGCTACCTCGACGCCGCGCCGCTCGATGACGAGCCGGTGAGCCCCGAGGAAGAGGCGGCAGTGGCCGAAGTCGAGGCCGACCGCGCCGCCGGCGTGCCGACGATCCCGTTCGACGACGTCAAGCGCAAGTACGCGTAGGCGTTGACCGAAGACGCCCCGTGGGCGATCAGGTTCGAGTCGCGCGCCGAGCGGGATCTGGCGCGTCTCGACCGACCGGTAGCCCGTCGAGTCGTCGCGGCACTCGACCGGGTTCTGCAGCGTGACTCATCAGTCGACCTGCGTCGGCTTCGCGGGAGCGACGAGTGGCGTCTACGCGTTGGCGACTGGCGCGTACGGCTGCAGCTCGACTTTGATGCCCGGACCATCGTCGTCGTCCGCATCCTTCCGCGTGGCCGGGCCTACGACCGCTGACGTACGCTGGCTGCCCTGACGAGACCGAAGAGACGCTGGGACTTTCGCGTCGAATACGAGACGGCCCGGCTCGTTCGTCAGGCGGCGGCGACATCGCAGCGCACGCTGACGGTCTTCGTCATCGACGCGGCCGCCAAGGAGGCAGAGCGCGTGCTCGCCGATCGGACTGACTTCACGCTCGAGCAACGGCAATGGGAGCGATTCGTGGAGATCCTCGATCGCCCGCCTCGCGAAAAGCCCGAGCTCGTGAGGCTCTTCTCAGACCCGAGCGTCTTCAGCAACGCGTAGCCGGTGGCCTACCGTCGCAGGAGACGCTCGCAAGGCAGTGCCACGCGATCCGCGATCCGCGACGAGGTGCGGCGGGTGGCGTCCGACGAGCGCGATCGTGAGGAGATGCGGCTGATCCGGCAACAGCTCGCCGAGCTCGAGCCGTCGCGGTCAGATCAGACGAGCAACTCCGCGTAGTCGCGCTCGCGCTCGTCGACGAGGACGTGTGTATAGGTCCGCGCGGTCGTCACGAGGTCGTCGTGGCCGACGAGCTCGCCGATCCTTGCCCACGGCATGCCGCCCAGGTGAAGAAGCGAGACGCGACGGTGGCGAAGGTCGTGTGGCGAGAACGCCGGCACACCGGCAGCGGTGCAAGCCCGCGTAAGCGCGGTCCGGAGTCGCTCGCTCGTGACGTTCTCGAACACACGACGGTCCGGGTGGGCGATCGTCGCGTGGACATAGCGCGAGCACGGCCTCCAAAGTTTCCCTCGGCGTGACCGATTTGTAGGTCGTCTAGGGCGAGACGTCTTGTTCGCCAGATCAGTCCCTGCCGGCCGTACGCTACGAGGCCAAGCGAATCAGAGAAGACGATCGTGTCTCGCTCCGGCTCAACTAGAACTCCAGTGATCGGATAGCAGTCGATCTCATAAGTTGAAGCTGGCTCGTCCGCGGCGAACGACGACTCCGCCGCCTTCGTAGACGACGCACAGTGACCCACTCGTCGGGCCAACCGATAAGTCGCCCCCGTACAGTGGAGGGAAAGCGGTTCGATCCGCCGTGAAAGACGCCACCTGGAACACCCGCAGCGTGCAAGGCGTCGAAGCACGAGAAGACCTCGTGCTCGATCCTGACAGTCTCGCGTGCGCCGGAAGCGACTTCGGTCTCAAGAGTGAAGGCGATGCTGGGATCTCCCTATACGAGATCGGAAGTTACGAGCGAGCCTCGGGCCAATCGTCCGTTGGCACGAGAAGGTCATCCGCGCCATTGGACCGCAAAGCTGACTCGATCTCTCTGACGGCCTCCAGATCGTCCAGCGCATGTGAGTACCAGCTGAGCGCGACATTCGCGAGAGCTTGAGCTAGAGGCTTGATGTGAAAGTCGACGCGCGCCGACCGCGCGCCCGGGTTTGCCTGTCGCGCTTGAGCGCCTAGATCATCACCGGGTGGTGAATGTCCAGGTGGCGTCGGTTGTTCCGAGGGAGCGGCTCGCGCTTCGATAGCGAATCACGTGCTTGCCCGGAGTCACCCCGATCAGGATCACGCTCCACTCACGGAGGATCACGTTCTTGCCTCCGGCTGGCCGAAAGTAGTACAGCGTCCGCTCGGAGGTACCGAAGCGTGACAAGTTGACGTGGCGACCGTCGAGCCAGAGATCCCACTTCAACTGCTTCCAAACAGAGTCGAGGGCCCTCCTCGTTCGCTCCCAGTCTCCGTAGCCGATGAACAGCCGCCGCACGAAAGGCACGCTGCATGTCCGGCGGTACCGGCCCGGCTTCGGAATGACCCCATCACAGCCCAAAGGGCCCCACAGCTCCGCGTCGGCCTTATGCTCGATCCCGCGAGCGAGGGTCATCGCTCCGATCTTTCCGCCGGGGCCGACGGGAGGCGGCGAGTTGCTGAATCCAGTCCCGAGCAGCACTGCCGTTACCGGTAGGAGCAGGAGCAGGAATACGCTGCCTCGTCGCACGACGTTCCTCCATTACGGCATTGGTCGAACGGGCCAAGTCTGAGGCTGCCAGACCGCCGCGTCAATCGTGGACACCCTGCCGACGACCGGGCGCCGCGAATTTCACATCAAGCCTCTACTAGCTGGGGAGCGAGTTCCATTCAGTGACGATAGCGGCCTCACCTGCCCGAGCCTACTGTCGGCCCGACGTTGTCCGAGTCAACCTCGTCGTGTCAAGAGTGACAACGCGTCGAGGTATGCACCGGGTCTGCACGCGACGCGCTTTCGGGGCACGCCTGTCACAAATGACCCGCACAGCCAAGCCAAAACGGCTGCACTTTGTGACGTAGAAAGGCGCATACGGGATTCGAACCCGTGCCGCCGCCGTGAGAGGGCGGTGTCCTAGGCCACTAGACGAATGCGCCCGGCGACGAGCAGTGTAGCCGGGACTAAGCCGTCAGCTCGACCACGAGCGGACCCGTATCGAGCGGTTCGAAACCAATGCGCGCTGCGATTTCCTCGCTCGAGGGCCGCGTGCCTTCGAAGAAAAGCGCACGCAGGCGCTGGCCCGTCTCGGCGTTGCGCCACCAGTCGTCGCCGACCTCCCGGCGCAGGTATGCGCGGAGCTGCGCGGCCCGGATCCATGCCCGTAGGTAGTCGGCTGAGTAGAAGCCGGAATCCATGTCCGAGAGGAAGCCGTCCTCGCGGTAGCGAAGGCCGAGTGCCTTCGTGAGCCGCTCCGCGTAGCCCTCCGGCGTCCCGCCGACGTCGTTGTACCGCGCCCAGAAGTCGAGCTCGTACTGCAGCTTCGCCACGTAGCGGCGAAAGAGAAGCGCCTCGAGAAAGAGCGTCGCATTCGCGTTCTCGGCCGCCTCGTCGTCGCCCAGTCCGAAGTGCTCGGCATGCCACCCCGGCTCGTGCGAGATCGACTCGAGGATGTACGAGTAGATCTCTGTCAGCGCGTGGTCGCGCGAGAGTCGCCGGAAGGTGTACGAGAGCGAGGGGTCGCAGCCGGCGTAGTGGAGCGCGTGTCCCGCCTCGTGCAGGAACGCCTGGTAGTCGTGGAGGCCACCTTGCGCGCGAGTGATCAGATGGACGACCTTCGGCGGATCGGACGCGATCACGCACGCGCGCGGCGACTTCTGCGGACGATCGTCGAGGTCCAGCCGGATGTTCTCCTCCTTCTCGAGGTCGAAGCCGAGGCGGCGAAGCGTGTCCATGCAGATCTCCACCGCGCCCTCCTTCGTGTACGTCGACGCGAGCGGCGACAGCCGGCGCATGTAGCCCGCGTGGAACGACGACGGGAGATCCGTACGCTCCGGCCCGAGGAGCCGTTCGAACCATCGCTCGCGCAATCGCGCCCACGCGTCGTCCGCCGCCGCACTCGCCTCAGCGAGCGCGCGCTCGAGCGTGCGCAGCGAGATCTGTTTCTCGAGTTCGTTGCGCTCGATGCTCTCCGGAATGCCGCTCAGGTCCGCGTCGAGAGCCTCGAACTTCGCGAGCAGCTCGAGCCGGTCCGGGTTGAACGCCGCCGACGCATCTGCCTGCAAGCTTCCGAGCTCCTCGCGCTCCTGAAACTCGTCAAGGACCGCGAGCATGGCCTGCGCGTTCCGGAGCGGCATTTCCTCGCCCTTCCATGTGACCCGGGCGGCGAGGATCTTGTTCTCGAGCTCGTCCTCGGCCTCCGCGAGCTCGGCGGCGGCCAGGCCCGCCTCGCATGTCTTCCGTAGACGGTAAAGACGCTCATGCTCGTCGTCCGATGCTTGCTCCTCGCACTCGCGCAACGAGGCAAGCTGCGCCCGCGAGAAGAGATCGGAGTACCGCGCGACGATCGCCGCCTGCTCGGACACCTCCTTCTCACCGACCCGGACCGCGCGACCCTCTTCCGCTCGCTCGTACAGATACTTCTGCAGCCGCTCCTCGTATTCCGCCGGACTTCGGACAGCCTCGGTGACACTCATCGCGGTAAATCTATAACGGGCTATGATCGAAGGGGCTGTGAAGCAGACGCTCGGCAGCGAGTCGCCGCGTGCATACGCGGACACGATGGCCGGTCTCTGGATCGACCTGCACGGTACGCTCGCGCGCCTCGACCGCGTCGCAGCCGACGCGGAGCTGCTGCTCGACGACGTCGACTCGCTCCCGACCTTGCAGTACGAGTTGCACCGTGCCGCCGAGCTGGTCGACGGGCTGGCGCCTCCCGACGGCGCGGAGGCCGTTCACGAGGAGCTCGTCGAGGCGCTCGCCGAGGCTCGCGAGCTGACAGCCGAGATCGCGGCCGGGCTCGCGCACGGCGGCGTCGAGGCGGCTGCGCCGCTCGTCTGGGAGTGGCGCGGCGCCCTCTTCCGCGTCCGCTTCGCGCGCGTCCGGCTCGAGCGCCGGCGGCTGGCGCCCGTCGTGGCCGACGCGGTGTCGGCCCCGCCGCAGCGACGACCGTTGCTGGCAGCCGCGGCGGTGGCGATCGGATCGACCCTCGTTCTCCTCGCCGCTCTGCTCGGTCTGTGGCTCGTCGTCGCATTCATGCTCGCAGGCACGGTTGCGGGCTCCGTCGTGCTGCGCCCGTAACGCTCCGACACCGCAGCGCGTTTTACACTTACAAGGCGGAAACAGGCGGGAGGTGAGGACCGCGGCTTGGAAGGGCGTCGAACAGTGGAGGCGGAAACTGCCAACGCCGACCGCGGCGTTTCGCAGGCGGGCGTGGCTGAGATTCCAGCGTGCGCTGGATCCGCTCGGGCCGCCTAGGCCGCTGCGCCGACCGCCCGATTCAGACGCCTGAGCGTTTCTTCCCGGCCCAGCAACTCGAGGCTTTCGAACAGCCCCGGCGAGATCTTGGAGCCGGTCACTGCCATCCGGATCGGCTGGAAGGCCTGGCCAGGCTTCAGACCCACGTCGACCGCAAGCTGCCGTAGCGCTGCCTCGATCGACTCCGTCTCCCAGCTGTCGAGCGCGGCGAGCGCTTCGCGCGCGCGCTCGAGAACGGCGGGATCGAGCAGCGAGGGATCTTCCGGCTCGACGTCGTCCTTGAAGTAGAAGTTCGCGTACTGCGGGAACTCGCCCAGCCGCGCCAGCTTTTCCTGCACGAGTGGCGCGATTCGCCGCACCTTCGCTTCGTCCCAGTTCGGCCCGAGGTACTCGATGAGCGCGTCCGCGTATTCGTCGGGGGAGAGCGCACGAAGGTACACCCCGTTCATCCAATCGAGCTTCTTGTAGTCGAACGTCGCGGGGCTCGCCTGCACGCGCTCGAAAGAGAACCGCCCGATGAGCTCGTCACGGGACATGATCGTCGTCTTGTCGTCGTAGCTCCAACCGAGAAGCGCGAGGAAGTTCATGAGAGCCGGCGCGTAGTAGCCCATGTCGCGGAACTCGTCCAGTGACTGCGCCCCGTGCCGCTTCGAGAGCTTCTTGCCGTCGTCCCCCGCGACGTCGGGCATGTGTGCATAGGCGGGCGGCTGCGTACCGAGCGCGCGGAGGATGTTGATCTGCTTCGGTGTGTTCGAGATGTGATCGCGGCCGCGGACGACATGCGTGATCTCGTCTAGCCAATCCTCGACGGGAGAGGCGAAGTTGTAGGTCGGGCGCCCGTCAGAGCGGACGAGCACGACGTCCTCGAGTTGCTCGTTCGCGACCTCGATGCGCCCGAGGACGAGGTCGTCCCAGGCGGTCGCCCCTTCGTCGGGCATGCGGAAGCGGATCGCTCCTTCGTCTTCGTATGCGTGGCCCGAGTCGACGAGTCGCTCCGCCTCGCGCTGACACCGCGCCTGCCGCTCGAGCTGGAAGCTGAGCGCGTCCCAGTCGATCCCGAGCCAGGTGAGCGAGCGCTGGATCTGCTCCGTCGCGCCTTCGACTTCGCGGTTCATATCCGTGTTCTCGATCCGGAGCAGGCACTCGCCGTCCTGCTGGCGCGCGAACAGCCAGTTGAAGAGGAAGGTTCGCGCGGTGCCAACGTGCAGGAACCCGGTCGGCGACGGCGCCATGCGGACACGGACGGCCATGAGCGCCGCCTATCGTAGTTGCGTGTTCTTCGGCGCTCACGTGTCGGCTTCCGGCGGGATCCACACGACACTCGACCGCGCGGAGGCCATGGGCGCGGACGCCGTGCAGCTGTTCACGCAGAGCCCGCGCGCGTGGCGGCCGACCAATCACGATCCCGCCAACTTTGAGACGTTCAAGAAGCGGCGCGCCGAGCTCGGCATCGCGCCCGGCGGGGTGGTCGCGCACGCGCTCTACCTCGTGAACCTCGCCGCGCCGGACGACGAGATCTACGAGAAGTCGCGCGCGGCGCTGCGCAACACAATGGAGGTCACCTGCGCGATCGAGGGGGACGGCGTCGTCTTCCACGTCGGCTCGCACCTCGGCGCCGGAATGGAGGCCGGGCTCGCGCGCTGCGTTCCCGCGTTGCGGGAGGCGCTCGAGCTCTCCACCGAGACCACGTGGCTGTTGATGGAGGACTCGGCCGGCGCAGGCGGCACGATCGGCCGCTCGCTCGACGAGCTCGTCGCGATCTTCGAAGCCTGTGACGCGCACGAGCGCCTCGGAATCTGCCTCGACACTTGTCACCTGTACGTCTCCGGCATCGACGTCACGGACCGGAGCGCCCTCGACGCGCTGCTCGACGATCTCGACGAGCGCATCGGCGTGGACCGCCTACGAGCCCTGCATATCAACGACGCCGCGGCGCCGCTGGGCTCGAACCGCGACCGGCACGCGAACATCGGCGACGGCCTGCTCGGAGAGCAGCTCGGTGTCTTCCTCTCCCATCCGCGGCTGCAAGGGCTTCCGGCGTTCCTCGAGGTACCGGGGCCGGACAAGCACGGACCCGACGCGAAGGAGCTGAGCAAGGTCCGCGACATCCACACGCGGTGGGCCGCTACCGCTGGCTGATCCTCGCCGCGGGCACGCTCTCGGCGACGAGCCTGTCCGCGGTGCAGATCGGGATCAGCGCGATCACCCCCGCCCTCCGCACGCACTACGGGCTCAGCCTCGGTGAGATCGGCATCCTCCTCGGTGCGACGAATGCCGGGATGACGTTGACGCTGCTCGCATGGGGAATCGTCAGCGACCGGATCGGCGAACGGCGCGCAATCGTGATCGGCCTCACCGGGTCCGCCGTCTCACTTGCGGTCGCGGCGAGCGTGAACGGCTTTCCCGCGCTGGTCGCGGCGCTCGTCCTGACCGGGGCGTTCGGCGCCTCGGTCAACTCGGCGAGCGGCCGCGCGGCGATGCACTGGTTCGGCCGGGGGGAACGCGGCCTTGCGTTGGGCATCCGCCAGGCGGCGATCCCGATCGGCGGCTTCGCCGGCGCCGTCGCGTTACCGGCGCTCGTCACCGCGGCCGGAGTGCACGCGGCGTTCATCGCGCTCGCGGTCAACGCAGTCGTGTGGGCCGCCCTCGCCGGACTGATCCTGCGCGAGCGTCACGTCGACGAGGAGATCGCCGAGGAGTTCGTCAGTCCCCTACGCGACCTGCGGATGTGGCTTCTGTGCTCGGCGAGCGCATTCGTCCTCGCGGGGCAAATGGCGATCATGGCGTTCGTCGTGCTGTTCCTCCACGACACGCGCGGTTTTTCGACGGCGCACGCGGCGCTCGTGCTCGCGGCGGTGCAAGTCGGAGGCGTCGCGGTGCGGATCGGCGTCGGTCGCCGGTCGGATCGGGAGCGCCGCCGCGTGCCCCTCTTCGGCCGTCTGGCCGCTGCCCTCGGAATCGCGCTCGTGGCCGCGGCGGCGCTCGTGCACGGGCCGCTCCCCGTGCTCGTGCCCGTGCTGGTCGTCGCCGGCGTTCTCGGGATGAGCTGGAACGGCCTCTCGTTCACCGCGGCAGCGGAGGCGGCAGGACCGCGCCGCAGCGGCGCGGCGATCGGCTTTCAGCAGACGGTGCTCGGCGTGGGCGGCATCGTGATTCCGATTGCCTTCGCCGCCGTCGTATCAGGGGCCTCGTGGCGCATTGCGTTCCTGGCGTCTGCGCTGTGCGCGTTCGCCGGCGCAGCGCTGCTACGGCCGCTCGTCGAGCTGTAGGCCTTCGGGCGGAATCCTGGCGAAAATCTTGAACGTCGGCTCCCCGACCGGCAACTCGTGGAACTCGGGATTCACGCACCCGAGCTCGCCGCTTCGGTTCTCGTAGCACGGGTCAACGCTCGTCGTACACATCGGCAACGGCTGCCGCATCGCCTTCACCGCGCCGAAGCCGCTGCGCGTTCGCTCTGCCGCGGCGAGGAGGTCGACATCGATCTCGACGTCGAACACGTTCTGCATGCAGCCGACATAGCGGCGCCCGAACTCCTCGATCGCGTAGAGGAACGGACAGCTCTTGGCAACACACCCTGCGGGATAGACGACCTTGTCGCAGTGGACTTCACAGCGACGGCACTCGACTTCGTCCTGGGGGCGAAGCGGCAGCTCAGTCGTCTGCGGCTGCGTCTGTGTCTCCATCTGGTGTGATTGTGGATACCCGAAGCGGCGTAGCGCAAGCCTTGACATTCGCGCCTTGCCGCGCTAGCGCGTCGTTAGGCTTCGCCCGTGGCGCGAAAGCTCCTCTGGGCATCGCTCGCGCTCGCGCCCGTCACGATCGCAGCCCGCTTCGCCTTCCATGCGGGCGACGTCGCGCTGTTTGCGCTCGCAGCGGTCTCACTGATCCCGCTCGCGTGGCTGATCGGCGAAGCGACCGAGCATGCCGGCGAGCACACGGGGCCTGGAGTGGGCGGCTTCCTCAATGCGAGCTTCGGAAACGCCCCGGAACTGATCATCGCTCTCTTCGCGATCGACAGCAACCTCCCGGAAGTCGTGCGCGGCTCGCTGACCGGCAGCGTCGTCTCGAACATCCTGCTCGTGCTCGGGCTGGCAATGCTGCTCGGCGGCGAGGGGCGGCTCGACAGGCGCTCTCTCCTGCTCCAGCTCGGGCTGGTCTTCGTAGCGGTGCTCGCTTTCCTCGTTCCGGCGGTCCCGGGGTTCCACGGGGATCCGGAGCGCCACTCGCTCGCCCTGCTGACCATTCCCGTTGCGATTGTCCTGCTCGGCGTCTACGTCGGGGTCACGATCCGAAACCTGAAGCGCCACCGCGCGGAGCACACCGAGGAGGCAGACGTTCGGGCGTGGACCCTGTCCCGCTCGCTCGTGGCCCTGGGCCTCACGACGGCGGTGACCGCGCTCATCAGCGAGATCCTCGTGCACTCGCTCGACGGCTTCGCGAAGTCGGCGGGACTATCTGAGTTCTTCATCGCGGCCGTAATCGTCGCCATCGTAGGCAACGCCGCCGAGCACGGCGGCGCCGTCGTCATCGCATTGCGCGGGAAGATGGAGCTCGCGTCGGAGATCGCCATATCGTCGAGCGCGCAGGTCGCGGTCTTCCTCGTGCCCGCCGTCGCACTGCTGTCGTACGCGGTGAGGCCGGCGTTGCCCCTCTCCTTTCGGCCGGTCGAGCTCATCGGGATGGGCGGAGCGGCCGCGTTCGTCGCCTTCGTGATCCGCGACGGCCGCTCGAAGCGCTGGGAGGGGGCGCTCCTCATCGCCGTGTATCTGACCTTCGCTCTCTGGATCTACCTCGCCGGTGATCGCTAGGCTGAACACGTGACCGGGGTCGTCGCACCAGCCGCAACCGAGACCGTCGTCGAAGCGCGGGGCATCACCCGCCGCTACGGCGAGGGCGATACCGCGGTCGACGCTCTGCGCGGAGTCGACCTCGACATCCAGCGCGGGAAGCTGACGGCGATCATGGGCCCGTCCGGTTCGGGCAAGTCGACGTTGATGCACATCCTCGCCGGTCTCGACAAGCCGACCTCAGGCGAGGTCTACATCGACGGCACGAACATCACGACGCTGAGCGACACGGAGCTGACGAAGCTCCGCCGGCGCCACATCGGCTTCGTCTTCCAGTTCTTCAACCTCCTGCCCATGCTGACTGCGGACGAGAACGTGCTCCTGCCGCTCTCGATCGCCGGCAAGAAGCCCGACAGTCGTTTCTACGAGGACCTGCTGCGCACGATCGGGCTGGCCGATCGACGCAAGCACCGTCCCGCCGAGCTCTCGGGCGGTCAGCAGCAGCGCGTTGCGATTGCACGTGCGCTCGTCTCGCAGCCGACGGTCATCTTCGCGGACGAGCCGACCGGCAACCTCGACTCGAACACGAGCGGCGAGATCCTCGAGCTGATGCGCCACTCGGTGGACGCATACGGACAGACGACCGTGATCGTCACGCACGAGGCGCGGGCTGCGGCGACCGCCGACCGGATTCTCTTCCTCGCCGACGGGCTGATCGTCCATGACCTCGGCCGCACGGACGCACACGACGTGCTCCGGGTGATGGAAGACCTCAACCTCGGGTGATCGCCTTTTCGCTCAAGGGGCTGCTCGGCCGCAAGCTGAGGACGAGCCTGACGGCGATCGCGATCGTGCTCGGCGTCGCGATGATCAGCGGCACGTTCGTCCTCACCGACTCGATCGACAAAGCGTTCAACACGATCTTCACGGACGTCCGCCAGGGATCGAACGCCGTCATCAGCGGCAAGTCTGCGTTCGACCTCACTGACCAGGCAGGCTCGACAGCGCCCACACTCGATGAGTCGCTGCTCGAGAAGGTGCGCGCCGTGCCGGGAGTCGCCCAGGCCGAGGGAAGCGTCGACGGCGAAGCTCAACTGATCGGCCGCGACGGAAAGGTGATCGTCTACGGCGGCGCGCCGAACCTCGGCTTCAGCATTGCGAAGCCCGACTCACCGTTCAACCCACTGACGCTCGTCGAGGGCTCGTGGCCCAAGTCCGGCGAGGTGGTGATCGACAAGTCGACTGCCGGGAAGGAGGACTTCGCCATCGGCGATACGGTGGGCGTCCAGGCCGAGGGAGAGGCGCAACTTCTGCGCATCTCGGGGATCGTGAAGTTCGGAACCGTCTCGACGATCGGAGGAGCAACACTCGCCGGCTTCGATCTCCCGACCGCCCAGAACCTGTTCGACCAGCCTGGACAGCTGGACGAGATCGCGGTCGCGGCGAAGCCCGACGTCAGCGACCCCGAGCTGCTGCGCGAGCTGCGCCCCATCCTTCCCCCGACCGCACAGGTTCGCACGAGCGCGGAGCAGGCGCGCGACGACAGCAAGGACACGGACGAGTTCATCTCGTTTCTCCGTAGCTTCCTGCTCGCATTCGGCGGCATCGCGCTCTTCGTCGGCAGCTTCGTGATCGCGAACTCGCTCTCGATCACGATCGCGCAACGGACCCGCGAGTTCGCGACTCTGCGCACGATCGGCGGCTCGCGCCGCCAGGTGCTCTGGTCGATCGTGCTCGAGGCGCTTGTCGTCGGGATCCTGGCGTCCGTCGCGGGCCTGCTGCTCGGGCTCGGCCTTGCCAAGGGCCTCTTCTGGCTGTTCGACAAGGTCGGCTTCACGCTGCCGAACAGCGGGCTCATCTTCGCGACGAGGACAGTCGTCGTCTCACTGCTCGTCGGTGTCCTCGTCACGCTCGCGGCCAGCTTGCGTCCGGCGGTTCGGGCGACGCGCGTACCGCCGATCGCTGCCGTCCGCGAGGGCGCGACGCTGCCGCCGTCGCGTTTTGCGCGATTCCGGACACTGGGCTCGGCGCTGCTGACCGCGCTCGGATTCGCAGCGCTCGCCTGGGGCCTGTTCGGGCCCGGCCTCGGGACCACGCAGATCCTCCTCTCGATGGGTGTCGGAGCACTGCTCGTCTTCTTCGGCGTCGCGCTGCTCTCGGTGCGCGTCATCCGGCCCCTTGCGGCGGTTCTCGGCTGGCCGGCGACACGCATCGGCGGAACCGCCGGGACGCTGGCGCGCCAGAACGCGCAGCGAAATCCGCAACGCACGGCCTCCACGGCTGCGGCGTTGATGATCGGGCTGGCCCTCGTGACGCTCGTCGCGATGCTCGCCTCGGGCATCACGTCGACGTTCCGCGGAGCCGTCAATGACCTGTGGGGACAAGCGGATTACGCGATCACGGCGCAGAACAACTTCACTCCGATCCCGGTCAGCGTCGCCGACGCGGCGGCGAAGGCTCAGGGCGTGGAGGCCATCGGCAACGTGCGCGGTGGTGAGGCGAAAGCATTCAACAAACGGATCAACGCAACGGCTGTCAACTCCGCGACGAGCAGCATCTTCGACATCAAGTGGAAGCAGGGCTCGGACGACGTCCTGCGGTCGCTCGGTGACAACGGCGCGTTCGTGGACGACGGCTATGCAGACAGCCACCACCTGCGAATCGGGTCGCCCGTCGAGATCACGTTCGCAAGCGGCAAGGAGAAACGCCTGGTCGTCCGGGGCATATTCGAACCACCGACGGGAGGCTCACCGTTCGGGCGCGTAACCATGTCCGCCGCAACATGGGACCGCTTCAACGCCGAGCCGCGCAATCTCTACTCGTTCGTTCGCATGCGGGGCGGTCAGAGCGACGCGAGCCGTGCCGCGCTCGATCTGCAGCTGAAGAACTTCCCGAACGCGAAGGTGCAGACGAAAGGGCAGTTCATCGACAATCAGATCTCGGGCCTGAACTCGGTGCTCAACATCCTCTACGTGCTGCTCGCGCTCTCCGTGGTCGTCAGCCTGTTCGGCATCGTGAATACCCTCATCCTGACCGTCTTCGAGCGGACGCGCGAGCTCGGAATGCTGCGTGCGATCGGCATGACAAGACGCCAGGTGCGACGGATGATCCGGCACGAGAGCGTGATCACGGCGCTCATCGGCGGCATCCTCGGTATCGCGCTCGGGATCGTCCTCGCAACTCTGCTCGTCGCGCGCGTCGAGTTCATCTCGTTCTCACTCCCGATCGTCTCACTGGTCATCTTCACGCTGGCAGCAATCCTCGTCGGCATCGTCGCCGCGATCGCGCCGGCTCGACGTGCGGCGCGCCTCAACGTCCTGCGGGCGCTGCAGTACGAGTAGCGAGACTACGGGCGCGTGCCGGTGACTTCCGGCTCGCGCGCGAGCGGGTACGTCGCCCAGTACATCCGCGTCACTTGTCCCTCCGCGTCACGCACGAGCCGCAGCAGCTCGCCGCGCTCCCAACCGAACACGGTCCTGAAGCGGTCGCGGTCAAGCGGCTCGAACCTCGTCCACGGCTGCCACGTGGGCGCCTCGGACCAACGGCACTCGAGCCGGCCGTCGTGCCACCGGAACACGTACTCGGCGCCTTCCGACCACCACCGTCCTAGCGCGCTCGAGAGCTCGGCAGGCGGCGCCGTGCCCGGCCGCCACGCCTCGGCGTCGGGCGCGAAGCGCTCCCGCGTCTTGTCGATGAGCGCGAGCGACAGCTCCGCGGGATTGACGTTCTCGCCGTTGACCAGCACGGCGGCGCCGAGGCGATCGTCACGGTTGACGAGCACGTTCGCGAGGTAGCCCGGCATGCCGCCGTCGTGTCCACAGTAGATTCGGTCGTCTTTGCGCACGAGCGCCAAGCCCACGCCCCAGGCGAGGCTCCAGCGGTAGGGATCGGCCATCGTTTGCACCGAGGTCATCGTGTCGAGCGATTCCGGCGGCAGCACCTCCGGATCCGGGGCCGCCAGGAAAGCGGCCCAGCGACAGAGGTCGCCGACCGTGGACCAGAGCTGCCCGGCCGCGGCGATTCCGCTGGCGCGCTCGACGAGCATCGGCTCGCGCCGCACGACGTCGCTGTACGGCTCGACGAAGTACGCGACCGCCGTCGGCGGTTCCGGGGAGAAGCTCGTCCGCCTCAGCGCGAGCGGCTCCAGAATCCGCTGCTCGACGTAATCCTCGTATGCCGTGCCGCTCAGCTTGGCGATCAATTCGCCGAGCAGGATGTACGCGAGATTCGAGTAGTGCCACTGCTCCCCGGGGGCAAGCACCAGCTCGGCCTGCTCGAGCGTTGCGAGCAACTCCTCCGTGGATTTTGGGAACTCGAGCGACTCCCAGACGTCGCCGGGAACCTCGCGCTGCAATCCCGAGCCGTGCGAGAGCATCCGCCGAATCGTCAGCTCGCCGCGTGCCGGCACGTCGAGATGCGCGTCGAGCCGGTCCTCGAGCCCGAGCTTGCCCTCGTTCCGGAGCTGCATGACGGCGACGGCCGTGAACGTCTTCGTGATCGAGCCGATGCGGTACTGGTGGTCCGGCGTCGCGTCTTCGTCCTGCTCTGCGTCGGCGAGCCCGATCGCGTCGGCCCAGACGACCTCGCCGTCGCGGACGACGGCGCCCGCGACGGACGGCAGCCTGCGCTCTGACTGCGCCTTCGCGAGAATCGCGCGTAGCTCGCTGGAGGGTGCTTCAGGCGCGGGCAAGGACTCCGAGCGCGCGGGGAATCGCGTCGATCGCAGCGTCGATGTCGTCGTCGGTGACGTCGAGATGCGTCACCGCGCGGAGCTTCGTCGGCCACACCGTCGTCGAGAGCAGGACGCCGTCGTCCTTCATTCGCGCCATCGCCTCCTCGCACGTCAGGCCGAGCGGCTCGACGTCAACCTGGACGAAGTTCGTCTCGACCTGCTCCAGATCGACGGGCACGCCGGCCTCGTGCAGGGCCTCCGCGAGCCGGCGCGCACGAGCGTGGTCCTCGGCGAGCCGTTCCACATGATGGTCGAGCGCGTAGACGCCTGCCGCGGCCACGATCCCTGCCTGCCGCATCGCCCCGCCCATCAGGTGCTTGCCGCGACGCGCGTTCCACGCGAGCTCCGCGGACGTCGCCAGGAGCGCGCCGAGCGGACACGCGAGGCCTTTCGAGAGGCAGATCGTGACGGTGTCGAATCGGCGACCGTAGTCGGCGGCGGGAACGCCTGTCGCGGCGGACGCGTTGAGTAGGCGCGCGCCGTCGAGGTGCAGCTTCAGGTCGAGCTCGCGCGCGGTGACGACGACGTCGTCGATCTCGTCGAGGCGCCAGCAGCGCCCACCGGACGAGTTGTGCGTGTTCTCGACCGCGACGAGACGCGTGCGCGCCATGTGCATCGAGGTGCGGTCGCGCATCAGCGCACCCACGTCGTCGCCGCTGAAGCGGCCGGCGGCGGTGCGAATCGGGCGCGTCACGAGGCCGGCGTGCACTGCGGGACCGCCCTGCTCCGACAGGAGGATGTGTGCGTTCTCCTCCGCCAGCAGCTCGTCGCCGGACTTGGTCAGGATGCGGCACGCGATCTGGTTCGCCATGCTCGCCGTCGGCAGGTACACCGCCTCCTCTTGGCCGAGCAGCTCCGCGACGCGCCGCTCGAGCTCGAGCACCGTCGGATCCTCGCGCTTCTGCTCGTCGCCGACCTCCGCATTCGCCATCGCGTCGCGCATGCCACGCGTCGGCTTCGTGGCCGTGTCGGAGCGGAGGTCGATCACGTCTCTGACCCCAGCCACCGGTCCCGGTACCGCGCGTCGGCGTCTCGGGCAAACGGCGCGTACGCCTCGTCGGGTTCCGGCGTCTCCTGCTCGACACCGGCGCCGTGTCGCAGTGCGACATCCGCGCGCGGATAGACGATCTCCCGGCTTGCACGGGCGCCGATGGCGAGGATTGCGCACGGACCGTCGCCGGCGCCCACGAAGACGTGCTCGGTCCAGGCCGGGCAATGCACGAAGTCCCACGCGCGAAGGTGCCGCTCCTCTCCTTCGATCAGCAGCAGGCACTCGCCGGAGAGCACGAGGAAATCCTCTTGGTTGTCCTCGCGGTGGTACATGCACGACGGCTGCCCCGGCTCCAGAACGCCGATGTTGATGCCGACCTGCGGGAAGTGCGGGTCGCCTTCGAAACGTGTGTACGCGCCGAAGTCTCCCTCGCGCCAGAGCGCGTCGCGCGCGTTCAGGACGAACCAGCCGTCCCCCTCCGGCACGAGCCCGGCATCGGTCTTGCGGAGCGGCGACTCGGGGATCACGTCGCGAATCTACCCGCGCGCGCGACATCATCGTCGTGTAAACCGACGAGCGCTACCGTGTCCTGATGGACGCCGCCCTCCTCGAAAAGATCCTCGTCGACGAGCCTGCTTACCGCGGCCGTCAGATCTGGGAGTGGGCGGCGCGCGGTGCTTCCGGTTACGACGAGATGACGAACGTGCCGGCGTCCCTTCGTGCGCGGCTCGCGGCCGAGGTCCCGTTCTCGACCCTGACGGTTGAGCAGGAGGCCCATGCGAACGACGGCACGCTGAAGGCGCTCTTCAGTACGCGCGACGGTCACCCTGTCGAGGCCGTGCGGATGCGGTACCGCGACGGACGCCGCTCCGTCTGCGTCTCGTCGCAGTCGGGCTGCCCGCTCACCTGCACGTTCTGCGCCACCGGTCAGATGCGCTTCGGCCGCAATCTGACTGCTTCCGAAATCCTCGACCAGGCACTGAACTTCCGCCGCCTCGAGCCGATCGACCATGTCGTGTTCATGGGTATGGGGGAGCCGATGCTCAACCTCGACAATGTGCTCGAGGCCGCGCGGCGCCTCCCAGATCTCGGCGTCACCCATCGCCGGACGACAATCTCGACCGTCGGCTGGCTGCCGGGACTGCGCAGGTTCGTCGACGAGGTCGAGGAGCCCATCCGCCTCGCGCTGTCGCTGCACGCGCCGAACGACGCGCTCCGGAGCGAGCTGATGCCGGTCAACGAGCGCTACCCGCTCGACGATGTGCTCGCAGAGTGCCGCCGGTACGCCGAGCTACGGAACCGCAAGGTCTTCGTCGAGTACGTGATGCTCGGCGGCGTCAACGACCGCGTCGAGCAGGCCGCAGAGCTGACACGGCTGCTCGATCCGAAGGTCTTCAAGGTGAATCTGATTCCGTACAACCCGACCGGCGCGTTCGAAGGGTCGACCCGCAAGGCAATTGCCGCGTTCAAGGACGTGCTCGACCGCGACCGCCTCCCCGCAACGGTTCGACTCACGCGCGGACGCGATATCGCAGCGGCGTGCGGGCAGCTCGCAGCGACGCGCTAGAACCCGTGACTCTTACAAGGCGGCGAGGTCCTCCTCGAGGTGCTCCCGGTCTTCGGGGTCGGCAATCGTCGCTTCGGCTGCGAGCTTCTTGTAAGCGTTTGCCTCGGGCTCCTTGCCTGCCGTCTTGTACGCCCGCGCGATCGCCTCGTACGCGTAGGCGAGATCCCAGTCGGCAAGCCCGTTGGCCTCGCAGATGTCCAGGCAGCGGTGCGCATGCCTCAGCGCCGGCTCGGCCAACCCGACCACGGTGTAAACGCGAGAGACCTGCCACTCCCCTCGGGCGAGGTTCTCCGGCTTGCACTCCGGAGCCTCGCCCCAGTGGAAGCGAGATGCGTGTGCCGCGTGGATCATGCGGTCGTCGTCCTCGCGGCTCTTCACCAAGCGCCAGACCTCGTTGAAGAGGTCGACGCCGAGCTGCCGGTGGTCAAGCGTCAAGCGGTCTGACGCAAAGCGGGCGTACAGCTCGAACGGCCGCGCTTCTCGAGGTAGTGCTGGTGGTAGTCCTCGGCCTCGTGGAAGGTCGGCGCCGACTCGATCTGGGTGACGATCGGCTTGCGATATGCGGACTGTTCGCTCTGTTTCGACCGCTCGGCCGTGGAGCGCTGCTCCTCGTCGTGGAAAAAGATCACCGAGCGGTACTGGTCGCCGACGTCCCAGCCCTGCCGGTTCAGCTGGGTCGGGTCGTGCTTGCGCCAGAACACGTTCAGCAGCTCGTCGTACGACACGGTGTCCTCGTCATAGGCCACCTCGACCACTTCCGCGTGTCCGGTGGTGTGCGAGCAGACGTCCTCGTAGGTTGGATTGTCCAACTGCCCGCCTGCGTAGCCGACGCGCGTCGCCGCGACCCCGTCGATCTGACGGAATGCGGCTTCGACGCCCCAGAAACAGCCGGCGCCGAACGTTGCCTTCTTGGTCACTCTTCCTCCAATCTCAGTGCAGCCGAGTTGATGCAGTACCGGATCCCGGTCGGGTGGGGCCCGTCCGGGAACACGTGCCCGAGGTGCCCGCCGCATGCGGCGCACATCACCTCGGTCCGCGCCATCCCGTAGCTCGTGTCGGTTTCTTCCTCGATCGCGTCCTCTGACGCGGGCGCGTAGAACGCCGGCCAGCCGCAGCCGGAGTCGTACTTCGTCTCGGCCGGGAACAGCTCGGCGCCGCAACCGGCGCAGTGGTACTTCCCGGGCTCGAAGCTGTGGTCGTACTCACCCGTGAACGGGTGCTCGGTGCCTTTTTCGCGGAGCACGCGGTACTGCTCGGGCGTCAGCTCGGCGCGCCACTGCTCCTCTGTTTTCTTGATTTTCTCCACGCCTAATCGTCTCCCGAACCTGGAAATCGTTACGGTTCAGGCTAGCGCGAGCGTGCGACCGTGGCCTCCGCCCGTTCCTGCTCCGCCGGGTGCTCCTCGAACAGGTAGCGGACGACCGGGTGCTTCGCCGCCTTGACCTCGTCGACGCGGCGGACCGGCCGTGACGTCGGCGCCGCCTTGACGACCTCGGGGTCGTCCTCCGCCTCGCGGGCGATCGCGAGCATTGCGTCGGCGAAGGCGTCGAGCGTCTCCTTCGGCTCCGTCTCGGTCGGCTCGACCATGAGCGCCTCCGGGACGACCAGGGGGAAATAGATCGTGGGCGGGTGGAAGCCGTAATCCATCAGCCGTTTTGCGACGTCGAGCGCGGTGACGCCGTGCTCTCGCTTGAGTCTTCGTGCCGAGAGGACGAACTCGTGCATGCAGAGGCGATCGAACGGGAGGTCGTAGGTGTCCTTGAGGCGCGCGAGCAGATAGTTCGCGTTGAGGACGGCGACCTCGGACATCTCGCGCAGCCGCGGACCGTACGTGCGGATGTACGCGTACGAGCGTACGAAGACGCCGAAAGGACCGGTGAAGCCGCGCACCTTGCCGATCGAGTGCGGCCGGTCGTAGTCGAGGCGGAACGCTTCGCCGGCGCGCACGACTGCGGGCACCGGCAGAAAAGGCTCGAGGATGTCGCGCACGGCGATCGGCCCGCCGCCGGGCCCGCCGCCGCCGTGCGGTTGCGAGAACGTCTTGTGCAGGTTGATGTGGACGATGTCGAAGCCCATGTCACCCGGGCGCGAGATGCCGCAGACGGCGTTCAGGTTTGCACCGTCGTAGTACATGAGCGCTCCCGCCCGATGGAAGATGCGCGTGATCTCCTCGATGTTCTCGTCGAACAGACCAAGCGTCGACGGGTTCGTGAGCATCAGCCCTGCTGTGCGCTCGTCGACCTTGCCGCGTAGGTCCTCGACGTCGATGTTCCCGCGCGGGTCGGTGCGCACCGGCGTCAGCTCGTAGCCCGCCATCGTCACGCTCGCGGGATTCGTACCGTGCGCAGTGTCGGGGATGACGATCTTCCTGCGCTGCTCGTCCTCGCCACGATCGGCGAAATACGCGTGCATGAGCATGAGCCCGGTCAGTTCCCCCTGCGAGCCGGCCGCAGGTTGAAGCGACACCGCGTGAAGTCCCGTTACCTCCGCGAGGATCTCCTGCAGCCGCCACATCAGCTCGAGCGCCCCCTGCGCCCCGTCCTCCTCCTGCAGGGGGTGCAGGTAGGCAAAGCCGGGAAGTGTCACCAGCCGCTCGTTGACACGAGGGTTGTATTTCATCGTGCACGAGCCGAGGGGATAGAAGCCGGTGTCGATTCCGAAGTTGCGTGTCGACAGCGCTGTGAAGTGGCGCAGGATCTCAGGCTCCGAAAGCTCGGGCAGGCGCGGCGGCTCGGAGCGGCGCAACTCCTCGGGCACGTCGACGTGGGGCAGGTTGTCGTGGCGCGGCGGCGAGCCGCCCCTCCGGCCCGGCTGCGACTTCTCGAAGATCAGTTTCACGCTCCGACCTCCGCGAGCACGTCGGCAAGCCGATCGATGTCGGCCGGCGTGCGCTTCTCAGTGACGCACACGAGCAGCGCGTCGTCCAGCCCCCCGTAATCGCGCCCGACGGCGTACCCCGGATGCACGCCGCGGGCGCGCGCGTCGCGGATCACGTCCCGCGCGCTCCGTCCGACGCGGACGGCAAACTCTTTGAATGTTGTCCGCTCTGGAAACACCCGCTCGAGGCCGAGTTTCTCCTGGGCATACGCGGCGAGGCTCAGGCAGGTCTCCCCCACCTCGCGCAGCCCCTGCGGCCCCAGCCAGGACAGCGCCACCAGCCCCTGCAACGCGAGCAGAGTCTGGTTCGTCGTGATGTTCGACGTGGCTTTCTCGCGCCGGATGTGCTGCTCTCGGGTCTGCAGCGTCAAGACGTAGGCGCGTGCGCCGTCGAGATCGGTCGTCTCGCCGATGATCCGCCCGGGCATGCGACGGATGAAGTCGCTGCGTGCGGCGAGGAACCCGTAATGCGGTCCTCCGAAGCTCGGGTAGTTGCCCGTGCCCTGTCCCTCGCCGATCGCGATTGCACAGCCGTAGGCGCCGGGCGCTTCGAGGACGCCCAGCGACATCGGGTCGACGTGCGCGACGGCGAGTGCGCCGGCGTCGCTTGCCGCGGCGGCGAGGTCCGGTGCAGGCTCGAGAACGCCGAAAAAATTCGGCTGCTGGAACAGGACGGCCGCCGCATCGTTCGCTGCAGCGCTCAGTTCGTCGGGGTCCGTCGCACCCTCGCGGTGCGGGACCTCCACGACGTCCAGCCCGAATCCGCGCGCGTAGGTCTTCACGACCTGGCGGACCTGCGGGTTCGTCGCCTCTGTGACCACGATCTTCGAGCGTCCGGTTGCGTGCTTCGCGATGAAGCACGCGTCGGCGGCCACCGTCGTGCCGTCGTAGCCCGATGCGTTCGAGACGTCCATTCCCGTCAGCTCGCAGATCACCGTCTGGTACTCGAAGATCGCCTGGAGCACGCCCTGGCTCAGCTCGGGCTGGTACGGCGTGTACGCCGTCAGGAACTCCCCGCGTTGCACGACGGCGTCGGCGATCGCGGGGACGTAGTGGTCGTAGATGCCTGCACCGAGAAACGAGAGCTCTCGTGTCGTGTCGGCGTTTCGGGCCGCGAGTTTCTCGAGGTGACGGTGGAGCTCGGCTTCAGTGAGCGCCGGCTCGAGCTCGAGGTCGCGCCTGAAGCGCACGCCGGCGGGAATGTCGTGGAACAGCTCGTCGATCGAATCGATGCCGATCGCCGCGAGCATTGCCTCGCGGTCAGACGGCGTCAGCGACAGGTAGCTCACGCGTTCTCAAGGCTCGCTCGGTACGCAGCGGCGTCAAGCAGCGTGTCGAGCTCCGACGGCTCGCCAAGCCGGACGCGCACGAGCCAGCCGTCCCCATACGGATCGTCGTTCACCGTCTCCGGCGCATCGACGACCTTCGCGTTGACCTCGAGCACCTCACCCGAGAGCGGCGCAATCAGGTCGGAGACCGCTTTGACCGACTCGACCTCGCCGTATGACTCGTCCTTCGAGATCGTCGACCCCACGTCCGGAGGCTCGTAATGCACGAGCTCACCGAGTGCGTCCTGCGCGAACCAGGTGATCCCGAGCGTCGCCTCGCCGTTGCTGACGCGCGCCCAGTCGTGCTCCTGGTGGTACTTGAGATCGTCGGGATACGACTCCTGCGCCGGCACTAACTCTCCTTCCGCTGGTAGATCGGCTTCTTGACGACCCGTGCCCCGCGTGGTCGGCCGCGCACGTCGATCGTCAGCTCCGTTCCGGCTTCCGCGTTAGCGGCGGGCACGTAGCCCATCCCGATGCCGACGTCGAGCATCGGCGAGTGACTGCCGGAGGTCACGATGCCGCCGCCTGCGATCGGCATGCCCTGTCGCGGAATCGCCTTGTCGGTCATCACGAACGGGACGAGTTTTCGCTCCGGCCCGTCGGCCTTGATCCGCCTCAGCTCGTCCGCGCCGGTGAAATCGGTCTCGAGCGCGCAGGTCCAGCCGAGGCCGGCGGAAATCGCGTCCGTCTCCGGCGTGATGTCGTTGCCATGCAGCGGGTAGCACGCCTCGAGGCGCAGCGTGTCGCGCGCGCCGAGGCCGCAAGGCGTCGCGCCGCGGGCAACCGTCGCATCCCAGAGCGCCGCTGCGTCTTCGGCAGGGCACATCAGCTCGACGCCCTTCTCCCCCGTGTAGCCGGTGCGATTGACCATGACTTCGATGCCGTCGACCTCGCCCATCGTCCACGTGAACGACTTCGCCTCGGGCAGGCCGAGCCGCTCGAGCGAGCGCGGACCCTGTACGGCGAGCAGGCCGAATTCGTCGGAGAAATCGCGGACGTCGGATCCCCGGATCTCGTGGTCTTTGAGCCAGCGGTAGTCAGCGTCGCGGTTCGAGGCGTTGACCACCAGTAGATACCGGTGCTGGTCGGTGCGGTAGACGATCAGGTCGTCGATGATCCCGCCGCGGTCATTCGTGAGCAGCGTGTACTGCGCGTCGCCGACGTCGAGCTTCCGGAGGTCATTCGACAGGAGCGATTGGAGGAGATCGAACGCGTGCATCCCCTCGACCTCGAGCTCGCCCATGTGCGAGACGTCGAAGACGCCGCAGTCGCCGCGTACCGCGCGATGTTCCGGGATGACGCCTGCGTACTGCACCGGCATCTCCCAGCCCGCGAACGAAACCATCCGTGCGCCGAGCGCGACGTGTCGCTCGAAGATGGGAGTCCGCTGAAGCGTCTGCGCCATGCAAACGATGCTAATGAGAACGTTTCACCAAGGCGCGGCTCAGCCGCGCCGACACTCACCCTCAACGAGCGCCCACCCACCAACCACCTACCAAATGCAAGCGCCGCAGGCGCGAGCCCCGAGCGCGAGCGAAGCGAAGCGAGGGAAACCAGACGAGGGAGGAAAAAAGGGGCCGCCCCGGTCATTCCCCGCGCAAGCGGGAGACGACCGAGGCGGCTGGACCGGGTCGTTGGGTCAACTGCGGCGTCGACCCTATGAGGGCAGGGAGTTTCTCGCCACTTGCTGCGGCGACTAAACCTCCCCGCTGACAAGGCTGGACGGGGCGCGTTTCGCCCGCGCGTCCATTTAGCTCTACTGGAGGGTTTCTTGCCTCGCGAGCGGCCCGGCCCGGCCGGGCTGCCGGCGGCCGTTTATTCGTCTCTGAGGAAGCTGGGGACGTCCAGGACGTCCTCTGTCCCTTCAAATTTCTCCTCACGGGGCGCCGTCGGCTCGTCGGTGAGGATGGAAGGCGTTTCCGCCCGCCGGCGCCGGCGCAGCCGGTCGCCGCCGAAGCCCGTCGCGATCACAGTCACCGTCACCGCATCGCCCCTGCTCTCGTCGATGACTGCGCCGAAGATCACGTTCGCGTTCGCGTCGGCGGCGCTCGTCACGACCTCGGCAGCTTCGTTGACTTCGAAGAGGCCGATGTCGGATCCGCCGGTGATGTTCAGCAAGATTCCGGTCGCGCCTTCGATCGACGCTTCGAGGAGCGGCGACGACACGGCGGCGCGCGCGGCCTCCGCTGCGCGATTCTCGCCCGATGCGCTCCCGATTCCCATGAGTGCCGAACCCGCTTCGTTCATGATCGTTCGCACGTCGGCGAAGTCGAGGTTGACGAGGCCGGGGACCGTGATGAGGTCCGTGATCCCCTGCACGCCCTGACGCAGGATGTCGTCGGCCATACGAAACGCGTCGACGATCGACGTCCGCTTCTCGACGACCTGTAGCAAGCGATCGTTCTCGATCACGATCAACGTGTCGACGCGGTCGCGGAGGTTTTCGAGTCCACGCTCCGCCTGCTCGCCGCGCCGCCGACCCTCGAAGGAGAAGGGCCGTGTCACGACGCCGACCGTCAGCGCGCCGACCTCCTTCGCGAGCTCGGCGAGAACAGGTGCGCCGCCGGTGCCGGTACCGCCGCCTTCACCCGCGGTGATGAAGATCATGTCGGCACCCTTCAGCGCCTCCTTCAACTCGTCACGGCTTTCCGTCGCAGCGGCGAGACCGACGGCGGGATCCGCCCCGGCGCCGAGGCCGCGCGTTCCCTGGGAACCGATCTGGATCTTGACGTCCGACTCCGCCATCGAGAGCGCCTGCGCGTCCGTGTTGACCGCGATGAACTCGACACCCGAAAGCCCGGATTCGACCATCCGCGTGACCGCGTTCGTGCCGCCTCCGCCGATGCCGGCGACCTTGATCACCGCGAGGTAGTTGCCCGTTTGATCTCTCATCTCAAGTCGCCTCGACCTCAAGCTTTAGTGGAGGATAGGGGCAGTCGAGCGCGTTGCAACACGTCAAATCTACGGACCGGTGTCCGCATTGTCAACAACAATCCGGGTGACAATCTCAAGCTCAACCTGAGACTTCATGGTTCTGGCCGGCGACGGGACGCTCCGGCACGCTGACGTCGAGGTATCCGAACACCGGCGCGCGCGCGAGGATACGGCGCGCGATCGCGAGCTTGAGCGGCAGCTCGGATCCGCTGCCGACCCGCAGCTCCAGGCCTCCGTGCAGGACGAACACGTTCTGACCATTCGTCGTGCGCACGCTCGCCACGCGACGGCCGAGCCGAGCCTCCCGAACCGGAGCGAGCAACGCGACTTCTTCCGCGCCGCCCCCTGAGCCGAGGGTCGCACCGAGCGAGACGTCCACCGACTTCGGCAGCCAGATCCGCGGCAGCGCCCGGTGTGTGCGCTGCGGGATCTGCGTCGTCACCCGCCCGCTCCGCGAGACGAGCCAGGCTTCGGCGCCTCGCCGGAGGACGGCGAGCGGCCGCTCGATCTCGACGCGGACGCGCAAGGTGTTCGGGAACGCGCGGTCGTAGCTGACGCCGGCAACGTACGGCAGCGCTGTCGCGAGCCGGGAGACGTCGTCGGCGCGCACCTTCAGCAGGCTTTCCCCCGCAAGCGGCCTGAGTGCGGCCTCGACACGCCACGCGACCGGTGGGCGAACTCCCTCGATTTCGATCGTCCGCACGGCGAACATCGGCGACTCGCGTGCCCCGAGGTAGAGGAGCGAGGCGAGCACCGCCAGCGCCAGGCCGACGGCAATCGACCTCCCGGACGGGACGAGCTGGGCGGCCCGCGGGCGCGGCGGCAGCCTCGCGACGGCAGCGCGCGCGTCGAGCTGGCGTGGCATGCGGCTCACGCAGCGACGTTCGCCGTTACCGCAGACGCTCCTACGTCAGCGGCGGCAGCTCCGGCAGCCCGAGGAACCGCACCTCGTGCCGCAACTCGACCCCGAATTGCTCGAAGGCCCGCCGCCGCGCCTCGACCATCAACGCTACTGCGTCATCGGTGCGCGCGCCGTCCGCATTCTCGATGAAGTTTGCATGCTTCGGTGAGATCTGGGCGCCGCCGATCCGGTGACCTTTCAGGCCGCACGCCTCGAGCATGCGTCCCGCTGTCAGCTCGTGCTCCGGATTCACGAAGACGCTCCCGAACGTCCGCTTGTTCGTCGGTTGCGCGGCCTTCCGCTGCGCCTGAAGCTCGGCGATCCTCGTCTTGATCGCCTCGACCGGCCGCCGCGCGAGGCGAAGCTCGACACCGGCGACAACCTGCCCGTCGCGGAGCCCGGAGTGGCGGTAGGTGAGACCGAGCGCCTCCGGCACGAGCCAGTCCGAGCCGGTCGCGGTGACGACTAGCGCACGCCCGAGCACTTGTGCGAAATCGCCGCCGTACGCACCCGCGTTCATCCAGACGCCACCGCCGGTCGTCCCGGGAATAGCGCAGGCGAACTCGAAGCCGCCCAGTCCGGCTTCGCGAGCCCTGTGCAGAACGACGGCGTTCGTTGCCCCGCCCCCTGCGGTGACAAGGTCGCCGTCGACCGAGATCGCCGCGAGCTCGCCGCCGAGCTTCAGCACGAGTGCGTCGACGCCGTCGTCGGCGGCAAGCAGGTTCGAGCCGAGGCCGACGACGGCCGCGCCAGCGCCACGGTCCGCTGCGAACGCCAAGGCTTGCTCCAGCTCTCCGACAGTCGCCGGGCGCGCGAACCAACGGGCCGGACCTCCGGTGCCGAGCGTCGTGTAGCGGGCGAGCGGGATGCCCTCCTCGATGTTCATTCGAGCGCGTCGAGCAGCAGTGGGACAGCACGGTCGACGTCTCCGGCGCCGATGGTCAGGACGACGTCGCCGCGGCGCGCCAGGCGCGCGAGCCAGCTTGCGGCCTGGTCGGCGCTCGGCATCCAGCCGATGCGCATTCCCGCCCGGGCGTCGGAAGCCGCATCGACGACGAGCTTGCCGGAGACGCCGTCCACCGGCTGCTCGCGCGCACCGTAGACATCGGTGACCGCAACGACGTCTGCGAAGGCGAGTGCGCGACCGAATTCTCGCGCGAGATGTCGTGTCCGCGAGTACAGGTGCGGCTGGAAGAGGACGAGCACCCGTCGCGCGCCCTGCTCACGGGCCGTCGCCAGCGTGGCGGCGATCTCCGCGGGGTGATGCGCGTAGTCGTCGTACACGCGCACACCTCCGCTTTCGCCACGCAGCTCGAAGCGGCGCGAGGCACCGCGGTACGCGGCGACGTGCGGCTGTGCCTCGTCGCGGTCGACGCCGGCGTGCTCGAGCGCGGCGAGCGCGGCTGCTGCGTTCAGTCGGTTGTGCTCGCCCGGGAGCGCCAACGCGAAGTCGACAGGCTCGAGCTCGGTAGCACGCACAACGTGCGGAACGTGCTCGAGCCAGTCCTCGAACAGAGTCTCGACCTCGGCGAGCGACGCGAACTCCGTGTGATGATCGAGCTCGACGTTCAGTACCACCGCGACCCGTGGGCGCAGCGAGGCGATCGTGCGGTCGGATTCGTCGCCCTCGACCACGAACCAGCCGTCGCCGGCTCCCGCGTTGCCGCCGAGTTGCGGAATCTCGCCGCCGATCGCGAAGGCGGGGTCGCGGCCGAGGCGTGCGAGAACGTACGCGACCATCCCCGTCGTCGTCGTCTTGCCATGCGCTCCCGCGACCACGATCGAGTCGCGCATCGAGACGAGCTCCGCAAGAAACTCGGCCCGCGAGCGTCCGACGACGCGTCCTGCATAAGCGGTCGAGACAACCGCCTCCCACGTCTCCGGAACGACGGGCTCGGGTGCGATCACGATCTCGTGCCCACGTAGCTGCTCGAGGTAGGGCGTCTCGACACGGTCCCACCCTCCGATCTCGGCGCCCCACGCGGCCGCGATCCTCGCGTAGGCTGAGAGTCCCGCGCCCCCGATCCCGACGAACCAGAGACGCCGACCGCTAAGCGGAGGCAAATTCGATCAGCTCTTCGGCTATCACGCGTGCTGCGTCCGGTTTGGCGAGCGCCCGGATCCGCTCCGCCATCAGATCGAGCCGATCGGGATCGTCGAGCAATGAGCGTGCGATCTCCGGCACCTGCCCTAGATCGGTCTCCGGCACGACGATCGCGCCGCCGCCGCGCGCGAAGTGACGCGCATTCAGCGTCTGATGGTCGGCGGTCGCAAACGGATACGGAACGAGAATCGCCGGCAATCCCGCAGCCGCGAGCTCCCACACGGTGCTGCCGGAGCGCATGATCGCGAGGTCGCATGCTCCGTAAGCCGCGCCGAGTCCGTCGAGCACGGGAACGACGCGGTAGTCGCGTCGCGTCACGCGGGGGCGCAGCCAATCGAAGTCGCGCTCGCCGGAGACGTGCAGGATAGGTGGCCCGACGGCGCCGAACGCCTCGACGGCAAGCTCGTTCAGCGCGCGCGCACCGGCACGTGCGCCTGCGATCAGCAGCACACGCTCTTCTGCCGGCAGCCCCAGCTGCGCGCGCGCGGCGAGTCGGTCCCACGGTTGCGCGTTCGCGGGGATCGGCCGGCCGACGACTCGGTATTTCGCGCCGTGGCGATCGGGCAACTCGTAGGCGAGATAGATCCTCCGGGCAAAACGCGCCGCCAGTCGGTTCGTGAGACCGAGGTACGCATCCGACTCCGTCAGCGCTGCAGGAATCCGCTTCCGCCACGCGGCCACGATCATCGGACCCGCGACGTAGCCACCGCCGCCGAGGACGACGTCCGGACGCCGCCGCTCGAGGATGCGCGCACACGCGAGCGGCGCGCGTCCGGCAAGGAGCGCTGCCCTGACGAGGGCGGGTGAAGGGCGGCGCGGCAAGCCGGTGATGCGAAAGGTGTCGAGCTCGTAGCCGGCGTCAGGAACGAGCTGCGCTTCGACCCGATCCGGCGACCCGGCGAACGTCACGTGGACGCCGCGGCTCGAGAGCTCGGTCGCCACCGCGAGCGCCGGCAGCACGTGCCCTGCCGTCCCTCCGGCCGCGATCAGGCATCGCAGCTGCCGCTCGACTGCCATTGCCTGCGATGTTAAGGAGGATTCCGACCGAGACGAGCTCCACAACGAGGCTCGACCCGCCGTACGAGACAAATGGCAGCGGGATTCCCGTCAGCGGCGCCAGACCGAGGACCGCGGCGAGGTTGATACACGCCTGGCAGCAGATGAGCGAAGTCAGCCCGGCAGCGAGCCGCTTGCCGAAGGGATCGCGGCACTCGAGCGCCGTCTTGAAGCCCGCCCAGACGAAGAGGACATACGCGAAGATCACCGAGGCCGTGCCGACGAGGCCGAGCTCCTCGCCGATGACCGCGAAGATCATGTCGGTATGCGCCTCCGGCAGGTAATGGATCTTCTGTACGCCCTGCCCGAGCCCCTCGCCGAGGAAATGCCCGGAGCCGAGGCCGATCTCTGCCTGCACGATCTGGAAGCCCGACCCTTGCGCGTCCTGCCACGGATCGAGGAAGCTGAAGAGGCGCGCGCGCATGTACGCCTTGGTCAGGACAACGACGAGCCCGAGAGCCGAAACGACGAGGAAACCGCCGGCGAGCGTTCGCGCGCGCGTCCCCGACGCGAAGAGAACGGCACCCACCATTACGGCGAGCGTGATCGCCGTCCCGAGGTCGGGCTCGAGCAGGATCAGGAGCAGGAAGACGGCAAGCAGCGCGCCGATCGGGCGCCACAGCTCGTGAAGCGTGCGCGGCGGCTTCCGGCGCGCGAGGTGCGCGGCGAGCCAGACGGTGAGCGCGAGCTTTGCGACCTCCGACGGCTGGAAGGTTGCCGGGCCGAAGCTGATCCAGCGGCGCGCGCCGTTGATCGGCTCCGCGAGCACGAGCACCGCCGCGCAGCCGACGAGCGAGCAGACGACGAGCGTTGGTGCGAGCGGGCGGAGCCGCGTGTACTTCCAGCGCGACGCGATGAGCATCGCCGCTACCCCGAGCACGGCATACGTCCCCTGCCGTTGGAGGTACGACATCGGGTTCGCGCCGCCGACCACGGCCGACGCCGACGTCGCGCTGTAGACCATCACGATCCCGAACGCCGTCAGCGCGAGCGTGACGAGCGTCAGGACGTGCCACTCAGGCTTTCTCCCCACTTCTAAGACAGATTCGCCACCAGCCTCCTGAAATCCTCGCCGCGTGCCTCGAAGTCGCTGTACTGGTCGTAGCTCGCGCAGGCCGGCGAAAGCAGCACGACGTCCCCGCGCTGGGCGTCCGAGCCGGCGAGCTCAACGGCCCGCGCGAGCGTTTCCGCTCGGACGTAACCACGCCCAGCAGCGTCGAACGCAGACGCGAGCTCGTCCGACGCCTCTCCGACGAGATAGATCGATGCGACGTTCGGCGGCAGGTCGCGCGCGAACGGCACGAAGTCTTCGCCCTTTGCACGGCCGCCGAGGATGAGCCGGAGCGGCGCGTCGTACGCTGCGACGCCGCGCCGCGCGGCGGCTGTGTTCGTCGCCTTCGAGTCGTTCACCCAGCGCACTCCGTCATGCTCGCGAACAAGCTCGAGCCGGTGGCGAACGCCCGGGAAGGTCCGAAGCGCCTCGGCGATCGCTTCGTCGTGGATACCGGCAGCGCGCGCGGCCGCGGTCGCGGCTGCCGCGTTCTCACGGTTGTGGCGGCCCGGCATGCGCGGCTCCGCGGGCAGCGCATCGTCGGCGGCGAACTCGATTCCTTCCAGCCCGAGACCCCGCGGGACGACCCTGTCCCTCGCGCGCTCGAAGATGCGGAGCTTCGCTTCGCGGTACCGCTCGTACGTGCCGTGCCGGTCGAGGTGATCCGGTTCGAGGTTCAGCAGTACCGCGATCGCGCACGCAAACTCGTGCACGTCTTCGAGCTGGAACGACGAGAGCTCACAGACGATCCAGGCGTCGTCGGGAGCCTCGATGCTCGACAGCGGCGTGCCGACATTGCCCGCGACCGCCACCGGACATCCGGCTGCGCGGAAGATCGCGCCGAGCAGCTCCGTCGTCGTCGTCTTGCCGTTCGTGCCGGTGACGCCGACGAACGGGCGCGGCGCGAGCAGCTGCCAGCCCAGCTCGACTTCGGACCACACGGGAATCCCGCGTTCGCGCGCAGCCACGACTAGCGGACGCTCGCCCGGCACGCCCGGTGACTTCACAAGCAGGTCGACGCCGCGCAGCAGGCCGAGGTCGTCTTCGTTGTCGCGGTCGACGCGCACGACCTCGTCGCCGCGCGCCTCGAGCGCGGTCGCGGCCGCGGCGCCCGAGCGCGCGAGCCCGTACACGAGCGCGCGGGTCAACCTCGGAAGTTCAGGTAGTAGCGGTAGAAGAGTCCGAATCCCACTGCGCAGAGGATCCCGGCCGCGATCCAGAAACGCACCATGATCTTCGTCTCGGACCACGCCTTCATTTCAAAGTGGTGGTGGATCGGCGTCATCAGGAAAACGCGCCGGCCGAGGTACTTGAACGTGAAGACCTGGATGATCACGGACAGCGCCTCGATCAGATAGACGCCGCCGATGAAGAGCAGCAGCACTTCGACCTTCATCATGATCGCGAAGCCCGCCATGGCCCCGCCGAGCGCCATCGAGCCGGTGTCGCCCATGAACACCTCCGCGGGGAACGCGTTGTACCAGAGGAAACCGACCGCGGCCCCGATCAGCGCCGCCCCCGCAATCGCGAGGTCGAGCCGCTCGGGGCTGCGCAACGTGGGCGTGCGCGCAGACCGGATGTACGTGAGCACGGCCATCGTCGTGAACGTAAAGAGCGAGATGATCGCCGTGCCTGCGGCGAGCCCGTCGAGACCGTCGGTCAGGTTGACGCCGTTCGACGCGCCGGCGATGACGAGGAAGATAAAGACGTACCAGAAGGGGCCGAGATCCAAGCGGTAGCCGGTGCCCGGAATGAGCACGGACGTTAGGGGGGACAACCCGGCGCGGTGCGCGAGGTAGCCCGTGCCTGCGGCGACGCACGCGAGCAGCAGCAGCTTCCAGCGTCCAGAGAGCCCGAGCGAGCGCTTGTGCGTGAACTTGATGAAGTCGTCCAGGAACCCGATCGCGCCGCAGCCGAGCGTGACGAAGAGCACCGTCAGCCCGGTGATCTTGTACTTCGAAAGGGCGACGAACGCGATCGACGCCGCGAGGAGGATGAGGATGCCGCCCGCGGTCGGCGTACCCCTCTTGACGACGTGCCGCTCGGGGCCTTCCTCGCGGATCTGCTGGCCGAGCTCCTTGCGGCGCAGGAACTTGATGAAGCGCGGCCCGGCCAGGATTGAGATCAGACCCGCGACGATTCCCGCGAGGAGAACTCGCGTCATGCGGTCACGCCCGCGAGCGACTCCGCGACGCGTTCGAGCCCGAGCACGCGGGCACCTTTGACGAGTACGCAATCTCCGGGACGCAACTCCTCGCGCAGGATCGCAATTGCCTCGTCCGCGTCCGCAACTGGGCGCCCGCCGTACACGCGCGCCCGCTCGCCGACCGAGAGCAGGATGTCGACGCCGATTTCCTCCACGGAGCGCGCGACGTCGCGGTGCGCTTCGTCGGTGTAGTCGCCGAGCTCCGCCATCTCTCCGAGCACGGCGATCCGGCGGCGACCTGCCGCGAGCTGCCGCAGGTGTTCGAGCGCCGCGCGCATCGAGATTGGGTTTGCGTTCCAGGCGTCGTTGATGACGAGCCCGCCGCCGGGCAGCGGCAGCTCCTGATTCCGCCATTCGGCGAACGCGACGTCGAGGCGTTCGGGAATCTCGAGGTCGAGCACGCGCGCAGCTGCGAGCGCGATCAACGCGTTCGGCGCGAGGTGCTGCGCGCTGAAGTTCACCTCTACGTTTCCGAGCGACGTGCGCAGAAGCGGCGGCTGGAAGGATTCCAGCCGGACGTCCTCGCCGACGCGCACGACCTCGACGTCCTGGCGAGCGACGATGAAGTCCGCCGGCACGATCGCCGTCCCACCCGGCGGGAGGGCGTCGATCAACTCGGTCTTCGCGCGGATGACGCCCTCGAGTGTCCCGACCTTCTCGAGATGAACCGGCCCGACGTTGGTGATCACGCCGACCTCCGGCCGCGTGAAGGCGCACAGCTCCGCGATCTGGCCGAAGCCCCGCATCGCGAGCTCGAGAATGCAGATCTTCGTTTCCCGCTCGACGCGGCAGACGGTCAGCGGCACGCCGATCTCGGCGTTGTAGCTGCGCTCGGCCGCGACCGTCGGCGCCTGCGGTGCACAGATCGCGGCGAGGATGTCCTTCGTCGATGTCTTTCCCATCGAACCTGTGATCGCGACGAACCGCGCGCCGCTTTGCCCGCGCACCTCGCCCGCCAACGCAGCCAAGCCGGCAAACGCATCGTCGGGTACCAGGGTCGCGGCCGCGCCGCGTGCGAAGGCGTGCTTGCGGTAGTCGGCGCCTTCGCCGAGAGCGACGAAGAGATCACCCTCTTCGATGCGCCGTGAGTCGATCTGCACGCCGGTGATCTCGCTCGTCCAGCCTGCGCGATCGAGTTGCCCCGGGACGAGGTCCTTCACGGTGTCCAGAGCGAGCGGGATCACGCCGGCTGCAACGCGCGCAAGAGCTCCCGCGCGACCTCGCGATCGTCGAAAGGATGCTTGACGCCGGCGATCTCCTGACCTTGCTCGTGGCCCTTTCCGGCGATCAGCACGACGTCTCCTTCGCGTGCCGACTCGATTGCCCTCGCGATCGCGGTCCGGCGGTCGGGCTCGACGTCGAGCCGGGGCGCGCCGCTGAGTACCTCGTCGATGATTGCAAGCGGATCCTCGCTGCGCGGGTTGTCAGAGGTCACGATCGCCACGTCGGCGAGCATTGCCGCGATGCGTCCCATCACCGGTCGCTTCTCGCGGTCGCGGTCGCCGCCGCAGCCGAACACGCAGAGAACGCGGCCACGCGCGAGGCTGCGTGCCTCCTCGAGAACGCGCTCGAGCGATGCCGGCTTGTGCGCGTAGTCGACGATGACGGCGAACGGCTGGCCTTCGTCGACGAGCTCGAATCGACCCGGCACCCCGTGCACGGCCTCGATTCCGGCGCGGATCGCCTGTTCGTCGATTCCGAGGGCGCGGGCGGCAGCCGCGGCGCCGAGGGCGTTCTCGAGGTTGAACCGTCCCGGCAGTTTCAGCTCCGCATCGAGCCGGTCGCGTGCGGCGTCGAACGTGATCGCGTCCGGAAGCTCCGCGGCGAGGCGGCGGCCCCAGACGTCGCCCACGTTTACGACGGCGTGCTCGGCCTGTGCGAACAGCCGCCGCTTTGCGGCGAAATACGCCTCCAGCGTTCCGTGGAAGTCGAGATGCTCGTGCGCGAGATTTGTGAACACGAGCACCTTGAAGCGGACACCGTCGAGCCGTCCCTGCACCGATGCGTGGGACGTCGCTTCCATCGCGCACGCAGCGTTTCCGGCATCGATCATCTCGCGGAAGAGTCGCTGCAGGTCGATCGCCTCCGGCGTGTTCAGTGCCGCCGGCCGCGTCTCGTCGCCGACGCGCCGCTCGATGTTCGTCAGCATGCCGGGCAGGCGCCCCGCCGCGCGCAGGATCTCGTACAAGAGATAGGTGGTCGTCGTCTTCCCCGCCGTGCCGGTGACGGCGGCGACGTCGAGCTCACCGCTGGGATCGCCGAAGAACGCGACGGCCGCAGGGGCCATCGCCCGGCGCACGTCGTCCACGATGAGCTGCGGGACGGGGAGAGCGAGCTCGCGCTCCACGGCCAGGGCAACGGCGCCGCGCTCGACAGCTTCCGCTGCGAGCTCGTGGCCGTCGACGCGCTCGCCGCGAACGCAGAAGAACAACGCCCCGGCGCCCACGGCGCGCGTGTCGTACGCGAGGTCCCTGATGGCGACCGCCGCCGCATTTGCGACGCCGACCGGTCCGAGGGCCGGAGCCAGCCGCTCGAGATGCACGCCTAGAGGCTAACCGCGCGCTTCGCGGGCGTCCGGCGGAACCTCGAGGTACTGCAGGTCATAGGCGGCGATCTTCGCGAAAGCCGGGGCCGCGACGACGCCGCCCGAGATCGCGCCACGCGGCTCGTCGACCGTCACGAGCACGACTAGTCGCGGCCTCGACGCCGGAACCATCCCCACGAAGGAAGCAACGTACCGCCCGCTGAAATAGCCGCCCTGGTCGTCCGGCTTCTGGGCCGTCCCCGTCTTGCCGGCGACCTTGTAGCCGCGCACCGCGGCAAGCGCCCCCGTTCCCTCGAGGACCACGTTCTGGAGCATCGCGTTGAGCTCTGCCGCGATCGCGGGCCTGAGGACGCGCCGCCTGCGTGCGTGCACGCGCTTACCGCCCTGCACGCGCTCGACCAGATGGGGTTGAACCCACACGCCCCGATTCCCGATCGTCGCGTACGCCGCCGCCATCTGAACGGCGGTCACGGCAACGCCCTGGCCGATCGGCACGTTGCCGATCGTCGAGCCTGACCATTCATCCGGTTTCAGCACGAAACCGGCGCTCTCACTGGGAAAGCCGAGGCCGGTGACCGCGCCGAATCCGAACCGTCTCATCCATTGGTAGAGACGCGTTGGACCGAGTTTCTCGGCGAGCGTGATCGCGCCCACGTTGGACGACTGCGCCAGGATACGCGCCACGCTCATCAGCTCGGTTCCGCGTTCCTCCGCATCGTGGATGACGCGATCTGCGACGTGGATCGTCGGCGGAAGAGTGAACGCCGTCTGTGGCTCGACGAGCCGGTCAGATAGGACGCCGGCAACCGTTACCAGCTTGAACGTGGAGCCGGGCTCGTACACGTCGGTCACGGCGCGGTTACGCGTCACCGCCGGCGGCGTCGTGCCGAACGCATTCGCGTCGAAACCGGGCGCGTTCGCCATCGCGAGGATGTTGCCCGTTCGCGGGTCCAGCACGACCGCCGTTGCGCCCTTCGCTTGCCACCGGGTGAGCGTCTGGCGCAACACCGCTTCGGCGTTGGCCTGGATCGTGTGGTCGATTGTCAGGCGCACGCTCCGCCCGTCCCTCGCCGGCCGCTCGTCGAAGACGTCGATCGCGTGGCCGAGCGCGTCGATCACTCTCGTCTCCCGGCCGGGCTTGCCGGCGATCTTCTGGTCGAGCTGCAGCTCCAGTCCCGCGAGGCCGCGGTTGTCGACACCGGCGTAGCCGAGCACGTGCGATGCCACGGATCCCTGGGGGTAGAAGCGCCGCTCCTCGGGATAGAAGCCGACGCCCGCGAGCCCGCGCTTCTCGAGCAGCGCCGCCTTCTCGGGGTCGGCCTTTCGCGCGATGTAGACGAAGCTGCCCTTGGTGTCCCGCAGCTGTTCGACGAGCGAGTCGGCATCCACGCCGAGCGTTCGCGCCGCGGCGTTCGCCACCACCCGCGGGTCGCGCACCTGTCGCGGGTCGGCGTAGACCGTCGTCGCCTGTTGGCCGATCGCGAGCTGGACGCCTGTGCGGTCGAAGATCGTGCCGCGTGCCGCCGGAAGGACGACCGACACGCGATGCTGCTTCGCCGCAAGCTGGGAGAGCGACCCGGCCTGGACGCCCTGAAGCCACGTCGCGCGTCCGAGCAGCGCCGCGAAAACGAGCAGGAGGAGCCCGAGGAGGAGCCGGATCCTGCGGTTAACAGGGCTCCGGCGTGCGCGCGCCATCAGTGCCTGCCGAGCTCCACGTACGTCATGTCGGACGACGGCACCGGCACAAGCCCGAGCCGCTCACGTGCGCGGGCCTGGATGAGCGCCGTGACCTTCGCGGTCGAGGACCGCGACTCGAGCGCTGCGTTCTCATCGCGCAGCGTCGCGCGCTCGCGTCCAAGCTCGTCGAGGCGAACGTTCAGCTGGAGGACCGCGACGTTCAGCGCCACGAGCCCGGCGAGGAGCGTGCCGACGACGACGATCCACAGCACGCCGTTCCGCAGCGGATCGCGACGACGCGCCGTGGCCGGGCGGCGGGGGCGGCCATGCGCAGCAGCCGGCGCATCGGCGTATGCAACTGCAGACCACGAGGGCACTAAGCCTTCACCGCCACCCGGAGCTTCGCCGACGACGAGCGCGGATTCTGCGCCACCTCTTCATCGCTCGGCCGGATCGGCCTCCGCGACACTGCGCGGAGAAGCGGCTCGTTGCCGCAGATGCAGATCGGGAAATCGGGCGGGCACGTGCACCCGCGCTCGCCGTCGCGCATGAAAGTCTTGACGATCCGGTCCTCGAGCGAATGGAAGCTGATGACCGCGAGCCGCCCGCCCGGCCGCAACGTCTGCAGCGCCGCCGGCAGCGCACGCTCGAGCGCCCCCAGTTCGTCGTTCACCGCGATGCGCAGAGCCTGGAAGACGCGCTTGGCCGGATGGCCGTCGCCGAAGCGCGCAGGCGCGGGGATCGCGGACTTCACGACATCGACGAGATCGAACGACGTCGCGAGCGGACGGCGGCGAACGATCGCGCGAGCGATCTGGCGCGCGAAGCGTTCCTCGCCGTAGCGCTTGAAGATGTCCGCGAGGTCGCGCTCCGGTGCGTTGTTGACGAGGTCGCCCGCCGTGAGCTCCGCGGAGCGGTCCATACGCATGTCGAGCGGAGCGTCGATCGCGTACGAGAAGCCGCGCTCGGGAAAGTCGAGCTGCATCGACGAGACGCCGAGATCGAGCAGGATCGCGTCCGCTTCGACCCCGTTCGCTGCGAGCTGCTCGAGCACGAGCGAGAACTCCCCGCGCAGCAGGCGCGTCTGCAGGCTGCCGAACCGCCGCCGGAAGCTCTCGAAGTACGAACGGACGGACGGGTCCCGGTCGATCGCGATGAAGCGGCCCTCTCCGTGCAGATCGGCTGCGAGCAATCTGGCGTGGCCGCCCGCACCGAACGTGCAGTCGACGACGGTGTCGCCCGGCCGCACGGCCAGCAGCCGGCGCACCTCCTCCGGCAGGACGGGCTGGTGATCAGTCGCTCTTTGCTGCAAGGCGCTCGGCAACATCTTCAGCACTCCCTTCGACTTCTGCTAGCTCACGCCGCCAGGCTTCGCGGTCCCAGATCTCGAGGTGGTCGCGCATTCCGGCAACGACGACGTCGCGGCTCAGCCCCGCGTGCTCGAGGAGATGCGCCGGGATGATCACGCGGCCCTGTTTGTCGAGTTCGGCCTCGGACGCTCCCGCGAGGAAGTGGCGCTGGATCCTACGCGTCGCCTGGCTGAGCGGATCCAGCGGGGCGAGTCGAGACTCGACGAGTCGAACCCAATCCTCACCACGGTAGGCGTCAAGGCATTTATCGACGCCACGCGTGACGACCACACCCCCGGCGAAGGACTCCCGGAACTTGGCGGGAAGGGTGAGGCGATTCTTGTCATCGATGGTGTGCTCGTATGTGCCGAGAAGCATCGGGGGCCGGTTTTGCTCTACCACTCTTCCCCACTTTGCCCCACTTTAACCCACTTGTCAAGCACCGGTATAACGAAGGCATGAAGCGGCTCCTCCTTGCGGCCGCCGTGTTGGCCCTAGCGGGGTGCGGATCCAGCAGCACACCGAGCGCGGAATGGAACGGCCCACCCCGAGCAAAGCCCAACGGCACGCTCGATGTCGCCGAGTTCAACGACTTCCTCGCGAAGGGCGGTGAGGACTTCGCCAACTCGCCGATCGCGGCCGTCGCGGAGTTCCTCGGCCTGAGCCAGTCCACGGCGTCCTACACCAAGGTGGAGTCGACATCGCCCGGCGAGGTTCGCAACGTTGCCGAGGTCGTGGCGACGCTACAGGGCCTGCTGGACGACTCGGTGCGCGACGCGCGATACACGGTCGAGCTCAAGCAGGACGAGAGCGGCATGTGGCGCCTGCACGCCGCCGACTGGGCGCAGCGCTGCCAGTCCGGCCGCGGCCACCAGGATTTTTCCGCCAAACCGTGCGTCTAAGCCTCTAGAGGCTCTAGGCGCAGCTGACGCTCGTACGGCCCGCGGCCGGTGACGACGTTGGCGCCGCAGCGCGCCGCTAACGCGATCGCATCGCGCGGCTCGTCGCCGCGGCCGAGGGCAAACGCGAGCCCGGCGGCGAAGCAGTCCCCCGCTCCGTAGGCGTCGACGACGGGTGCAGGCGGGGCTGCGGCGGCGAACGGCCCTCCCGGCTGTGCCCAGCCCCCGAGCCGGCCGGACGTCGCGACGACGAGGCGGGGCGCCGGGTCGAGATCGCCCGGCTGGTACCGCTCGCCGGCGTCGGTCGCGCTCGCGACGAGCGCGTCGAGCTCGACGCCGGCCCGGCGAAGCGTCGGCAGCTCGCGGGCGGTCGCGACGAGTGCCGCCGCGTGGCGCGCCTTCATCAGCGCCTGCACGTCGCCGCCCGTGAAGTAGACGCAGTCACACCGGTGCAACTGCTCCCACGGAAGCGAATCGTCATCGCCGCGAGGGCGAAGCTTCTCCCCCATGACCGTGATCGTCCGCTCGCCGGCGTCGTCCACGTACGTCACGCCTCGCCGCTGCCGCTCGCCCACCCAGGCTGCGTGGAGCGCCACGCCCTGCCCCGCGAGCTGCTCGGCCGAGCGGCGGCCGCGTTCGTCGTCACCCAGCGCCGTGAAGAACATCGTCTCGCAGCCGAGATTCACGAGCTGGACCGCAGCAACCGCGCCGCCTCCCGCAGCCTCCTCCCACGCCTCCGAGACGTGCACGATCTCGCCCGGCTTCGGCACCGATTCGACGCGGAGGAAGTCGATCCACTCGACGTGCCCGATGACGGCGGCCCGCACGCCTCACATTCTCGCGCCGCCGCACGTTGAAACGAGATGATGGAAGCCGTGACGACTATTCCGCCGTTCGAGCACTTCTACACGGAGCATCGCGAGGCCGTCTTCGGCTTCCTCGCGCGGCGGCTCGGGAGGGCGGCGGCAGAGGACGCGTTTCAGGAAACGTTCCTCCGCGCGCTTCGAGCATACGAGCGCCTGGAGCACGGGCGGCATCTGCGCGCGTGGATCTTCACGATCGCGGCGCGGGTCGCGATCGACGCCCATCGCGCCAGGCCAAGTGACGAAGTGTCACTTGGAGAGGAGCCGCGGTCGGAGGACTCGACGCCGGCATACCTCGAGCTCGAGCACCTGGCGGACGAGCTGCCGCCCGCGGAGCGCGCCGCGGTCGTCCTCCGGTACGGCTACGACCTTCCCTACGCGGAAATCGGCGCTGCGCTCGGCTCATCGGCCGACGCCGCGCGACAGGCGGCGTCGTCGGGCATCCGGCGGCTTCGCAGAAAGGACGGCCTCACATGAAAGTCTCCCCCGAGCTCGACCGTCGCTTCCGCGACGCGGCTGCGGCCGCGGAACTGCTCGACGTCGCCTATGACGTCGTCGATACACCGATCGGGCCTTTGTTCGTCGCGACGACCGAGCGCGGCTTGTGCCGTATCTCCTACGATTCCGAGCCCGAGCGGCTCGTCGAACAGCTCGCGCGCGCGCTCGGTACGCGGGTGCTGCGGTCGCCGCGTCCGGTGGACCCCACGCGCCGGCAGCTCGACGAGTACTTCGAACGCCGCCGGCAGCGGTTCGACGTGCCGGTCGACCTGCGGCTGGCGGGAGATTTCTCGCGCCGCGTCCTGGACGAGCTGGCGCGCGTGCCGTATGGCGAGGTGACGACGTACGGCGAGCTGGCGAAGCGAGCCGAGCGCCCGCGAGCCGCACGCGCAGTCGGCACGGTGATGAACCGCAACCCGATCCCAATCGTCCTTCCCTGCCACCGCGTTGTCGGTGCCAGCGGAAGCCTCGTCGGCTACGGCGGCGGGCTCGACCGAAAGGAGGCCTTGCTCAGGCTCGAAGGAGCGATTCTCTGACCTCGTCGTGAAGGTGACCGTTGGAGGCGAGGTACAGACCGTCGTCGACGGTGAACGTTCCACCGGCCTCCTCGACGATCAGCCTCGGCGCCGCGACGTCCCACTCGTTCATCAGCGTGTCGCTCGCAGCCTCGATCCGCCCCTCGGCGACGAGCATGTACTGCCAGAAGTCCGGATACGTCCGTGCGACGGCGACGCGCGCGGCCAGCGCGGCGAACTGCGGAAAGCCCCGGACGCTTGTCGTCGAGACGTAAGCCTCGTCGATTCGCGAGACGCGCGAGACGCGGATCGGGGTGCCGTCGAGGAACGCTCCTCCGCCCCGCTCGGCCCACCAGCGCTGACCGAGCGCGGGCGCGGAGGCAACGCCTACGACCACCTCGCCGTCACGCTCGAGCGCGATCAGCGTCGCCCAAATCGGAAGCCCGCGCGCGTACTGCTTCGTGCCGTCGATCGGGTCGAGCCACCACCGCACGTCCCCCTCCGCCACGCCGTACTCTTCGCCGGCGACCGCCTCCCCGCGCTCGCGTCCGATGCGTGCGCGAAGCACCTCTTCCACGGCACGGTCTGCCTGCGTGACGGGCGTGAGATCGGCTTTCGCCTCCACGACGAGGTCTACCGCCCTGTAGTGCTTCATCGTCAATGCGTCAGCCTGGTCGGCGAGCGCAAGGGCGTACTGGAGATCGGCGGCTGCGTGCACACCGCCATTCAATCGAGCAACTTGTACCCGACGCGCCACACGTTGACCACGAACGGGCCGGGATCCACAGCCTGCAGCTTGCGGCGCAGACGCGACGCGTGCGAGTCGAGCGTGCGCGTCCGGCCCAGGGACCTGAAGCCCCACACCTCGCGCAGCAGCTCTTCTTTCGTGAACACGCGATACGGCTCCGAGGCGATCTTCACGAGCAGTTCGTACTCCTTCCCCGCCAGGTCGATGCGCACGCCGTCGACGCTCACGCGGCGCGTCGCGTGCTCCACGGAGATCGGGCCGGCTCGTAGCCGCTCCGGCTCCGGAGGCCGGGCTCGCCTCAACACCGCGTGGATTCGCGCCACGAGCTCGTCATAGACGAACGGCCTTGCGACGAAGTCGTCACAGCCGCGTGCAAAGGCGCGGACCCGGTCGACCGCGTCCGACTCCTCGGCCCCGATGACGATCACGGGCACGCCCGTGAAGGCGTCGAGCGCGGACGGGTCGCCCAGCAGGACGAGGTCGGGGTGTGCCCGCGACGCCAGCTCGAGCGCAGCGTCTCGGTCGTCCGTGCCGATGACGTCGAACCCGTCCTGCGCGAGGTGCCGCTCGAGAAAGCCTCGGACGCCGGCCTCGGGCTCTGCAATCAGAAGCGCGGACACGCACGCGACGCTAACGCGACCGTCGCCTGACCGCCAGATGTCCTTTGCGCCGCAACGGCAACGAACGCTGCACAACCCAACGGTTCAGCCGTGGCCGGGGGCGACCTCCCCCGAATGGGGCAGTCGGCCTACCACGAACCGGGGTGGTCGAAAGATCACGTCTTTTGGCGATGCCGTTCGCAACGTGTCCTCCTACGTTGCGCTGGCAAGTTCATGCGGCTCGCCGTCTCCCCGACGGCGAATAAGGAGGACTGTTGAAGCGCGGCACGAGGACCCTGCTCAGAGGATCGGCGACGTTCGTCATCGCAATTGCGTGCCTGCTTGTAGCGCCCGCGATCGCAAGTGCGGGATTCGTCCCGCCGCCGTTGCAGAACCAGGCGACGGCCAACCCGGACGCGACGCTGAATGTGATCGTGCTCGGCCAGCCCTCCACCACCGCCGCAGCGCTCAGGGAGCGCGTCAGAAGCATCGGCGGCAAAAACATCATCCCCTTCTCGGTCATCCGCGGCATGGCTGTGAACCTCACGGGAGCGCAGCTTCTGTCGCTCGGCTCTGATCCGGCCGTCCGCTCGATCACTCCGAACGGAAGGGTCAAGGGGCAAAGCACCACGTCGGGCCTTCTCTGGCCGCAGGCGACGGGCGTCAACACTCTGTGGGGCTCCGCCGCGCCGTCTGCGCCCGCGATCGCCGTGGTCGACTCCGGGATCGACAGCTCGCGCACCGTCGACTTCGGCCGCCGCATTCTTGGCGTCGTCGATTTCACCAACTCCAACGGCAAGGACGAGAACGGCCACGGCACGATGGTCGCCGGCATCGCTGCAGGCGCGTCGAGCCTCTATCCCGGTGCGTCGCCGACCTCCGGCATTTACGCGCTGCGCGTCGTTCGCGCCGACGGTTCGTCGTACACCGGCGACGTGATCGCCGCAGCGGACTGGATCTACGCCCATGCTTTCAGCAACAACATCCGCGTCGCGAACTTCTCGCTGCGAAACTCCTTCCCCGACTACGCATCGTACGACCCGCTCGACGCAGCTGTGCGGCGGCTCTGGCTGAGCGGCACCGTGGTCGTGGCGTCGGCCGGCAACGGCGGCGCGGGACGGATGGTCTACGCGCCTGCGAACGATCCTTTCGTGATCACCGTGGGAGCCTCCGACATCGCGGACACCGTCACGCGTCAGGACGACAGCAACGCGCCCTGGACTTCCTACGGCTACACGGCCGAGGGTTTCGCGAAGCCGGAGCTCGGCGCGCCGGGCCGCTGGATGATCGCGCCGGTGCCCGGCACGAGCACCCTCGCGACGACCTTCGCAGACCGCATCGTCACCCCCGGTTACATGTGGATGTCGGGCACGTCGTTCTCCGCGCCGGTTGTCTCGGGTATCGCGGCGCAGATCCTTGCGCGTCACCCCGGCTTCACGCCGGACCAGGTGAAGGGTGCGCTGATGCTCACGGCGAAGAACGCCCCCCTGGCGACGAAACTGTCGCTCGGCGTCGGCGAGGTCGACGGCGCGGCGGCGGCTGGGGTCACGACCCCGCCGAACCCGAACCAGAACCTCTACCAGTTCGTCAAGAACGACGCGGACGGCAATCCCTCCTTCGACTGGGACGGCTGGACGACGTACGTAACGTCGACCGCGTCGTGGACGGATGCCAGCTGGACTGACGCGTCCTGGACAAACGCGAGCTGGACGGATGCATCCTGGACGGACGCCTCCTGGATGGACGCTTCCTGGACGAACGCTTCCTGGACGAACGCTTCCTGGACGAACGCTTCCTGGACGAACGCCAGCTGGACGGACGCCTCCTGGACGAACGCCAGCTGGACGGATGCCTCCTGGACGGACGCCAGCTGGACGAACGCCTCCTGGACGAACTCGACCAGCGGCGAATGAACCGGCTCGGCCGGGCCTTGCCGCTGCCTCCGGCCGGCCGGATCTACTACGCCAGCGTGACGGCGACCGCGCTCGTCGCCGGCGGTGCAGCGATCTCGCGTCTCGGCACCGCGACACCCCATTGGTTCACCTTCGTACTCCTCGCAGCGTCCGCCGCGGCGGCGCAGGTGTTCATCGTGCGCACCGGGCGCAGTCACGGGTTCCACACCGCGATCGTGTTCATCGTTGCCGGCGCGCTCCTGCTCCCTCCGTCCGGCTTCGACGGGACCGACGCGCGGGCGGCGCTGGCGGGCGCGACCGCGGGTCTCTCGCTCGTGGCGATCAACCACACGCTGCTCGCACCGATGCTTCGGCTCGGGCGCGGCGTCAGCTTCCGGGACAGCGGCCTCTTCGCGTTCGAGAGCATCGCGAGCGACATCGTCCTCGCGGGCCTCGGGATCGCGCTGGCAATGGTCTGGCTCACGAACGTCTGGCTCGTGCCCGCGATCATCGCGCCACTTCTGCTCTCGCACCGGTCGATCCGGCTGCTCGGGAGAGCACGAGACAGCGAGAAGCGTTTTCGGACGATGTTCGAGGCCGCCCCGATCGGCATGATCGTGCGTGACCTCGACGGCAAGCTGCTCTCGACGAACCCGGCATTCGAGCGGATGGTCGGCTACTCGAAAGAGGAGCTCGAGGGGTTCGACCCCGCTGCGACCGAGGACGCAGAGGAGGCGCGGCGGCTGACCGCCGAGCTCTTGAGCGGACTACGCGAAGGCTACGTAACGGAGCAACGATTCGTCGCCAAGGACGGAAGCGAGCTCTGGGGCCGTGTCGACGTCACTCTGGTGCGCGATGCCGGCCAGCGACCGCAATTCGTGCTGTCGATGGTGCAGGACGTCACGCAGCACAAGCTGCTCGAGGACCAGCTCCGGCAGGCTCAGAAGATGGAGGCGATCGGTCGGCTCGCGGGTGGCGTTGCACACGACTTCAATAATCTGCTGACCGCGATCTCCGGCTATTCGAATCTCGTGCTCGACCGCCTGCATGCTCGCGACTCGGATCTGATCGAGGACGTGCGCGAGATCGACAAGGCGGCGCAGCGCGCGCACTCGCTGACGCGGCAGCTCCTCGCGTTCAGCCGCAAGCAGCTGTTGCAGCCGCAGATCCTGAGCGTCAACGACGTCGTCGGCGACATGGACGCCATGCTTCGCCGTCTGATCGGCGAGGACATCGAGATCATCACGGTTTACGGGTCCGGACTTGCGCGGGTGCAGGCGGACCCAGGGCAGCTGCAGCAGGTGATCATCAACCTCGTCGTCAACGCGCGCGATGAGATGCCGGGCGGCGGCACGCTCTCGATCGAGACGGCGAACGAAGTCGTCTCGCCCGCAGAAGCGTCACGTCGCGGCAGTGAGGCAAGTGCCGGTTCATTCGTGAAATTCACGATCCGTGACACGGGCCGCGGCATGGACTCGGAGACGAAGGCCCGCCTCTTCGAGCCCTTCTTCACGAAGAAGGGCGTCGGCAAGGGAACGGGTCTCGGCCTGGCCACCGTCTACGGCATCGTCAAGCAGAGCGGCGGCTTCATCGATGTCGAGAGCGCGCCCGGCGAGGGCGCGTCGTTCACGATCTACCTGCCGTCGGTGCTGGCCGAGGTGGCGACTCCGGTGGACAAGGAGCCGGCACCCGAGCCCACGCCCGGCGGTGTGGAAACGATCCTGCTCGTCGAGGACGAGGACATGGTGCGGCGTTACGTCGCGACCGTTCTCTCCGGCGCCGGCTACCACGTGCTCATCGCTTCCGACGGTCACCAGGCCCTGCGAATCGCGGAGGAAGAACGCATCGACCTCCTCCTGACGGACGTCGTCATGCCGAAAATCAGTGGCCCGGAGCTCGCCGAACGCCTGGGCCTGCCGGTGCTCTACATGTCGGGCTACACCGGCGATCTCATCGAGCAGCACGAGATGCTGAAGCCGGGCATGGCCTACATCCAGAAGCCGTTCACGGCAGGCGATCTGAAGCGCAAGATCCGTTCGGCGCTCGACGATTCGCGCGAACCGTCGCGCGCCGTCGCGCTCGTGTCCTAGAGCCGCCCGCTGCGAATAACGCCGTAAAGCAACCACACCCCGAGCAGGCCGCTGAGGAAGAAGCCGAGCACAGAGAGGATGTTGACCCCGAGGACATGCGGTCCCGTCTTCGCGAAGATGCCGATCAGGCTCGAGCCGATCAAACCTCCGACAACCACCAAAGCAACCACGAGGCGGTTCAGCGCAGCGGTGAGGCGCGCCATGAACTCGTCCAGGCCCTTGTGCACGAAGCCGACCTCGATCTGGCCGTCGCGCAGCTCCTCCATCACGTCGTGAACTTGATACGGGAACTCGGAGGCGATCACGGCCAGCTTCGACAGCTCACGGCGCCCCTGCTTCGCAAGCGATTGCGGCGTCAGCCGGTCGCGCATCAGTGAGCGCGCGTACGGCTTGGCGACCTCGAACACGTTGAATTCCTCGTAGAGCTCGATCCCGACCGAGCCGAGCGTCGCGATCGCCTTGTCGAGGAGGACGAAACGCGTCGGCAGGCGCAGGTTCATCGAATAGATCAGCTGAAACGCCTCACGGATGACCTGGATCGGGTCGACGTCCGCAAGAGACGCGCCGTAGTACTTGTAGTAGAGCTCGCGCAGACGAGCGGTGAATTCCTCTTCCTTGTCCTTCGGGTAACGCACTCCCAGGTCGGCGAGGCGCCTGGGCAGGATGTTGACGTTCTCGTTCGCGGCGTCGATGAAAAGTCGCGTCAGCTTTGCGATGTCGTCGTCGGTCAGCTTCCCGGTCTGACCGAAGTCCACGAGCCCGATGCGGTCGCCGGGCAGAACCAGAATGTTCGCGGGATGCGGGTCGCCGTGGAAGAACCCGTGGCGGAAGATCATCGTCATCCACGCCTCGCTCATCCGGTAAGCGAGGTGACGCCGTTCCTCGAGCGTGTACGCCTCGAGCTCGACATCTGCGACCTGCGTCCCCTCGAGAAACTCGAGCGTCAGAACCCGCGCGCGCGTGTAGCTCCAGTAGACGCGAGGGATTTGCACGTGCGGATCGCCCGCCCAGTTGCGCCGGAAACGCTCGGCGTTCCGTCCCTCGGAGCGGTAGTCGAGCTCCATGCGGATCGAGCGGCCGAACTCGTCGACGAGCTCGCGGGCGTCGATGAAGTCGAGGGCGCGGATCCGCTCTTTCGCGATGCGTGCAGCCTGGTGGAGCAGCGCGAGGTCGGCCTCGATCTGCCGCGGCGCCCCCGGGCGCTGAACCTTGACTGCGACCGCCTTGCCGTTCGGCAGGGTCGCGCGATGCACTTGGCCGATCGATGCGGCTGCGATGGGTGTCGGATCGAAGTCGACGAAAGCCCGTTCGAGCGAGAGACCGAGCTCCGTCTCGACGACTTGCTCGACCTGCTCGAAGGGGAACGGCCGCACATCGTCCTGCAGCGCGCGCAGCTCCGTGATGATGTCCGGCGGCACGATGTCGGGCCGCGTCGAGAGGAGCTGCCCGAACTTCACAAACGTCGGACCAAGTTCGTCGAGCATCTCGCGCAGGTGGACGCCGCGTTGATTCGTGGTGACCGGCTCGACCGGTGAGCGGTGTCCCCACGGCAAGAGGTCGGTCAGCTTGTGCTTCTCGAGGAAGTAGCCGAAGCCGTGCCGCACGGCGACCTGTGCGATCTCCGAGAGCCGCCCGAGGTTCCGCTGCTTCGGCTGCGTCGCCACTGACCCAGTTTTGCACGGCGCACCGCGGAGACCTCCTTGACCAAGTGACAAAATGACACTTGGTCTGCCTCGGCTCAGCGCTGGGCGGAAGGCGGAGGGACGACGATCTCCTCGTCCCGCTCCAAGAGCTTCAGCCGATGCTCGAGCTGCGCGACGCGAAGCTCGAGCTCCTCGTGCTCCGAACGGAGAACGAGCCCCAGCTCGCGCAGCACTCCCTGCAGCCCGGCACCGGCACGCTCGGTGACGCGGGTTGAATCGCCGCGCCAGCGGGAGACGAGATCGTCGACCGCGGCACGCGCCTCGTCACGCTGGACTCCGCCGCGCTCGACGAACGAGTCGACGAGATCCTCGATGCGTTCGGCGGTCAACGAGACGGCTCCCACGCCCGCGAGGAGCAACTGCTCGAGCAGGTCGCGGGGGTCCTTAGCGGGCTCGGCCATGCGGCCTCGAGCGTCGTCGCTGGCGCCGCCGCTCGCGCTTCGCATCGGCGCCCGCGACAGCGCGCTCGACGGCCGCGACCGGAGAGAGATCGGGCGTCGGCTCGGCTGCCGCCGCCTGCTCCGCGGCGACGAGCGTGGCCTCGCCCGCCCCATCGCCCGAGACGGCGAGCTCGTCGCGGCGGCGCGCGAACTCCGGCTCGCGCTCCTTCCACATCGTCAGCAGCGGAGCTGCGATGAAGATCGACGAGTACGCACCCGAAGCGACGCCGACGAGCAGTGCGAACGCGAAGTCCTTCAGCGTGTCGCCGCCGAAGAAGAGCAGCGAGGCGACCGGCAGCAGCGTGATGAATGTCGTCGCCAGCGAGCGGCGGATCGTCTCCCACAGGGAGATGTTCGTGATCGTCGCGATCGGCGCGCGCCGCATCAGCGGAATGTTCTCTCGGATGCGGTCGAAGATGATGATCGTGTCGTAGATCGAATAGCCGAGAACGGTCAGCACCGCCGCGACCGTCGACGTCGTCACCTCCCGGCCCGTTATGGAGTAGACGCCGACCGTGAGCAGGACGTCGTGGACCATGGCGAGGATCACGGGCACCGAGAACTTCAGGTCGAAGCGAATCGCGATGTAGAGCACGACGAGGAACAGCGAGAAGATGACCGCGAGGATCGCGTCCTTCGCGATCTGCCGCCCGAAGCTCGAGGAGACGTTCTTGATGTTGAAGTTCTGAGCGCTGACCTTGTTCCCGAGCTCGGTCTGCACGCGTGTGAGCTCGGCCGGCTTCAGGGACTTCGACCGGATCTGGTAGCTCGAGTACGACTCGGCGCCCGTCTGCGCGCCGCGTCCCTGCACGATCGCGTCGCTGTGGCCCACGGCCTTCATCTCGTCTCGGACCTCGGTGATCGGCTCGGGCTTCGACGTGGTGAACGAGATCTGCGTGCCGCCCTTGAAGTCGATTCCGAGATTGAGGCCCTTGACGCCGAGCGAGACGGCGCCGACGAGCAAGATCGCGCCGGACATCGCAAACCACAGGTAGCGCCGGCGCATGTAGTCGATGTGCAGGAACTTCAAGCCCTGCGTGCCGTGCGCGCCCATAAAGCTCGGGTTGTCGAACCAGCGGAAGCCCGCGAGCAGGCCGAGCATCGCGCGCGTAGCGGCGACCGCAGTGATCAGCGAGATCACCGTTCCGATCAGCAGCATCAGCGCGAAGCCCTTCACTCCCGCGGTCGCGACCGCGAAGAGAACGAGGGCGGTGATGCACGTGACGGCGTTCGCGTCGAGAATCGTGTGGAAGCCCTTCGAGTAGCCGGCGCCGATCGCGGCGCGCACGGATTTGCCGGCGCGCACCTCTTCCTTGATCCGCTCGAAGACCACGACGTTCGCGTCTGCGGCAACGCCAATCGTGAGAATCAATCCCGCGAAGCCCGGCAGTGTCAGGGTGACGTTGAAGAGCAGGATCGCCCCGTAGAGGAAGGCCATGTAGATCCCCAGCCCGGTCACGGCGATGATGCCCATGAACCGGTAGAAGAGGAGCAGGAAGAGCGCAACCGCGATGAGACCGCCGATCGCCGCGCGCTTCGCCTCCCGTAGAGAATCCTTACCGAGTGTCGCGGAGACGTTCGTGCTCTCGAGCGTCGTGAACTTGTACGGCAGAGAGCCCGTCTGGAGGACGAGCGCGAGGTTCTTCGCCTCGCTGAAAGAGCTGAGCCCGGTGATCTGCGCGTCGCCGCTGATGCCGTTCGCGAGCGAGCTGTCGGTGTAGTCGATCTGCGGGAACGACTTGATCTCGCGGTCGAGCACGATCGCGAAGTGCTGCGGCGAGTTGAGCAGGCTGCCGCGCTGGTAAAGGGACTGCGTGATCTTCTGGAACTTCTTGCTCCCCTTGCCCGTGAACTGCATGAGGACCACGGGGCCACGGCTCGGATCGAGGTCGGCGCGCGTGCCCGACAGCTTCAAGCCGGCGCCGCCCAGCTCGGGGATCGGCTTCTCCGGGTTGTTGGGTTGGAACTTGAACAGGTACCACGTCGTCCCGGTAGGCGTGCCGACGCCCGGGCAGACGACGGCAGCCGTGCCGCACGAGACGACGACCGTGTTCTCCGGCACGCCGAACGTGACGTACGAATTCTTGGGCTTCTTCTTCGGGCTCGCCGCCGCAACGGACCGCTCGCTGATGCCGCGCTTCTTCGCGGGCTTCGTGTTGAAGAGAGCGTCGCGCGAGTTTGCCGGCCCCGCGATGACCTTCTTCGTCGTCTTGTCGAGGAGATACCACGCGCTCGCGCCCTTCTCCTTGACGAGCGCCTGCTGGCCTGACAGCAGCGTGTAGACGTTCGGGCTGGGGTTCGGCTGCCCCTGGACGGCCGATTTCGAGGGCCCGGTGAGGTCGGCCTCGAGGTCGTAGAACTCCAGCTGGGCCGTCTTGCCGATCAGCGCGGCCGCCGCCTTCGGATCGTGAACGCCGGCGAGCTGGATGACGATCTGGTCCGATCCCTGACGCCGGACCTCCGGCTCCGACACGCCGAGCTTGTCGACGCGGTTGCGCATGATGTCCTGCGCGATCTGCATGCGGCCCGCGTCGATCTTCTGACCCTCCGGCGGAATCGCCTTCAGCACGACCTCGAGCCCGCCCTGCAGGTCGAGACCGAGTGTCGTCTTCTGCTGCCCGGGCGAGTCTGGGACGGACATGTACGCGACGCCCGCGAGGGCGAGGACGATCAGAGCCAGCAGGAGGAGGTATTTCCGGCGTTCCGACAAGGTTCAGGATGCAGATTAGCTTGGGTTCGCCTGCGGGTCCTCGGCTGGGCCCTCTTCCGGCTCCTCGTCCTGCTCGACCAGGCCGGCGACGGCGCGTCTCGCCATTCGCACGATCAGCCCGTCGGCGATCTCGACCTGTAGCTCTTCGCCGTCGATCGACTTGATCACGCCGTAGAGGCCCCCGGCAGAGACGATCTCGTCGCCGGGCTCCAGGCTGGCGATCAGCTCGCGCTGCTCCGTCGCCTGCCGGCGCTGCGGCCGCACGAGCAGGAGATAGAAGAGTGCAAACAGCACGATGATCACGATTACGGGACCCAAGAAGCCTCCTCCGGCACCGGTGCAATTCGCGCGAGCGCCTCGCGCCTGTAAGACGCGAGTCGCCCGCCTTCGATCGCCTGTCGGGCGCCCGCGGTCAGCTCGAGCAGGAAGCGCAGATTATGCAGGCTGAGGAGCCGCAGCCCGAGCAGCTCGTTCTGGTTCACGAGATGGCGCAGGTAGGCACGCGAGAAGCGTTCGCATGCAGGGCACGTGCAACGTTCGTCGAGAGGAAGTGGATCGCGGGCGAAGCGCGCGTTCTTGAGGTTCAGGCGTCCCTCCCACGTCAACGCCGTCCCCGTCCGGCCGAGTCTCGTCGGCCACACGCAGTCGAACATGTCGATTCCGCGCTCGATCACGTCGAGGATCCCCTCGGGGTCGCCGATCCCCATGAAGTAGCGCGGCTGCTCGGCGGGCAGCAACGGCGCCGCCCAGGCCGTCGTCTCGAGCATCTGGGCACGATCCTCGCCGATGGCGAGCCCGCCGAGCGCGTAGCCGTCGAAGCCGATTGCGCCGAGCTCGGCCACGGATCGTCGTCGCAGGTCGGCGTCCGTGTGTCCTTGCGCGATGCCGAAGACGAGCTGGCCGGGCGCGTGGTCGGCTGCGCGCTGTCGCGCCGCCCACAGGGTCGTGCGGCGCACGGCGTCCTCCACCTCCCGCCGCGTCACGTCGGCCGGCGGGACCTGGTCGAGGCACATCGCGATGTCTGAGCCGAGCTTGCGCTGGATCGACGCGGCGATCTCCGGGGTCAGCCGCGTCAGGTCGCCGTCATAGACCGAGCGGAACGTCACACCGCCGTCATCGACGCGCGTGATCGTGTGCCGAAGGGAGAAGACCTGATAGCCGCCGGAGTCGGTGAGGATCGGGCCGTCCCAGCCCATGAACGAGTGCAGGCCGCCGAGCTCGGCGATCAGACCCTCACCCGGACGCAGGTGCAGGTGGTACGTGTTGCCGAGCAGGATCGTCGTGCCGAGCGCGCGCAGCTCGTCCGGGTGCACGCCCTTGACCGTGCCCTTCGTGCCCACCGGCATGAATGCCGGCGTCGGTACGTCCCCGTGCGCGGTGCGCAGGACGCCGGCGCGCGCGGCGCCGTCTGTCGCCGTGACGCTGAAGTGCTTCACTGCCGCATCGTCGTCCATTTGCGCCATGACCGGGGTCAGACCCCTGACATGTCTCAAAGGATGAGCATGGCATCGCCGAACGAGTAGAAGCGGTAGCGCTCGGCGATGGCGAGCCCGTACAGGCGCCTCGTCTCGGCGACGCCGGCGAACGCCATCACGAGGGCCAGCAGCGTCGAGCGCGGCAGATGGAAGTTCGTGAGCAGCGCGTCGACCCGCTCGAACCGGAAGCCCGGCGTGATGAACAGCGATGTTCGGCCCGCGAGCGGCGCGCCGCGGACGAGTGTCTCGAGTACGCGCACCGTCGTCGTTCCCACCGCCAGCACGCGCTCCGCGCCTTCGATGCGCCGCCACGAGGCGGGCTGCACCTCGTAACGCTCGCCGTGCAGCTCGTGCTCGTCGAGGTCCGACGCGGTCACCGGTCTGAACGTGTCGAGCCCGACGTGCAGCGTCACGCGCTCGACATCGAGGCGCCCGAGCAGATCCTCCGTGAAGTGCAGACCCGCAGTCGGCGCCGCGGCAGAGCCCGTTTCGCGCGCGTAGACGGTCTGGTAACGCTCGGGATCGGCAAGCGGCTCGACGATGTACGGCGGCAACGGCGTCTCCCCTGCCGGCTCGCCGTGCAGGCGCAGCCTCCACCGTCCCTCTCCGAGGTGCTCGACCAGCTCGACGTCCCCGTAGCGGACACCGGCGCGTAGCCGTTTCGTGGGTCGCGCGAGCCCCTCCCACAACCCGTCGCCGAGCGGCTCGAGCAGCAGCACCTCGCCGCGCGGACGTTCCAGCGGCAGCCGCGCCGGCAGCACGCGGGTGTCGTTGACGACGGCGAGGTGCCCGGCCAGCTCGCCGGGCAGCTCGGAGAAGACTCGATGCCGTATCTCGTCTCGTCGCCGGTCGAAGACGAGCAGCCGCGCAGCGTCGCGGCGGTCGGCCGGCCGCTGCGCGATCAGCTCCGGCGGCAGGTCGTAGTCGAGCTCCGACGTCTCCATCCGATTCAGAGGTGTATTGTCGCGGTGTGGACGATGCGGTCGAGCGCGCCCTCCAGCGGGCGAACGAAAGGCTGGCCGACGCCGCGCAGGGGCGTGTCCCGCCCGCGGCCGTCGACGCGGCTCTGGAACGTGCGCGAAACGCGATCGAGTCGCTCGCGCAGGCGTCCGCAGAGCTACAGGAGGGATTGCCGGGCGCCATCCAGGACGGGCTCAAGGAGCACTTCCGCCCGAGCGCCAAACACCTCGCGGAGGTCCGCGGGCTGATGAACCAGATGCTGCGCCGCCTCGAGCATCTGGAGGGCGACCTGCTCGCCGAACGGCATGCACGCGTGGACGACCTGGCGCTGCTCGTCGACCTGATCGCGTCGGGCTGGCAGTCCGCGAACGAGCGGCTCGACAAGATCGAGGAAACGCTGCTGCCGCGCCTTCGCAGCGTCTCGTAGTACCCGGCGCTCAAAGGCAGGGGGTGCTGCTAGGTCAATGCCAGCACCGCGGCCGACAGGACGGCCCAGGCGGCGACGCACGCGAGGATCACGCGGTCAGCGAGCAGCACGTGCTCCGGCTCCTCACCGAGGTCGTGTCGGTGAACGAGGACGAGGTAACGCGCGAGACCTGCGACCACCAACGGAACGGTGATCGCCATCCACGCCGAATGGGCGGTGATCGCGTACGCGGCATAGACGACTGCCGTCGCCGCCGCGCCGAGCATCAGCAAGCGATCGACGAGGAGCAGCGAATAGCCGTCCAGGACCGGCCGCCCCGGCGTCTCGTCGGCATTCACGAGCACGAGCTCGCCGCGCCGTTTTGCGAACCCGAGGAACAACGCGAGCAGGGCTGTGCAGACGAGCAGCCATGGCGAGATGCGAACGTCGATCGCAGCGGCACCCGCGGCGGCGCGGATCACGAACAGCGCGGCGATGACGGAGACGTCCACGATCACGACGTGCTTCAGGCCCAGGCTGTAGGCGAGTTGCACGGCGATGAAGCCGAGCAGGAAGAGCAACGACGCGAAGCCGAGGCCTGCGGCAATCGCGACAGCTGCCGCCGCTAGTCCTGCCGACAGCATCAGCGCGCGCTCGACGGGCAGCTCGCCGCGCGCGATCGGCCGGTTGCACTTCACCGGGTGCAGCCGGTCGTGCGCGGCGTCGCGCAGGTCGTTGACGAGGTACGCCGCGCTCGAGGCGGCACAGTAGGCGACGAAGATCGCCACGGCTTCCGCCCAGCGTCCTGCGTCTCCGAGCTTCGCGGCGAAGACGAGGCCCGCGAAGAGCAGCAGATTCTTCGACCACTGCCGAGGCCGCAGCGATTCGACCGCCGCGCGCACGACGCCGCGACGGGGGCGGAGCGGCACGACTGCTGCGGGCTGCGGCGTCGTCACCGCTCTCCGGGCAGCACGAGCTCGAACTTCGAGCCGCGGCCGACTTCGCTCTCCAGGTCGATCCGGCCGCCGAGCGCCTGGGCGAGCTCGCGCGCGATCGCGAGTCCGAGACCGGTGCCGCGCCCATCGCGCGACCAGAACGGACGGAAGATGCGCTCGCGCTCTTCCTGTGTGATCCCGGGACCGGAGTCGGCAACTGAGACGGCGACAGCGCCGTTGTCCTGCGTCAGACCGAGCTCGATCCGCCCGCCGTCGGGCGTCCACCGAAACGCGTTCGAGAGCAGGTTCGTGATGATCTGCAGTACGCGGTCGCCGTCGGTGATGAGCACGGGCCTTGCCTGCAGCTCGCTGCGGTAATCGATCCCGCGGCGTTTCGCTTCCTCGTGGAACGTCGCGTAGGCGCGCTCGACGAGGTGCTCCATGTCGACCTCCTCCTGGAGCACGGTGAACCGTCGCGCGTCGAGCTTCGCAAGGTCGAGCACGTCGCCGACGAGCCGCGACAGCCGTTCCGTTTCCGCGGCGATGATCTCGAGTGAGATCGCCCGTGCCTCCGGGTCCTCGACAAGCCCCTCGCTCAGCGCGGCGACGTGGCCGTGGATCGCGGTCAGCGGCGTACGCAGCTCGTGCGAAACCGACATCAGGAAGTTCCGCTCGAGTTGCTCTGCCTCGCTGAGCCTCCGCGCCATCTCTCGGAAGCGCTCGGCGAGATGTCCGACCTCGGTGCCGCCCGGAACCGCCGGCACCGGCACGTCGTAGTGACCCAGCGCAACCTCGTCCGCAACACGCGAGAGCTCGAGCACCGGGCGCGTGAGGCGGCGGGAGAGGTATGCCGCCAGGATCAGGGCCACGACGAGACCGCCGAGCAGGGCGAGCGCAAGCCGGCCCAGCAACGGGACGACCGTCGTCGAAAGCTGGTCCTTCGGCGTCGCGACGACGAGCGCCCCGACAAACACCTCGCCGCCCAGGTTGAGTGGATGCGCGACGGCGAGCCATGTGTCCGTCGTGTTCGGTGGCTTCAGGTCGAACTCCGCCGTCCGCCCGCCGGCGACAGCCGGAAAGTCGATCGCGCTCTTCGGCAGACGCCGCACGCGCGGGCGCTCGTCGGGAAAGAGGTCGATCCCCGGCGCGACGGGAACGAAGTAGATGCGGTCGCCCGTGGCAGCCTCGAGCTGCGGTGCCGGGATCGCCTCGTTCGAACCGGTCGCAACTTCCTCGTAGAAACGCGTCAGCCCTGCCGCCTCGCGACGCAGGTCCGAACGAGCCCGGTCAAGCGTGTACGACTCGAGGAGCTGAAACGCGATCGCAGCGGCAACGAACCCGGCCAGGATCACTCCCGCGAGGAAGAACGCCGGGAGTACGAAGCGGAGTGAGCGGAACACGTCCGCGCCCCGGGTTACGCGCTCGGCGCCGGCTCGCGAGCGGGCGAGACTTTGTAGCCCACGCCCCACACTGTGACGATCGGAGACGCCTCGCCGAGCTTGCGGCGGAGCTGGCGCACGTGCACGTCGACGGTGCGCGTATCGCCTGCGAACGTATACCCCCAGACGCGCTCGAGCAGCTGGTCGCGAGTGAGCACGAGCCCGCGATGATCCAGCAGCTCCCAGAGCAGGTCGAACTCCTTCGGAGCGAGTTGCACCTCCTCGTCGCCGACACGCACCTCGCGGCGGCCGGCATCCACCTCGAGGTCACCGTGCCGAATGACCGCCGTCTCAAGCTCCTTACGGTCCGGTGTCGACCTGCGCAGCACCGACTTCACGCGCGCAACGAGCTCGCGCGGGTTGAAGGGCTTCGTGAGGTAGTCGTCGGCACCAACCTCCAGGCCGATGATCTTGTCGACGTCTTCGTCCCGTGCAGTCAGCATCAGGATTGGAACGTCGCCCGTCTTGCGAATGCGACGGCAGATCTCGATCCCGTCGATGTCCGGCAAGTTGAGGTCGAGGACGATCAGGGCGGGCGTCTTCGACATCACCTGCGCGAGCGCTTCGCCGCCCGTCGCCGCCGTGCGGACGGTGTAACCGGCGTTCTTGAGATAGAGGGACACGAACGATGCGATCGACGCCTCGTCCTCGACTACCAAGATCTCCTGGCTCTTCCCGGTATCCACCGTGGTCAGAGTGCCAGATGGGCCGGACCTAGCCGCCCGGACCGATTTGCGGCGCAAGCGGAAAGGTCAGCACGAAGTTCGGCGGGAACGGCTGCGCCGGCCCGCCGTTCAGCGAGTATGAGCCGTCGTAGTCATCGTCGTTCCCTTTGCCGCCGTTGAGCGCGACCGTGCCTCTTCCGATTGCGGAGAGGTCGATGTCGGTACCGAACACCGTCACCGTGAACGAACCTCCGATGATCCGGAAGCGCACTTTCGCGCCGCTGTAGCGCGTCGTCTTCTCGCCCAGGCTCTGCGTCACATCCGCCCCCGTGACGATCGGGCCGGTTCCGTCGTTCGGGTTCGGGTCCTTGATCGTCACCTGGCCCTTGTCGAAGCGGCCGATGACGGCGCCTCTCCCGACGATCGTGATCCGCCCGTTCGCATCCTTCACCGTGAGTGTGCCGTCGTTCGGCCCGGACGAACGCGCGGCGGCAGTGCCGGTAACCACCAGCACAGCGAGCAAGCCAAAAAGGGCGAAGGATTTCACCGCGAATTCATTATCTCCGGCTCAGGTGTGCTGTGGCTCAGGTGTGCTGTTATTCAGTGCCAGGTTAGCGAAATGTAAAGGCACACCGCTGGTCCGGTTGACGCAGGAGCAGCCAACCGCTCGCTTAGAGTCAGCCGGATGCACGAGGTGCACGATTTCGGGCTGATCGTGCTTCTCGTGGCGACCGCGTTCGCGCTCGCCGTGATCACGAGCCGCTTGAGCGAGCGGCTGCGCATCCCCGGCCCCGCTTTGTTCTTGATCGCCGCAGCACTCCTGTCGGACGCCTTCCCGTCGCTCGGCAACTTGTCGATCCGCACCGTCGAACGGATCGGCGTGGTCGCCCTGGTGGTGATCCTGTTCGACGGCGGCTCGCGAATCGGCCTGCGCCGGCTGCGCACGGCCGCCCTGCCGGTGCTGTCACTCGGCGTCATCGGGACCTTCGCGACGGCGGGAGTGGTCACGCTCGCCGCACACTGGCTGCTCGACT
>WNGF01000193.1_pt1 | contig 84281 bp, 67 predicted proteins | sample 5400641 | NCBI WGS metagenome assembly WNGF01 (sample SAMN13153371, study PRJNA577476) | soil metagenome | isolation source: 80 cm soil or saprolite under grassland replicate 2 | place: USA:California | collected 2016-06-15 | reverse complement strand
GAACACGGATTAAACACGGATTCCCAGAAGAAGCCTCTCCCCTTTTTCCAAGGCTATAAGACTTGTTTCCCTGTCCGTGTTTAATCCGTGTTCCATCCGTGGCTCGGAAATCTTCGCGGCCCGCGGGAATTTTGCGCGATAGTGGTACAGATAGCACGGATATTTGCCTGGGCAACGCGTCAACAGGTTCTCGGGCCGAAGAAGGCATCCAGGGCATCGCTTGGCTCAGCCCTCGGCTGGGTTCTGACGAACCGTTGGGTCGCAACAACGGGAGTTTTGATACCCACGGTGTCCAGCGGAAAAGATATGGGTAAAGATGAGCCCCGGGGGAGAGCCGGGGTGCAGTGCCGTTGAATTAAGGGCCAGTGAGGGCCCTTTACTCCCAATGACCAATGACCAATGAATGACCAACCCTCAATCCCCAAAGCTCGACCAAAACAGCCGCAGGGGTCGTCGTGAGCGCTGCTTGGTCATTGGACATTGGGCATTCTTTGGACATTGGGCATTGGTCATTGGTCTTTGGTCATTAAGGCCAGCGAGAGAACGCCAGGCTTAATTCAACGGCAGGGGGGCCGGGGTGAGGGCGGGCGTCTATCACTCCCGAACAGCTACATCGCCGGTCGTGCCCGCGCAGACGTTGTCACGCCAAACGCCCTCGCCCTCGCCCACGCCAACCTGGGCTGGCCACGGCCTTCCTTTGGCCGTGGCGACTTCCTGGTGTCTTACGACCGCCGCGCGAGCCGGAGCAGGCGCCAGGCCCACAGACCCAGGGCCCCTGCGGCCGCCGTGATCAGCAGATACCAAGGGTCCTTCGCCAGGTGCGGCCACTCCTCGATGATCCGCCAGAGATGCGCCAACGTGAGCAGGCCAAAGACCGCGCCGGTCGTCGTGACATACGTCTTCATCGGGCTGTGTTTTCTTTTGAATTTGAGCAAAGGGTTGAACACACGAGCCCATTCCTATACACCAAGGGACAACGATGAGCAACGCGCCAGGGCCTTCCATTCCCGATCATGGCTGAATCCTACAAAGTCGATGGCCGCAAGATAACCCTGCGGGAGATCGCCCGGCGGATGGGGCAATTGCCAAATCTGAACGGAGTGGTGACGGCCGCGGTGGATCGATTTTCCGCCCGGACCGGCTTCGTGTCCGCGACCGGGCCAATCCTACAGTTGCATTGGGCCACTTTCACCCGAATCAGTGACGGCGCCGCCGCTCTGCTCGACTGGTTATGTGCCAAGGGCGGCGCTGGCTTCAAATACGACATCCTCGCCGGCACCGATCTCGGGGCCGATGAATCGGAGTGATGATTGAGGTGGCCGCACACCGCGCGACACCGCCGTGCGACACCGCCGTGCGAAATGCCTTCATCGGCGGCCGGCGAGCGGTTACGTTTCGGCCCTGTGATGCCCCGTTCTCTCCTGGCTCTGTTGCTCTCGCTTTGCGCCCTGTCGCCGAGCGCGGCCCAACCGGAGACCAAGCCCGCCTCTCCACCGGCCGCGCCAAAATGGAAAAACGGCCCGCCCACGGACGAACATTACTTTTCCATCGCGGTCTGGCTGCAGGATCCGAAGAACGCCGCGCGTTACAAGGCCGCTGGGATCAATCTCTACGTGGGACTTTGGCGCGGACCGACGACCAATCAACTGCTGGCCCTGGAGCAAGCCGGGATGTCGGTCATTTGCGCGCAAAACCGCGCCGGCCTCGCCAGTCGCAACCATCCGAGCATCGTCGGTTGGATGCACGACGACGAACCGGACAACGCGCAATCACTCGGCCAGGGCAAGGGCTACGGCCCGCCCGTTCTGCCGGAGAGCATCGCGCGCGATTACGAGCGCATGCGCGCCGCCGATCCCACGCGGCCGGTGTTGCTCAACCTCGGGCAGGGCGTCGCCTGGGACAACTACATCGGCCGCGGCGTCCGTCGCAATCACCCGGAGGATTACGCCGAGTACGTCAAAGGCTGCGACATCGCCTCGTTCGACATCTACCCGGTCGTGCATGATCAACCGGAAGTGGCCGGCAAACTGGAGTTCGTCGCCCGCGGTGTCGAGCGGCTCAGGCAATGGACGGGCGGCGAGAAGACCGTCTGGAACTGCATCGAATGCACCCGCATTGCCAATCTGCGGACCAAGCCCGCCCCGCGGCAAGTGCGCGCGGAAGTGTGGATGGCGCTCATTCACGGATCGCGCGGGCTGATCTATTTCGTCCACCAGTTCCAACCTGTGTTCCGCGAAGCCGCGCTGCTGGAAGACCCGGAGATGCTCTCCGCCGTCACCGCCATCAACCGGCAGATTCATGAATTGGCTCCCGCGCTGAATAGCCCCGACATCGTCAAGGGCGTGACGGTCGAGTCCACCGCCGCCGACGTGCCGCTTGCCTGGATGCTCAAACGGCGCGGGGACACGGCTTACTTGTTTACCGTGAACATGCGCCCTCGTCCCACCCGCGGCGCATTCGTCATCCGCGAGTCGACCTTGGGCTTCGGTCGCGCCATCGCCGTGACCGTGCTGGACGAATCCCGCAGCTTCCCGATGCGGAACGGTGAATTGGCCGACGACTTCAAACCTTACGAAGTTCATTTGTACGAACTGCGACGCGGCCAATGATCCATTGGGCGGCGGAACTGGCCCCTTGAGGGCCTTGACCACCGGGGCGGCAGCTCACGGCGTCAGGCGCTGGAAGCGGATGCGGCGCACGTAGCCATAGTTGCTCTCCACGATGATCAGGTTCCCGAATGGGTCCGTGTTGACCGAGCGGACGCGCGAGACTTTCGCGGTGTCGGGGTTCGCGTAAAACCACTGGCCGTCGCCCACCCGGAAATTGTTGGCGCTGCTGCCATTCATCCAACGGTGGATGATTCCCGCCGGGTCCACGTACCAGATGCGGTTGCCGGGGTCGTGTTCGGCGATGAAAAAACCGCCGTTGGGGATGAACCAGACCGAGCGTGGCAGGATCAAGCCGGTTTGCAGGGCGGGCAAGCCCTCCCCGCCTCCCGCTTGCGTGCCGTTGCCCGCGATCGGTGTCAGGCCTCCGTCGGGACTCATGCGGTAAACGCGGTTGGCGTTGCGATCGCTCAGGTAGAGATCGCCGGTTCCCTCGTCTCCCACGATGTTCCCGAGATTGAGAAAGTCCGCTCGAACCACACTCACACCTCCGGTCGGAGTCCATTTGTTCAGCGTGGTGACGTTGGCGCCGACCCCGGGGCCGGAGCCGAAATAAATCAACGATTCGTCGCTCCGTACCCAGAGGGCCCGACCATCCCCCAGGGGCGTGGTGGTGACCAGGGTGCTCATCATGCCGTTGGTGTCCACTTTGCGCACCCGGCCGTTGTCCGTGTCCAGGACGTAAAACGTGCCGTCGGCCCGCAACCATCCCCCGTTGGGAAAATTCAGCTGCAGATTGGTGGCATAATCCGGCCCATCGCTGTTGAACCCGGCCGTGTGCGTGCCGGCGTAGGTGTAGATCCGCCCGGCCGGCGTCACCTTGAGCACCGAACTGCTCCCCTGATCCACGATCAACACGTTCCCCGCCGCATCGCCGAAGGCGATGTGCGGCCGGGAGAGATTCGCGTTCGTGGCCCAATCGCCTTCGTTGCCAGGCAGCCAATAGTTGATCATGTCCCCGTTGAATTGCCCCTTGCCGGCGAGCGTCTCCAGCAGGCCGTAGGACTCGAGCAAATTAGTGTAATGCCGCGGCGAGTTCGTGGAGATGTCCACCGCGAGCAGCCGGCAAAACGTCTGGCTCGGCGCAACCGCGATCCGGGCGCTCCCCACCTCGTTCGACGTGAAGGAATTCGTGCGCGGCAACCACGGGCCGGCCGGCGTCGGCGCTGTCTCGACCGTACAGACCCCCGCCGGGAAAGCCCCGGACCAGAGGATGTCGCCAGGATGAACGCCGGTTTGCACCCGAAACTCGCCGGCCACCGCCGAGAGGCAAAACACCGCCACCGCGCCAGGCAAAACAACTCGGGAGATCACGCGCTTACCGTATCCGCACCTGGCCGATCTTCAAGCGCGGAAATCGCGGTGAAGGGAAGCGGTCTCGTAACGATTCAGGTCTGGGGTTGCTTTTGCCCTCACCCCGGCCCCACTGCCGTTGAATTAAGGACCAATGACGAGCCCTTACTCCCAATGACCAATGACCAATGAATGACCAAGCCCCAATGCCCAAAACTCGACCAAAACAGCCGCAGGAGCCGTCGTGAGCGCCGCTTGGTCATTGGTCATTAAGGCCACCGAGAGAACGCCAGGCTTAATTCAACGGCAGTGCACCCCGGCCCCCTCCCCGGGGGCTCACCGTGTCCCACATCTGATTTGCTGGACACCGTGGGTTCAGATCAATCCTTCAGAAAACCGATGACAACGAATCAACTTTCTCTCCTTCGCACTGCCATATCGAGAGTCACTCAATCCCGACAGCACCTGGTTCGGCGGCCAGCGCGAGCCGGTTTGATGCCTTGCGCCTTTGCGTCTTTGCGTCTTTGCGTCTTTGCGTTTTAACGGCGTCGGTTCCAACGCAGAGACGCAGAGGCGCAAAGTCGCAGAGAGGACTTGGCCAAGAGGCGGTTGATTGGATCGGTCGGCCGCGCGTGAGCGCCGAGAACCGGCGCGCGAGATTGTTGACGGATGAACCGTGGACGGCCAGGCGGTGGAGTGAACGGGGATGGGCCGTTGAGGCCAGTGTCAATGGCAACGTCCCCGGCGGCTCATCCCCGGTCGCTGTTTCGTTATCCGTGAAATCCGGGTCATCCGTGGTCAACCTCTGCTGGCGAAACTCGACGACCTCCCTCACCAAGTGCTTGGGACAATGATGGCGATGTTGAAGGGACTCATTCTGGGAAACGAATAGTCTGAGGCGACCACGGATGGCCCAGATAGCACGGATATTTACCTGGGCAACGCGTCAACCGGTTCTCGGGCCGAAGGTATCCAAGGCCACCGAGAGAACGCCAGGCTTAATTCAACGGCAGTGGGGCCGGGGTGAGGGCGGGCGTCTATGATTCCTGAACACTTACGCGGTCTCCTTCAGCTTAGTGATCGTCATCGTCATCATCGCCATCGGGTCGACTACTGGCAAATTCCTCCAGGCACTCCAAAAGCTCGGCGATCTCACGATTGACATGCACCACGCCTTTGCCTACCAGCCAATCGTCCGCGTCGCCGTCCGCCCGGACCATGATGGCCGCCAGGGCCTCGAGCACGGAGTTGAGATCCCCCGCTTTTCCTGCATCTTTGGCGGCATCGGCGAGATCCCGCACGGCCTGGCGGACGATCTTGCGAGCGGCGTCATCGGCGCCCACAAAGTAGCGCAGCGAAAGATCCTCGATGGTTCCTCTCAACTCATCGAAATCACAATCAATCGCCTCCAGGTCGATCTTCGGGCCCCGCGCCTTCACCACCAGGTTCGAGCCGTTGCCGATGCCCAAGTCCACTTCCGCATCCCCGGCGTGTTCCGTCGAGATCAAGCCAATGACCAGGTTCGAGTCCCCGGCCGACACCGGAGGCGAGAAGTGGAAGGTGATGAATGCCTCGTTCTGCTCGGCCGACACTTGAGGAATGTTGCTCAAACCATTGGTCACGACGAAGCACTGGCTGCCGTTGGTCCCACCGGGTTGGAAATCGACTTGCGCAACCGGCGTCCCGAACGGGATCGTCAATGACTCGATGCTCGTGTCCTCTTCCCCAACGCGCACCACGTTGGTGACGGAGGTGACCGTGTTGCTCAGGAACCGGACCTGGTTGGTGACACAAACAGTTAGCGCGGTGCCCCCGGTCGTATTGGTTTGGCAGACGATAAAGCGCTTTTTGGAGATGCGCTTGGTCGTGCAGAAGACCAGGTTCGTCGCCCGGAACGTATTGGTGAGACAGAGGACCTCCCCGCCCGCATTGGTGAAGCAGCGAACGAAATTGGTCTCGGGAATAAAGTTGGTGTAGCAGAAGGTTATATTCGTTTCCGGAATGATGTTGGTCGAACAAAACACGATGGTCGAGGCCCCGGTGAGGTTGGTCCGGCAGACCACCGCGTTGGAGACGGCGATGGCGAAATTGTTGACCGATCGCACCACATTGGAGAAGGACGGCGGTTGGTTGGTCTGCCCTCCATTGACGCCGGACAGATCCAGTCGATAAAGATAGCCGACCAGGCCCGCCGCCGGTGATCCCGATTGACCGGTCAACACACGGGTTTCCAGCAGTCCCGTCCCCGTCGCCCGGGGAAGAATGAACTGCGAGGCCCGGACGCGACCAAGGTTCGTGCAGTTGACATCGAAGGCGCAATGGACGGCCGATACATCGGCGTTGGTGATGCGCAATGGGGCGGCCTGCGATCCAGCCGCCAACAACGCCGCCAGATGAAGAAACAGTGTTCTTTTCATGGTTTGTCCTTTCCAATCTGCGCCGGCAGCCCTGTTTTCGGCCGGCTTCTTACCTGCCATGAGCACGAAGATTCGCCAAAAATGGTCAACCTTAAAGACTCCAATCTAAATGGGGTGTTGACCTGCCCCGCGTTAGGAGGCTCTCCTAGCGGCAAGCGGGAAAAGTCCCATGTGTTAAACCCAGGAACTGACGCCTTTGGCGGGGCTATTCTACGGATAGTCCGTCCAGCCACACAGTGAATGGTTCGGCTCCCCAGGAATCGAGAGACAGGCCGAGGCCGGTCACCTGGCTCAGGTCGACCTGGCCGGAGTCCTGGCGGGTCCAGTCCGCGTTGCCGGCCAGGGGCACTTCCACCGGCATCCAAGTCCAGCGCGCCTCGCTGAACGGGAGATCGCCGAAGAGATTGCGCCCCCGGGACGGTTCCAGCTTGACCGTGCCGTTTTTTCCGTAAAGCCAGAAAACCGGGCCGGCATTTTGAAAGCCCGGCAGGTTCGGGTTGGTCGCCCGGATCCAGCAACGGACCTCGCGCTTGCTCGAAAAATCCCACCGGGCATCGCGGCCCCGCGGAAAGATCGCGGTCGCATAAAGACCGGGATAGGGCTTGGGGGTGAAGCGCAGGGAGCTCTGGCCGACCACGCAATCCGCATCCGGGGCGAACTCGATTCGTCCGCGGCCGTCCTGGTTGCCTTCCAGTTCGAAGCCCCATTGGGCCGCCTCGCCTTCCGTGCCGATCTCCCGGGCCACCGGCCGGGTGACGATGAGATCACGCCAGGCCAGGTCGGCCAGCACGCCGTTATCCACGGTGAGGCCAAGCCGGTGGAAGCCCGCCCGGCTCAGGACGATTTCAAACACCGACTGAGTGCTCGTGAGGTCGCCGGCGCTCCACTGGTAATGCAGAGCGCGTCCAGTGAAGTCGCGGCTCGCGCTCGCGTCGAAGCGCACCGGCACTCCCGCAATTGCGCGGTCGGGGCCGCGCAATTTGGCGCGCGGCGCGCGGGTGACCGAGGAATCACCCGGCACGTCCTGCAGGGACAAGACGTCGGCCAGGTAGTTGCTCTGGAGATTCCTAGTGATGGCATTGTTGGCCAGCCAGAGGCCATCGCCCCACCGACCCCAGATGCCCCAACGGTTCTCTTCCAGCCGGTTTTGCTGCACGACCCAGTGATGCGTGCGCCATCGCCCGCCCTTCGACGCGACATCTCCACGGAAAACAATGCCCCCGCCGTTATTGTGATGGCACCAGTTGCCGTCGATCACGGTGTGGCTGGACGGCCCGCCGACGATCACGATCCCGCCGTGTCTGAAGCCCGGTTCGGGCGCGTTATGCTGGCCGTTCGTCAGGCCGTTGAAGGCCGCTTCGTTGCCCAGGAGCAACGTCTGGTCGCTGCCCCCCAACCAGAAGCCATAGCTGCCGTGGTTCGCCTTGTTCCGGATGTAAGTGTTGCCCGGACTCCACGACTCGATGCAGTTGTTATTGGCGTAGGAAGCGTCGTTCTCCACGAACACGTTGCCGCGCGACACCCAGCCATTGAGCACGCGAATGAAGATGCCGTCGCCTCCCTGGGTGACGTCGTTGCGGAACCAATAGTTGTCATCGGAGCCACTCTCGATGAGCACGCCCGTCGAATCGCGCGCGTGCACTTCGCCCGCCGCCCGGTCGAGGCGAATGCCATAGGAAAGATTGTTCCTCAGGAAACGATTGCGCGAAGCCCGCCACAACTTCGCGCAGGTGTTCGAGCAATGGGAAAAATCGTTGTCCTCGATCAAGTTGTCCTCCGATTCGACCAGGTGCAGGCCGTCCCAGACGTGGTTGGCCTTGTTCTTCCGCGCGACGCTCTGGTGGACCCGCTCAAGCAGGAGCCCGCCCCGCCGCGGCAGTTCGCCCCAGCCGTGCTTCGGGTTGTCGTAATTGTCTGAAAAGTCGCACCCCTCGATCAACAAGGCCTGGCCATCCCGGGCGACCAGGCCGGTGGCGAAGCCCCGCGCTTTCAAGTTGCGCACGGTCACATCCACGCAACCCTCGAGCAGAAGACCGATGCCGGCTTGTTCCAACGACGGCAGGTCGCCCGCGGTGCCCGGCCCTTGGAGCGTCGCGCCGCGGCCCTCGATCGTCACGTGACTCGCGCGCACGATTAAGCGTGTGTTCCACGTCGCGCCCGGTTCCAGGACCAGGTCGTTGGTCACGATCTGCACGCGCACCTCGCCGGCGCAAACCGGCCCAGCGACCGCCGCGCCTGCCGCCAGGGCCCCGCAGAAGAGAGCTCGGCCGATACGCCGCAGGGAAAGATTCCATGCTTTGTTGATCGCGCTTTGGGACCCTGAACCGGGGCGCCGCCGATCCCGCAGCGATTTACGATTTACGATGTACGATTTACGAGCGCCGCGCCGCGCCGATCGCCGGGCGTGCGAATCGCGTTGAGCCGCCATCCCTCCATCGAAAGCTCGTAAATCGTACATCGTAAATCGTAAATCGCTGCGGGACCGGCGGCGGTCCGGTTCATGGCCCCAACTCACGTCAAAATTTTTGAGGTGTTTCCTTCCCCTGAACCTCGTAGCATCCGGCGTGAGCCGGATCACTTCTCACCCGCGCGAGCCGCCTCCAGAGAGACCAGAGCCGACTCACGTCGATCCGCGCGGTTGTGGTCCGTGAGAAGGCCCGCGCGCTCCCAGGCGTTGATGGCCTGTTTGCGCACTTGTCCCCACCGGTAGTCCCCCAGCAATCCCGTGCTCCGGATCACGCGATGGCAGGGGATTAGATACGCCAGCGGATTCTGGCCCACGGCGGTCCCCACGGCGCGGGCGGCGGTGGGCCGACCGATGGCAGCGGCCAGTTGCCCGTAGGTGATCAGGCTGCCGGGCGGCACTTGCAGGAGCGCGCGCCACACGCGCAATTGGAAGGCCGTGCCCCGCACGAAAGCACGCAAGGCGGTCGAACCGCGACGCGAACTTCCCCTTTCCTCAAACACCTGCGCCACGACGCCGCGGGCCACGCCATCATCTCGATGCAAACGGGCGTTCGGCCATGCCGCGCAAAGCGCGGCCCAATCCGCCTTCTCCCGGCCGTCTTCCACAAACGAGAGGTGACAAACGCCCCGGTCACTCCGGGCCGCCAGGCACGTCCCGAACGGACTGGCCGCGAAACCGGCTTCGAGCGTGCAACCGGCGCCCCCGGACTTGATCTCGCCGGGCGAAGCCGCTTCGAGCGTCACGCACAGGTCATGCAAGCGGCCTGGGCCCGATAGTCCGGACGCCAGCGCCGTGTCGAGGACACTCTGGCCTTCGCGGAGCGCCTTTTTCGCATGCGCCAGGGTGAGACACTGAAGGAAATCCTTCGGCGTGACCCCGGCCCAGGCGGAGAAGAGCCGATGCAAATGAAATGGACTCAGTCCCGCGCCCCGGGCCAGGGCCGCCAGGTCCGGTTGCTCCACGTAATGGGTGTCCAAAAGGCGAATCACACTCGCGACACGTTCGTAATCATTCATGCCCCGAGCATGCCAGTCCGAACCGGATCCTCCCACCCGATTCTTGCGGGAACTTCAAGCTGGAATTCGACCTGATCCGGCCTAAGATCTGTCTTTCATCGGGACCGCTAGGTTCATGGCAATAATCACTGGCAACCTGCTCCTGCCGGAGCGCGCGACGGGGAAAAGCTGGGGCAAGTCGCCCGCAGGCCGCGCCTGGCGTCGCCGCCAGTGGACCGTTTGCTGCCCGCGGAATCCGGGGATGATGGTCCTGGCCCTGGTCGCCCTGCTTCTCCCTGCCGCCCATCTTTGGGCGACAACCGCGCCTCGCGCTGCCGAGTCTCTGCGCTCGATTCCGGTCTCCTTCCGCAACGACGTGATGGCGGTCCTGTCCCAGGCGGGCTGCAGCGCCGGGACGTGCCACGGCAACAAGAACGGCAAGGGCGGCTTCAAACTCTCGCTGCGCGGCCAGGACCCGGAGTTCGATTATGTCAGCCTCACCCGGGACGGATTTGCCCGCCGGGTGAACGTGCTCGAACCGGAGGAGAGCCTGGTGTTGGCGAAGCCGACCACGCGGGTCGCGCACGAGGGCGGCTTGCGCTTCAAGGAGGGTTCGCTGCCCTACGAAATTCTTCGCCGCTGGATCGCCGGGAGCCTGCCCGACGACCTGGCTACCGCGCCGAAGTTGGTGCGCCTGGAAGTCGCGCCGGCGGAGAAAGTGTTGATCGAGCCGGAGAGCGAGGTGCAGTTGAAAGTGCGGGCAAAATTCTCCGATGACACGGTTCGAGACATCACGTCCCTGGCCGTGTATGAGCCGGGGAACGGGCTGGCCAAGGTCTCCCCGGACGGCCTGGTGCAACGGCGGGGCGTGGGGGAAACAATCGTGCTCGTGCGTTATCTCCAATGCCAGGAACCCGTGCGCCTGGCCTTTGTGCCGGCGCGTCCCGATTTTCAGTGGAGACGGACGCCCGTCAACAACTACATCGACGATCACATCTTCGCCAAGCTGCGCATTTTGCGCATAAACCCGTCGGAGCTTTGTTCGGACGGGGAGTTTCTGCGCCGGGCTTATCTTGACCTGTTGGGCCTCCTGCCCACGGCGCAAGAGGCTCGTTCGTTCGTCGTCCCGCCTTCAGGCGGCACCAACGCTTCCGACCGTCTGCAAGCGGGCCGACAAATGAAGCGCGCGCGGCTCATCGATCAATTGCTCGAACGGCCGGAGTTCGCGGATTTCTGGGCCCTGAAGTGGGCGGATTTGCTCCGGGTGGAAGCGCATTCGCTGGACCAGAAGGGTGTGCAGAACTTTCATCACTGGATTCGCCAGAGTATCGCCGCCCACCAGCCACTGGATCAATTCGTCCGCGATCTGATCACGGCGCGGGGCAGCACTTACACCAGCCCGGCGGCAAATTACTATCGGCCCAACCGTGATGCCGCCGCGCGTGGCAAAGCGGCGGCCCAGGTCTTCCTCGGCACCCGCCTGCAATGCGCCGAGTGCCACAACCACCCTTCGGATCGCTGGACGCAGGACGATTACTACGACTGGGCGGCCCTGTTTGCCGGCGTCAGCTACAAGGTGCTGGAGAACAAGCGCGAAATCGGCAGCGACGAGCACGAATGGAACGGCGAACAAATCGTGTTCATCGCGCGCGAAGCCACGATCAAGAACCCGCGCACCGGCCGGGACGCGCGACCTCGCTTTCTCGGGGTGGCCCAGGCCGGGCTTCCGACCGGGCCGGACCCTCTGGAGGCGCTGGCCGATTGGCTGACCGGTCCGAACAACCCGCTCTTCGCGCGCGTCCAGGCCAACCGGATCTGGTTCCATTTGATGGGGCGCGGTTTGATTGACCCGCCCGACGACTTTCGCGCGACCAACCCGGCGTCGCATCCCGCCCTGCTGGACGCGTTGGCCAGGGATTTGGTGAAACATCGTTTTGATCTGCGCCATCTGATTCGCCGGATCATGACCTCGCGCGCCTACCAGCTGTCGTCCGAGCCCAACGACACGAATCGGGGTGACGAGATCAATTACTCCCATGTGCTGGCGCGCCGGTTGGGAGCGGAAGCGCTGCTCGACTGCCAGAGCCAGGTGCTGGGTGTGTCACTCCGCTTTGCCGGTTACCCGCCCGGCTTGCGCGCCGCCCAACTACCCGGCGTCCGCCCGGAGAGCAAGGGCCGCCGCCTGGCCAGCCGGTGGGATCAGTTCCTCGAAATCTTCGGGAAACCGCCGCGACTCCTGACCACCGACACCGAGCGGTCCTGCGAATGCAACATGGGACAGGCGCTCCAGATGATCAGCGGGCCGACCATCAACGAATTCCTCGCGGAAAAGGAAAACCACGTCAGCCGCTTTCTGGCCGCCGGCCAATCCGACCGGGCGTTGCTCGAAGAACTGTTCTGGGCGGCCCTGACCCGGGCCCCGGCGCCGGAGGAGTTGCACCGCCTCCTGCCCGGCCTCGCCTCGGCCAAAGACCGGCGCGCCGAGCTGGAAGACATCCTCTGGGGCTTGCTCAACTCGAAGGAATTCCTGTTCCGCAAATGAACCGCTCCCGCACCGTCACCGTATGAAATTCCCCCCACTCGTCGCGGCGACAACGGTCCTCCTCGTCTCTCTCCAATGGGCCGGGTGCGAACGGGAAACAACCGCGCCGGCGCACGTGTCCCAAGCGGAGTCGATCGCGGTCACCGTGGCGACGGTGACCAACCTCGCCTGGGACAAGACGGTGTCGGTGATCGGCACTCTTTTCCCGAAGGACGAGGCGACGGTCGCCGCCCAGGTCGACGGCGCGGTGGAGCGAACGATGGTCGATTTCGGGGACCGGGTAGGCCTCGAGCAGGACCTGGCGCTGATCGACACCGCCTCGTATGAGGCCCAATTGGAGCAGGCGGTGGGCAACCTGGCCAAAGCGGATGCCAACCTCCGCAATGCCGAGCAGAATTTCGAGCGCTTGCAGAAACTGCGGACCGAAGGGATCGCTTCGGCGAGCGACTTCGACCTGGCCAAAGCCCAATTGGACCAGTGGGGAGCCGAGGTGAAGTCCGCCCGCGGGGCCGAAGGCGTGGCCCGGTTGAATCTGCGGCGGTCCCGCGTGCAGGCGCCCTTCGATGGCGCGATTGCGCAGCGCTTCGTGGGCCGGGGCGACTATGTGAGGGTCGGCTCCGCCCTTTTCCACATGGTGAACGACACGGTGCTCAAGTTCATTTTCCAGGTGCCCGAACGCTACGGGTCCCTGGTGGACAAGGGGCTGCCCGTCCGCTTCGGGGTGGACAATTACCCCGGCCAGGCGTTTACCGGCGCGGTCTACCTGGTCAGCCCGGCCGTGACGATGGCGTCGCGCGCTTTCAGCGTCGGCGCCCTGGTGACCAACGCCGACTTTCGCCTCAAGGCGAACACCTTCGCCCGCGGGTCCCTCGTGTTGGAGCGGGGTTCGCCCACGTGCGTGGTGCCGCTCGAATCGGTCGTGAATTTCGCCGGCGTCACCAAGCTCTTCATCGTCGAGCACAACGTCGCGCGCAGTCGCCCCGTGCTCACCGGGCGAATTCGCAACGGGCTCCAGGAGATTCTCGACGGGGTGAAATCCGGCGAGAAAGTCGTCGTCACCGGCCAGGGCCGTTTGACGGACGGCGCCGCCGTGTCGATCCAGTCGGGGTCTGCGCCGGGGGATCCAGGGACCCGTCCGGCCGCCGCGGCGCTCGCCCCGCCCACCGTGACTGCCCGCCATGAACCCCGCTGAAGGATCCCCGCCGGCCCGGGGCGTTGGACTCGCCGACTTGTGCATCAAGCGGCCGGTCTTCGCCACCATGATCAACCTGTTCCTGGTGGTGCTGGGCTGGTTTTCTTTCAAGGACATCGGCATCGATCAGTTCCCGAACGTCGAGTTGCCCGTGATCACCGTGACCACCACGCTGCGCGGCGCCTCGCCCGAAGAGATGGAGACCAGCGTGACCAAGCCCCTGGAGGAGATCATCAACACCATCCAGGGCATCGACGAACTCGGCAGCGTCACGACCGAAGGCGTCTCGCAAATCACCGTGCAGTTCCTCCTGGAGCGCAATCGCGACATTGCCGCGCAGGATGTGCGCGACAAGGTCAACACCATCCTCGCCCGGCTTCCTCCCGGAACCGATCCCCCCATCATCGACAAGTTCGACCTGGACGCCATCCCGGTGATCTCGATCAGCGTCAGTGCCCCGCGCGACCTCAAGGAGATCAGCTACATCACCGACAAGTTCATCAAGCAAAACCTCGAGACCGTGCCGGACGTTGGCTCGATCAGCATGGTCGGCACGCGCACCCGCGCGGTGCAAGTCTCGGTGGAACTGGGCAAATTGCGCGCCTACAACCTGACGATCGACGACGTCCGCAAAGCGCTCGAGCGCCAGAACCTCGAAGTGCCCGGCGGCCGGCTGAGTCAAAAGCCGCGTGAGCTGGTCGTGCGCACCCTCGGCCGGATGGAGACGGTGAAGAATTTCCACGAGCTGATCGTGGCGAACTTTGCCGGCCAGCCGGTCTATCTCAAGGACATCGCCCGCGTCGAAGACTCGGTCGAAGAGCCGCGCACTCTTTCGCGGGCCCGGGGCGGGGACTGCGTCACTCTCATCGTCCGCAAACAATCCGGCAGCAACACCGTCAAGGTGATCGACGGGGTCAAACGGCGTCTGGCCGAACTGCGGGCGGTGGTCCCGGCGGACTTCCAGTTGGAGGTCATCCGCGACCAATCGCGCTTCATCGAACGGTCACTCCGGGAGATCAATTTCCATCTGATCCTCGGGGCCATGCTCGTGGCTCTGACCACCTTCTTCTTCCTGCACGATTGGCGGGGCACGGTGATCGCTTGCGTGGCCATCCCGGCGTCGATCATCGCGACGTTCGCGCTGATGCGGGCGATGGGTTATACCCTGAATAATTTCACCATGCTCGGCCTGGTCTTCGCCGTCGGCATCGTGATCGATGACGCCATCGTCGTGCTGGAGAACATTCATCGCACGATGGAGGAAAAGCATTGGGACGGGCCCACCGCCGCCAGCTTTGCCACGCGCGAAATTGCCCTGGCCGTCATGGCCACGACGCTCTCCCTCGTCGTCATCTTCCTCCCCCTCGCCTTTATGAAAGGCCGCGTGGGCATGTTTTTTTCCAGTTACGGCGTCACCGTCGCGTTTGCCATCCTGGTGTCGCTCTTCGTCTCCTTCACCCTCACGCCCATGCTTTCGTCGCGGTTCCTCCGCCACAGCGACGACGCGCGGGTGCGGGAAAAGAAAGCGCACGGCGGACGGTGGATGCAATGGCTGTCGAGCCATTACCTCGGCATCCTGGGCTGGAGCCTGCATCATCGCTGGGTGATCCTGACCGCCTCCGGGCTTTGTTTTGCGTCGCTCCTCGTGCTGGGCAAAATGACGAAGTTCACCTTCATCCCGCAGGATGACTCGAGCGAGTTTGAGATCTCGTTGCAAACCCCGGAAGGATCCGACCTGGAACGCACCTCGGAAATCTGCGGGCAGATCGAAGAACGCCTCAAGGGACTGAGACTGGACAATGGACCGGTCGTCCTGCAAACGCTGACGACCATCGGCGTGACCACAGGCCGCCTGGGCAAGGGCGAAGGGGACGTCACGGTGGCGACCATCTACTGCCGCCTGCCGGATCTGGGCGGTTTGTGGTCCAGGCTGACCGGGCGGAGCCGGCGCTGGTCGCAATTTGCGGCCATGGGGTTGGCGCGGCGGATCATGGCCCAGTTGCCGGACGTGCGTTCGAGTGTGCAGCTCATCTCCAACATCAGCGCCGGCGGCCGCAATTCCGACCTTCAGTTCAACCTGTTGGGGCCGGACCTGAACCGCCTGACCCGCTACGCCGACGAGTTGATCGGCAAGCTGCGCGCCTCGCCCGGGTTCGCGGACGTGGACTCGACCCTGGCCAACCGCAAGCCGGAACTGCGGGTTGAGCTGGATCGGGACAAGGCCAGCCAGTTTGGCCTGCTGGTCCAGGATATTGCCGACACGCTCCGCACCCTGGTCGGCGGCGAAATCGTCGGCACCTTCCGCGAAAACGACGACCTTTACGATGTCTGGCTTCGCGCCGATCCGGGTGACCGCAACACCCAGGAGGCGCTGGAAGACGTGACCCTGCGGTTGAACGGAACCAACACCGGCCTGGTTCAGCTCGTCAACTTCGTGCGCTTCCACGAAGGACGCGGCCCGAACCAGATCGATCGCTTCCAGCGCCAGCGCAAGATCACCGTCGCGGCCAATCTCGTCAACAAGCCGCTGGGGGAAGCCATGCAGGACGTTCGCCAGGACATCCGCGCCCTCAACCTGCCGCCCGGTTACTCCGTCGTCTTCAGCGGCCGCGCCAAGACCCTGCAGGAAACGGGGCAGAATTTCCTCATCGCCTTCGGCCTGGCCATGATCTTCATGTACATGATTCTGGCGGCGCAGTTCGAAAACTTCGTTCATCCCATCTCGATTCTGCTGGCCGTGCCGCTCTCGCTGCCCTTCGCGCTCATTACCATGATCGCCCTCCACGAGCCGCTGAATATTTACGCCATCTTCGGCCTCTTCATGCTGTTCGGCATTGTCAAAAAGAATGGGATTCTGCAAGTGGACTACACCAATACCCTGCGGGCCCGCGGCCTGGAGCGCACCGAGGCCATCCTGCAAGCCAATCGCGCGCGGCTTCGGCCGATCCTGATGACGACCATGATGCTGGTGGCCTCGATGATTCCCATCGCCCTCGGCCAGGGCCCCGGCGCCGCCGGCCGCGCCTCGATGGCCAAAGTCATTATCGGAGGCCAGCTTCTTTGTCTGCTGCTTTCCCTGCTCGTCACGCCGGTCAGTTACTCGATCTTCGACGATTGGAGCCAGGGCCGTTTCTTCCGTCGCAAACGCGCGCCGGTTCCGGCAAGGGCGCCGGTCGACCCCGCGCTGACCCCGTTGCCCGGAAAGTGACCGGGAGCGCGGGCCGTCCCGGCCCGCAGCGCATCGCTCGAAGCCAGGAGTTGGTACTGTTCCACCGCGTCAGTGCTGGTTAAGTGCTGCGGACGGGGACCGTCCGCGCTCCGGGAGCGGAGCGCGGGCCGTCCCGGCCCGCAGCGCATCGCCCGGAGCCGAGCGCTTGGATTGTTCTAGGACGTCAGTCCCGAATACGCGCTGCGGACGGGGACCGTCCGCGCTCCGGGCGCTCCAGGTTCACGGAACATAGGGCGTCACCAGTCGATAAAACCGGTTCCGCCCGGCGGGCGGGGAAGGTGGGTCGATGATCTCGACAAGTCGATTAGTGGCGGCGGCCATGAGTGCCGCCAGGAGGTTCCAATGGCCGTCTGGGGCCTCATCGCAGTATTCGACGCGGTAGGTTTTATTGGAGGCGGCCAGGAACTCGAGGCTCCAGGGCCCGGCCACTGATGGGTTGATTCTATCGATGCGAAGATCACTCTCCGCGGAATTCGGGTCGCTCCCGGTCAGGTATTCCTGGAGGTTACTCAGGTGATCCCCGTCTTGATCCAGTCCGGCATCACTGGGGTCGTCGGGGTTGAGACCGTAAGCGATCTCCCAATCGTCCGGCATCCCGTCCCGGTCGGAGTCCGCCAGCACGGTCAGCACCGCGTTGGTGGTCAGATCGGTGGCGCGTCCAGCCAGGTTGGTAATGCCCACTCGGTAATAGCCTTCATTGGTCAGCTGCACGCTCGCAATGGTCCAGAAGCACGTGAACTGATTCAGCACGATGTTGGTGATGATAATTCCGTTGAAACGCCAGCTGTAGCTCAGCGGCAGGGTCCCGGTGGCCGAAGTGCTCAGGACCACTCTCTCGCCCACCACCGCCGATTGGCTGAGTGGCGATTGCGCGACCACTGGCCGGACCAGCACGGTCAGTTTCGCGGAGTCGCTCCGCACCGACCCGACGTCATCGCTCACCACGACCAGGTAGTCACCCATGAGCGGGAGTTCCGCGTCGCTGAGACTCAAGCTGGCCCCGGTGGCCCCCGGGATCGGCGAGTCATTGAAAAGCCATTGATATCTCAAGATGCCGGCGCCGATCGCGCCGACCTGGAAGGACACGCTGGATCCACCTCGCACGGTCTGGGCTTGGGGCTGTTGCGTGATGAGGGGTTGCCGCAGCACGGAAAGGTGCGCGGGATCGCTGCCGGTCGAATCGATTCCATTCGAGACCACGACTGTGTAATCCCCTTCGTCCGCCCACTGCACATTGGTCAAAGTCAGGACGCGGTTGGTGGCCGCGGGGAGGTCGACGGCATTGAACTGCCATTGGTAGCGCAGAACGTTGGTCGTGGCGGCCATCACGCTGAACGTGGCGGAGTGGCCGACCGGCACGGTTTGATCGAGGGGCGGGGCCAGGATGAACGGTCTCGAGGCGGGTTCGCCCAAAACATAGCTGTCCACCACGAGGTTGTTGCGCGTGACGAAATGGATCACCAGGTTGGTCTGGGTCGCCCGGAGGTGCATCGCGCCGTAATCGCCATTGTAGCGGACCCGGGCGGCGCTCAGCGTCGACCCGAAGGCGTTAATACTTTCGCCGCCCAGGCCGTTGATAAAGTAATCCAGGTCATTCGTGTGGATGCGGGCGTAGACATGTTCGTGGCCCGTCAGCACGAGCGAGGCGCCCCAGGCCGCGAAGGGCCAGCGCATCCCCGGCGTGCCGGTTCCATTCAGATCGGCCGAATAGGGAGGATGATGAAAATAGACCAGTTTCCACCTGGCGGTTGAGGCGGCGAGCTGAGCTTGCAGCCATCTTCCTTGCACCGAGGTACTGGAGGCGCCATCGACATCCGGATTACTGTTGATGGCAAACAGCTCCACCGGCCCCTGGCGGTAGTTGTAGTAGCGCACATTTCCAGGCAGCGTGAAGTAAACCAAATAAGGCAGGCCGTTGCTCGTGGCCCAATCATGATTGCCCAGGCAGGGAAAAAACCGATTGCTCGACGCCCCGGCGCCATAGCGGCCCAGGTATGGCTGGATGAATTCGTGGTAAAACTGGCCGATGTTCTGATCGATGGTCGAGGCGGCGCCAGCGACGTAGTTATTATCACCCGTCGTGACGATGAGGTCCGTCTTCCACCGTTTCACCAGGTTGGCCACCGCCAGTTCGTTGGTGGCGAAGGCGGGCCCTTCCGCCGCCCCGCCGAAATCGCCGATGACCCCAATCACGATCGAATCGGAAGCGCCCAGCCCCGGGGTGGCCGTCAGCAAGCCGACGGCAGCCACGATTTGGAACCTGGCACGACGCAAGAGTTGCCGCCAGGCCAGAGGATTGTTCAGGGTGCTCACTTCTGATCCAGATCTCCTGGTCGGCCCTGGCGACGGCCGATTCCGTTGGGAGGTGGACGAACCATAGCCTGGAGATCGGAAACGGAATTCGCAAGCCAATCGTGAGGGCGCCGAGTGTTTTGGCTGACTTTGGCCTTTATGCCGAGGCCATTTTCCGGTAGGACATGGGTGCAAGCTGCCATGACTCCGTCGAAACATTCCTTTGCGTGCGCGGGATTGCACGCGTCGTCGCTCTCGCGGCGGTGCCTTCTGAAGGTGGGTGGGCTGGGCTTGCTCGGATTGACCCTGCCAAAGTTGCTCCAGGCCCAAGCGCGGGCCGAGGAAGGCTCCGGAGCGGGCGATCGCCCGCAGGCCGAAGGTTCGAAGGGTGCCTCCCGCTATGCTCCACCAGCGCGGGCCAAGTCGGTCATTTTTCTGTATCAGTTCGGCGGGCCGAGCCACCTCGATCTGTTCGACATGAAGCCGGAGGCGCCCGAAGGCATCCGCGGTCTGCACCGGCCGGTGGGCACAAGTGCCGACGGGATCCGGATCAGCGAGCATCTGCCGCGCCTGGCCAAGGTGATGGACAAAGTGACCCTCATCCGGTCCATGCATCACCAGATGAAAAACCACAACCCGGCTTCCTACTACGCGCTGACGGGCCACGCGCCGCCGGTGGATGACATCACGTTGCGCGACTCACCGGAGTTGTTCCCCGCTTACGGCTCGGTGGTGGATCAGTTGGCGCCGGTCAGCGGGGCGGTGCCCACGTTTGTGGCGCTGCCCTGGGTCATTGGCGATGGCACCATCACACCGGGTCAAGGAGCGAGTTTCCTGGGCAAAGCGCATGATCCGTTGCTCATCACGCGCGACCCGAACAGCCCGCAATTCAAACTTCCCGAACTGAACCTGCCCGCCAACGTCAGCTACGAACGCTTGCTCCACCGACGTTCCATCCAAAAGATCATCGATGGCCAATCGCGCCTGCTCAGTCAGTCGGCCCAGGCGCGCGGGATGGATGCCTACTACGAAAAAGCCCTGGCCATGCTCGATTCGCCGCAACTCCGGGAAGCCTTCAATCTGACCGCGGAATCCGAGGCGGTGCGGGATCGTTATGGCCGCACCACCTACGGGCAGAGCTGCCTGGTGGCGCGACGGTTGGTCGAAGCCGGCACGAAGTTTGTCACCGCCTACTTTTCGCCCAACATTGGGGGCGACGTGGGCAGTGGCTGGGATACGCACGGCAACGGGGGCACGAAAATGTTTCCGGTCCTGGAGAAGTATCACCTGCCGATGACCGACCAGACCTTGCCGACCTTGCTGGAGGAACTGGATCAGCGTGGATTGTTGGAGACCACGCTGGTGGTTTGGATGGGTGAGTTCGGCCGCACCCCGAAGATCAACGACAAGGCCAGCCGCGACCACTGGCCGCAATGTTACACCGTGTTGCTCGCCGGTGGCGGAGTGAAGCGCGGCTTCGTTTACGGTGAGTCAGACAAGACCGCCTCCTATCCGACCAAGGATCCGGTCCGCCCGGACGATCTGGCGGCGACCATTTATTACCTGCTGGGCATCGATCCCCGCACCGAAGTGCGGGGCGCGGGCGATCGCCCGGTGCTGATTTCGGAAGGGAACCCGGTGATGGGCGTTATTTCCTAGCCGGTGAGGAGGTCGGAAAGGAACAAGGAGAAATCCGTGTTCATTCCGATTCGTGGCCGGTCGTTCCTTGCTGGCGCGCGAACTTTTCCAGGTACTTGCCGAGCAGATCGGTTTCCAGGTTGACCAAGTCCCCCACTTTGCGCTCGCGCAAGGCGGTCACCTCGAGGGTGTGCGGGATGATCCAGACGCGAAACCCTGCCTTACTCAGACCTGCCACCGTCAGGCTGATGCCATCCACGGCAATCGATCCCTTCGGGACGACATAGCGCATCAGGTCTGGAGACGCGGAGAGATCCAGCACGTGGTCGGCCCCCGCCCGTTCCCAGCGAACGATCCGCCCGACGCCATCGATGTGGCCGGTGACGAAGTGGCCGTCGAACCGTCCGTCGGCGCGCACCGGGCGCTCGAGATTGACGAGCGACCCGGGACGCGCCGCTCGCAGATTGGTTCGTTCCCAAGTTTCGCGCAGCAGATCGAAGCGGAGCAACCTTCGCTTGCCGGGCGGGCTGAGCTTCACGACGGTGAGGCAGCAACCGTTCACGGCCACACTGTCTCCGAGCTTGAGTCCGCGCGCGCAACGGTTCGCTGCCACGACCAACCGGATGGCTTCCGTGGCGGGAGTGGCGGGAGTGGCGGGAGTGGCGGGAGTGGCGGCGTCAACCACCCCGGTTTCTTCAACGATCCCGGTGAACATGGCCGAAGGTTGCAGGTTCCACGTTGCCGATGGCAAGTCGTTTGCCGGGGTCCTGATTGCGGATTGCGGATTGCGGATCGCGGATTGCGTGCTCCGCCACGGTTCATGGCCGATGAGCAGGTCCGAAAGGAACAGGCAGCTTTCCATGAACCGACTTGTCACTGGTAACTTGTCACTTGTAACTGGCGATTGGCGGATGCTCTTCCCGATTGTGACGCTGTTTTCAATTTCCAGTTACCAGTTACCAGTTACCAGTTACAAGTCTAAGAGGTTCATGGTCCCAATGCGCGGTCAATAAACCGTGGAGGCTTCCCATGAACCTGCCGTGAACGGTTGCCAATGGCCAATGAGCAATGAGCAATGAGCAATCCGGATATGGCACATTGCTCATTGCTCATCCACCAGCGCAGTCATCATCAGGTCCGGACCGACTCGTCGCCACTCGACCTGGCGGAGGGTCAGGCTTTCCTCCAGTCGGCGCGCGCCTTCGCCCGCGACGGCCTTGCGCGCATCGCGTCCGCCGAGGATTTTCGGCGCGTAGAAAAACACGACACGGCTGGCCAATCGGCCCAGCAGGAAGGAGGCGTTGACCTCGCCGCCTCCTTCAACCAGGAGGCTGGTGACGTTCTGGGCGCCGAGCCTCTGCAGGAGCCAGCGCAAGTCGATTCGCCCGTGGCGCAGCGGGGCGCGCACGACGTTGACCTGCCGGGCCAACCGTTCCACGCGACGGGTCGGGGCGTCCTGGCCGACAATCACCGTCGTCAGGTCGGCAAATTCATCCGTCACCACTCTCGCTTTGAGCGGCGTGCGCGCTTGCGAATCGAGGATGAGTCGGCGCAACCCCGATTTTCGGATTTCGGATTTCGGATTTCGGATTTCGGATTCTGAACCTTGAACCTTGAACCTTGAACTTTGAACTTTGAACTTTGAACCTTGAATTGCCCTCCAGGTCAGGCTCGGGTTGTCCGCGAGAACGGTATTCAGTCCGACGAGAATCGCATCTGCGCCGCGGCGCAGGTCCATGGAGAGCGCGCGGGCCTGGTCGCTGGTGATCCACTTCGACTCGCCGCAGGCGGTGGCGATTTTTCCGTCCAGGGTCATCGCGGCTTTGACCGTCACGAAAGGGGTGCGCTGGATAATCCAATGATGGAAGGCTTCATTGAGGCGGCTGGCTTCCTCGGCCAGCAGGCCGGTGGTGACGCGAATGCCGGCCCTTCGCAGAATTTGAAAGCCGCGCCCGGCGTGCGCCGGGTTGGGATCGGTGGCGGCAACGACGACGTGCTTGATCCCGGCGGCTTTGATGGCGTCGGTGCAGGGTGGCGTCCGTCCGTGAGTGCAGCAAGGTTCGAGGGTGACGTAGAGGGTCGCGCCGGCGGGGGAATTGTTCCGGTGTTGGGCGTCAAGCAGCGCTTCCATTTCGGCGTGGGGCTCGCCGGCGCGATGATGCCAGCCCTGGCCGATGACCTGGCCGCGCTGGACCAGCACCGCGCCAACCATCGGGTTGGGGGAAGTCTGTCCGTAGCCCCGGCGCGCCAGCCGGAGCGCCTGGCGCATGAAGAAAGCGTCATCCGACGTTGAGCTCACAACCGGGAATTGAGTTGGCCAAGCAAGTCATTCCTTCACCGAGAACAGCGCTTCCGCGAACGGCTTGGGATCAAACGGCTGCAAGTCGTCGGGCTTTTCCCCCAGGCCGACGAACTTGATGGGCAGCCCGAGTTCTTTCTGGATGGCCACGACCATGCCGCCCTTGCTCGTGCCGTCGAGCTTGGTGATGACCAGGCCGGTGACTTTGACGGCCTTGTGGAATTCGCGGGCTTGATTCAGCGCGTTCATGCCGGTGGTGGCATCCAGGACCAGCAAGGTCTCGTGCGGTGCGCCGGGCAGTTTGCGGTCGATCACGCGATGCACCTTTTGCAGTTCCTGCATCAGGTTGTGTTTGGTGTGCAGGCGGCCGGCGGTATCGACGAGCAGGTAATCGGCGTGGCGGGCCCGGGCGGCCACGACGGCGTCGTGCGCCACGGCGGCGGGGTCGGCGTGGTAGGAGCCGGCCACGACCGGCACGTTGAGCTTCTGGCCCCACAACTGGATTTGCTCGATGGCGGCGGCGCGAAAGGTGTCGCACGCGCCGAGCAGCACGCTCTGGCCGCCGGATTGCAGGAGGTGGGCCAGTTTAGCGGCGGTGGTGGTTTTGCCGGTGCCGTTGACGCCGACGATGGAAACGACGGTCAAACCATCTGGCTGCCGGCGGAGTTCGGGCTGGCCGGCGGCCAGGCTGCTCTGGACTTCGCGCTCGGCGATGGCAAAAATTTCCAGCCCGGATCGGCCCTGCGTCTCGTAGGCTTTTTTGACGGCGGCGACGATCTGCCGGGTCATGGCGGTGCCGAGATCGGCGCCGAGCAGAGCCGCCTCGAGTTCCTCCAGCGTCGCGCCGGTCAACTTTGGGGAGAGGGTGACGATGCGCCGGATGTCGTGCAGGAGCTTGGTCTGGGACTTCTGCAGACCGTGCTTGAACTTTTGGAACAAACCCATCGGGAGAAAGAGACGGATCAGGATTTATGATTTACGCGCCGAACGGTTGGCCAGAAGGAGGCCGGCCTCGACGGCGCGCTGGAGAGCTTTCTCGCGCAAACGCTCCACGCATTCGTAGGGGATCTTGACGCTGCCGATGAGCGGTTTGCCCTTGCTCATCCCGTGACAATCGGAGCCGCCGCTGACGAGCAGCCGGTGGTGATCGGCGATTTCCAGGTAGCGCTGGGTGATCGTGGTCGAATGTTTGGAGTGGAAGCATTCGAGGCCATCCAGGCCAGCGGCGACCAGCTCAGGGATGATCTCATCGGTGTGATTGAGGCCGGGATGCGCCATGACCGCCAGGCCGCCGGCGTCATGGATCAACGCGATGGCCGCCGCGGCGCCGATTTTGAATTTGGGGACCCAGGCGGGTCTGCTCTTTTTCAGGAAGCGCTCGAAGGCTTCGTCGAGACTGCTGCACCAGCCGCCTTGAACCAGGGCGCGCGCAACGTGGGGCCGGCCCGGCGAACGACAGTTGGCCAGGGCGAAGACGGCTTCCGCCTGGATGGGGATCTCGAGGCCGTTGAGCCGCTCGACCATTTGGTAAACACGCTGGCGTCGCACCGCCTGGAACTTGACGAGTTCCTCCTGCAGCCTGGGGTGATAAGCGTCGAGCAGATAACCGAGCAGGTGGAGTTCGACGGCATTGTATTCCGTGGTCAATTCGGTGCCGGGGACGAACTCGATGCCTTGCGCCTGGCACGCGGCCGCCAGGCGCGGGCAACCCTCCATCGTGTCGTGATCGGTCAGGGCCATCGCCTTGAGTCCGCAACGTTTGGCATGCCCCGCCAGCTCCTCCGGCGTGTAGGTGCCATCGGAGAAGTTGCTATGGAGATGCAGGTCGGCGTACACGGGCTAGAGCGGCAGATTGGATTTTCGATTTTCGATTTTCGATTTTGAACTTTGAACTTCGAACGTTGAACTTTGAACTTCGAACGTTGAACTTTGAACTTCGAACTTCGAACTCATTTAATATCCCTGGCCGGACGCAGCAACTCACCTTTGACGCTGTCGAGGATGCCATTGACGAACTTGCCGCTGTCCTGGGTGGAAAAGCGCTTGGCGATGTCCACCGCTTCGTTGATGCTGACCACCGGGGGAATGTCTTCGCGATGAAGCATCTCGTAAATGGCGAGACGCAGAATATTTCGATCGACCGCGGCGATGCGCGGGAGATCCCAGTTCTTGCAGTATTTGCGGATGAGTTCGTCGGCCTCGTCGCGGTGCTGGAGCGCGCCGCGAATGAGCGGGTCGGCGAAGAGCCGGACGGCCGCCTCGTCCGAGGTGGGAGGTGGCAGTTCGGCCTGCTCACCCCAGGTGGCTTTGCCCTTTTCCTTGGCAATGGCCGCGCCCCGCTGGGATTCCCAAAAATGATCGATGGCCTCATCCAGGTTCTCCGGCGGATTCAAGTCATACTGAAATAAGAACTGCACGGCGCGTTCCCGCGCCTCACGGCGTTTGCCCATGCCAACAAGATGGAGGAAAAGCGGCAGGGGAGGAAGGGAAATTTGAAAACTGAAACCGCGGCGGGGGTTTGGTTGTCATTGGAGGATGGGCAGACCGGTTCGCGGGTGATAAAAGTGTGTTATGCCGAAGGTTACCGAACTGCACATCAACGGGACAGCTCGTCGCGTCGAGGTCGAAGCGGAGCGGAGCTTGCTCAGCGTGCTGCGCCATGAGCTGGATCTCACCGGCGCGAAGTACGGGTGCGGGGAAGGCCAATGCGGCGCCTGTACGGTCTTGCTGGACGGTGCGCCCGTGCGTTCTTGCCGCACCAAGGTGGGGGCGGTCGGGGCGAAAAAGATCACGACTATCGAGGGACTCGAGCAGCGGGGGCGCTTACACCCGCTGCAACAAGCGTTCCTGGACGCGGGCGCTTTCCAATGCGGCTATTGCACCGCGGGCATGATCATGTCCGGGGTGGCCCTCCTGGCCAGGAACAACCACCCGACGCCACCGGAGATCCTCCGCCGCATGGAGGGGAACATCTGCCGTTGCGGCACCTACCAGCGAATCGTCCGAGCCATCCAACAGGCGGCGCGCACGATGAAGGAAGGTGCCAAATGAATCCGCGCTCTTCACGTGAACCTCGTGATTGCAGATGGCGGATTACGGATTGCGGATTGCGTACCCCGCCACGGTTCATGGCCGCTGAGCAGATCCGAAAGGAACAAGGAGCACTCCCTGACCCTGGCCTCGAGCCGGAACGATACGAACTGCTCGCCCCTCCGCGCTACCAGTTTGCCTTCAATCGCCGCCAGTTTTTCAAAACCGTCGGCCGCGGCCTCGTCGTCCTCTGGCTGGTCGACGCCGCGCTGGCGCAGGAATCGGGCGGCGGTCGGCGTCGAGGCGCCGGGCCGCGGCGTCCGCAGGAAATCGGCGCCTGGCTGCACATCGGCGAAGACGGCTCCGTCACGGTGTTCACCGGCAAAGCCGAGGTGGGCCAAAACATTCGCACGTCGCTGACGCAGGTTGTGGCGGAAGAATTGCGCGTGGCGATCGATGCCATCACGTTGGTGATGGCTGACACGCAACTCGTGCCATTCGACGCCGGCACTTTCGGGAGCCGGACCACCCCCGACATGGCGTCACAACTGCGCAAGATTGCCGCCGCCGCGCGGGAACTGTTGCTCGACCTGGCGGCTGAATCGTGGAAGGTGGAGCGCGCCAATCTCACGCTGGCCGACGGCAAGGTGACCAATCCCGACAAGAAGGAATCGTTCACGTTCGGCCAGCTCACCCGGGGCCAGAAGTTGGTGAAGACCGCGGCTGACCGCCCGCCCACCACCCCGCCAAACCAATGGCGCGTCGCCGGCACTTCCGTTCCCAAGATCCACGGGCGCGCCTTCGTCACCGGCCAGCACCGTTACGCTTCGGACGTTCAGCGGCCGGCCATGTTGTTCGGCAAAGTGCTCCGGCCGTCGGCGTTTGGCGCCAAGCTCCGCGCGCTCGAGGCGCGCGAGGCCGAAGCGATGCCAGGCGTGACGGTCGTGCGCGATGGCGAATTGGTCGGTTTGACTGCGCCGGATGAACTCACGGCCAGCCGTGCCTTGCGTCTCCTGCGCGCGGATTGGGAGAGCACCGGTCAGCCCTCGGACAAAACCCTCTTCGACGATTTGAAGAAGGGCTCATCCCAAGGCGGTGCTCGAGAAGAGGCATCCGGCAACCGGGCGGATTCCGTCGCCGCCGGGGAGGAGGCCGTCGCGCATCGGCTGCAACAGACTTATACCATTGCTTACATCGCCCACGCCCCACTGGAACCGCGCGCCGCCGTGGCCGAATGGACGGACGAAAAGCTCACGGTCTGGACCGGGACGCAACGGCCGTTTGGCGTGCGGAGCGAATTGGCCCAGGCGTTTCAAATCCCGGAGGAGCGCGTGCGCGTCATCGTACCCGACACAGGCTCGGGCTATGGCGGCAAACACACAGGCGAAGCGGCCGTGGAAGCCGCGCGCCTGGCCAAGGCTGCGGGCAAGCCGGTCAAGCTCGTCTGGACGCGCGAGGAGGAATTCACCTGGGCTTACTTTCGGCCGGCCGGCGTGATCGAGGTTCGCAGTGGTGTCCGGGCCGACGGCGCGCTGGCCGCGTGGGCGTTTCACAATTACAACTCGGGCGGCTCAGCCATCCGCACGCTCTACGAGGTGCCGAACCCTCAAGCCGAGTTTCATGCCGCGCGAGCGCCTCTGCGCCAGGGCTCGTATCGTGCTTTGGCTGCCACGGCCAACCATTTCGCCCGCGAGACCCACATGGACGAGTTGGCTCACCTGGTGAAGATGGATCCGCTGGAGTTCCGCCTGAAAAACCTCAAAGAACCGCGCCTGCGCGCCGTGCTGGAAGCCGCGGCCAAGGGGTTTGGCTGGGGAACGACCAGGCCGGCCGCCAACCGCGGACGGGGCATCGCCTGTGGCTCTGAGAAGGGCTCCTACATCGCCTGCTGCGCCGAGGTCGAAGCATCGCGGCCCGGCGGCAAAGTGAACGTGACCCGCGTCGTGGCCGCGTTCGAGTGCGGCGCGGTGCTGAATCCGGACCATTTGAAGAACCAAATCGAAGGCGCCGTGGTGATGGGCCTGGGCGGCGCCCTGTTCGAGGAGGTCCGTTTCGAGAACGGCCGGATCCTCAACGCGAGCTTTTCCGATTATCGTGTTCCGCGGTTCAGCGACGCGCCGCTGATCGAGGTGGTCTTGCTCGATCGCAAGGATTTGCCCAGTACCGGTGCGGGTGAAACACCCATCGTCGCGATCGCACCCGCAGTCGGCAACGCTCTTTTCGCCGCCACGGGCGTGCGCTCGCGTTCCCTGCCGCTGGTGCCCCGTATGTAGTCCCGCCTTTAGGCGGCGCCACGCGCCCATCCGCCTAAAGGCGGGACTCTCACGAACCTGGCGATTTACGATTTACGATTTACGAGGCTCCGATGGAGGGATCGCGGCTCTAGCGATTCGCGCGCCCGGCGATCTGCGCGGCGCGGCGCTCGTAAATCGTACATCGTAAATCGTCAATGGGTGCGGGATCGGCGGCGGTCCGGTTCATGGTCCCGATGCGCGGTCAATAAACCGTCGAGGCCAACTACAAACGGCCGTTAGCCGACCAATTCCCGCATGGGCTGTGCGCCGTCGGGGACAAGGAACTGCGGACGACCGGCGAAGTCGGGGATGGTGACTTTATTCACATCCAGACCCAGGTTGTGGTAGAGCGTGGCGAAGACTTCGCCGAAAGTGACGGGGCGCTCCGTCGGCTCTCCCCCGAGACGATCGGTGGCGCCGATGACCTGGCCGGTTTTCATGCCTCCGCCGGCGAGCAGCGCGCAACTGACCCTGGGCCAGTGGTCGCGTCCGGCGTCTTTGTTGATCGTCGGCGTGCGTCCGAATTCGCCCCAGACGATGACGCTGACGTCCTTGTCGAGTCCTCGCTGGTGCAGGTCAGTGACGAGCGCGCTGACGCCTTGATCGAGCAGGGGCAAATCTGCCCGGGCGTTCTTGAAATTGTTGCCGTGATAGTCCCAGAAGCCGAAGGCGACCGTGACCGCGCGGGCGCCGGCTTCGACGAGGCGTCGGGCGACGAGAAATTGTTCCATCAACATCGGGGCGGCGTCTCCGTGCGGCTTGGGATCGCCTTTGCCGTAAGCTTCGAGGATGCCCGGGTCTTCGCGCTGAAAATCGAGGGCTTCCAACAACCGGCTGGAGGTAAGCACGCCGAACGCCTGCTCGTTGAACGTGTCCATGCCGTCCATCAGGCCGGCGGTGTCCACGTCGCGACGAAATCGGTCAAAGCTGGCCAGCAGGGCTTTGCGATCGGCGAGGCGGTCGAGAGTGACGCCGTTGAGCACCATATCGGCCCGACCTTCGCCCGCCGGGCGGAAGGAATTGTGGCCTACCCCAAGGAAGCCAGGTGTCGCCGCGTTGTAGGGCCGATGCTGCATGCGCGGCTCCAGACCGACGAACGGCGGCACGCCCGGATCCAACGGGCCAAGCAGTTTGGAAGCGATCGCGCCGAAGGTTGGCCAGCCGCCCGGCGGTTGGTTTTGTTTGCGCCGGCCGGTCAGGCACATGAAGTCCGAATGATCGTCCACCGCGTCGGCGACGGAACGAATGATGGCCAGCTTGTCGGTGAGGCGGGCGATGCGGGGCAGGTGTTCGCAAATTTGGACGCCGGGAACGTTCGTCGCCATGGGCCGGAACTCGCCGCGAATTTCGGAGGGGGCATCCAGCTTGAGGTCGAACATGTCCTGATGGGGCGGTCCGCCGGGCAGGTAGATCATGATGATCGCCTTGTGCGAGCGACGGACGTTGCCGGCCGACTCGGCCTGCAACAGTTGGGGCAAGGCCAAGCCGCCCAGACCCAGCGCCCCGATTTTGATGAAGTTGCGGCGGGATACCCCATCGCAATAGCGCGACCCACGGGGAGGCTTGGCAAAGATGGTCAGCATCGGGGAACGAACCGCGACGGCGCTAAGGGTGATGGCAACATGGCGTTCACAACACTGGCGACTGCCGCAAAGCTGATGGGTTGCTGGATGGGGGATACCACGTCGTTAACCCACCAATTCCTTCATCGGCTGAAGGCCGTTTTCGACCAGGAATTGCGGCCGGCCGCTCAGATCCGGCACGGTGACCTTATTCACATCGATGCCGAGGCAATGGTAGAGCGTCGCGAAGACCTCGCCGAATTGCACGGGGCGCTCGGCGGCTTCACCCCCGAGACGATCGGTCGAGCCGATGACCTGCCCGTGTCTCATGCCGCCGCCGGCCAACAGGGAGAAGGAAACCCGCGGCCAGTGGTCGCGCCCGGCGTCCTTGTTGATCGTGGGGGTGCGGCCGAACTCGCCCCAAACGACCACGCTGACATCCTTGTCGAGGCCGCGCGCGTGGAGATCGGTCAGAAGGGCGCTCAGGCCCTGGTCGAAGAGCGGCAGATCCTGGCGCAACGCGCCGAAGTTGTCGCCGTGATGATCCCAGCGGCTGAAGGCCAGGGTGACACAACGGGCGCCGACCTCGACCAGGCGCCGGGCAACCAGCATGTGTTCCATCAGCTTCGGACCGCCGTCATCGCGGTTGCGCGGATCGCCCTTGCCATAGCGCTCGCGGGTTTTCTGGTCTTCTTTCTCCACGTCCAGCGCTTCGAGCAGTTTGCTTGAGGTGAGAATGCCGAATGCCTGTTGGTTGAAGGCGTCGAGGCCGTCCATCATGCCGCTGGCGTCGATATCCCGACGGAATTTGTCGAAGCTGGCCAGCAAGGCCTTGCGGTCGGAGAGCCGATCCAGGGTGACTCCGTTCAAGATCATGTCGTCTTTGCCGCCGCCTTTATTGGGCTGGAAGGGGGCGTGGCCGACGCCGAGGAAGCCGGGCGCTCCGTTGTCAGCCCATTCCATGTGGCCCATTTTGGGGGCCAGGCCGACGAAAGGAGGCATCGAGCGATCCACCGCGCCATAGAGCTTGGAGAGCACCGAGCCCAGGCAAGGCCAGCCGCCGGGCGGTTGGTTGCGCGCCAGGCGGCCGGTGAGACATTGGACGGCGTCGTGGCGATCCTCGGCGCCCACCATGGAGCGGATGATGGTGTATTTGTCGGCCAGATTGGCCAGGCGGGGAAGATGTTCGCAAATCTGGATGCCAGGAACGTTGGTGGCCAACGGCCGAAATTCGCCGCGCACTTCGCTGGGCGCGTCTGTCTTCAGGTCGAACATGTCCTGGTGGGAGGGCCCGCCCGGCAGGAAAATCATGATGACGGCCTTGTGCGACCGACGGATGCCGGAGGCGGCTTCCGCCCGGAGCAATTGGGGCAAGGAAAGGCCGCCAAGACCGAGCGCGCCAATCTTGAGAAAATTTCGCCGCGACACCCCGTCGCAGTAACCGGACGCACTTGGCTGAGGAGCCAGAATAGTCAGCATAGCGGTTGACAGATTCGCTCGGACGACTTTGCTTCGACCAGACGGTCGTCCAGGATATTCAAGCCGCTTTTGGGCGGATGGGCAAGCACGGACTTTGGCGTAGCGGATGAACCGGAGCGCCGCCGGTCCCGTAGCCATTGACGATTGACGATGTACGATTTACGAGCGCCGCGCCGCGCAGAGCGCCGGGCGTGCGAATCGCGTAGAGCCGCGATTACTCCATCGGAGCCTCGTAAATCGTACATCGTACATCGCTAGGCCCGGCAGACCGCCCGGTCCGAATCGCCAGGTTCATGGGATGCGGCTTCTTATCGACACCCGCCGGGGCGGCCGTGTATAAGCCGGGGCGTTTCATGGCAGAATTTCTGCAGCAGCTCATCAACGGTCTGTCTTTGGGTGCGATCTACGCACTCATCGCCTTGGGCTACACGATGGTCTATGGGGTGCTGCGGTTCATCAACTTCGCCCACAGCGACGTCTTCATGGTCGGAGCGTTTGCGGGTTATTATTTCGGACACACGGCAGACTGGGCGGTCCCGCTGCGATGGGGCAGCCGGGTTTGGCTCCTGACGATGCCGTCGTGGCTGGTGATTCCGACAAATTCGTGGTGGGGCGGGCTGCTGATACTGATCCTGGCGATGCTCCTCTGCGCCACCCTTGGCGTGGTGATCGAGCGCACGGCGTATCGGCCGTTGCGTTCGCGCTCCAAGCTGACGGTGCTGATCACGGCGATTGGGGTTTCGCTCTTCCTGGAGAACACCGGGCAGTTCGTGTTTTCGGCAAACCCGCGCCGGTTCCCGCTGTTGTTTCCGGAAACAACTTTTAAACTGGCGGGAGGCCTGATCCTTTCCAGCACGCAGGTGATCGTGCTGGCGGTGACGCTGGCCCTGTTGACGGCATTGGAATGGATTGTCCAGAGATCGAAAATCGGCACGGCCATGCGGGCGCTTTCCTTTAATCCACAGGCCGCTTCACTGGTGGGCATCAACAACGACGTGGTCATCTCGTTCACCTTTGGCCTGGGCTCGGCGTTGGCCGCGGCCGGGGGCATTCTCTACTCGTTGAACTATCCGACGATCGATCCGTTGATGGGCATTTTGCCGGGCCTGAAGGCGTTCGTGGCGGCGGTGCTGGGCGGGATTGGGAACATTCCGGGAGCGGCGCTGGGCGGGCTGTTGCTGGGGGTGATTGAGACGTTCGTCAACGGCAGCCAATTCTCGACTTACACCGACGCGATCGCCTTCGCGCTGCTGATTCTGATCCTGCTTTTCCGGCCGGCCGGTTTGCTCGGCAAGTTTCAGGTCGAGAAGGTCTGAGGGATCGATGCTTGCCCGCTCTCACTTCTTGCTGCTCGGCGCCATGATCGCCAGTTACGTTGTCTGGCGGTTCTCCGGGCAGCTCGACCCCTACTATCTCGACATCGTCATCAACGTGGGCATCAACATCATCCTGGCGGTGAGCTTGAACCTGATTAACGGTTACACCGGCCAGTTTTCGCTGGGTCACGCTGGATTCATGGCGGTGGGGGCCTACACGTCGGCGACGGTGACGATGTTCCTCGGTCCGCGCTGGCTGGGCGGGAGCGGCTCGTCCCTGTTGTTCTTGCCGGCTTTGACGGCGGGTGGGCTGGCGGCGGCGGTGGCGGGTCTGATGGTGGGAGTGCCGTCGCTGCGCTTGAAGGGAGATTACCTGGCCATCGTCACGCTCGGTTTCGGGGAGATCATCCGGGTGATCTTCCGCAACATGGAATCGGTCGGCGGCGCGCTTGGCCTCCAGGGGATTCCAGCCTACACGAATCTATTCTGGACCTTCACCTTTGCGGCGCTGACGATTTATGTGGTCACGAGCCTGGTGAATTCGACTTACGGGCGCGGCTTCATCGCGGTGCACGACGACGAGGTGGCGGCCTCGGCCATGGGGGTCAACCCGACGCGGTTCAAGATCATCGCCTTCATCGTGGGGGCGTTTTTTGCGGGAGTGGCGGGAGGAATTTACGGTCACTTCAAATTATCCATCGACCCGAGGGGCTTTGATTTCATCAAGTCGATTGAGATCGTGGTGATGGTGATTCTCGGGGGGATGGGCAACACGTTGGGGGTGGTGGTGGCGGCGGTGTTGCTCACGTTGTTGCCCGAGTTTTTGCGAACGGCGGCGGGCTGGAGCGTGCCCCTGCCGTTTGCCGACCAACCGCTCTCGCTCCGCTGGGTGGCCGACACGCGCATGATCATTTATTCGGTGCTGATCATCGTGCTCATGCTGGCCCGGCCCCAGGGCCTTTTCACGCTGCCCTGGCGCCAGCACGGCGCCCGCGATTGAGGTCATGGTCGAATCGTGCCCCACTGAACCGCTGCTCCGACTGGAGAAGTGCACGATCCGTTTCGGCGGCTTGACGGCCTTGTCCGAACTCGATTTGCAGATCGACACCAACGAACTGGTGGGGTTAATCGGGCCGAACGGCGCGGGCAAGACCACGGCCTTCAATCTGGTGACCGGGGTCTATGCGCCGACCCGCGGGGAAATCCTCTTCCGCGGCCGTTCGTTGAAGAATCACAAGCCGCACCAGATCACGGCGCGCGGGATTGCCCGCACCTTTCAGAACATCCGGCTCTTTGCGTCGCTTACCGTGTTCGACAACGTGCGCGTGGCCTTTCAGCTGCACCAACGGACGGGCTTTATTCAGTCGCTGCTGCGGGGCCCGGCTTTCCATCGATGCGAGCGCCAGGTCGAGTCGGAGGTGATGGAGATCCTGGAGGTCTTCCGCCTGGGCCGCTTCCGGCATTCGCTGGCCAAGAACCTGCCCTATGGGGACCAGCGCCGGCTGGAAATCGTCCGTGCCCTGGCCACCAAACCGAGGCTGCTCCTGCTCGATGAGCCGGCGGCCGGGATGAACACGACGGAGAAGGTCGAGTTGATGAAACTCATCCAGTTCATCAAGGAAAAGTTCAGCATCTCGGTGTTGCTCGTCGAGCATGACATGCAGGTGGTCATGGGCATCTGCCAGCGCGTGGCCGTGCTGGACCATGGGGTCAAGATCGCCCAGGGCACGCCGGAAGAGGTCCGTCGCGATCCGAAAGTGATCGAGGCCTACCTGGGCGATAAACGAGGGGTGCAGACCTGATGGCCCATTGCGCTGCCGTGCTTGAACTGAAAAATCTGGTCGTCAACTACGGCGTGATCACCGCGCTGCAGGGCATCTCGCTGTCGGTCAAGGCCGGCGACATCGTCACACTCATCGGGGCCAATGGGGCGGGCAAGACCACCACCCTGCGCGCAATCTCCGGTCTCCTCAAGATCCGCGGCGGGGAAGTGCTGTATCAGGGCCGCGACATCACCAACGTGCCCCCGCATCAACTGGTGAAGCTGGGCATCGCCCACGTGCCGGAAGGTCGCATGGTCTTCGCCAATCTGACGGTTTGGGAAAACCTGATGATGGGCGCCTATCTCGTCAAGGAAAGGGCCGCGATCCTCCGCGAGCTGGATTATGTATTCGGCGTTTTCCCGCGGCTGAAGGAGCGGGAAAAGCAAATCGCCGGCACGCTCTCCGGCGGCGAACAGCAAATGCTGGCCATCGGGCGCGCCCTCATGAGCAAGCCCAAGTTCCTCATGCTCGACGAGCCGTCTCTGGGCATCGCGCCGCTTTTGGTTCACAAAATTTTCGAGAAGATCGTCGAGATCAATCGCCAGCATGGCATCACTATTTTGCTGGTGGAGCAGAACGCCAATCTGGCCTTGGAGGTTTCGAGCTATGGCTACGTGCTGGAGACGGGCCGAATCATTCTTCAGGACGCGTCGGCCCGGTTACGGGAGAACCCGCAGGTGCGCAGCGCTTACCTGGGAGGAGTTTAACGGCAGCCTGGGGAGATCGGACGGAAGCGGCACGGTTACTTGCCGGCGTTGAAGTAAATGCCGACGTCTTTCGTGCGCATGACCGAGAAAGTCTTGGCCGCGACAGACTCCATGTGGCCATCCATGAAGGCCACGTTGGCCCGACCCAGGTGAAGAATCACATCGCGGTTGGCCGCGCCCGGAGGAAAGGCCGGCGTGACCATGTTCTGGGGGTCTTCATTTACGAGGAGGACCTTGCGTGACGCGTCGGTGATGGAAGCCGTCAGCAGGCCTTTGCTGGGCACGACGCCATTGCCGAAGGGACGGCCCGGGTCCATCCAGCCGTTGGCGCTATAGTTCACGCGCAGCGCTTCGCCCAGTTTTCCGGTGCTCGGACAGCGATAGACCGGGTAGGTTTCTTTGAGGTTGGGATCGTACTCCAGGCGGGGTTGGCTGGTCACGTAAGGGTAGATGGAGCCGCATTCCGCATTCAGACCAAAACCGGGCAGGAACCACTCGGATTGCAGGTTCAAGTTGATCGTGAAATCGTCGCCGGCGCACCAATCCGCGGCGTATTCATCGGGGTTCTTGACGGCGCGGCCCGGCACGCCACCCGGCCACGGAAACGTGTCGCTGTTGTCCTCCGAATACATCAGAAACGCCAGCGCCAGCTGCTTCATGTTGCTGCGGCAGGCCGTGCCGCGAGCCTGTTCCTTCGTCTTGGCCAAAGCCGGCAGAAGCAGTGCCGCCATGATGGCGATAACCCCTATAACCACCAGCAACTCGACCACGGTGAACGCAGCAACCACACCGCGTCTTCCCTTTCGAGAGTCGCGACTCTTTGTCGTTGAACTGCTCATGTAACCATCCTGGTCGACGGTTGTCTGGCACTACTGACCCTTATTAGGCTTCCTGTCCAAATTAAGCAAGCCCGGTTTTTGGAAATTTTTGCCCTGGCCTGGGCCGCCACGCCGGCCGTTTGTAGTCCCGGCTTCAACCGGCCCGTGCCGCCTAACGGCGGGACTACAAGCGGCGCTCCGGCTCAAGGTGGTCCCAGTGCGGGGCGCTGGAAGGATTGGCCATTCCCAATTCAGGCGTCAGCCGTTAGGCTCCGGGTCCGTGAACGTTTACGATCACCCGACCTTCCGGATGGCCTGCCAGCAGTTCGATCTGGTGGCCGATTATCTCCAAATCCCTGATTCTGACCGCGACCGGCTGAAGTATCCGAAGCGCTCTCTGAGCGTGGCCATCCCGATTCATCGCGATGACGGGAGCACGCAGCTCTTTGCGGGATATCGGGTGCAACATCATCTGACGCTCGGCCCGACCAAGGGCGGCATCCGCTACCACCCGGATGTGACTTTGGGCGAGGTTGCGGCGCTGGCCATGTGGATGAGTTGGAAATGCGCCCTCGCCGGTCTGCCCTATGGCGGCGCCAAAGGGGGCATCAGTTGCGAGCCGCACAATCTCTCGACGACGGAACTGGAGCGGCTCACGCGCCGGTTCACGCAGGAAATTATTCCGTTCATCGGGCCGCAGGTGGACATCCCGGCCCCGGACCTGGGCACCAACGAGCAAACCATGGCGTGGATCATGGACACCTATTCGGTGCATATGGGCTATTCGGTGCCCGGGATTGTCACGGGCAAGCCGGTGCTCCTGGGCGGATCGGTGGGACGCCGGGAAGCCACCGGCCGCGGCGTGGGCTACCTGGCCAACCGGGCGATGGACGTGTTGAACCTCGCGGCCAACAAATGCACCGCCGTTGTGCAGGGATTCGGCAACGTGGGATCCGTCGCGGCCTTCTCGCTGGCCAAGTACGGCGTGAACATCATCGCCGTGAGCGACGCCTCCGGCGGCGTGTTCAATCGCAAAGGAATTAATTTGTGGGAACTGGAAAAGCACGTGGCCAAACACCGGAACGTCGCCGGCTTTCCCGGAGCCGAACCGATCCCCAACGAGCAACTGCTTGTGACGCCCTGCGACATTCTCGTGCCCGCCGCGCTGGAGCGCCAAATCACGGAAGCCAACGCCGGCCGGATCCAGTGCCGGATCCTCGCCGAAGGTGCCAACGGCCCGACCACGCCCGAGGCCGATCGCATCATCGAACAGCGTCCGGAAATTTTCGTCATCCCCGACATCCTCTGCAACGCGGGCGGGGTCGTGGTCAGCTACTTTGAATGGGTGCAGGACCTGCAAAGCTTTTTCTGGAACGAGAGCGAAGTGGTCGACAAACTCTTCCGGATCCTGGAAACGGCTTTCACGCAAACCCTGACCCTCAGTCGCAAGAATAGAATCTCGATGCGCCTGGCCGCGCTCGCCCTCGGTGTGAAACGCGTGCACGAGGCGAAACGGACACGCGGACTTTTTCCATAAAATAGGCGAGGACTCAAAGGGCTCAAAGGACTCAAAGGACCCAAACTGGCGAATGGAGAGCCGCCTGACTGGATCTTTTGGTCCTTTTCGTCCTTTTGGTCCTTCAATTCATCACTCCCCTTCGCCCGAGTCAGTCCAAATTCCCAGCGCCTGCATTTGTCGGGTCACCGTGCCCGGCCAATCGCGATTGGCGGCGGGGTTGGCGGGGCTGGGATGGCAGATCCTCCCGAAATTGATCCTGCGATCGGCGAGGGCCAGCCGGGCCCGTTTCTCGGCAAAGTCGCCCACCCCGATCAGCCACTCCGGGCGCAGGCTGGCCACGACTTGACGAAGGTGCTCGTCGCAGACCGCAAAGAGGCGCGAGGTTTGACCGGCTGCGAATTTGTCCGGCGTCAGATTGCGACCCTCTGCGTCCAGGAAGGCCAATGGACAATAATTGGCGACGAAGTGCTCGGCGAAAAAAATTTCCGGAGTCCCGAAACGCCTGGCGAAAAGGCCCCAAAGCCGGCGCCCGCTGACTTCGGAGCGTGGACAGGCGAAGCCCAGGATGGGCCGCCTGGCATGCGTGCGCGGCGGCGGCACGATGGGTCCAGTCAGGCCCAGCCAGTCGCGCACCGCGGCCACTTCCCCAAAAGGGACGCCGGTTTGCACCATGCCGAAGGGGCCGGGATTCATGCCGAGGAACAGCACTCGCTTGGGGTTGCCGCCGAAGGAACGGAGGTAAGCTTCGTGGACCGTCCAGGCGTAACGGAGCGGATGGTAAACCACGGCCACCGGCGCCACGAATTTAATCCGGGCCAGGGCGTCGGCCAGGGTTTTGGCGGCGCGCACAAGTTGGTCGGCGGTGTGGCTCATGCGGCGGGATCACCGGACGGTGATCACCACGGGCTCATGTCTTTCCAGTCGGAGCGGCGTTGGAAGGCTTGCATCTCGAGGATGCTGCAGAGGGCCGCGCCGAAAAGGAATCCGCCGATGTGCGCCCACCAGGCCACGCCGCCGACGCGCCCTGCATCGCCGAGCAAGCTGAGGGTGCCATTCAAGAACTGGAGGAGGAACCACCAACCCAGGAACACGACGGCCGGCACCACGAAGATCGGTCCCCAAATAAACGGCGGGATGACCATCGACACATTGGCCCGCGGGTAGAGGCGGAAGTAGGCGCCCATGACCGCCGCCACCGCCCCGCTGGCGCCGATGGTCGGGAGATGAGAATGCGCGTTGGTGAACACATGCATCAGGCCGGCCGCGATTCCGCCGGTGAGATAGAGCAAGAGGTAGCGGCGCCGGCCCAGGCGGTCTTCGACGTTGTCTCCGAAAATCCAGAAGGTCCAGAGGTTGCCGATCAGGTGCGTCCAGCCGCCGTGAAGAAACATCGAAGTGACCAAGGGCGCGAGTTGTTGTTGGAGCGTGAAGAAACCAGCGATCTTGTGGTCGGTGTAGCGCACCGGGACCAGGCCCCAGTGGAAGAGGAATGGTTCGAGGTCTGGACCGAGCCGCAGCTCATAAAAAAACGCCGCCACGTTCAGGGCGATCAGGACGAGGGTCACGATTGGAAAGTGACGGCTGGGAATGTCGTCTTTGAGCGGCAGCATCGCGGGCCAAGCTGCCCAAGTCGTCCGAAATGCGCCAGATCAAATAAAATGCGCGGGCGGGCGCCCGATGGGAGCACCGCAACTAAACGCGTGGCGGCAGTTTCTTCTCCACCGGACTGCGCTCCAGCACGACGTATTTGGGGAGACCGCCTTCGACCGGCACCTTGACCTCGCCTTGAATGAGGGGGCGGGCGTATTCGATAAATCTTTCGTTGGGGAGAAAGCCGTCCTCGCTCATCCAGTCGCGCGGCACGGTGTGTTCGACGTTGGCGATGTCATCCAGGGACTGCAGGTCGGTGGTCCACTTGTAGGGCTCGCTCTGCATGCGGATGAGCTTGACCATGTAGCCGCTCTTGCCCTCGACGGCGGCGCGGACGGCGGCCTCGCCGCAAGCGGCGGCTTCCTGGGCGTCGACGGCGCTGGCGAAATGCGAGGCGGCACGTTGGGCGTAGCCGAGTTTGACGCTGCGGCCTTTGACCTGGAGCTTTCCGCTGACGAGGACTTCAAGGTGTTCGGCGGCGCCGGAAAGGACGGGGTGACCGAAGGCGTCGAGGCGCGATTTGTCGGCGGCCATCTCCTGGCCGTTTTTGTTTCTGAGGCCTTCGCCCACCACGACGACGCAGCAGCGATAAGCGTCGACGATCTGTTTGACGCGCTGGAGGAAGGCGTCTTCGTCGAAGGGTATCTCGGGCGTGAGGATGAGGTGGGGCGCTTCGTGGTGGGCGCGTTTGGCCAGGACGGTGCCGGCGGCGATCCAGCCGGCGTGGCGCCCCATGACTTCGATGAGACAGCAGGAACCGGCGTCGGTGGCCATGCTGCCGACGTCGGCCGCGATTTCCATGACGGTGGCGGCGGCGTATTTAATCACCGAGCCGTAGCCCGGGCAGTGATCGGTGTGGGGCAGGTCGTTGTCGATCGTTTTGGGGACGCCGATGACGCACATCTGGTAGGCGCGCCGGAGGGCTTCATGATGGATTTTGTTGGCGGTGTCCTGCGAATCGTTGCCGCCACAATAGAAGAAGTAGCGGATGTTGTGGGCCTGGAACACCTCGAAAAGCCGCTCCATGTCTTTGGCGGCCTGTTCCGATCGTTTCTTGAAATCGAGCTTGTAACGGCAGGTGCCGAGGGCCGCCGCCGGGGTGTACTTGAGGCCTTCGATCGACTTGGCTTTCTCGTCGTTCAAGTCGATGAAATCCTCGCGCAGGATCCCCCAAATGCCGTTGAGGCCGCCGTAGATTTCTTCGATGCCCTCGTGCCGGCCCGCTTCCTGAATGACGCCGGCGACGCTGGCGTTGATTACGGCGGTGGGGCCGCCGGACTGGGCGACTAACAAATTGCCAACAAGTTCAGCCATAAATTCTGGTCAAGGCGCCACCGCGCGGCCGACGAAGCCGCCGCGTGTTCCACCTCAAGTGCGGTTAAAGTGAGGCCGAACCTTGCCAATCGATGGAGCAACTGTCAAAGGTGAATTCCGGAGGCGCAGGCCGGGTCGGGCTGGATCAGCTTCTGCAACTCGCGGTGGTTCACCTTGCCGGTCCCCAATTTCGGGATTTCGCGGAAAAACCTCAGTTCGCGCGGTGCGCAAATATTCGGAAAACCTTTCGCGCGCAGGACGGCGCGGACTTCGTCGAGTTGCATCCTTTTTTCGTTGGAAACGGCGACGAGGACTTCGCCCTTGTCGCTGTCGGGCCGGCTCAGGATGGCCACCTGGCAACGGAGTCCATACTGCGGGAAGGCCCCGGCCAGCGCCTCTTCGACCGCGGTGAGGCTGACCATTTCGCCGCTGACCTTGGCGAACCGTTTCAGCCGGCCCTGGATGAACACGTATCTTTCTTCGTCCACTTGCGCCACGTCGCCGGTGTCATACCAGCCGTCGAGTGCCTGGAAAGCGGCGTTGGCCTCCGGGTTAAGGTAGCGGCGCATGACGTTCGGGCCGCGCACCCAGAGCCGTCCGCCTTCGCTGACGCCTTCGACCGGTTGCAATTGATAATCGATCGCGGGCAGGAGCTTGCCCGCCGAACCGTGCTTGGGGGCGAGCGGGGTGTTGACGCTGATGCAGGGGCCACACTCGGTCGCCCCGTAACCTTCCAGGGCGCGCACTCCGAAGCGCTGCGCCCAGGTGGCGGCGGTGGTCTCCTGCAATTTCTCCGCGCCGGCGAACATATAGCGCAGGCTGCGCCAGTCCTGGGGATGGGCTTTGCGCGCGTAGCCGTTTAAAAAGGTGTTGGTGCCCAGCATAATGGTGCAGTCGCGATGATAGAACGCGGTGGGCACCATCCGGTAATGAAGCGGCGAAGGATAGAGCACCGTGCTGCAACCCCGCACCAGCGGCAGCAGCGTGCCGATCGTCAGCCCGAAACTGTGGAACAGCGGCAGCGCGTTGAAGAATCGGTCCCAATCCTGCACGTCGCACACGGCGAGCATTTGCCGGATGTTCGCCAGCAGGTTGGCGTGGCTCAATTCGACGCCTTTGGGCGTGCCCTCCGAGCCGCTGGTGAACAAGGTGGCCGCCGGGTCGTCGCGCGACGGCCGGGCGCGGCGCAGGGTGGCCGGCGCGAAGCGCACGCGCAGCAGGCTGGCGAGTTTGCGTCCGCCCGTGATGGCCTCGCGGAGGTCTTCGAGGTAGATCAGCTCGAGGCCGGCCTGGGCCAGCGGGGCCAACTTCAGCTTGGATCGCTCGAGAAAAACCCGCGAGGTGATCACCTGCTTGAGCCCGGCCAATTGGGCGCACGCCAGCATGGTGGCGGTGCCGGTCGAATAATTCAGGAGGGCGGGCACCTTGCCGAGGAGCCAAAGGGCCAGCAAGGCCAACGGGGTGCTGTTCACGTTGGGCAACACGAGCCCGACGCGCGGCGCTTCGGGGGCGAGCCGTCGGGCGAATTCGCCGGCCAACAGGTTCGCGCCGGCGAGCAGGCGACGGTAATTGAGCCGCTGGGTCACGTCTTCCAGGACGAAGTGTTTGGGCCGCAACCGCGCCATGGACAGGATGGCTTCCGGCACGGTCGCCGGACCGCAGGCCATCTCCGCGGCAAACATCTGGAGGACCATCCGGTCGCGCAGCCAGTTGGTTAATTGGGTGCGCGATTGCGCGGTGGTCAGATGTTCCAGGCGCGGCGGAACCAGGACCTCGCTGAAATGGACGGAGACCTTCGGGAACCATTGTTTTTGTTCCTGGTTCGGCGAGAAAGGCAGGCGGTTTGCCCCGCGCAAGTGGCAGGTGATGACTTTGGCGCGGGTTTTGTGGAGCAGAAACCCGGTGCCGTCGAACAGCTTCATGAGACAGCCGGTGCGCGAGAGTCGGCCTTCGGCGAACAAGACCAGCCGGCCATCGCCTTGCAGGTATTCTGCCATGCGTTTGACCGCGTAAGGGGACGTCGTGTCGATGGGGAAAGTGCGCCGGTTGAGCATGATCTTGCGATGGAGCCAGCTGGTTTCCGCGGTGGCGCTCGAGACGACGAACTTCCAGTCACGGTCGAGGCAGACGACGAGAAACAACCAGTCCAGCCAGGAAACGTGATTGGGGATGAGCAGGACGGGCCCGGGGGTTTGGAGCACGGCTTCGTGGTGGGTGCTGAACCCGTAGAGCCATTTCAGCAGCCAGCGAAAGAAATGTTTGATCATCGTTTCAGCCGTTCGGGCCCAACCAGGCCGCGGGCAGATCCGCCGAGCCCGCCGGCCTCCGCACGGCCAGGGCGCCCGACAACGGTCGAGTTCCTTTGTGCTTGAGTTCCGCTTCTGCGGCAAGTCTTGACTCGGCGCGGACCGGCGCGACCTGCTTTTGGCTTGCCTGCCCGCGGAGGGTGGTGAAACGCTTTCACCCAACTCCAATCCACCATGAGTCCGCCCGCCAAAGTTGTGGTCACTGATTTCATCACTGAGCCGTTGGACCACGAACGCCGAATTCTGGGCGACCTGGCGGAGGTCGTGGCCTTGAATGCCTTTTCCGAGGAGGACCTGCCCGGACGAATCGAGGATGCCTCGGCGATCATGCTCTACCACTTCATCCGCCTGACCGCGCGCACCATTCAGCGTCTGACCCAGTGCCGGTTGATCGTCCGCTGCGGGGTCGGATTTGATAATGTGGACGGCCGGGCCGCGCGCGAGCGCGGCATCACCGTGGCCAACGTGCCCGACTACGGGACCGAAGACGTGGCCGACTCGGCCATTGGCATGATGCTCTGCTTGACGCGCGGGGTGCATTTCCTCAACAGCCGTTTGCAGCGCGGTGAAGGGCCGTGGATTTACACGCAAGTCCAGCCGTTGCATCGCCTGCGCGGACGGGTCTTCGGGGTGGTTGGCATCGGGCGAATCGGCACCGCCGCGGCCCTGCGAGCGAAAGCCCTGGGCATGGACGTGGTCTACCACGACCCGTATGTGCCGCAAGGGCGTGACAAATCGCTCGGGGTGCGCTCGGCCGAAACGCTGCCGGAATTGCTCGCCCAGGCGCAGGTCGTCAGCCTGCATTGCCCGCTCACGCCGGAGACCCAACACTTGATCAACCGGGAGACCGTCGCGCTGATGCCGGCGGGCTCGTTTGTGGTGAACACGGCCCGGGGCGGGGTGGTGGACGTGCTGGCGGTGCTGGACGCGGTTGCCTGCGGCCACTTGCGCGGCGCGGCGATTGACGTGTTGGAGACCGAGCCGCCGCCCGACGATCATCCGCTGATTCGGGCGTGGCGCGATCCGAAACACCCGGCGCACCATCAAATCATCCTGAACCCGCACGCGGCGTTTTACTCGGAGGAGGGACTGCTCGACATGCGCCTCAAAGGCAGCCAGAACTGCCGGCGGGTGCTCCTGGGGCAGCAGCCGTATAACGTAGTGAACTGAAGTGTTCCCGGGCACGTTGGGAGAACGCGACGGAAGCCGCGTCGAGTTTGCCCAGCAGTTCCTCGGTGGAAAGCCCCGCGCCACTGCGCGCCGCGACGATGACCGTCTGGCATTCGTTGGTGTCCATGAATCGCGCGGCTTCGAGCAGGCGCGGGAGATCTTCGCCGGGGACGGCGAGAAAACCGTGCTTGTCCGCGTGAATCAATTGGCCGGGTTCGATCCGTTGCCCGAAGACTTCGACGGGGCAATCCCAGCGCACGGGCCAGACCCAGGCGTGTCCGACGCAAAGGCGGCGGGCCAGCGCCTTGAATCCGGCGTTGGTCATCTCGTCCAGATCCCGAATCGCGCCGTCGGTGATCGTGCCGACTGCGCCCAAGGCGCGATGGGTGTTGCTGGAAACCTCGCCCCAGAGCGAGCCGATCACGCGCGGCTTGTCGAGATCCTGCACCACGATGATCTTCGGTCCGGGCACCCCGGCGACGTAGCGGCGAAACTCACTGGCGGCGCGGGGATTTTTCCGACGATGCTCCGGATTGCTCGGCTCGATGATCAGGGTCACGGCGTAACCGACCATCGGCCCCATCTGGGGCATGAAGTCGCGGACCTCCTCGAGGTTGATGGCGTTTCGGGTGCGGTCGTGTTTGGTGATTTGTTCCCAGCCATTGTAAATGGTCGGCGTGTTCCATCGTTTGAGCTGGAGCAGTTCGCTGTGGGAGAGCGGCAGGTTGGTCTGAGCCATGCCGGTAGTGTGCAAGAACCGGCCCAAAGAGGCAATGGTCGGCAGGGCGGCCGGATGGTTCAGGACGGAAGGGACGGAAGGAGGCATTCCCCTCTATTTCGGATCGAGGTTCTCCTGCAGTTGCGCTGCGCTCACATTCGATTCGACGCCTTCCTTCGGCACTTCCACGTGCGCGATCCACAAGAGCGCGTTCAGGAAAATCTTCCGGAAGTTCTCGTCGCCCCAGTTTTTGTGGAAATGGGCGCCGGTGAAGCCAAAGCCGCGTCCGCCGTCCGGCCGTTCGATGCACCACATCACGTGCTCGGGCTCGCCTATGTGCTTTCGCACTTCGGGGTTTCCGCCGTGCGAGTCGTTGGTGTCTTTGCCGCCGCGGGTGCTGTCGGGTGGAACGGCGGTGAGAATGGGGGTCACGTTCTTCATGCCCTCGGGGAAGCGCATGTGATAATACCATTCGTCATGGATCTTGAACGGCTTGACGCCCCGCGTGATGGGATGGGCCGGAAGCCTGGCGAAGTCCGCGTCCCACTCCGGGTTGACTGACCAGTAAGTCTCGAAGTAGCCGCCTGTCCATTCGAGGAATTCGCGTCCGCCCTTGTCCTTGGGCACTTCCACTCCGTAATGGGCTGCGCCGAGACCGACTCCTTTTTTCATCAGGTTGCCGATCAGGTTCAACCGTTCCGGCCGGATGAACGGATGACCACCGCCGCCGTCCGCGTAGACCAGGATGGCGGCCGCGCCGTCGAACACCGTCAGGTCGGCCGGCCAGCCGTTGGTCACGACCACGGTGGTCACGCCGGGGACCCGGTCCAGGCAGGACTTGAGCAAAAGACAGCCGGCGCGAAATTCGTGTTCGCCGGCGCCGTGGCTGCGCGCGCCGGCGACGAGGACGATTTTTTTCCCGGCGGCGGAGGCGATGAGCGAGGAGGCGGCGAGGGCGAGGCTCGCGGCGAGCACGGAGCGGGATGTTTTCATAATTGGTGAATGGCAGGGTGTCCGGCGCGAAGCCCTGGAGAGGCCACGCGCCACTAGAGTGTCTTCAATCGGATATTCCTAAACTGCACGGTCATCGGCTCACCGGCGAACAATAGCAGGGCAAGGATGCCGTGGAGGGAGCGGGCGCCTTCCTGGGCATCGGTCACATGGATCATGACCCGACCGTTGATGATGTGGGTAAGTTGCAGGCCCCGGGCGATGATGGTGCAGTCATTCCAGTCGTTTGTTTTGATGACCGATTGCAGTTCGGTGGCGTGGCCCAGCGAGGCCAGTGGATGGACGACGCCGGTCAGACCGACGCGCGTCATCTGTCCGCGCTCCGCGAGAGTGCCGCGTCCGCGTTCTTCGCGGAGACTGCCGGAGCGCTGGTCCTGGTCACCGGCGCCGAGGGTGGCCTGGTAGCCGGCGACGCTGAACGGCGTTGGGTTGTTCGTCAGTTCGCGGCTGCGGTATTGGATGGCGGAGCGGGCGAGGCCACGGGGGTTGTTCGGGGTGATCTTGTAAGTGACGTGCAATTCGAAATCGTGGACCGTTCCGTTGGTCCAGATCAAAGAGGTGTTTTCCTGGAGCGGACGCGCGGGCGCGATCCGACCGACGAGATTGCTGCTTTGCACGGACCAGAGGTTCGTGTCGCCTTTCCAGCCGCGCAGGTCTTTACCGTTGAAAAGTTGCTCGAAGCCGTCGCCTTTGTTTTCCGGAGGGGTCGCGTCGTGATCGGGCGCGCCGGGGGCCTCGGGCGGGAGGAGCAGAGCCACGGCGAGGCAAGGAATCAGGGACACTCGTTTCATTGAGGCCGGCGCCGGGGAACCGCCCGATCTCCCGAGCCAGGTACTTGTTTAGCGCACTTTACCGGACCGCGCATTCTTTTCCTTAACCGGATTGCACACTTACCGAGCCAGCGGCCCGCGCGGCCTTACTCCAGGGACTTGATCCGAATGTTCTTGAATTGAACCGTCATGGGGTCGCCCGCATGCAATTGCAGGGCGAGGATGCCGGAGTTGGCAGCCTTGGATTCCTGCTCGTCGACGACGTCGACGGTCTGGTGCCCGTTGATGAAATGCTCGAGGTGACGGCCTTTGGCGCGGACGAGATAATCGTTCCATTCCTCCTTCTTGATGGCTGCCTGGATCTCGCTGGATTGGCCGACCGAGCCGGTGACTTCGATCTTGGGCTTGCCCGGGTTGGCCGCATCCTCCCGGATCACGACTTTCTGGCCGCGCTGGGCGAGAATGCCGCGTCCGCCTTCTTCATAGAGAATGCCGCTGTAAGTCGTGCCGCACTCGAAGTCAGCCTGGTAGCCGTTGACGACGAAGTTGCCTTTGTCCTTGCTGCGATACTGGATGCCGGAATTGCCGAAGCCCTTGTCGCCGTTGGGCACGATCTTGTAGGAAAGACGCAGTTCGAAATCGCTCACGACCAAGTTGGTTCCGTCCCGCCGGGCAATGAGGAAGTTGTTTCCCTGGGCCGGGTGCTCCGAGGTGGTGCGTCCGGTGATGGCGCCGTCTTGCACCGACCAATGCTCGGGCCGTCCGGCCCAGCCGGTGAGGTCTTTGCCGTTGAAGAGGCTGGTGAAACCTGGCTCGACCTCGGCGGCCAGGAGAAGGGTGGAGAAGCTGCCGGGCACGATGGTCAGAGCCAGCGCGGCGGCAACGGAAGCGCGTAGTTTCATAGATGGATTGGCAGGTCGGACGTGTTAGAGAACGCGCTTGAGGAACTTGAGGCCCTTGACGGCGATTTCCTCGCGGGTCGGCTCGATCCGGCGCCAGATGGCCGCCGCACGGGCGATGACCTTGACGTCGGTGGTAAACGACTCGATCACGACGTCGCCCTGGTAACGAATATCTTTGAGAGCTTTGGCGATGGGTTGCCAATCGATATGATCGTTTCCGGGCGTCCCCCGGTCGCTGCCGCAGGCGTGGAAATGGCCGAGGAGTTTGCCGGCTTTGCGGATCGCCGCGGCCTGGTTTTTTTCCTCGATGTTCATATGAAACGTGTCGAGGTGAAGTCTGACGTTTTTGGAGCCGATGGCTTTGAGGAGTTTCAGGCCCTGGTCGCAGGTATTGAGGAAATCGGTTTCGAAGCGGTTCAGTGGTTCGATGCAGAGTTCGATGCGTTTTTTGGCAGCGTAGGCGGCGAGCGCTTTCAGATTGCGCACCACCAGGTTGAACTCCTTTTTTTGTTGCGCCGGTTCCACGGCATCCGCTTTGCCGACCACGGAATAAATTGGCCCGATAATCCGCGGGCAGCCCAGGACGGCGGCTTGATCGACGAGGCTCTTGCAGTAGTCCATCGCGGACTTCTGTTCGGCGGCGGAGCCGCGGAAGTCGCGGCCCGGCCCCATGCAGGCGCAAACCGAGCCGATGGCCAGGCCGTGCCGGTCGGCGGCGGCCTTCACTTTGGCCGGGTCGATGTGGTCGGGGGACTCGACGGGGATTTCGACGGTTTTGAAGCCCCACTTTTTGAACATCGGGAGCAGGCTGACGCTCTTGGTGGTGAACGGCGACGTGAATAAGAAGGTGTTGATGCCGATGCGCATAAGGAATCTTTAACTCATTTGACCAGGCAACTCATTTCGCGGGCTTGGCCAGCACGCCAAACTCGCACTTCAGACCTTCCCGGGCCGCCTGCACTTCGAGTTCCTGACCGGACTTGGCGACCAACCGGCGGGCGTGCTGGACCATTTGATCGATCTTGGCGTCGTTGTGGGCGGGATCATGATGGAAGAGGAACAGGCGCCGGGCTTGCGCGCGCAAGGCGATGTCGACCGCGTCATCGACCGAACTGTGCCCCCAACCGACGTGGACGGAGTATTCATCCGCATCGAATTGGGCATCGAGGATCAGGATGTCGACCTGGTGCAGGAAACGGACGATTTTTTCATCTTCCGCGCGGGCGAACTCAATGACTTGCGCCGGCCGCTGGGCGTGGGCGGTGGCACGGGAGCGCATCGGCTGGAACGGTTCGTGGTCGGGGAGATAGGCCACCGAGCCGCTCCGGGTGTTCAGCCGATAACAGACACAGACGCCGGGATGATTGGCGAAGGCCGCCTGCACCTTGACTTCGCCCACGACAAATTCCATCGAGCGCATTTCTTCGAAGACCAGATGCCCGGGCAGTTGTCCGAGGCCGATGGGAAAATAAGGGCTCTCCATCTGTCCGGAGAAAACTCCCGCCAGACCTTCGCCCGACCCGCCATAGCCCAGGATGCGAATGTGGTTGGCCGCCTCGTAAGCCGGCTTGAAGAAGGGAAATCCCTGGACGTGGTCCCAGTGGGAATGGGTGATAAGCAGTGTCACGTGCAGCGGTTGGTCCTTGAATTCCATGCACAGCGTCTCGCCGAGGGGACGAATGCCGGTGCCGGAATCCAAAATGACGATCTCGCCCTCGGCCCGAAATTCGACACACGCGGTGTTGCCTCCGTGCCGCAGCGTGTCCGGTCCGGGCACGGGAATCGATCCGCGCACGCCCCAGAATCGGACGAAAGCCGGTTCGGCGGCGACGGACAGGGTGGTGTCGGGCGAGCTCGGGGGCGGCGGCGGCGGCGGGCCGCTCACGCGGTCCATGAGCGAAAGCAGGTGGGCCGGATCCAGGGGCTTGAGGAGAAACTCGTCGGCGCCAGCCTCCAACGCGGCCTGGCGTGTGTCCTCGAAATGTTTTCCCGACATGGCCACAAGGAGCGAGTAGCGCAGCGCCCGCTCCCCCCGGATCGCCGCGCACACCCGAAATCCGTTGGTCCCGGGCATGAGCAGGTCACACAGGATGACCCGCGGCAGGTGTTTTCGGGCCAGTTCGAGGCCGGTGTCACCATCGGAGGCATCGATGACCTGCCAGCCGTGCTGCTCAAAGAAAGCAGACAATGCGAACCGAAACTCCGCATCGTCGTCAATCACGAGAATGGTCTTCATTTCGCTCCGCCGTGAGCAGGTGCCGGCGGCCGACGCAGCCCCCGCGCTGGTCACCGGCCGATCATCCCGGCTGACAGGTTTCCCACTTCTCAGCTTGCTGGAGCGAACCTTAACGAGACAGGGAAAAAGATAAACTGAAAAATCGAGCCATTGCGGATTGCGGGTTGCGGATTGCGGGTTGCGGATTGCGGATTGCGGATTTGAGATCGCGGGAGTGGGCGGATGCGTCTCGAGGCCCGACGGGGCCGTCCGGGTTAGCTGGAGATTTCCTGCGGGCCGCTCCCGCCATTGACGAGGAAGAGCACGGCCATGCGGACGGCCAGGCCATTGGTGACCTGTTCGAGCACGACGGAGCGTTCGCAGTCGGCGACTTCGCTGTTGATCTCGACGCCGCGATTGATCGGGCCCGGGTGCATGATGAGCACGTCCGGCCTGGTCCTGGCGAAGCGCGCCTGGGTGAGGCCGAACAGATTGGTATATTCGCCAATGCTCGGGAACATCGTCTGGCGCTGTCGTTCGTGCTGAATGCGCAGGAGGTTGATCACGTCGGCCCCGGCGATCGCTTCGTCGACGTCGTAGGTCACGCGGCAACCCATCTGCTCGAAGACCCGTGGGACGAGGGTGGACGGCCCGCACAAGGTGACGTTGGCTCCGAGCTTGAGCAGGGCCCAGATATTCGATCGCGCGACGCGGCTGTAAAGGATGTCGCCCAGGATGGTCACGTTCAAGCCGGCGAGGCGCCCTTTTTTTTCGTGGATGGTGAAGGTGTCGAGCAACGCCTGGGTGGGATGTTCGTGGGCGCCGTCGCCGGCGTTGACCACGCTGCCCCGCAGGAAGCGGGAGAGGAAATGCGGCGCGCCGGTCGCGCTGTGGCGGATGATGATGATGTCGGCGTTGAGCGCCTCGAGATTGCGCGCCGTGTCTTTGAGTGTCTCGCCTTTCTTCAGCGAGGAGGCTTCGGCGGTGAAGTTGATCACGTCGGCGCTCAGCCGCATCGCGGCCAACTCGAAGCTGATGCGGGTGCGAGTGGACGGCTCGATGAAGAGATTGACCACGGTCTTGCCGCGCAGGGCCGGGACTTTCTTGATGGCGCGCTCCCCCACCGCCTTGAAGGCGCGGGCGGTGGCGTGAACGACGTGAATTTCCTCCGCGGTCAGCGATTCGATGTCGAGCAGATGTTTTCGGTTCCAGACCGTGGCCGGGGTATTCATGCCGATTTCTCCAGGTAAACCACGTCTTCGCCGCCCACTTCCTTCAACTGAACGTCGATGCGTTCGTGGGTGGCGGTGGGGACATTCTTGCCCACGAAATCCGGTTTGATGGGCAGCTCGCGGTGGCCGCGGTCCACCAACACCGCCAGTTGGATGCGTCGGGGGCGTCCGAAATCGTTGAGCGCGTCGAGGGCGGCGCGGGTGGTGCGCCCGCTGAAGAGAACATCGTCGACCAACACCACGGTTTTGCCGTTGATGTCGAAGGGCATGACGGTCGGCTGGATGTTGGGCGCGGCGTGGTGATCGAGGTCGTCGCGGTGCATGCTCACGTCGATTCGACCCACCGGCACGGGGTGTCCCCAGACGCCTTTGAGCAATCCGCCGAGCCGCTCCGCCAGGTGGATGCCACCCCGCTGCACACCCACCACGACGACCGACTGGCTGTGGTCGTTGCGTTCGGCGATCTCGTGGGCGATGCGGGTGAGGACACGGTGAATGGCCTGGGGATTGAGAATAGTGGTCCGCTCAGGCATAAATCCTCCCCCGGCCCGGGCAGGCGCCCAGTCGATGGCCGGAAAGTCCGTTTCTCATGCTTCCTTGACGACCTCGCGGGATCGCCTTAAAGGACGCGGTTATGGTGACAAGGCACTCAGTGGCTGCCGGAGTGACTGGTCTGTCGACTCTTACGCCACTTGGACCGGTGTTTAATAATCCAATCCGTCAGGGCGCGCTCGAATCCGATGTCGTAACCAACTTTCTCGGACTCGATCCACTTATGCTTTAGAATCTCCTCGCGTTCCGCCTGGAATTCCTTGTAAAGAGAAGAGTTCTTAAGCAAGTCATCCCCGTTCGAGGCCTCTGGAATTTCATTCGGCATAGCCGCTCATCCTACGACAGGTTCCTGGACCTGAATGACTGGACTGTAACATGGCCGCCGCGCCTGACAATGCTGAAATTCAGCCAGCGGCGCGGCGAAAGCCCATGGGGGCTACCCAACTAAGGTCCAAAGTTTGGAGGTCTTCCCTCCCCATGAAACGACTTGTCACTAAGTAACGAATTAAGACATTTTGCTGCGCGCACACGGCGGTCAAGACTCGAGAGGCGTGGCCGCGCAGCAAAAAGTCTTAATTCGTTACCAGTTACCAGCCCCCAGTCTAAGCGGTTCACGGTCCCAATGCGCGCTCGAGAAACCGCGGAGACTCTTCCTGAACCAGAGTCAGCCAAGCTTTTGCCGCAGGGCTTCGGCCACCCGGAGGAAAGCCTGCCCGGGCCCTCCCTTCGGGCTGGTGACCACGACTGGTTGGCCTTGATCGCCGCCGATGCGGATTTCCGTGTAAATCGGGATCTCGCCCAGGAAATCGATCTTTTGCCGCGCCGCTTCGACCCGGCCGCCGCCGTGACCAAATATTTCGATCCGTTCGCCGGCCGGCGTGGTGAAATAGCTCATGTTCTCGAGAATGCCGAGGATGGGCACGTTGACCTTCTCGAACATGGCGATGCCCTTGCGCACGACCCCGAGCGACGCTTCCTGCGGCGTAGTGACGATGATCCCGCCGTCCAGGGGAACGGTCTGACAGAGCGAAAGCTGGGCGTCCCCCGTGCCCGGCGGCAGATCCACCAGCAGATAATCCAGTTGCCCCCACTCCACCGCGTGAAAGAATTGTTGAATCGTCTTGGTGATCATCGGCCCGCGCCAGATGACGGGTTGATCGCCGTCGAGCAGGAAGCCGATGCTCATCAACTTCACCCCATGGCTGACGGGCGGCACCATCTTTTCCTCCTGACTGATCGTGGGTCGCTGTTTGATGCCCATCATGAGCGGGATGCTCGGCCCGTAGATGTCGCAATCGAGCAGGCCGACGCGCGCGCCGAGATGCTGGAGAGCGCAGGCCAGGTTCACCGAGCAGGTGGATTTGCCCACCCCACCCTTGCCGCTGGCCACCGCCACCACGCGAGCCAGCCCGGGCACTTTCTGTTGGTTCGCCCACGTCCCGGCCGCGGTGGCGCCAGCCGGACCCGGGCCCGCGGCCGGCATCTTCACTTCGACATGAACGAGCTTGACCTCGGGCAGGGCGCGAAGCACCTGCTCGCAACTTTGCTTGAGCTGCGCCGCGACGTCGCGGTTGGCCGTCGTCAACTCAATCGTCACGCTCACCGCCCCGTCCGTCGCCGCCACATTCTTGACCAATCCGAACGAGATGATGTCGCGGGAATAGCCGGGATACTTCACCGACTTCAACGCGTTGATGATGATTTCCTGGTTCAACATGAAATGGATTTGGTTGAGCGATCACCGCGCCGGCGCCGCCTGGCCTGGCTGGCGGCCCGCCGGGGCGCCACTCCGGGGAGAAATGTCCGAATCAATCATGCCCCGCTTGAATTCATCCCACATGGGGGACATGTCGCGCAGGGTCGACACGACCTGCGGAACCGTTTCCAGCACGTAGTCGATGTCCGCGTCGGTCTGGTCACGGCCAAGGCTCAGGAGAATGGCGGCCTGGCCCAGGGCGTGGTTGAGACCGATCGCCTGCAGGACAGGCGAGACTTTCAGCGCCTTGCTCACGCAACTGGTCCCGGCGGCCACCGCGATGCCGCGGGTGTCGAGCATGAGGAGCAAACCCTCGCCTTCGACGAATTCGGCGCTGAGGTTGAGGTTCGTGCTGAGGCGGCGTGGGCCGGGTTCGGGGCCGTTCAGCCGCAGGTAGGGGATCCGGGCGCGGAGCCCTTCCCAAAGCCGCTGTTGCAGCCGGGCGGTGTGGGCCACGCGCTCCGGCAGTTCGCGGGCGGCCATTTCCGCGGCGACGCCGGCGCCGACGATGGCCGGAACATTTTCCACCCCGGCCCGGCGACCGCCTTCCTGCACGCCGCCATGGAGCAGGCTGGTCAAGCGCGCGCGGCGCTGGCGGTAGAGGACGCCCACGCCTTTCGGCCCGTAAAAGCGGTGCGGGGAGAAGGAGAGCAAATCCGCGCCGATGGCCTGCACGTCGAGGGGCATCCACCCGGCACTCGCCTCGGCATCGACATAAAACGTGATGGCGCGTTGGGCGGCCAGCGCGGCGATGGCCTGGACCGGCTGCAGCGTGCCGATGTCCTGGTTGGAATGCTGCACCGCGATGAGAATGGTTTGATCGGTCAACGCCGCGCGGACCTCCTCCGGGTCAACCCATCCTGCGGCATCGACTTTGAGCTTGGTGCAAGTGAACCCCTGTTTCTCCAGGAACTCGACTGACCCGAGCACGGCCGGATGTTCCACCGCGCTGACGACGAGATGATTGCCCCGGCGCTGATTGGCGTAAGCCACGCCTTTGATCGCGAGGTTGGCCGATTCCGTCCCGTCGGACGTAAAGAGGATTTCCTCCGGTGCGGCCGCGTGGAGGAAGGCGGCGATCTGCTCCCGCGCCCGGGCCAAGGCATCGCGCGCTCGCAGCCCATGCTGGTGCATCGAGGAGGCGCTGCCAAACGCCTCGCTGAAGAACGGCTTCATCGCCTCGAACACTTCCGGCGCCACCGGCGTGGCGGCCTGATTATCCAGATAAACGCGACGCACAGGGCGAACGATTGCCGATTGCGGATTGCGGATTGCGGATTGGGGGTGGAAGTCGGTCATGGATCAATGGAATCCGCCATCCGCCATCCGCAACCCGAAATCAGGGTGGCGCTTCAGGAAATCCTCCACCGCCGCTTTGACCGCTTCCTGGGCGAGCACCGGACAATGGCTTTTGGCGGGCGACAATCCGCCGAGCGCGGCCGAGACTTCTTCATTGGAAAAACGGAGCGCCTCGGCCACGGCGCGCCCGCGGATCAATTCGGTGGCCACGCTCGAGGCGGCGATGGCGGTGCCGCAGCCGAAGGTGCGGAAGCGCGCTTCGGCAATCCGGCCTTCGCGCACCTTGATGCTGATGCGCATGACATCGCCGCACGCCACCGCGCCGACTTCCCCCACGCCATCGGCGTCGGGCAAATCGCCCACGTTTCGCGGGTTAAGGAAGTGGTCCAGCACGAGAGGATTCTGATGCTCGGGGGCGTCACTCATGTTTCACTGGGCTCACTATAGGAGGCGCCAACCGAGGGTCAATGAATAGTGGCCGATGGCCAATGACCAATGACTAACGACCAAAGAGTGACCAAGGCTCGACTCCCGCAGCCGAAGAGGCAGGCGCGCGATGGCTGGTCATTGGGGATTAGACATTGGGCATTCATTGGTCATTGGTCATTGGTCATTGGTCATTGACGCTTTACGACGTAGGCCGTCCGGCCTACCCTGACCCGCCTGATGCCGGACATCGTTTTGACAACCCTCAACGCGAAATATATCCACGCCGCTTTTGGGCTGCGTTATCTCCTGGCCAACCTCGGCGAGCTGAAGCCCAGCGCGGCCATCGTCGAGTTCGACATCCACCAGCGCCCGCTCGATATCGCGGAAGTGTTGTTGGCCCGCCAGCCGAGGATCATCGGGCTCGGGGTCTACATCTGGAACGTCGCCCAGACCACGGAGGTGGTCGCCGCGCTCAAGCGGGTGCGGCCGGAGCTGCCGCTCATTCTGGGCGGGCCGGAAGTCAGCTACGAAGCCGGGGAGCAACCCATCGTGGCGCTGGCCGACTACGTCATCGCGGGGGAAGCGGACCTGGAATTCGCCAGCGTCTGCCGGCAGTTGCTCTCGGGGTTGAAGCCGGCGCGGAAAGTCATCCCGGCCCCGCTGCCTGAATTCGGCCAGTTGGTCCTGCCTTACGACCTTTACACCGATGAAGATGTCGCTCACCGCGTGATCTACGTGGAGGCATCGCGCGGATGCCCGTTTACTTGCGAGTTCTGCCTCAGCTCGCTGGATGTCCCGGTGCGATCGGCGCCGTTGTCTGATTTGCTGGCGCATCTGCAAAAGCTGCTCGAGCGGGGCGTCAAGCAGTTCAAGTTTGTCGATCGAACCTTCAACCTGAACCTCAAGACCAGCCAGACGCTCCTGCAATTTTTCCTCGACCGTTACCGGCCGGGTTTGTTCTGCCATTTCGAGATGATCCCGGACCGGCTGCCCGAGGCGCTGCGGGAATTGATCGCCCGTTTCCCGCCGGGCGCGCTCCAGTTCGAAGTCGGCATTCAGTCGTTCAACGACGAGGTCTGCCGCCTCATCCAGCGCCGGCAGGATGGGCGAAAGCTCGAGGACAATTTTCACTTTCTCCGCCGCGCGACCGGGGTCCATCTCCATGCCGATCTCATCGTCGGGTTGCCCGGCGAGAGCCTGGAGAGCTTCGCCGCCGGGTTTGATCGCCTGGTGCGCCTGGGGCCGCAGGAAATCCAGGTCGGCATTTTGAAAAGGCTCCGGGGCACACCCATCGTCCGCCACGATGCGGAATGGCAGATGCGCTATCATGCCCATCCTCCCTACGAGGTTCTGCAAAACAAGTTGATCGATTTCGCCACGATGCAGCGGCTGCGCCGCTTCGCCCGTTATTGGGAGTTGGTGGGCAACAGTGGCAACTTCATCGAGACAACCCCGTTGATCTGGCGCCAACCGGGTTCTCGGGCAGCGCTCCCCGGCCAGGGTGGCGGGGCGGAGGCGGGAGCCGGCTCGCCTTTCGCCGGCTTCCTGCGATGGAGCGAGTGGCTCTACGCGCACGTCGGACGGACCGACTCCCTGGCGTTGCACCGCCTGGCTGAATTGCTCTTCCTCTTTCTCACCGAGGAGCGCGGCCTGGAGCCTCGCGCGGTCGCGCAAAGTCTCTGGCGCGATTATCAGCGCGGCGGGCGTGCCGATCGGCCGGAGTTCCTCCGCGCCTGGATCGGTGAGGGCGAGCGCAGCGCCAGCCAACGCCCGCGCGGCTCGCGCCTCAAACGGCAGGCCCGCCACCTGGCGGTTGGCGCAACGGACGATGCCTGGCCTGCGCCGCGCCGTTCGACCGGTGGGGTCTGAAGCATGAATTTGCGCCGAACCCGCCCGGTGTTTTCGCTCCTGCCCTGGGCGCTGGCCGTCGCGCTGGCCGCGGGCTGTCATGCGTTGCCGCGCCAGACGCCGTTGGATTTCTCCGAACCGGGCTGGACTCTGCGCCAGGGCCAGGCGGTCTGGCGCCCCAAACCCGACGCGAGCGACATCGCCGGCGAGTTGCTCGTGGCCATGCATCGCGATGGCCGCAGCGTGGTGCAGTTCGCCAAGCCGCCGCTCCCTTTCGTGGAGGCGCAACGCGGCACGAACTCGTGGCAAATCCAGTTCTTCGCGCTGAATAAGAAATACGCGGGGCGCGGCCGGCCGCCGAGCCGGATCCTCTGGTTGCAATTGCCCGACGGCCTGGCCGGCAGCCACACCGAGACGAACTGGTTTCTCACCCAGCCCCGCACCGGCGCCTGGCATTTCAAGAATCTCCTCACCGAAGAGGCGCTCGACGGATTTCTTGCCACCACCAAGCTTCCCCAAACGCACCGGGTGCAGCCCGGGGAGACTTTGCGTCGCATCGCGCGGTGGTATGGCGTGACGACCGAGTCGATCCAGGCGGTCAATCCTGGGCCGATCGATGCGTGGCTAAAGGCCGGCACGCGCATCAACCTCCCGCCGCCGCCAAGCATTTGAAATTTGAAATTTGAAATTTCAAATCCAAGGACCGACGCGGTCCCGTCGTGGTTCTACCGGGCGGAGTTCTGGCATCTGGGGGTCAAGCTCGCCCGATGCCTGCCGCATTCCCTGCTCGGGGGTCTGGCGAGCCAGGCGGCCAGGCTCTACTGGCTGAGCCGGCCGGCCCGCCGCCGCGTGGTGTTGGAAAACCTCTTGCCGCCGCTCCAGGGCGACCGGGGGACCGCGCGTGTCATCACCCGTCAACTCTTCCAGGAATTTGCCTTCAAACTGGTCGATCTCTGGCGCTATGAAAGCGGGCTGTCGATTCGCCACCTCTTCCATGACCTGACCGGCTGGGAGCATTTTCAGGCCGCCCAGGCGCGCGGGCGCGGCGTGCTCCTGGTCACGGCCCATCTCGGCAACTGGGAATTTGGCGCGCCGCTCCTGACCGAACGCGGGGTCCGGCTGCAGGTCATCACCGGCCCGGAACCTCAGGCGCAACTGACGCTACTGCGCCAGTCCGCCCGGGCCCGCTGGGGTATTGAGACATTGGCGCTCGGCGACAGTCCGTTCGCCGCGGTGGAGATCATCCGGCGTTTGGAAGCCAATAACGTCGTGGCGTTGCTCATGGACCGTCCCCCTCGGGCCACGGCCGTGCCGGTCACGCTCTTCGGCCGGACGTTTGAGGCTTCAATTTCCGCGGCCGAACTGGCCCGCGCCTCGGGCTGCGCGGTGTTGCCGGTTTATCTCCCGCGCCTCGGCCGCGGCTACCGGGCGCATATTCTGCCCGGCATTCCCTATGACCGTCCTGCCCTGCGCGGCCGCGCGGCGCGACTCGACCTCACGCAACGCATCATGCAAGGCTTCGAGCCAGCCATCCGGCTGCATTTGAACCAATGGTATCATTTCGTTCCAATCTGGCCGAATCATGCAGCGGACCGGAGGAAGCAGCCGTGAGGAATTTTCGATTTCCGATTTCCGATTTCCGATTTCCGCGGACCGGTGGTCGATGGCCGATTTTCGAGGAATCATGAAGAGCGAATTTTCAGTCTTTTCCGTGACCGCGATGGAGAATTGCTTCCCGCGCGCTCCCTGGCGGAGGCCGCGTCGTTGGGGCATCGCGCTGGTTTGGCCGATGTTCCTGGCTCTGGGGCCGCTGCTGCAGAACGCCAGCCGGGGAGCCGAGACCCATCCGCTGGTGTCGCGTTGGCTGTCGGCTCAAACCAACCTCCAAACTTGGGCCGCTGACGTCACGCAGATCCGTTCGCTCAAGACGCTGGCCCAGCCGCTCACGGCGCAAGGGAAAGTCTGGTTCGCCGCGCCCAACCGTTTTCGGTGGGAAATCCTGACGCCGTCCCAAACGATCGCGGTGCGTCAACCGGATCAAGTATTGGTGATCTATCCCCGGCTCAAACGGGCCGAGCGTTACCCGCTGCAGGGGGCCGAGAGCGGGGCCTGGAAGGACGCTCTTTCACTGCTGGAAGCCGGTTTTCCGCGCAGTGCGGCCGAGTTGGAAGCGCGCTTCAGAATTCTTTCCCAGTCGGTATCCGGGGAAGATTGCGATCTGATCTTGCAGCCCAGGTCCGGCACCGCCCGCCGCCTCCTGCCGCAGATCAAAGTCACGTTTGCCACGAATGATTTCGCGCTGCGCGCCACCGAACTGCAGTTCGGGGATGGCTCGACCCTGCGCAACGAATTTCACCATCCCAGGATCAACCCGAAATTGGAGGAGGATCTCTTCACACCGAGATTGGAGAGCGATTTCAAATTGGTTGAGCCAATGAAGAAGTAGCGCCCATTCATCGCGGGACGCGGCCATCGTGGCCAGCCGGCGCGAGGTCCGGGTGGAACAGCGTTGCCAGTTGGGCGGGTCTCTGCTTACCTCCGTCCATGATGAGAAGGGTGGTGAACGGATGGATGATCTCCTGAGCCACGCGCTGAAATTGCTGCCGCACGGGCCGGAATTTCGGTTTGTTGACCGGTTGATCGAGCTCGACCCCGGCAAGCACGGTGTCGGCGAATACTCGGTGCGAGGAGACGAGCCGTTTTTGCGGAGCCACTTCCCCGGTCAACCGCTCATGCCCGGCGTGCTGTTGCTCGAGGCGGCCGCCCAACTCGCGGGCACCGTCGCGCAGAGTGATCCCTCCCTCGCACCGTTGTCCGGTCTGAAGCTGACGGCGCTGCACCGGGCCAAGATTCTGGGCGCGCCCCGGCCCGGCGAAGTGATTCGCCTGGAAGCGCGCATCACCGGCCGGCTGGGGAACCTGGTGCAGGCACAAGCCAGCGCAACAGTGGGCGCGCGACTGGTGTTGCAGGCCGATCTGACGCTGAGCGGGGAGCCGTGATGGCGGCGACTTCCAGGAACCTGGTGTTTCGGACCGGGCGGTCTCGCGGGCCCAGCGATTTACGATTTACGATCTACGATTTACGAGGCTCCGATGGAGTGATCACGGCTCTAGTGATTCGCGCGCCCGGCGATCTGCGCTGCGCTGCGCTCGTAAATCGTACATCGTAAATCGTCAATGGATGCGGGAGTAATGGGCCTCATTGGTCCTTAATTCAACGGCAGTGCAGCGATTCCCTCCCCGGACACAGCCGACGTGGCTATGTCCGGTTCGGGGTGTGCCGGCATCAGGCTGGATGTGGCTTGGCGCCATTCGAGACCTCATTGCCGGGGTTCCCGTTGTTGGACGGGCCAAAGCCGTGCGCGTGCGGAGCGATCCGCTCCTCCAGCTCTTCGACTTCGAGTTGTGTGACTTTTAGTTTTTTAAGTTCATCTTTCATACTGTTTCACCACCTTTCTGTGTTTGGGTTAGCGCGAGTCGGCTGGTAGCCAGCCGACTGTCCCGTCTCTGATCTCGTTTCGTTCAAAGCATTCAGTGTCTGGTTGAAGTGTCTTGTTGAGTGACCAAGAGGCGCACGGCGTTCACGATGCGCGACTTCGTCACTCTTGGGATGGGAAAGGCGCGGTTGCCAGTGCGGCCTTTCCCATCCTGGGGACACCGGCGCGTTCGAGGGGTTGCGCACGCAATCGCAATCAACCACGAGTCCGCGCCGGACGACGCGTTCGGTGTGGCGCTTCTGGACGAGGCGTCACCTATCTTCCACTTACCGTTGGGTCGGGTTAGTGGTGATGGTGGTTGCCCGCCGTATTAGGGCCTTCCGGAACGGCGCTCCCTTCGGGGTTCGCTGTGCCCTCCGGGTTGGCCGTCTGAGCCGGATGCCCGCCGCCGAGCACGCTCGGGGCGATCCGCTCTTCCAGTTCCTCGACTTCGAATGTCAATCGCTCTTTCATCTGATTTCACCACCTTTCCGTTTAGGGGTTTGGTGGGCGCACCCGGACCGGCTTGCGCCGGCTCCGCGTAGTTCCCTTTCGGTTCTCATAACTCAAGTGACTCGTGCCGTCAGAAATGGCGCGTGAGGCGCCTTCTGATCTTGTGTGTGTCTACCCCCCGGCTGACAACAGGCCTGACCACGATCAAGCCGACTAGATAAATTGACGTGAGGATATGCTGGCGCAGGTCGGTCCGTGCAACAATGGGGTGAGAACCCTAAAGTGGAGCGGGCAATTCCCGTCTTTTGCTTGACTCTCCGGAGGTTTTCGGATAAAAGGCAACCATTCCAAGGACTCCACACCGGGAGGAATTCCATTTAACCTAGGGAAGGTCTATTGCCTTTTTACAGGGAGGTTTTAAAGCGCGCCTTTTCGAAAGGAACGGCTGTGTCGCCGTTTGCCCGGATGGTGGCTTGTCACTGGAAAACTCAACTCACATTATGAGAAATCAGTTCCTCGCAAAACACATTCCACTGAGCGTCGCTGTCGCCGCCCTGCTCTGCGCGCCGTCGAGCCGGGCCGACCAGCAAGTCAGCGCCGCGTTCGGTTTGCCCCTGCACGTCAATGCCATCGTCGATGAGATCGGATGCAATAATTCTCCGGGGCCGCAGATCACGCTGGGAGGCGAGATCAAGATGGGTGGGGTCAAAGCCCGGGTGATTTTGAGCAACAATCTCAAAGGCACTCATACCACGGTCGTGGTCGACCAATTCGACGTGGACTTGCTGATCGACGGCGGCAGCATCGTCCTGCCCAAGCAGCCGGTGCTGGGTGGCGTGGGCGGCAACCCGTACATCTACCTGCAATTCCATGACGGCAAGGGGAATAATCTGGACGATGAAATTTTCCTGGGCCGCTGCGTGCAGGGGCTGGGCGTCACGGCGGACCTGCTCAACCAGGTGCTGACGTTGCTCAACGTCCATGCGGACGGCTGCTCGAATCACCCTGGGCCGTACATCACCCTGGATGGGAATATCGTGCTCTCGGGTTTGCATGCCCGGTTTATCTTCCGGAACAACGTCAAGGGCATTCACACCGCGCAGGACGTCCGTGACTTGACGCTCATCGTGGAAGGTTCCAAAATCACCATTCCGAAACAGCCCTCGCAGGGCGGCTCAGGTGGAAACCCGCTCATCAGCATTCAGTTTCTCCGGAGCAACGGCGAAGTGATCACGCAGCCGGTGCTGCTCGGTCGTTGCGTTCAGTTGTAAGAATCTGAGCGCAGACCGCGCCTGGATCGAGGCCACTGGGAATTCCCAGTGGCCTTTTTCTTTGGGGGGACCTTTCGGTTGCGGGAGTTGCAAGGGACGGAAGGGACGGAAGGGACGGAATGAATTTACCGGTATTCCACTTCCCACTGGCCGGGAGGACGGTAAGCTGCGCGGCGACTAAACCCGATGAGCGAGCCGACCAACCCGGGCCGAGCGTGTCCGGATCCGCCCAAGCTGATCCCGGCGCTGGGCATGTTCAGCGCGACGATGCTGGTGGCCGGCGGAGTGATTGGTTCGGGGATTTTTCGCAAGCCCGGGGTGATGGCCGCGCAAGTGGGATCGCCCGAGCTGCTGCTGGGCGTGTGGCTGGTGGCCGGAATCATCTCGCTGCTCGGCACGCTGAGCAATGCGGAGCTGGCCTCGATGATGCCGGAGACCGGCGGCCAATATCTGTATCTTCAGCGGGCCTATGGGTCCTTCGTTGCTTTTCTGTATGGCTGGGCGTTGTTCGCCGTCATTCAGTCCGGTTCCATCGCCGCGGTCTGCTATGTGTTTGCCGAGTATGCCACGCCGTTCGTGAGGTTGCCGGAGGCCACGGCGTCATTGGCCGGATTCAGCTTGCACGTGCCGTTGATCGGCGACATCACGCCGCTCAAGGACCTTGGCGTGAAGGGGCTCGCCGCGGGAATTATCTTAATTCTGACCGGCGTGAACTACGTGGGGGTGCGTTTCGGGGGCGCGGTCCAGAATGTTTTTTCCGTGGCCAAGATGAGCGCCATGCTTGGACTGGCGCTGGTTGTCGGGCTGGTGCCCGGAGTCGGTGAGTTTTCGAACCTGACGACGGACAGCCGGGTAATCCACCCGGTGGGCCTGGCGTGGTGGGCGGCGGTGGCCGCGGCGTTGCAAGGGGCGTTCTGGGCCTACGATGGCTGGCATAAGATCACCTACATCGGGGGCGAATTGAAGCGGCCGCAACGCGACTTGCCGCGCAGCCTGATCCTCGGGATCCTGGTGGTCACTGGCCTTTACCTGCTCCTGAGCGCGGTTTACTCCTACGTGTTGCCGATCGACGAAGTGGCCCACTCGAAGCTGGTGGCGGCGGAGGTGGCGGAGCGTTGTCTGGCGGGCGGCGGCCGCTGGATTGCCGTGGCCGTGATGCTCTCGACGTTCGGGGCGGCCAACGCGATCATTTTGACCAGCGCGCGGGTTTATTTTTCGATGGGGGCACGCGGGGTGTTTCCCGCCCGGCTGGGCCGGGCCAACGCGCGTTTCCACACCCCGGGAGCGTCGCTGCTGGCGCAAGGGGTCTGGAGCATCCTGCTGTTGTTCAGCGGGACATTCGACACGCTGACCGACACGCTGATCTTCGTGAGCTGGTTTTTCTACGCGGCCAACGCCTGGGCGGTGGTGGTGCTGCGGCGCCGCGAGCCGGATGCGCCGCGACCGTTCAAGGTGCCGTGGTATCCGCTCGTGCCGCTGGTGTTCGTCGGGTTTGGCGTGATTTACCTCGGGCTGACACTGTGGAACGACCTGGCCGCCTATCGAATGAGCGTGGCCGCCGGAAAACCGGCCTTGATGAACACCGCGCTGGGGGCCGCATTGGTGCTCAGTGGCACGCCGATCTACTGGTTTTACCGCTCTCGGAAACCGCGAGGCTAGGGATTGCGGATTGCGGATTGCGGATTGCGGATTTGGGAATTTCAAATTTCAAATTTCAAATTGTCGGTCCGGTTTCAAATCGCAACTCGCACTTCGCACTTCGCAATCCGCAATCCGCAATCCGCAATCCGCAATCCGCAATCCGCAATCCGCAATTCCTAGCCCCTTGGCCGATGGCGCAAGGCGCGGCCTGGTCGCGCGCCGGTGGGTTGGCCCTTGTCCAACACAACCTGGCCGTTGACGAGGACAAAGATGATGCCCTGGCTGTATTGGAAGGGCTCAGGGTAGGTCGCGCGGTCAAGGACACGGTCAGGGTCGAAGACCGTCAGGTCGGCGAAGCAGCCTTCTCTGACCAGGCCGCGGTCGCGCAGGCCGAGCTTGGCGGCGCTGAGCGACGTCATTTTGCGCACGGCATCCTCCAGGCGCAAGAGCCCGCGCTCGCGCACATACACGCCCAGCACGCGCGGGAAGGTCCCGAAACTGCGCGGATGGGGGTTGCCGCGACGCAACGGTCCATCGATGGCGTAAGCGCTGCCATCCGAGCCGATCGAACACCAGGGTTGGGCGAGCGCCAGGTTCATGTCCTTCTCGGTGTGGTGCTCGAAGACGGTCCCGACCGTGCCATCCATTTCCACCAACAGATCGAAGAGCACGTCGAGCGGGTCGGGTGGCGGCTTGAGGTTGGCGCTGCGCTGGGCGATGACCTGCTCGAGGGTCAGGCCCTGGTAGCGATTGTTGGCGCTGATCAGCATGCGGCTCCAGTCGCCGCCGACGGCGGTGTAATGGTTGTACCAGCCGGGCAGGCCGTGGCGGATGTCCTGCTTCAGGCGCGCGCGTTGCGCCGGGTCTTTCAGGCGCGCCAGCATTGGCTGAAGACCGCCTTCGTGCGCCCAGGGGGGGATGATGCTGGCCAGGTCGTTGTTGCCGCGCGTATAAGGATAGATGTTCGCCTGCACGTCGATTCCCCGCCGCCGGGCCTGGTCGATCAGCGCCACCACTTCGTTCATGCGACCCCAATCCTGTTGGTCGGCGATTTTCAGGTGCAGGATGTCCACCGGCAAACTGGCGCGTTCGCCGATTTGAATCATCTCCTGGACCGACTCGAACACGCCCTGGCCCTCGTTGCGCGTGTGGCAGGCGAAGAGGCCGCCGTGTTCGCGCACGGTTCGGCACAACTCGACGAGGTCGTCGGTTGTCGCCAGCGAACCCGGTGGCATCATCAGCTGGCTGGATAAGCCGAACGCGCCGTCGTTCATCGCCGCGACCAGCAGCGCCTTCATCCGGGCGAATTCCGCCGCCGTCGGACGGGCAAAGGACTGCCCCATCACGCACTCCCAAAGATTTCCCAGGCCGACATAGGACAGGATATTGACCGACACACCCGCATGCTCGACGGCGTTGAAGTAGTCTCCGAGGGTGACGAGGCGGCTGGGTTGATGGTTGCCCGCCAGCGCGTGGGGCGCCAGCTTGTCCTGGAATGGCCCCGCCGAGGATCCTTCTCCGAGCACTTCGAGGGTGACGCCTTGCCGGATCTTGCTCTCCGCGCGGCCGTCCTCGAGCAGCAAGTAATCGGAGTGCGAGTGCATGTCGATGAAGCCCGGCGCCACGACCAGTCCGCGGGCGTTCAACTCATGCCTGGCCGAACCTGGCGGCACGCGGCCCACCTGGACGATGCGGTCGGCCCGGATGGCCACGTCGCCCAAGAACCAGGGGTTGCCCGATCCATCGACGATGCGCCCGTCGCGAATCACCAGGTCGAAATCCGCTTCCGCCGCTCCTGCCGGGGCCGCGCCGAGGATGAGGAACAAGGCCAGCGTGTGCGTCGCCCGGCGTCGCCGGTTCGTCAATGGCTGGAGGACACGTTTCATGCGAAACGCCATTTAGCCCGGTTGAACCTCGGTTGTCAGCCGAATATCTCCCGCCGGTGGGATCGAGCCGATGAAACAGTGGCTAAGGCCGCCGGCACCTTTGGAGGATGTGACGGGGCGGATCCACGGCGGAGCTTAGCCGCGGGACGGAGGACGAAGCAAGGCGCGCCGCGAGCGAGGCGCCTGGCCCGTGGCACACTTCTCGCGTGGGAAGGTTGAGAAGGGACGGAAGGGACGGAAAGGACGGAAAGGACGGAAGGAGCGAGTCACGGCAATCGTTCGAGCCTGTCGCTGGGCTCACGCGCAGCCCACGCCACGCCACGCAGAGCCAGCACTCGGAAAAGCGGGTCATCGAAAGTCCAACTATAATGGCCGAGGATGCTGGCGAAGACGCGGCTTTGCCCTTTCTGAAAAGCCCAGACCAGCGGCCTGGCCTGTCCTTCGAGCTCCGCCGCGGCCAGCACGGCGATGCGGTTGGTGTCGCCGAACATCGGCCAGTACGGTTCGTCCAGCAGTTGCAGCGAGCGGAAGCCGGCCGTGATGGCGTGGTTCGTCGGCGTCACGAAATTGAGCAGGAGCGGCGTGTGCAAGTATTTCGTCGGGCCGGGTTGGGCGGCCAGGCCAATCCGAGCCGCCAGCGCTTCGGGATCCTTGTCCGCGATCGTGGCCGCATGGAACACCACCACTCCACCGCCGCGGGTTTGGTAGTCATCGAGTTGCCGGTATTTTTCCGCGCTCCAGTCGTGGTTCCAAAAGTAAAACACCACGACGTTGGCCTTGCGCCACTGTTCGGGGGTGGGCCATTCCCAAGCTTCCGTCACGCTGACGCCGGGCGCCTGGCCGAGCATGGTCTTCCACTTCTTCTGCCAGGCCGGATAATCGTGTTGGCCGGGGCCATGATCTGGTTTACTGGCGACGAGCACGATGTCCAGGGGTTTCCCTGGCGCCGCGGGGTCGAGCGTGCTGCGGGGTGCTTGACCGAGCACGGCCTCGACCTGGGCGCGAGTACGCGTCGGTGGTTCGTGCAGCAGAAACGTCAAGAGATCGCGGATTTGTTCTTCCTTAAGCCCGGCGAGCAGACCAGTGGGCATGAGCGAAACGGTGCTGGGTCGCAATTCCTTCACGTCGCTACGACCGATGAGTTGTTCGTGACCGTCCGATCCGACGACGCGAAGGGTTTCGGTGGTTTGGCTGCGGACCAACCCGGTGCTCTCTCCGCCATCGCGCAACTGGATGTGATAGGCCACATAGTCGGGGTTAATCATCGCGTTGGGTTCCTGAATGTCGCGGAGCACCGCCGCCGCGTCGTGCTGCGCCAGGTTGCTCAGGTCGGGGCCGAGCGTTCCGCCTTCGCCGCGCAGCCGATGGCAGGAGCTGCACTTCAATCGTTCGCCGAAGAACAAGCCGCGTCCCCGTTCGTAATCGCCGCCGGCCAACCCGGTCTCACCGGTTTTCAGTGAGGCCAGCGGTGGAGGAGGTGTGTGCGGGGTGGCCCAGGGCAGCAGGAGCGCACTGAACGGCAAGGGACGCGGAGTGGGGTCGTCCGCGGTGGAAGAGGTGGCGTGCAGCCACAGCGTTTTGGCGGAATCGGTCTGCAGTTTGAGTAACAGGAGCTGAGGCGATTCGACCGATTGAAGCGCGACCTCGGCGACGAAATGACCGGTCGAGGCCGCCCGGGCGGGAAGTGTCTGCGCGGCGACCGTCATCGCAAACATGGCGGAGGCTTCGACGCGGAGGTTGGTGTTGCGGCCGGGCAGCGCCAGTTGCGTGCGAAGCTCCAAGCGCCCCTGCTGCGCCGTCAATCCTGCCAGGCGGTCGTGTTCCTGCGAGCCCGCAGAGAAGATGGTGTTTACTGGCCAGTCTAGGTGCGGCAGCCAGCCGCTCCACCGGGCGGCCGCGCGATCGCTGTTTTCGAACCAACTTGCTTCCACGCCGTTCAGGTCGTAGGCCAGGTCGATCGTCGCCGGTGGCCCCGAGGAACCTCTGGCTCTGACGCCGGGCACGGTCAGGGCGTAGCGGACCGACTGAGGGTGCGGGTCGGTCGTGAGCGAGAGCGTGCGCTGGTCGGGCGAGAGCCGGGCAGCGATCACCCGCAGCCGGCCGCGCGGGGTGGCCTCCTGTTGTTTGACTGCTTTGTAAGGGGGCTTCAACACCTCGAGCCGATCCGCCGCGGAGACATACTCGCCGAACTCGCCGATCATCTCCGCGGTCCGATCGAGGATGGCGGAATCAATCGGCTGATCAAAGGCGACCCGGACTTCCATCGTGCTGGAAGGCCAGGCGGCGATCGGTTGGGGAGCGTTCGTCTCGGTGTAGGAGATCTTGAAGAGTTTGCCTTCGCCGTTTGGTCCGGTGCCCCAATCCGGCATTCCGCTATGGCAACAGACGTAGAGGGCGCCGTCTGGGGAAACGGCCAGGTCGATCGTGAGCATGTTCAAGCGGGCCAGCAACGTTTCCCGCCCGACGTATCCGGCGGGCGTCTTGGCCAAGCGGACCCGCCAGATTTTGCCGCGTGACTCGCCCGCGATCAACGCATCGCCTTCCCACCGGGAGGGCCCGAATGACCGGTGATGGTCGGTGGTTTCGTTGAAGACCAGGCCGCAGGCGGATTGATGTTGCGGGCCGAAACCCACCACCGGCGGCTCGCTGATGAGACGGGCCAGATAGGTTTCGTGGCGCGGCGGAAAACCGTAATTGCGACCGGGGATGATCTGATTCAGTTCATCGAGCGGATTGCCCCCCGGACACCACGTCTCGCCTTCCTGGTCGGTGACGAACAGGTCGCCGCTTCGGTTAAAGGCGAGCGTGTAGGGGACGCGGATGCCCGTGGCGATGGTTTCAAGCTGCCGGGTCGAGGCCGACCATTTCTGGATCGTGCCGCGCCGGCCATTTAACTCGTATCGGGAAAGACCTTCCTTCACGCGATACGGGTTCGAATAATCCGCCGTGAGCAGCCCGAAGTAAACGTTGCCCGCGGCGTCCAGGGTCACGGCGGTGGCATCCACTCCGCCGGAGGCGACGTCGGTGGGCGGCCAACCGCTGGCCACGATTTCTTCCACGTCCGCCTTCCCATCTCCATTCGTGTCGCGCAGTCGCGAAACCTTGCCGTGCGAAGACACGTAAAGCCCATCCTTCGACCAGGCCATGCCCACCGGGACGCGCAACGTCGCCTGGTCCCAGAACACCGTGTCGCTGTCCTCCAGACCGTCTCCATCGGAGTCGCGCAGGAGGTGGACCCGGCCATCGTAGCCCAACGCCGTCAATCGGCCGTCCGGGGTGAAGCGCAGATTGTTGATGTTGGAAAGCTTGACCGGCAGTTCACGAACCGTGAATCCGGGAACCAGCATCCAGACGTTCGTTTGGCCGAAACCGGCCAACGCGGTCGCGAGTCAAAGGGTCGAAAGCAGAAGGAGACGGCATCCGGGTTGCATGGGAAAACTTTGTTCGATAGCCGCGCGATAAGCAATTCAGGAACTGCCGATGAGAATTCCCACCAGGAACACGAGCAAGCCGCCCAGGACCACCTGGACCACGGCCGACGACAGGGGCGTGTCCATGAATTTGTGGCGCACCCAGGAGATCACGCCCAACTCGACCAGCACCACCGCCACGGCAATGGCGGTCGCGGTTCGCACGTTGCCGATCAAGTAGGGCAGGCTATGTCCGACTCCGCCCAGGGCCGTCATCCAACCGCAAACCAACCCGCGGGCCCACGGATGGCCGCGGCCGGTCAGGCTCCCGTCGTCGGACAGGGCTTCGGCAAAGCCCATGCTGATGCCCGCGCCCAGACTGGCGGCCAAACCCACCAGGAACGTTTGCCAGCTGTTATGGGTCGCGAAGGCGGCGGCAAAAAGTGGGGCCAAAGTTGAGACCGAGCCGTCCATCAGTCCAGCCAGTCCCGGCTGGACCACTTGCAGGACAAACAGACGCTTCTGGCGCGCGGATTCTTCGTCGCTCAGTCCGGCTTCGGCGATATGCTCCGCGGTGTGGGCGTGACGGCGTTCCTCTTCGGCCAGGTCGCCCAGCAATTGGCGCAGCCCCGCGTCGGTGGCCCGGCGCGCCGCCGCTTCATAAAAGCGTTTCGTCTCCAATTCCATCAATTCGGCTTCTTTCAGCACCGCTTTCAAACCGAGCGGACGGACCAGCCAGACCGGCCGGCGCCGCACAAAACCGCGCACATCCTGCCGGCGAATGAGCGGCACGTGATCGCCGAACCGGCGGCGATAAAGGTCCAGCAGGCGATGGCGGTGGCCGTCTTCTTCGTGCCGGAGCTCTTTAAATTTTTCCGCCTGCTCGGGGTAGTGCTCGCGCAAGCCGGTCGCAAAATCGTCGTAAATGCGGGCGTCCTCTTCTTCCAACGAGATCGCCAGCGCCAGAATTTCCTGTTCCGTGAGAGTCTCGAAAGGGCGCATAAAGGTGGACCATGCTGGGCTGGTTTTCCCCGCCCGGCAATGGCCAATGACCAGAGAATGCTCGTAACCTCATTTCGGAACCGTCAATCCCTAACCGCTAATCTTCGCTAATCTTCGCTAATAAAAAAGCGATGAGAACTGTCATTAGCGGAGATTAGCCAGGATTAGCGGTTCAACCTCTCACCGCTCCAGGGTCTCATTCAAAAAGCGTTCGCTATCGGGCCTGGCGGGTGGCATGATCTGCCCGATGTTCCAGGCCGCGGTACTCATCTCTGGGCGGGATTGGTTGATCCCCGGAGCAGTCTTCCTTGGCGTCGTCCTTTTGCTTCTGATCTGGTCCTATGGGCGCGCGCCGGCGGGCGGCGGATGGCGCGTGCTCTGTCTGATGCTGAAATTGCTCGGAGTGCTCGCGCTCGCCGCTTGTCTGCTCGAGCCGTTGTGGAGCCGCCAGCGCGCCCGGCCCGGGGCCAACTATTTCGCGTTGCTCGCCGACAACAGCCAGGGGATGAAGATCAAGGACCGCGGCGCCAGCCGGTCGCGTGGGGAACACTTGCAGAGGCTCCTGACCGGCGACAAACCGGCCTGGCAGCCGGTGCTCGACGAGCAGTTCCAGCTGCGCCGCTACCTGTTCGATTCGCGCCTGCAGAGCACCCGGGACTTTTCCGAACTGGTCTTCGACGGGCGCGTCTCGTCGCTGATCACAGCTTTGCGGACGCTGGCCGAGCGCTACAAAGGCCAGCCCCTGGCCGGGATCATGGTGCTGACCGACGGAAATGCGACCGACCTGGGCGATGGCTTGCCCGACTTGTCCGGCCTGCCCCCGGTCTACCCCGTCGTGATGGGTACCGAAGACACTGTCAAGGATCTCGCCTTGCAACGTGTCGCCGTGAGCCAGACCGCGTTCGAAGACGCCCCCGTCACGATCCAGGCGGAAGTGGCGGCCACCGGTTATTCGGGCGACGCCCTCGTCGCGCAACTCGTCAAAGTCGGGCAGTCTCCCGGCCTGTCCCAGCCGGTCCGGCCAGCCGGAGTCGCGACGAACTCCTCCAGCCGGCGCGAAGTTTCGCCGGCCACCGCCACCTTCAACACCAACTCCCCGCCGGACAAAATCGTCGCCGAGCAGCGGCAGCGCGTTTCGAAGGAGACCGACACCGTCTCGTTTCGTTTCCAGATGAAGCCCGAACAAAGCGGCCTGTCGTTCTACCGGCTCCAGGTCGCGACGAAGGACGAAATCGGGAATCTCTCCCGTCCCGCGCTTTCCTCGGAAGCCACCCTGGCCAATAACAGCCGGGTCCTCGTCGTCGACCGGGGCCGGGGGCCTTACCGGATTCTCTACGTCTCCGGCCGGCCCAACTGGGAATACAAGTTCCTCCAGCGCGCCGTCTCGGAGGATGACCAGGTGCAGTTGGTCGGCCTGATCCGCATTGCCCGCCGCGAGCCGAAATTCGAATTCCGGGGGCGTCCGGGGGAATCGAGCAACCCGCTTTTCCGGGGTTTCGGCAACCAGTCGAAGGAGGAAATCGAGCGCTACGATCAACCGGTGCTCATTCGCCTCAACACCAAGGATGAATTCGAACTGCGCGGCGGTTTCCCGAAACTTCCCGAGGACCTTTACAGTTATCACGCCGTCATCCTCGACGACCTCGAAGCGGAGTTTTTCACGCCGGACCAGATGACGCTGGTGCAGAAATTCGTTTCCGAGCGGGGCGGCGGCTTCCTCATGCTCGGCGGGGCGGAATCGTTTCAACAAGGCAAGTTCAACCGCACTCCCATCGGGGACATGCTCCCGGTTTATCTGGATCAGCCAGCCGACGACAAGGCTCCGGGCGAACTGCGCCTGGCGCTCACGCGCGAGGGCCGGCTCCAGCCCTGGGCGCGGCTGCGCAACAACGAGTCCGACGAGGACCAGCGTCTGAAAGAGGTCCCTCCGTTCGGCGTGCTCAACAAAGTGCGCGCGCTCAAGCCGGGCGCCAGCGCGATCGCCACGGTGAGTGACGGACGCGCCCCGGCGCAGCCCGCCCAGCCCGCGCTGGCCGTGCAGCGATTCGGCAACGGCCGCGTCGGCGCGCTCCTCCTCGGCGACCTGTGGCACTGGGGTTTGAAGGACGAACCCAATCACCGCGACATGGACAAAGCCTGGCGCCAGCTCATGCGCTGGCTGGTGGGCGATGTGCCCAATCGCATCGAGTTGCTCGTGGAGCAAAAACCCGGCGACCCCAACCAGGCGGTCCATCTCCAGGTGCGGGTCCGTGATAAGAAATTCCAGCCGTTGGACAACGCCGCGGTCGTGGTGCAGATCCGGCCCGTCGGCCAACCGGCGACCAACGCCGTTCGCCTGACCGCCGAGCCAGCGCTCAACCAGGCCGGCCTCTACGAAACCACTTATGTTCCGCGCGAGACCGGCGGCTACCAGGCCGAATCCATCGTGACCGATGCGAGCGGCATGGAAGTGGGCCGGGCGGAAGGCGGCTGGACGTCCGATCCGGCGGCGGACGAGTTTCGTTCTCTCCAACCCAATCGGGTCCTGCTGGAAACCATCGCCCGGAAAACCGGCGGTGAAGTCATTGCGGCCGGTTCCCTGGAATCCTTCGCCAAGAGCCTGCCGAACCGGAAGGCGCCGATTACGGAGAGTTGGACGTCGCCGCTATGGCACCAGGCTGGCGTGTTCCTGTTCGCCCTCGCCTGCTTGGTGGCGGAGTGGGGACTGAGACGCTGGAAAGGTTTGGCGTGAGGTTTGTAGTCCCGGCTTTAGCCGGCCCGTGCCGCCGAAAGGCGGGACGACGAACCCAAAGGCGGGACTACGAAGCAATGGTAATTAGCTTGAAATGGGGGGCGTGCGCCGATAGTAATCGCGCGCACCTCGAGCCTGTGGGCAACACCGGGCAGCGAATATGTCTTACGCGAACGCGTCATTGAAGCAGCGCTCGTTTGGCCAGACCGCGCGGCGGGATGTGTGGTGGGCGCAGCCACTTCTGGTTTTCGTTGGCCTCAGCGTGTTCGTGATTTACTCAACCTGGGCGGCGTTTCAAGGAGAGCATTACTATTTCGGCCCGTATCTCTCGCCGTTTTATTCGCCCGAGATTTTCGGCGCGTCGCCCCATCGTTGGTTGGGGCCGAAGCCGGCCTGGTGGCCCGGTTGGATGCCGTTCTCGCCCGCGCTGCTGATTCTGTGGGCGCCGGGATTGTTTCGACTGACCTGTTATTACTACCGCGGCGCCTATTACAAAGCGTTCTGGGCGGATCCGCCCTCCTGCACGGTGGGCGAGCCGCGCCAGAACTACCGCGGGGAGCACTCCTTTCCCCTGATCCTCCAGAATGTGCACCGCTATTTCCTCTACCTCGCCCTGGTGTTCCTCGTTCTTCTTGCGCACGACGTCTGGGGGGCGTGCTGGTTTGTCGATCCGGCCACGGGTCGGGAAACATTCGGCCTGGGCGTCGGCACGCTCGTGCTGGCGGTGAACGTGGTTCTGCTCAGTGGCTACGCGCTGGGTTGTCACTCGCTGCGCCATCTGGTGGGCGGATTCCGCGATCAACTGGCGCGGGGCCAGTTCGGCCGCTCCACCTACGCCTGCGCCAGCTGTTTGAATCGACGGCACATGCTCTGGGCCTGGATGAGCCTCTGCTCCGTCATGTTGGCGGACCTTTACGTCCGGCTCTGCTCGATGGGTGTCTGGGTGGATTGGCGGATCTTCTGAGCATGGAATATCAGACCCACGAACACGACGTGTTGGTCATCGGCGCGGGCGGCGCCGGGTTGCGCGCCGCCATCGAGGCCTCCGCGGCGGGCGTCTCGGTGGGCATCATCTGCAAATCTCTTCTCGGCAAAGCCCACACCGTGATGGCCGAGGGCGGCATTGCGGCGGCGCTGGCCAACGTGGACGAACGCGACAGCTGGCGCGTGCACTTCGCCGACACCATGCGTGGCGGACAATACGTCAACAACTGGCGCATGGCCGAATTGCACGCCCAGGAAGCCCCCGCCCGGGTGCGCGAACTCGAGGCTTGGGGCGCGGTCTTCGATCGCACGAAGGATGGCCGGATTCTCCAGCGCAATTTTGGAGGCCACCAATACCCGCGCCTGGCCCACGTCGGCGACCGCACCGGCCTGGAGATGATCCGCACCTTGCAGGATCACGGCATCCATCAGGGCATCGACGTCCATATGGAGCACACGGTGGTGACCTTGCTCAAGGACGGCGCGCGCGTCGTCGGCGTCCTGGCTTACGAGCGCGAACGCGGACGATTCAAGGTTTTCAAGGCCAAAGCGGTGGTCTTGGCCACCGGCGGCATCGGACGTTCCTACAGAATTACCAGCAACAGCTGGGAGTCCACCGGCGACGGCCTTGCCCTGGCCTATCATGCCGGGGCGGAACTGGTCGACATGGAGTTCGTTCAATTCCATCCCACCGGCATGGTCTGGCCGCCGAGCGTGATGGGCATCCTGGTGACCGAAGGCGTGCGCGGCGAAGGCGGTGTCCTGCGCAACAAGGACGGCCGGCGTTTCATGTTCGGGGACATCCCCGAACTCTACAAGGCGCAGACCGCCGACAACGAAGAGGAAGGCTGGCGCTATTGCCAGGGCGACAAACAGGCCCGCCGCCCGCCCGAACTGCTCACCCGCGATCACGTCGCCCGTTGCATCGTTCGGGAAATCAAGGAAGGCCGCGGCAGCCCGCACGGCGGCGTGTTCCTCGACATCTCCTGGATCGGGCAGAAGATCCCCCATGCCGCCGAGCACATCAAACGCAAGCTGCCGAGCATGTATCACCAGTTCAAACAACTGGCCGACATCGACATCACCCGCGAGCCGATGGAAGTCGGCCCGACCACCCACTACATGATGGGCGGCATCCGCGTCAACGCGGACACGCAAATGTCGAACGTGCCCGGCTTGTTCGCCGCGGGCGAATGCGCCGCCGGCATCAACGGCGCCAATCGGCTCGGGGGCAATTCGCTCTCCGACTTGCTCGTCTTCGGGAAACGGGCCGGGGAATTCGCCGCGGCTTACGCCAAGGAGAACAAGGCCGGCACCATCGCCGTCCAGCAAATCGAAGAAGCGGCGCGCCGGGCCCTCGCCCCCTTCGAGCGTGACGCCAAAGCCGAAGGGCCTTTTCAGGTCGAGCACGACTTGCAGGTGATGATGCAGGACCTCGTCGGCATCGTGCGCCGGGAAGACGAGATGGCCCGGGCCTGGACCGGACTGCAACAACTCTGGGAACGCGCGCAGCGCGTCGGCGTGGCTGGCAACCGCGAATACAATCCCGGGTGGCACACCGCGCTGGACCTGCCCCACCTGCTGGCCGTTTCCCAGGCCATCACCCGCTCCGCCCTCGAGCGCAAGGAGAGTCGCGGCGCCCATTTCCGCGAAGATTATCCGACCAAGGACAGCGCCTTCGGTCATGTCAACCTCGTCGTGTGGCAGGGAGGTGATGGAACGATGCAGCTGCGGCGTGAACCGATCCCGGTCATGCCGGAGGAATTGAAGCAGATCATTGACCAAATGAAATAATGACGAACGTCACTTTTCGAGTCTGGCGCGGCGACGCCAAGGGCGGCGAATTGCGCGATTATCCGACCGAGGTTTCGGAAGGGATGGTCGTGTTGGATGCGGTCCATCGCATCCAGGCGACGCAGGCCAATGATCTCGCCTGCCGTTGGAACTGCAAGGCCGGCAAGTGCGGCTCCTGCTCGGCGGAGATCAACGGCTTGCCGCGCCTCATGTGCATGACCCGGCTCAACCAGTTGCCCCTGGACAAGCCCGTGACGGTTGAGCCGATGAAAACCTTTCCGCTCGTGAAGGACCTGGTGACGGATGTCTCCTGGAACTTCCGCGTGAAGAAAAAAATCAAGAAGTTCAAACCGCGCCAGCCGGATGCGCCGGACGGCACGTGGCGGATGGCGCAGGCCGACATTGACCGCGTGCAGGAGTTTCGCAAATGCATCGAGTGCTTTCTTTGCCAGGATGTCTGTCACGTGCTGCGCGAGCATCACAAGCAAGATGAGTTCGTGGGTCCGCGTTTTTTGATTTATTTGGCGGCGCTGGAAATGCACCCGCTCGACACGGAGAACCGGCTGGCCGAACTCCGGCAGGCCCACGGCATCGGTTACTGCAACATCACGAAGTGCTGCACCACGGTCTGCCCGGAGAACATCACCATCACCGACAACGCCATCATCCCGTTGAAGGAGCGGGTGGTCGATGAGTTCTACGATCCACTGGGTTGGTTGTGGAAAAAATTGAGAGGAGGGGAGGGGAGGCGTTAAATCGTTAAAACGTTAAAAGGTTGAAGCGTTCAAATGTTAAAACGTGAATGCGATTCCATCCTCCCGCGCTTCAACGCTTCAACGCTTCAACCATTTAACGATTTAACCGTTTAACGATTTAACCTCTTAACTAAAAAGGGCCATGTTCGATCTGAAGCCCCTCTCGAAGGAAGCCGTCCCGGCCGCCATGGAAAAGGCCATGCGCTACCGGCTGCTCAATGAGCCCGGGGCGGCCGAGAGTATTTGTCACGACGTGCTGCGCCTCGAGCCGGAGAACCAACAGGCGCTGGTGATGCTCCTGCTGGCCCTGACCGATCGTTTCGGCAAAGGCTACGCCGTGGGCGTCACCCAGGCGCAGGAGGTTCTCCCCCGGCTCCGCGATCCTTACGAAAGGGCCTATTACGCCGGCATCATCAGCGAGCGACGGGCCAAGGCTCAACTCCATCAAGGCGGTCCCGGCTCCGGCTTTGAAGCTTACGCATTCCTGCGCGAAGCCATGACCTGCTACGAACACGCGGAAACGTTGCGGCCAGCCGGCAATGACGACGCGCTCCTGCGTTGGAATGCCTGCGCCCGCATGATCATGATGAACCAGCTCGTGGCCCGGACCGAGGATCCGTCCGAGCCGCCTTTGGAGTAGGGGGAGCTTGATTGCGGATTGCGGATTGCGGATTGCGGATTGCGGATTGCGGATTGCGGAATCCACCTTGCTCTGTCGTTCCATTGGTCGGCCGCGGTTAAGCCCACGCGCTTCGCCATGCCGCTCGCAAAGATTGCCTGCTACTCGCGGTCTGGGCGATGAATCCTGTCCTGCGCCCTCGGGCTGGGGTCGCCGGAATTCCCTCTGGCCACCAGCTCAGGTCGTTGTGTAGTCTGCGTTTCATGGAAATTTTTCATAAGATTTTGCACGCGGCCGTGGAGAGTCATGCCTCGGACATCCATTTGAAAGTCGGCCATCCCGTCGCGGTCCGCATCAACCGCCAGTTGCTCGCGGTGGATGCGCCGGAACCGACCGATGAGTGGTTGGAAAAGGTCCTGGGCCACGTCGTGCCCAAGCACCTCAAACCCAGCCTGGAAAAGGAGCGCGAAACCGATTTTTCTTATTACGTCCAGGGCGTCGGCCGATTCCGCACCAACGTTTTCCAGCACGGCGGCAAGTGGGCCATGGCCCTGCGCCACGTCAAGAGTCAGGTGCCCAATTTCGATCAACTCGGCCTGGTCCCGCTCTGCAAGGACCTGGCCGAATCGCCCCGCGGCATCATCCTCCTGGCCGGCACGACCGGCAGTGGCAAGTCCACCACGCTGGCCGCGATGATCGAGCACGTCAACGAGAACTTCAAACGCCACATCATCACCCTCGAAGACCCCATCGAATATGTGTTCGAGGACAACCAGTCGATCGTCGAACAGCGCGAAATCGGACTCGACACCGAATCGTTCGCGCGCGGCCTCAAGAGCGTCCTGCGCCAGGACCCGGACATCATCATGATCGGCGAAATGCGCGACTCGATCAGTTTCCAGGCCGCGATCAGCGCGGCCGACACCGGCCACCTCGTGCTCTCCACCCTCCACACCACCAACGCCGCCACCTCCGTCGGGCGCATCCTGGACTTTTTTCAACCGGACGAACGCGACACCATTCGTCGCCAGCTTTCGACGACCCTGCGCGCCGTCATCTGCCAGCGCATGGTGCCGACGGTCGACGGCAAGGTCACTCCTGCCCAGGAAGTCATGCTCAACTCCCCGGTGGTTCGGAAGATGATCGAGGAAAACCGCCTGGAGAAATTGGCCGCGGCCATTGAAACCGGCCGCGACGACGGGATGCAGAGCTTCAACCAGGCGCTCTATGATCTCGTCAAGGTCAACAAGGTCACCCGCGAAGCCGCTCTGGAGAAGGCGACCAACGCCCAGGCGCTGGAGATGATGTTCCAGGGCATCTTCCTGAGCAGCGGCAGCAGGATTCTGGGGTAGCCGCGGGTGTCGACCCGTTTTTGCGCCTTTGTGGGAAACGAGCAGTCTGAGGCGACCACGGACGGATACCACGGATGGAAGAGCAACGGCAGGTTGGAGGGAGCTCTGAGCCCTGACTTACAGGTAGGCCGGTCCTTCCCACCAAAGACTTCTCGCATCGGTGTCATCCTGGCAGAGGAGCAGATGCCAGAGGTGTTTTTTAGTAACTGTTCAGGAGTGAGAGACGCCCGCCCTCACCCCGGCCCTCTCCCTGGGGGAGAGGGGCTTCGTGCTTCTCGAGATTTGTGGCTGATGTGAAAACGTTGCCGGAAGTGGCCGCGCTTGCCCAACGTTGACACTCGGTCGAACTCATCTGGCAATGCATATTGAGAAACTCCCGCGCTTCCAACTTGCGCAACTTCCGACGCCGGTCGAAAAACTCGTGCGTCTGCCGCGCGAACTGGGCGGGCCGGAATGGCTCATCAAGCGCGACGATGAAACCGGCCTCGCGCTGGGCGGCCACAAAACGCGCAAGCTGGAATTCCTCGTGGGTGCGGGAGGTTTCATGGCTCGGTCCTTGCGTGGCATCCACTTCCCCGGTAACAACATGCCGTCACTATGAATTCTATGAAGCGATCCCTTGGCGTTGTCCTCCTGGCGGCCAGGCTGATGGCTCCCGGGCAAGTTGTTGCCGGGCCCATGCAGGTGGACGCGATTGTCCACGCGCAACCGCTCCACGCCGGGCGCGTCAACCCGCGGTTGTTCGGCAACTTCGTCGAACTGCTGGACGACGTGGTGCCGGGGCTTTGGGCCGAGATGTTGAACGACCGCTCATTCGAGGGAGTCAAGCGCATGATCGACCCCGTCTACTACGATGGTTCGCCGGACTTTTGTGATCGGGAATGGGACCGTAATCCGACCTGGTGGAGTACTGCAACGGCGACGCGCGGACCGGATGGGGGGCGCAGCGCGCGGCCCACGGGCATCCCGCCCCTTACCGCATTAGGTACTGGCAGGTTGGCAATGAAATCAGTGGCGACGATCCGAATTATCTCGCCCAGTTTGGAACGTTCGTGGCCCTGATGAAAAAGGCCGACCCCAACGTGCTGCTCCTGTCCTCATTTCCCACGCAGAAATTGCTCGAGCGCCACGGCAAGGACATCGCCTACGTCGGCCCGCACCATTACACGAGGAACTTTGAGGCGGGCGAGCGGGACTTCAAACAAATCGCGGAGATGATCCAGCGGACCCCCGGCTGCGACCACATCAAGGTGGCCGTCACCGAGTGGAACGAGAGCGGGGGCGACTGGGGTTTGGGCCGGGGCCGCCAAATGGCGCTGCAGAATGCGCTGCACAATGCGCGCTACCTGAACCTGCTGATGCGCCATTGTGACCAGGTCGAAATCGCCTGCCGCTCCAGCATGGCGAACAGTTTTTGCGGCGGCCTCATCCAAACCTCGCCCTCGGCTTTGCTCAAGCGCCCCAGCTATTACGTGCTGCAACTCTTCGCCCGCCACGCCAAACCCATTCCGTTGCGCCTGGACCAGATGGAGGGCGGCCCGGATCTTTTCGCTTGTGGTTCCGAGGACGGAACGTCCGTGGCGATTTTCGCTGTCAATTCCAGGACGCGCCCGGTGGACTGGTCCTTCGGCTTCGACGGATTTGACAAGGCGGTCCGGGCCATCAACGCGGAGACACTGTGTGACACTCTGAACGCAAACCAACCGGACGCGATGAATCACTGGGAAAGACCCGACCGCATCCGGATCGTGAGCCTCCCGGCATCCCCAGGGCTCGTCACCCTGCCGGCGCTGTCCGTGTCGGTGATCGAGTCTGTCATGCAGTAGCCACTGTTGTCCTGCAATGATGCAGTGGGGTCGGATCCGATCCCTTCTGCTCGGTTTTTCCTACGGCTTTCGCGGTCCAACGAGAGTGGCCTGCGGGAAATCCTTTTTCCATCCGCCAAGTTTCTTCTCCAGGAGCAGCGCGACGGCAAGGACTTCATGCTCCTTCCACGGGCGCCCGACAATTTGAACGCCTTTTGGCAGCCCCAAAGCGGTCCGGCCCACACGAACGACGGCGGCAGGCCAGCCCAGTAAATTGAAATGGGACGAGTAAGAGTAATCAATGAATCCTGAGTGTTGTGGCTTTGGGGCGGCATTGGAGCAGGGGGGAGAGATGAGTATTTCGAAGTCGCGCATGAACTTGAGACTGGATTCGCGCAGGGTCGCCCAATCGAGCAAGACGTCGGCTTGTCTGCGTCCGGAAAGGGCTCCGCTTCGTATGTGCTGAAGGAAATTGGATGTTTGAGGGGCAAGGTTTGTCGTGCCGTATTGCCGGAGAAGTTTTCGGTAATAGTCCCCGCCGTCCCCGCCATTGAGCGCGCCCAGAATTTGCGCGCCTGCCTCGAACCCGGGCGGGCGCGCTGGCTCGCATTTCAGACCCGCGCTGGCGAGTGTCTCCGTGGCGGAACGAACCGCTTGCATCATTTCAGAAGTGGCCCTGCCCTTGCTGCTCTCGGTGAAGTAACCGACGCGCAGAGCAGCGACATCCACCGTGGCTGGGTCTTCCAGCGCAACGGACATGACCTCCGGGTCCTCCGGGTCAGGCCCCGCGATGATCGACAGCGCTAAAACCAGGTCCTCGACGAAACGGGCCATCGGTCCCACATGCGTCTGCCGACCAACGACGCCTCCCGGCGGAAGAATGTGTCCGGCGCGAGAAACCCGTCCGATGGTTGGTTTCAATCCGGCAATACCGCAGAAATGGGCCGGGATCCGAATACTCCCGGCAGTATCGCTTCCGATATCCAGCGCCGAACCGCCCACGGCAAGAATCGCGGCGGCCCCGCCGCTGCTGCCGCCAGGCGTGCGCGCAAGGTCATACGGATTATGGGTCCGACCGTAGATGAGATTCTCCGTATCATAGGAAAGCGTCAATTCGGGCGTGTTTGTTTTTCCCAGGACGATCGCGCCAGCGGCTCGTAAACGCGCCACGACGGTCGCATCCTTTTCCGGAACAAAAGCTCGCCGGCCTTCGGTTCCGCCAGTGCTGACGATGCCCTTGGTGTCGAAGGAATCCTTGATCGTGATTGGAATGCCATGCAATTTGCCCACCTCGCCGCCTCGCTTCAGAGCCGCGTCCGCCTCGCGCGCGGCAGCCAGAGCGCCCTTCTCGTCTATTTGGCAGACGGCGTTCAATCTTGGATTCACTTCAAAAATCCGCGCCAGATACGCGCGGACCAGTTCCTCCGACGAAATGCTCCGGGAGCGAATGAGACGGGCGAGTTCCGAGGCGGAACGAAAAATGAGCTCTTCCTTTCTTCCCTGCGGGTCTGCACCTCCCTGCACGGCGGCCCGAATCATCGAAGGCGCGAGCCTCGTGGCAAGGATCCCGGCCAGCCCGCGCCAGGCGGCGGCGGCCAGAAATGACCTTCGCGAAGCCGGCCGCGGAGAGGGCCCCTGACTCAAAACACTCATGCGTTCACACGTTTGTTCGTTACCTTAAGATAAAGACATCGCGAGGATAGGAAATCAGGATTTCCGGGTTCAGGAAAGTCTTGGGAGACCTCGGCCAGGAGCGCACATCTTAGTTTTGGGGAGCGGAGTCCAAGGCGTTAGCTGCGGAGCAGCGCCAGAAAGTAGCCCACGGCGCCAGCCGTGGGGGTCGGCGTTGAAGGGCAAGAGCCGCGGAGCGGCGAAAGAATTGCCAGCCTTATTTCTGTCGCCCCTGCCGGGGCTTCACCACCATCGCGTCACCTCCCACGGCTCACGCCGTGGGCTACTTTCTGACGCCACTCCGTGGCTCAATGCTTGCGCCCTTGAAATGCAGAGCCGCGCAAAAACTGAGATGCGCCCTCGGCCAGGAGCTCGCTGGCCATGTTCCTGATCAACAGTCTCCCATGGCAAAGATTCCTTGATCCCATAGTCGGATTCCCGCAAAATCTGTCCTGTCCTGACCAAGGAATAGGGCAAGATCAATCGAAGGATATGAGCCGACGCAACCGTCTGTTGCAAACCAACTGCTCGTCAGGAACCATCCCGCCAACAATCAACAAGGAGAAACCTGCCATGAGGACACAGCCTGTTCTCAACGTCGTCGTCTATCGCAATCCCGGGCCGGAGGACAGCGCAATTGAAACCCACACTCAAGCCGTCGTCGCCCTCCATTCCACGTGCGGGACCGGAGGCGGTTTGGGCTATGTCACGCTCGTCGAATCCGATTTCGACCGGTTGTGGAATGGCGTCAATGGCGGCGACGTCCTCGGCACGGCATATTCGGTCCTGGCTTTCCTGGGTCCAAAGGCGCAGCAGTTTATCGGTCGACCAGCCGATTTTCTCTTCGGTTGGGTCGGCGGGACAGACGAAGAATATGGAAACGTGCTCTTGCTGCAGATCATTCCGCGAGCGCATCTGCTGGCGCACATGAACTGAGCCTGGAACCTGCTGGAAACCGGCTCCGGCGAGCGAAGGATCCGCATCACTGAGGCGACGACTTGGGCCGCGATCGACTCTCCAAGGAGCCCATCAGCTCTTATTGACGGAAAAGTTCGAGTTTTTTGATCAAACGGCCATGCTGCGAGTTGGCGAAACCAGAAACGGTCGACCAAGCCGACCACTGCGTCACTCAAGCGGGGGCCAGCCAGGGAACTTACTGCGTTACAAACGGCGCCTGCACCTTGACCGGCGCGCTCCAAAGCCCGAACTCGCTGCGAACGCGGGCCGTGATGACCGATTGCGGCGGAGCGGCAATGGGCACGCTGTACGCAGTCGATGTCGGCGCGACACTTCCTCCTCGGGCGCGCGGATCGGATCCATCGGTCGTGTAGAAAACGCGGCCCACCACGCAAGTCAGTACTACTTTGGGCTCGGTTGATTCCGACTCGGTTTCGAACTGCGCGACAGGTTTTGGAAATTCCTGACTATCTATCCAACTCAGGCGCCCAGTGATCCAGTCTTTCAGCAACTTCACTTCATCCTCAAGAGAGACTCCCACACGCGCTCTCAGGGAAGCATGCCGTCCCTCGAGTTCCCACCTTGCTGTGTTGCGCCGTTGCGCTCCTTTAAGCTGGCTGACGATTCCATCCACCACAGCCAGCACGTTAGATGTGGCGAGAATGTTTGTCCGCAATTCACTCCAGCGATCCACATAACGCTGGAGAAAATCTGGATCTTCGAACAGCCTGCGGTACCAGGTGTAATCGGGATCCTGGGCCGACTCAAAGCGCCAGCCATTTGTCCTTCGACTTTCGCTGAAAAACGGATTACCAAAGGCATTGTCCCAATCCCATACGGGCCCCATCGTGAGCTTGCCCCCGCGATCCTTGTGCATGTACTGGCTGAACCAGAAACCGTCGGCGTTCTGTGACACCTCCACCAGCCAATGGAAATCGACGAATGAATCCACATCGATGTACTTGCCGTAGCCATTATCCGCGTCCCGAAAGTTGCGACCAAACAGCGCCTTCTCGCAATCACCCAAGTAATTCGCCATCCACCCCTTTTGCTCTGCTGTTAACTTGCTTTCCTTCGGATCCTCGAAGCGAAGCCCGACCTCCTGCCCCGTTAGCAGCCCGCGTTCGTTACGACCTTGGTCATCTTTCTTGATGATGTAGCCGCCAGAAATCTCAGGTTCCCGGCTGTCTCCGCGACGCAATTTGGCGATATTCACCCGCTCCTTCCCGCGCTTGATCTTCTCCATCAGTACATAGAAGCCCATGTAGGATTCGGCGAGAATAGACGCAGTCGTATTCTGCATGTTCGAGAACGTCAAACCTGCTGCGGATGCATGTGTGATCGGAAGAACATCGAGCACGCGCGGGATCTGTTTTCTAATCTCCTCGGAAGTTGCAGTGGGCCATCCATTTGTGATGACGAAGAGCTCGACGTATCGGCAGCGCACCGCGTAACGCCCCATGCGTCGCCACAATTCATGCGCAAGAAGATTTCGCGCGAACGTTCGATCGGTGACCGAAGCGTATAGCACCCAATCCGAATCCGGAGGCATCCCGAGCAGTGGGGCCTTTGTGTCGTTGGCGCTTTCATTCTGCAATTCGAGACGGTAACTCTTCTTTTGGAAATAGTAGGAGGTATTGCCGCGAATCGACAGCTCGGCTCGCCCGCTATACTCAATCCGAACCTCGTCTGCTTCGGATGTTCGATGCTGCGAGAAAGCGTCAA